>ERZ1292633.1724-Hain-H41-02um-R1-1724-length-23263-cov-5_pt2 | contig 14933 bp, 13 predicted proteins | sample MGYA00564406_ERZ1292633 | MGnify/ENA primary metagenome ERZ1292633 (study PRJEB36523, sample SAMEA6512639) | groundwater metagenome | collected 2019-01-08 | study: AquaDiva: Metagenomics assemblies of 32 groundwater samples
GACGGTCGCTGAACTTCAGTCGGCAGCGCGAGCTGGCGAGAGCGCCAGGCGCTTGAGCATCCAGGAGACCAGTCGCTCGGGCGGCGCGAGGCGGCTCATCCCGAACTCGGTCGGCAGGCGCGGCGTTTCCATCAGATTGAGAGCGCGGTAAACGCTGTAAAGGAAGTTCTGCTCGACGCCGTCGCGTCCGCGATCGGCGAACATCGCCTTCAGACTCTCGAGCTGAGAGCCGAGCAGGAAGTCGACGCCGGCCGGAGCGTCCACCGCCTTCCTCACCGCCTCACGTCGAACCGGCGAGCGCCGTTCGACGCCCAGCAACGAGGAGCGCAGCGAGTCGATCTCGGCGAGCACCGGATCGACCGTCGAGGACCTCGGCCGCTCAGGCCTGGCACCGTCGCCGTCACCGCCGAGCAGAAGCGGAACTCCGCGACAGTTCGCGCCGTGAACGCGGGCGTCCTGCACGACCCAGCCGAGCTGGGTGACCTCGAGGCGCGAAGAGACATTCTCCGAAAGGTTGCGCAAGAACGGCACGATCGCCGCCTCGTGGCTCGCGTCAACGCCGTTGAACTGATTGAGAACGTAGTGGACGCGGAAGTCGGAGATGACCCAGTCCACCACGTCGAGAATCGGGCGATCGCCGAACAGCTCGCGCAGCTCGCGCACGAACGCGTCGAGGTTGGAGACCGAATCGTCGTAGGAGTCCTCGGCGCGACCGAGGAGCTCGCGGATGAGCTCGCGGCCCTCGAGAAGGCCCGGAAGCGAGTAGACCTCGGAGCCGTCCGCGAAGACATGGCGAAGCGTGCGGAAGAGGACCGCCTTCACCACTTCCGATGCGGCGAGTGTCGCCTGCGGCAGATTCGGCGTCAGGACGAGAATCCCGGAGTTGGTGTACGGGAGGAAGTCCAGGACGTTCGCGTCGAGCCCGGCCCGCAGATCGAGCACGATGTAATCCGCGGGCAGCGAGTTGATCTCGCCGGCGAGCCGCCGACGGAACGCCGCGTCGAGACTTCCGATCTCTTCAATGAAATGCTTGGGGCCGGCGATGAATCCGAACTGCCGGAAGCGCCCCCGCGGATCGAGATTCTCGTCGAGTCGCGTCACGCAGTTCGCGAGCGCCTCGCCCTTGCGGTGGAAGTGGTAGAGATCCTTCGCGACAACGGTGCCGATCGAGCTCCGAACCGACGATGTGCCGGTGTCGAGATCGACCAGAATCGTCGGCGCGAAACGCGCCAGGGAAAGCGCGAAATGAACCGCGAAGGTCGTCTTTCCGACGCCGCCCTTGCCGGAGGCGATCGGTATAATCCTCTTCGGCACGGAGCATGCAGCTTATCTCCGCCCCGAAGCTCCGATCAAACCGCCATCGCCACGCCGTTTCCAGGGGAGTCCCGCATGTCGCGAACCGCCGCCATCCTCGCCGCCGCCATGACCGCTTCCGCCGCCTGCGCGACCGCGGGCCCGGCGACCGATCCGCATTCGTTCTCGCGCCCCGCGGAGGTCGCGGTCCGCCACCTCGATCTCGATCTCTCGGTGGACTTCGCGGCTCAACGGTTGGTCGGCAGCGCGGTCCTGCACCTGGATCGCAAGGTCGCCACGGCCCCCCTCCGCCTCGACACTCGCGACCTCGAGATCAGCTCGGTGCACCTCGACTCCAGCCTCGAGGCGCAGCCGTTCACGCTCGCTGCAGCCGCCGGAATCCTGGGACAGGAGCTCACGATCCCGCTCGCGCCGGGTACCCGCACGGTCCGTGTGGTCTATCGGACGAAGCCCGAGGCGGCGGCTTTGCAGTGGCTCTCCCCGTCGCAAACCGCGGGCGGCCAACGGCCGTTTCTCTTCACCCAGTCACAGGCGATCCTGGCGCGGACCTGGGTCCCGTGCCAGGACTCCCCTGGCGTTCGGATGACCTACGCCGCGACGATTCGCGCTCCCAAAGAGCTGCTGGCAGTCATGTCGGCGACGAATCCGCTGGCCACGAGCGTCGACGGCGTCTTTCGCTTCGCGATGACGCACCCGATTCCCTCGTATCTTCTGGCGCTGGCGGTCGGCGACCTCGAGTTCCGCGCGCTGGGCGATCGAGCCGGCGTTTACGCGGAGCCCTCCGTGGCGGGCAAGGCGGCATGGGAGCTCGCCGACACCGAGAAGATGATCGCCGCGGCCGAGGAGCTTTACGGACCGTATCGCTGGGAGCGCTACGACATCCTCGTGTTGCCACCCAGCTTTCCGTTCGGCGGCATGGAGAACCCGCGGCTGACCTTCGCGACGCCGACGATCCTCGCCGGCGACCGTTCGCTCGTCGCCCTGGTCGCGCACGAGCTCGCCCATTCCTGGTCGGGCAACCTGGTCACCAATGCCACCTGGGACGATTTCTGGCTGAACGAAGGATTCACCACCTATTTCGAGAACCGGATCATGGAATCGGTCTACGGGCGCGACTACTCGGAAATGCTCGCCGTGCTCTCGCGGCAAGAGCTGGACGATTTCGTTCTGGAGGCGGGAAAGGAGAGCCGGGCGACCTGGCTCTACGGCGACTCCGCGAAGGGCGACCCCGACGACGCCGTCGGCCCCATCGCTTACGAGAAAGGCTACTTCCTGCTGCGCTCGCTGGAGGAGGCGGCCGGCCGGCCGGCCTGGGACGCGTTCTTGCGTCGCTACTTCGACGATCATGCGTTTCAGTCGATGACCACGGCTGGGTTGGTCGAGATACTGCGCCGCGATCTCCTCGCCCGCAACACCGAAATCGAAAAGAAGGTCGACCTCCAGGCGTGGATCTACGGACCTGGCGTGCCGGAAGGCGCGCCGGTTCCAGCCACACCGGCTTTCGCCACGGTCGACGCCGAGCTGGCGCGCTACATCGCCGGGGCCCGGGCGAACCAGCTCGCGACCGCCGGTTGGGTCACTCAGCAGTGGCAGCGGTTCTTGCGCGGGTTGCCCACCGCGCCGGCGACCGCGCAGCTCGCCGACCTCGACGCGACGTTTCAATTCAGCGCGTCCGGGAACGCCGAGATCCTCGCCGACTGGTTCGGGCGGGCGATCGCGGCGAACTACGAACCGGCCAATCCGGCGATCGAGAAGTTCCTGAAGTCGGTTGGCCGGCGGAAGTTCCTTGCCCCGCTCTATCGCGCGCTCGCGCAGACGCCCGCAGGGCTGGCGCGCGCCAAGGCGATTTACGCCGCGGCGCGGTCCGGCTATCACTCGGTCGCGCGCGGCACCATCGACGGCATCCTCGGCGTCAAAGGGTGAGAACGACCTTGCCCAACAGCCCGCCGATTTCGAGCGTGCGGTAGGCCGCGGCCGCTTCTTCGAACGGGAAGGCCCGCGCCACGATCGGGTGAAGCCTTCGATCAGCCAGGCGCGGACCGGCGAAGTCGAAAAAAGCCCGAACAAGGGAGGCTTTCTCCTCGCGCGGGCGGGAGCGCAGGACCGAACCGATGAGGCGCAGCCGTCTTCGAAGCAGCGCCGCAAGGTCGATACTGGCCGTGGCTCCGGCAGTGAGGCCAACGAGCACCAGACGGCCTCGCGGCTTCAGCGCCGCGAGCGAACGCGCCGTCCACTGTCCGCCCACGAGATCCAGGACAAGGTCGACTCCGCCGCCGGCGGTCATCGAGCGCACGGATGACTCGAACTTCTCGTCCAGCACGACGAGAGCGTCGATGCCGAAATCGCGCAGCACTTCGAGGCGTTCACGCGAGCGCGCCGCGGCCACGACGTTCGCGCCGAGCTCGCGGGCCAGCTGCACCGCGAAACTGCCGACGCCGGAGGTCGCGCCCGTGACCAGCACGCTTTCTCCGGCCACCAGGTTTCCTTCGGCCACGAGATTCGTCCACGAAGCGATGGCGGCTTCGGGAAGGCCACCCGCCTCTTCGGCGGAGAGCGAATCCAGCCAAGGCAGGAGCTGGCCGACGGAAACGACAACCAGCTCGGCTTGACCGCCGCCCGCGAGGAGGGCCATGACGCGCTCCCCCGTCGCGAAGCCCCTGACCCCTTCACCGAGTTTTTCAACCACGCCGGCGCACTCGAGACCGGGAATCGGGCTCTCGCCCGCTGGCGGCGGATATCCGCCCTGCAGCTGCAGAAGGTCGGCGCGATTGAGGCCGGCGGAGTGGACACGCAGTCGAACCTCGCCGGCGCCCGGCTCGGGCAACGGCAGGTCAACGATCTCGATCTTCCCGGGTGAGTCGGCCGAGAAGGGGCGAACCGCGCGCACGTCCCTCTTCGCCTCGCGGGATCAGCGCAGCGCGGCCACGTGCTCCGGCTGATTGGCCGGTGCTGCCACGGACGGCGCGACGTGGTGCTCGGCGATCGGGATCGTTCCCTCCTCGATCCAGGCGTGCTTGCCCTCCATCACGGCGACGCCCGCTTTGTACTTGCGCGCGTCGTCGTTCCGCCAGAGGTCGCGGAACAGCTTGGCGACCTTGTGCCGACTGGCACGGCAGAAAAGGTCGGCCACGGTGATCGCCTGCTTCGCCGCGATATCGCCGCGCTGGTCCAGGGCGTGCGCGCGGGAGACCGCCGCCGTCATCGCGAACAGCTCATCGGCCACATCCACGAGGCGGAACAGGAACGCCTGCTTGAACTGGAGCTTGCCCTGATAGACGTTCATGCCGTGGAAAACCTGGCGCGCGAGCTTACGCGCCGTGCGATCGATGTAGCGCACGTGCTTGGCGAGGTCGCCGAACCCCGAGTAACGAGGGAAGCGCCCCCATCCCAGCCAGCGGGTCGGGTACCACCAGGCGTAGAACACCGTCGCCCGCCCGAACGCCCGGAGCTTGGCGGCGAACGGCTTCTCCGGATCGATCAGGTCGCCGGCCACCGCCAGATGCTTGTCGACCGCCTCCCGGGCCATGAAGAGGTGCATGATTTCCGAGGAGCCCTCGAAAATCCGGTTGATCCGGTAGTCCCGAAACACCTGCTCGACCGGGATCGGCGTCTCGCCGCGCGCGGCGAGCGACGTCGCCGTCTCGTAGCCCCGCCCACCGCGGATCTGCATCATGTCGTCGACGATCTCCCAGCCGCGCTCGGTGGTCCAGAGCTTCGCAGCCGCCGCTTCGAGCCGGATGTCGTAGCCGCCGCGATCGGCCATTTGACACGAAAGCTCGGTCATCGCCTCCATCGCGAAGGTCACGCCGGCCATGTCCGCGAGCTTGTGGGCGATCGCCTCATGCTTGCCGACCGGCCGCCCCCATTGCACACGTTCGGCTGCCCAGGTGCGGCAGACCTCGAGGCACATCTTGGCCGAGCCGACCGCGCCCGCGGGGATCGCGAGGCGCCCGGTGTTGAGCGTCGTGAGGGCGATCTTCAGGCCCTTGCCTTCGTCGCCGATCCGGTTGGCGATCGGGACACGCACGTTCGTGAACGAAAGGACCGCGTTGGCGAGCGCCTTCAAGCCCATGAAGTGGCACCGGCGCTCGACCTTCACCCCCGGGAAGCTCGAGTCGACGATGAAGGCCGAGATCTTCTTGTTCCGGGGATCGCTCGCCATGACGACCAGCAGCGAGGCGATCGTGCCGTTGGTGCACCACAGCTTGGTCCCATTGAGGACGTAATGTTTGCCGTCGGGCGAGAGCTCGCAGGTGGTCGCCAGCCGCGCCGGATCGGAGCCGACGTCGTTCTCGGTGAGCGCGAAGCCGGAGATCTCCCCCGCCGCGCAGCGCGGCAGGATGCGCTGCCGTTGCTCCTCGGTTCCGAAATAGAGCAACGGCGTCGGCACGCCGATCGATTGATGGGCTGAGAGAAGCGCCTCGATGTTGCCGTCGACGCTGCCCAGGAGCTCCATGATTTTCGAATACTCGAGCATGTTGAACCCGAGCCCGCCGTACTTCTTCGGAATCTTGAGCCCGAAGGCGCCCAGTTTCCGCAGCCCCTCGATCACGTGCGCTGGGTATTCGCCCGTGGCGTCGATCGCGACCGTGTCGACTTCCGTTTTCAGGAACTCCCGGAACGCCTGCATGAAGGCGGTGAACTCCGGACGTTCCTCCTCCACCAGCGGATAGGGATGGACGAGGTCGAGCCGGAAGTTGCCGAGGAAGAGCTCTTTGAGGAAACTCGGGCTCTTCCACTCGGTTTCACGCGAGGCCTCGGCGACCTGGCGCGCCTCCTGCTCGCTAACTTGGCTCCGGGAGTCGTGGGCGGTCGGGCTCATCGGGTCTGCCTCCGCAAGCAAATTGTAGCTTGCCGCGCGGCCCGTCCGCCCCGGATCTCCGAACGATGGCGGATATCTTTCCGCGCTGCGGCAAGAAGTATACCGCAGTGCGGCAAGGATGTCACCCGGGCCGGGAGGCGACCGCGCCGGGAGGCGCGGAACGTCAACGCGACCGCATTGCCCCGGCAACTCCGGCCAAGACCAGCAATCCGCCCGCCATCATTCTTCCAGTCAAAGGCTCGGACAAGAAGGCAACCCCAACAAAGACGGCGATCACCGGCGCCGTATAGGAAATCAGAGACGCCAGAACGGCCGTGCTCCGCGCCAGCAACCAGAAGTAGAGCGTGAAGGTGAGCGCGGAGCCGAAGAGAGCGAGGTACAGGGTCGCGAGCACCGGGCCGGTGCCCAGGTGGATCGACTGGCCGCGCTCCACGAGCAGCGAGAGTCCGAGGCAGACGCCGCCGGCGAGGAGCATCGGGACCGCAGCAAAGGAGAGGGGCGTGATCCCCTTTCCCCAGCGCTTGACCGCCAGGCTCCCCGAGGACGAGATCGCCGCCGCCAGCAGAAGAGTCAGCCCGCGAAGGCGGACCTCCTCTCCCCCGAGCTTGTCGAAATCCTCCGAAAAAATGACCGCGACGCCGACGAATCCCAACGTGACTCCGGCGATCCGCCGCCAGCTCGAGCGCTCCTCGGGGAGGATCCAGCGCGACAGCAGCACGAGCCAGAGCGGAAACGTGGCGAAGAGCACCGAGGCGAGGCCGCTCGGCACGACCTGCTCCGCCCAGTAGATGATCGAGTAGGGGACGATGAAGGTCGCCACACCGTTGTAGAGCCAGAGCCGGCGCTCCACGGTGCTCCTGCCGAGCTTCTCGCCGCGCGCCCAGGCCAGCGCCAGGAGAACGGCGCCGGCGATCGCGAACCGGCCGCCGACGCCGGCGAGCGGCGGAATCCCTTCGAGCCCGAAGCGGATCGCCGCCCAGGTCGTCCCCCAGATCAGGGTGAGAATCAGAAAAGTCGCGAGCTCGCGGCCCCGCAGCGGCATGCGCGCACTCTAGCGGAGTCCTCGGCCGCCGCCGTGCCTTCGGCCCGACCGGCGAGTTAGAGTCGGAGAGCGAAGGGAGCGCGAACAATGATCCGGATCTACCTGTGGGCGAACGCGGCGATCTACCTCATACTCGGCGCCGCCGGCGCGCTGAACCCGAACCGACTGGCGAGAGCGGTCGGCTACTTCACGCTCGATAACTCGGGAAGCTCCGAGTTTCTCGTCATCTATGCCGGCCTGGAACTGGGACTCGCAGCGTTCTTCTTCATCGCGACGCGCAGGCCGGAGCTCGAACGGCCAGCGGTGCTGTTCTCGCTTTGCCTTTACGCCGGCATCGTGGCGTTCCGGCTGCCGAGCCTGCTGATCTACTATCCCGTGCGCACGATCACCCTGATCCTCGCCGCAGGCGAGGTGGCACTGCTTCTCGGCGCCGCCTGGCTGGCGCGGCGGCGCCCCCAGACCGAGGAGGCCTGACGATGAGCGACTCCGCCGGACTGCTCGCGCCGCTCCTATCCGGAATCGCCCCGTGGCTCTATGTTGACTCAGGCTGGTGGACCTTCGCCGGGCTCCTGGGCAACGGCATCTTCAGCAGCCGATTCATCATTCAATGGCTTTCGTCAGAGAAGAAGAAAGCGCTGCACGTGCCGCCGATTTTCTGGCATCTGTCGTTCTGGGGCAGCGTGCTGTCCCTTCTTTACGCGCTCCACATCGACAAGCTGCCGATCATCCTCTCCTTCGCCTTCCTGCCGTTCCTCTACGGCAGGAACCTGGCGCTGCTGAATCGCGGCCGAGCGGAAGAGGCGGCGATTCAGGGGTAGATCTTGTACAGCATGCGCGGATAGGGAATGGTCTCGCGCACGTGGTCGAGCTTGCACATCCAGGCGACGAAGCGCTCGAGGCCCATGCCGAAGCCGGCGTGCGGGCAACTGCCGTACTTCCGCACGTCGAGGTACCACTGGAACGCCTCGACCGGCAGCTTGTGCTCCCGGATTCGCTGGAGCAGGAAGTCGTGGTCGTGGATGCGCTGACTGCCGCCGATGATCTCGCCGTACCCTTCCGGAGCGAGGATGTCGAGCCCGAGCACGACCTTGGGGTTCTCGGGGTCGGGCTGCATGTAGAACGCCTTGAACGCCGCCGGGAAGCGCGAGACCATCAGCGGGCGGTCGAAATCCTCGGCGACCAGCGTCTCCTCGTCGGCGCCGAAATCGTCACCCCACGGAATCGGGTTGCCCTTCTGGTTGAGCCGCTCGATCGCTTCGGTGTAGGTGATGCGCGGGAAGGGCGGCACGACCCGTTCGAGCGCCGAAGTGTCACGCTCGAGGACGCGGAGCTCCTCCTTGCAGCGGTCGAGCACACGCGCGACGAGCGCCGAGACGAACTCCTCGGCGAGTTCGCACAAGCCCGCGAACTCGAGGAAGGCGACCTCGGGCTCGACCATCCAGAACTCCATCAGGTGGCGCCGGGTCTTCGACTTCTCGGCGCGAAAGGTCGGCCCGAAACAGTAGACCTTGCCGAAGGCCGAGATCGCCGGCTCGAGATAGAGCTGCCCTGACTGGGTGAGAAACGCCTTGTCGCCGAAATAGTCGGTCTCGAAAAGGGTCGAGGTCCCCTCGCACGCCGCCGGCGTCAAGATCGGCGAGTCGATGCGCACGAAGTCGCGCGTGTAGAAGAAGTCGTGGATCCCCTGCTCCACTTCGCTCCTCACCTTGAGCGCCGCGCGCTGCCGGCTCGAACGGAGCCAGAGGTGCCGGTTCTCCATGAGAAACGCCGTGCCGTGATCCTTCGGCGTGATCGGAAACTCCTGCGTCAGGTGGTCGATGCCGAACTCCGCGAGCTGGATCTCGACGCCCAAAGGGGACCGCTTGTCCTCCTTCACGGTGCCGGTGAGGTGAACCGTCGACTCCTGCGTCACGCGCTCGACGTCCGCCCACGCCGCTACGGAGATATCCGCCCGACTCGCCACGGCCTGGATCACGCCGGAGCCGTCGCGAATCTGAAGAAAACCGATCTTGCCGCTCGACCGCTTCTGGACGAGCCAGCCCTGGAGCGTGACCGCCTCGCCGAGGTGGTCACGCAGATGCTTGATGGACACGGGCTTCCCGCTCATGCGTCGAAGAATATCAAGACGAAGCGGGATCTCTCTCCGGCGACGCAGGCGGCACAGCCGGCGCAGCGAACGCAGCCAGCGCGGCGGCCGCCGCAGTCTGCTCGCCCGCCTTCTTCGTTCGCCCGACCCCGACGCCGGCGACTTCGCCGCGCAATCGAACTTCGACGGCGAAGCGCTTGTCATGATCGGGCCCGCTCTCGTCGATCACGGAGTAGACCGGCAGCTCCCAGCCTCGCGCCTGCACCAGCTCCTGGAGTGACGTCTTGGCGTCGGCGGCGCGCGCTTCGGCGGGACGGGCGATCGCCCACTCAAGATAGCGCGTCACGACCTCTTGGGCGGCAGCAAAGCCGGCGTCGAGATAAACCGCGCCGAACAGCGCTTCGACGACATCGGAGACGAGCGATCCCTTGGCGCGACCACCGGCGCGCTCCTCTCCCACGCCGAGGCGCAGGGTCTCGCCGAGCGCGATCGACTCGCCCCAGGCGGCGAGCGCGCTCGCGCTGACAAGCTCGGACTTGGAGCGCGACAGCTCCCCTTCGGGCCGCTCGCGAAGCCGTGCGAAGAGAAAATCGGCGGTCACGAGCCCGAGCACGGCATCGCCCAAAAACTCGAGCCGTTCGTAGTGAGCGCCCTTGCCCAGCTCGTTGGCGTAGGAGCTATGGGTGATCGCCTCCTCGGCGAGCGCGCGATCGGCGAAGTGGTGGCCCAGTCGCGCTTCGAGAGGGGCAAGGTCGAGCGCCATGCTGCCAATCCTAGCGGCGTCCGAAGCGCCGCTCGAGATCCGCGTCGGTCAGACGCAGCACCACCGGCCTGCCGTGCGGACAGGCGTACGGATTCTCGGCGCGGAAGAGCTCCGAGACCAGCGCTTCGAGCTTCTCAGGCGCGAGCGCGTCGTGCATCTTGACGGCCGCCTTGCAGGCCAGGCTGGCGGCGAAGTCGTCGAGCAGCCGCACTCGCAGGTTGCCGGCGGTCGCTTCCCCGTCCGCGGCGAGGCCGAGCAGCAGCGCTTCGGCCTCGGCGGCCGGTAACGCGGCGGGGGTCGCGGCCAGCGCCACCGCGTGCTCACCCAGCTCTCGAATCTCGTAGCCCGCGCTCTCGAGCTCGTCGGCGAGCTCGAGGAGCTTCAGCCGCTCGCCGCGCGAGAGCTCCATCAAGAGCGGCATCAGGAGCCGCTGCGAGGAAACGGTGCGCTGCTCAAGCGCGCGCCGCAGTCGCTCGTAGAGGATTCTTTCGTGCGCCACATGCTGGTCGATCAGGTAGAGGCCGTCGGGGCCTTCGAGCAGGACTAGCGACCCTTTGTACTGACCGAGAAGGCGAAAACGGTTGGTCTCGCCGCCCCGTCCCGAGAGCGGCAACGGAATCGGTTCCCGCGCGAGCGGCGCGAGCGTCACCTCCGCCAGGCGCCGGTCGAAGCCACCGCGGCCTGCGGGCAATGACATTGGCATCAGCTCGGATGAGCGCTCGGTAAGGGCGGGACTTGGGGCCTGGCCCTCGTCCCTCCACTCCGCCTGCGGCTCACCAACGTCGCCGCTGAACGAAGTTGCGCTCCCCTCCCAGGCGAGCGCGGCCGAAGGCCAGGAAGAGGCGACGCCGAGCGGCGCCGCTTCCTCCCCGCGCGCCCGCGCCAGCGCGGCGCGCAACTGGGATCCGAGCCGGTCCATGAGCCGCGGGTCGCGGAAGCGAACCTCGGCCTTCTGCGGATGGACGTTGACGTCGACCTCTTCCGGAGGGAGCTCGAGAAAGAGGAAGAGCGCCGGAAAGTCGTCGCTCCGCCACTCTTCGCGCACCGCGCGGTAGAACGTCGCCAGCACCGCCCGATCGCGGATCAGCCGGCGGTTCACGAAGACGAAGCTCCGGCGCGCCCCCTTCGACGTCGCCGGCGAACCGACGAACCCGCTCGTCGACGCGCCCTCTTCGTCGATCGGCGCCAGCTCCGCGGCGAAACTCTCGCCGAACACCTCGCCGATCCGCCGCCGCAGCGCCACGCCGGACCGCGGCTGAGCCTGCGTCTCGAGCACGCTTCGGCCGTCACTCCTGGTTCGAAAAGAAACCTCGGGCCGGGCGAGAACGTAGCCCTCGACCACCTCGATGCACCGGCGCAGCTCGGTCTCGCGCGACTTCAGGAACTTTCTACGCGCCGGGACGTTGAAGAAGAGCGCAGCGACGTCAATCGTCGTCCCCTTCGGCCGCGCGGTCGGTTCGGCCGTCAGGATGCGCCCGCCCTCGAGAAGAACCCGAGTCCCTTCTCCCGGCGCGATCGCGGTCACCAACTCGACCTTGGCGACCGCGGCGATCGTCGCCAACGCTTCGCCGCGAAAGCCGAGCGTCGCGACTCTCTCGAGATCCTCGATCGCCGCGATCTTGCTCGTAGCGTGCCGGTCGAAGGCGAGAAGCGCGTCGTCACGATCCATTCCCGATCCGTCGTCGGCCACCCGGATCCGCTGGCGACCGCCCCCTTCCAGATCGATCTCGATCCGAGTGGCGCCAGCGTCGAGCGCGTTCTCCACCAACTCCTTCACCACCGAAGCCGGCCGCTCCACCACCTCGCCCGCCGCGATCTGCGACACCAACCGGTCGGGAAGGATGCGAATGCGGGCCACCGGCGCATCCTAGCCGAGCGCCGGGGCTCGCCGGCCCGCGACGCTACGACCCGCGGCGAGCCGGCGCTGGGATGAGCAGCGGCTGTCGTGGCGCCACCAGCGTCGCCAGCGTCACCGAGGCGAAGGTGGCTCGGGCTTGCTGATCGATCTCCGCGAACAGGCTGCGCAGTCGGCAGTCAGCAACCCTGGCCGACGAACCCTCGCCGAGCTCAGCCGAACCGCAGGTCGCCTCCGCGCGCCGCCCTTCGAACAGCTCCACCACCTCGAGCAGCGCAATCTCGCTGGCCGGGCGCGCCAGGCGATAGCCGCCCGTCACGCCGCGGGTGCCCAACGCGATGCCGGAGTGGACGAGCCGCTGGAAGACCTTGGCGACCACGGTCGGTGGCAGCCGGTACTTCTCGGACACCTGGCCGGCCGTGACCGCCCCGCCCCTCGGCGCCGCCGCCATCTCCAGCGCGGAATAGAGGGCATAGCGTGTGCTGCGCTGGAAGTTCATCCGGTCTCGAGCGTCAGGTCGAGCGCCAATCGAGCCGCGGGGCGGAACCCTTCGTGGTGGAAGAAGGCCATCAGGCGCTGGTCGTCCCACGACACCTCGGTCTGGATCGAGCCGACCCGCAGGCTGGTTAGGTTGCGCTTGAGCTGCGCGACGAGCGCCGCGCCGACGCCCCGCCCCTGAAAGCCGGGATGGACGGCAAGCGTATCGAGCGCCGCGGCCGGTTCGGTGCGGCCGAACTCGCCGTAGAGAACCCGCGCCAGGAGAAAGCCGACGAACAGGCCGTCGAGCTCCGCGCCCAGCGAAACGCGGATGCCGGTCGCCGCCAGGTTCTCGGCCAGCTTGACGCGGAAGAATTCCTCGCGCCGGCGGCCGACGTTCTTGGCGTCGATCGCGACGACCGCGTCGAAATCCATGGGCTCGAGGCCACGGACTCGAATGGGCTCCTCCGTCGCAGGAATTCCGGGCTGCGGCTCGCGCATGCGCTGTGCTCCTCAGGCCGCCTGGCCGGCGGCGAATCCAAGCCCCATGGCTCCGAGCTTGCGGGCGCGGAAGGCGCCCCAGAGCGCCGCACCATAGGCGCCAGCCAAAACGGACTCGGGGTGATTACGGAATTCGATGGCGTTCTTGGCCCCGGCCGCCGCTTCGGAAAGTGCCGACACCAACCCGACATCGGCGGCCAGACCGCCGGTGACCAGTACGACTCCGGACGTTCCCATGCTCGACAGCAGCTTCAGGTAGCGGCCGGCCATCGACTGATGGATACCCTGGATGATGTTCGGCGCCGAGATGCCGCGCGAAACCATGTTGATGACGTCGGTCTCGGCGAGCACAGCGCAGATCGACGAGCACGGCTCCGGCTTGTCGGCCTGGAGCGACAGCGGCCCGATCTCCTCGAGGCTGACTCCCAGGTAACGGCAGATGTTCTCGAGGAACTGGCCGGAGCCCGAAGCGCACTGACTGGTCATCCGGTAGCCGAGCACCCGCGAGCGTTCGTCCATCGAAATACCGCGGCAGTGCAGGGCGCCGATGTCGAGCACGGCGCGCGCCTCGGGTTCGAGGAAGAGCCCGCCGCGCGCGTGCGTGGTCATGCCGTAAAAGTGGCCGGTGCGGAACGACACCATCTCACCTTCGCCGGTGGTAGCGACGTAGGAGATATCCGCCGGGCGGAGCGCGAGAGTGGCGAGCACCTCGTCGAACAGTTCCTCGACGACGCGCTTCGGATCGCGCCGGCGGATCCGCTCGCTGCGGGTGCTCAAGACCGCGGGCCGTTCGCTCGCGCCCTCCTCGAGGACGACCATCTTGACGGCCGCCGTGCCGACGTCGATGCCGGCGACGCGCTGCTTCGATGTCTCGCGAGTCGGCGCGTTCGTGGCCAGCGTGGCGGTCATGCGGCGGCCCCTTCCATCTCGAGGCGGGTGGTGTCGCGGCGCGCGAAGAGCGCCGCGCCGAGCGCTCCGGTGTAGATGCTGTCGGCGGAGATGTTCATCGTGCGCTCGCCGTAGTTCGCGGCGATCAGGGTACGCAGGGCGGCGACCGCGGCGGGATTCTTGGCCACGCCGCCGGTGAAGGTGAACTGGTCGCTGACGCCGCCCGAGCGCGCCAGGAGCGACAGCGCGCGCAGGATGATGGCGCGGTGCAGCCCCGCGAGGATGTCCTCGCGCTTTTCGCCCAGCGACAGCCGCTCGCGCAGCTCGGCGCCGGCGAAGACGGTGCAGGTCGAATTGATCCGCACCGTGCGCTCGGCCTTCATCGCCATCGGTCCGAGCTGGTGCAGGCCGAGATTCATCTCGTCGGCGATGTAGCCGAGATAGCGGCCGCAGCCGGCGGCGCAGCGGTCGTTCATCTGGAACGAAGTGACGATGCCCTTGTCGTCGACCTGAATCGCCTTGGTGTCCTGGCCGCCGATGTCGAGCACGGTACGCGTTCCCGGGAACATATGGTGCGCCCCCAGGCCGTGGCAGAGGATCTCGGAGCGGATCTGCTCCTTGGGAAACGGCAATGTGGCGCGTCCGTAGCCGGTGCCTACCGAGCGCGAGATCTCGATCGGAAGCTTCGCCGCCGCGGCGACCGCGGGCTCGAGATCCGCTGATGCCCCGCCCATCGCGGCCAGGGCGTCGGCGATCAGCCTTGGGAACAGGTCGTCGGCGGCGGGCAGGTTCTCGACTTCGAGGATGGTGCGGTCGAAAAGACCGGCGAGCCGGTCGAAGCCGGCTTCGCCGCGCCGCGCGCTCTCCTCGGCCAACGCGAGGAAGCGGCCACCGGCCAGGTCACGGAAGAAGTCGCTCTTGCGCTGCGCCTTTTCGGCGAACAGTTGAGTGGTCTCCTCGTTCATGCGCGCGAGCACGCCGCCCAGGACCGCCGCGAGCTCCGGTTCCCGGGTGTAGCCTCGCGCGTGCTCGAGGATCCGCTCGCCGAACGTCTCGAGCTGGCGCCGGTACTGTTGCTCGCGGAATCGGCGCTCCAGCTCGCCGAGCTGGCGCGATGGCCGCTGGCTCCGTCCGGGTTCGCCGCCCTGGGCGTCCTGCGGGAGCGGCTCACCGTCAAGCGCTATG
>ERZ1292633.2988-Hain-H41-02um-R1-2988-length-16840-cov-5_pt2 | contig 14931 bp, 14 predicted proteins | sample MGYA00564406_ERZ1292633 | MGnify/ENA primary metagenome ERZ1292633 (study PRJEB36523, sample SAMEA6512639) | groundwater metagenome | collected 2019-01-08 | study: AquaDiva: Metagenomics assemblies of 32 groundwater samples
CTAAGTTTCTGGATATGCAGTCGAGAACTGGCACCGTGAGGGCAAAGGTTCTTACCGCCCCGGAGGGGCTTCGCGCCGGTGAGCTTGGGCGGATACGGATTCATCAGCGTGATGACCGTCAGATTGTTCTGGTGCCGCGGGACGCCGTCCAGTGGGAAGGCTGTTGCAATGTAGTCTTTGTGCGGGAGTCGTCCGACCGCTATCGCCCTCGAAAGGTGCAACTGCTCAACGGCGATGGGCCGGTATACGAAGTAGTCTCAGGAGTCCACGCCGGAGAGGATGTGGTCGTCGGCGGATCGTTTCTTCTCAAGACCGAGCTTAAGAAATCGAGCATTGGCGCCGGATGTTGCGAAGTTGAGCCGATAGGGTAGCCGCTGATATGCTCAACAAAATAGTAGACCTATCACTGCGCCACAGGGTGCTCATCCTCGTTGTCGCGGGGCTTGTCAGTCTCATGGGAGTTTTCGCACTGTGGCATCTGCCCTTTGACGCCTTTCCTGATACTACGCCTGTCATGGTGCAAGTCAATGTTTCTGCTCCCGGGTGGGCGCCGGAGGACCTTGAGCGTCTGGCGTCATACCCCATCGAACAGGCACTAACCGGACTCTCACAGCTGAGTGAGGTGAGATCCGTCTCCAAGTATGGATTCTGCCAGGTCACCGCAATATTCATGGAAGGAACCGATCTCTATCTGGCAAGACAGCAAGTCACTGAAAAACTTGCCGTCACCGAAATGCCAGAAGGGATCGACGCCCCGCTATTGGGGCCGGTGTCGACAGGATTGGGAGAGGTCTTTCATTACATAGTGGTTGCCGATTCAGGGCATGAGACCGATGCCCGCACAGCGCAGGACTGGATTATCAAACCCCAGATGCAATCGGTATCGGGAGTCGCCGAGGTCAACAGCTGGGGGGGATTCGTCAAGCAATACACCATCCTGTTTGACCCCGACAGGGTGGCGCAGTACGGACTCTCAATCAAAGATGTTGCCGAGGAAATTAAAGAGGGACTGGGGAATGTCCCCGGAGGGCAGATAGTCCGCGGCGGCGAGATGACCATTATCCGAGGCATCGGCGTGATTGAAAATATTCGACAGGTGGAATCGATGGTCGTGGCGACCCGGAATGCCGTGCCGGTGCTGGTGTCCGATATCGGTGAGGTGGTCATAGGCCATGAGATTCGCTTGGGCGCATCTACATACAATGGGCAAGGGGAAGCGGTCCTTGGGTTGGGGTTCATGATCATCGATGAAAATCCCGCCCGAATTACACGCAATCTGGCGGAGCGGCTTGAAGAGGCTGAGAAGACGCGTCCGGCGGGCATCACCGTGAAACCGGTCTACAAACGAACCGATCTTGTTGAAAAGGTGCTGTCGACCGTCGAGCACAATCTGTTCTTTGGAGCGGCGCTGGTCATTGGCGTTCTTTTCATGTTTCTGGGAAATATTCGGGCTGGGCTGATTGTGGCCTCGGCAATTCCTCTTTCGATGCTCTTTGCATTCGATCTTATGTCGCGGGTCGGTATCATCGGAAGTCTGATGAGTCTCGGCGCCATCGATTTCGGTCTGGCTGTCGACAATGCCGTCATTCAGGTCGAGAACTCGGTGCGTCGATTGTCTCACGGTGGGGCAAAAGATCGACTTACAATCATAAGGGATGCAATCCTTGAGGTTCGCAAGCCGACCTTGTTTGGCGAGTTGATTATCATCATCGTCTATTTGCCGATTCTCTCTCTTCAGGGAATTGAGGGGGAGTTGTTTCGACCGATGGCGCTCACGGTGGTATTTGTTCTGACTGGTTCATTGCTTTTGTCATTTACGGTTATACCGGCGTTGATAGGAACTTTCATGCGAACGGGGATGCGCGAGAAGGAGCCTGTCGTCATGGTATGGCTTCGTTGCGCCTACAAACCTATTCTCGACTTCGCTCTCACGTCGAGGAGGAAGGTTATCGGCGGGGCGGTGGTGTTGACTACGGCAGGAATTGCGCTGTTCATGACTCTTGGATCGGAGTTCGTACCTCGTATGAACGAAGGGACGATTGTCATCAATTTCGTCAGACTCGCCGGCATATCGCTCCACCAGTCGGTTGAGTACAATACGCGTATAGAGAAATTGCTGTTATCGACATTCCCCGATGAAATCGATCATGTCTGGACGCGGGTCGGCACGGCGGAATTGTCGACCGATCCGATGGGGCTTGAATTGTCTGATATGTTTATGTCACTTAGGCCTCAGGAGAATTGGACCAAAGTTGAGTCGCAAGGCGACTTGGTGGCGGCTATTGATAGTCTGCTCGAAGATTTGCCCGGGCAAAATCGCATTTTCACCCAGCCTATTGAGATGCGCGTGAATGAGATGATAGCCGGCATACGCTCCGATGTTGGCATCAAACTTTTTGGTGATGACCTGAACATTCTCGAAGCGAAAGCCGAAGAAATTGCAGAGGTCGTACGGGAGATTCACGGCGCTCAGGATGTAACGGTGGAACAGACAACCGGCCAGCCACAAATGCGTCTCACTGTAGATCGACAACGGCTCGCCCGGTTCGGGTTTACCGCCGAGGATGTACTCACTTCAATACATGCCATTGGGGGTATCGACATCGGCCATGTCAATGAGGATCAACGACGGTTCGATCTCACACTCCGGGTGGATACTACCCGCCTTCTGGGGCCTGAAGATATTTCCAAGATATTGCTGAGGTCGCCTTTGGGAAGTCTGGTGGGATTGGATCGGCTGACCACGGCGACGCTCGATGAAAGTCCTGCTGCCATTACACGAGAGTGGGGGAAACGCAGGGTCGTAGTACAATGTAACGTGCGCGACAGGGATGTCGGTTCGTTTGTTTCAGAGCTGAAGGAACGGTTGAAGAACTCGGTGACTTTTCCGAGCGGATATTTTGTGCGGCTCGGCGGACAATTCGAAAATTTTGAACGTGCCCGCACACGGCTCTTTCTCGTCGTGCCGTTGGCTCTGCTACTTATTTTTGGACTTTTGTACATCAGTTATGGGTCAGCGCGGGATGCGATGTTGATTTTCTCATGCGTTCCCTTGGCGGCTTTTGGCGGCGTGATGGCTCTGGCTGTTCGTGGCATGCCATTCTCTATTTCGGCAGGAGTTGGTTTCACCGCACTGTTTGGCATTGCGGTGCTTAACGGTCTGGTGCTGGTGTCGAACATCAAGCGACTGCGATCCGAAGGGGTCGAGCTGAATACAGCCGTGAAAGAAAGCGCCCTCAATCGCTTGAGGCCGGTGTTGATGACGGCCCTTGTGGCTGCGCTCGGATTCGTGCCGATGGCCTTGTCAACGAGTGTCGGGTCGGAAGTTCAGCGACCGCTTGCGACTGTTGTGATCGGGGGAGTGATTACCTCGACACTACTGACTCTGGTGGTGCTACCGGCTCTGTATGCCACGTTCGGTAGAAAGACGGAGGCGGAGAGGTGAGTCTTGGTAGGGCGGGTCCGTCTTCGAACCCGCCAATGCATCCTTCGAAATAACAGACGTAGGTCGGTGTTCGGAGTCATCCGCCTCGGCGGATGGCGAGAAACCCGACATTCTTTGCTGTCATTGGAGAATTGTCGGGTTTCTTACTCGCATCGCTCCGCTCGTCTCGTTCGGAACCCGACCTACAAGAGCAGACGAGGAGCAAGCAGGGGAATGACAGAATAGATACATCTACTCCGGTGCTATTAGTTCGACTTTGATCCGGTCGGGGTCTTCGAAAAATATGGCGTAGGGGTGGGAATTCTGCGGATAGCGGTCAGGATAGAGGATTGTCACTCCTCGCGCTTTCAATTGTTCGAGGATGTCGTCAACCTTATTGCAAGATTCGGCATGGAACGCAAGGTGATTAAGTCCGACGCGGCAACGATGGTAGGGGATATCAGTAAATCGCTCTTCAACCTGCACCAAGACGAGATAGGTGTCGCCGAGTTTCCAGCTACGCCCCTTATCCCATGTTTGAAAAAGTTGGTATCCGAGAGTTTCAAGAAACCATCCCCAAAAGTCGGCGGAGCGCTTGAGATCGCTGACATAGAGTTCGATGTGGTGGAGTTGGCCGGGGAGGGGCATGGAGTGATTTCTCAATTCTGTTTGAAAGACAACGCATCTCCCGCCAAAGGCGGGATGGGACATGTTGAGAGTCTTTGTAGGGCGGGTCCGTCCTCGAACCCGCCAATGGATCCTTCGAGATAAGAGCAAAGATGGCGGGTCTGAAGACAAACCCGCCCTACGAAGAAAAAGACTTGAAGAGCGCGGGTACAGGGAGAACCCGCGCTACCCTAACTACAAAAAAGTACGCGCCACCTACTCCCCGCCGGCTTTGCTTTGATAGGGGGTGCGGACAGTGGTTTTCAAATACGAGCGGTTCATCCAGCCTATAAAGTTGGCGCTGATTTCTTTTGGGCAAACGGCCTCGCACTCATATTGATTGGTGCACCCTCCGAATCCCTCCTCCTGCATCTGCGCAACCATATTGCGAACACGGGTATCCATTTCGACTTCTCCTTGCGGCAAATTAGCAAGATGCCCAACCTTGGCGGCGACAAAAAGCATCGCCGAGGCATTCTTGCACGAGGCAACGCAGGCGCCACAGCCGATACAGGAGGCGGCATCCATCGCAAGCTCGGCGGAATCTTTCGGAATTGGAACGGCGTTGCCGTCAGGAGCGCCTCCGGCATTGACCGACACGAACCCTCCGGCCTGCATGATACGGTCAAAGGCGTCCCTATCGACAATCAAGTCTTTCAATACTGGAAAAGCGCGGGCGCGCCACGGCTCGATATAGATAGTGTCGCCATCTTCAAAATGGCGCATATGTAGCTGGCAGGTAGTAGTGCCTTTTTGTCCGCCATGCGGAAGGCCGTTGATGACGAGCGAACACATTCCGCAGATTCCTTCGCGGCAATCATGGTCGAAAGCGATGGGGTCTTCCCCTTTGGCTTCGAGCTGTTCGTTGACAACATCAAGCATTTCGAGAAATGACATATCGGAACTGACATTGGCGGCGTCGTATTTCACCATCCGCCCGTTGTCGCTACGGTTTTTCTGCCGCCAGACGTAGAGGGTGAGGTTCATTTATAGCTCCTTTGAGTGAGATGGACATTTTCAAACGCCAGCGGCTCTTTGTGCATGACCGGTGACTGCCCCACTCCCTTGTATTCCCAACAGGATCCGTAGCAGTAGTTGGCGTCGTCGCGTTTAGCCTCACCATCCTCGGTCTGATACTCGGTGCGGAAATGTCCGCCGCACGATTCATTGCGGGTGAGGGCGTCGTGGCACATCAGTTCGGCAAACTCAAGAAAATCGGCGACACGTCCGGCGCGCTCAAGGGTCTGGTTCAACTCGCCGCCGCTCCCCGGAATGTTCACGTTTTTCCAGAACTCGTCGCGAAGCTCAGGAATGCGGGCAATTCCTTTCTTGAGACTTGCTTCGTTGCGGGCCATGCCGCAATTATCCCACATGATTTTGCCCAGTTCACGATGGAAAGAATCAACAGTCCGTTTCCCCTTGATGCCGAGCATGCGATTTGTCTTGTCGTTGATTTCAGATTCGACCTTTTTGAATTCGGCGTGATCGGTCGACGGTTTTTTCGCGCCGGTGCGTGCGAAATAGTCGCCGATAGTGTAAGGGATGATGAAGTATCCATCCGCGAGTCCCTGCATGAGGGCGCTGGCGCCGAGACGATTGGCGCCGTGATCGGAAAAATTTGCCTCTCCCAATACAAAAAGACCGGGGATGGTGCTTTCGAGATTGTAGTCGACCCACAATCCACCCATGGTGTAATGGACCGCTGGGAAGATGCGCATCGGTAGTTTGTAGGGATTTTCACCGGTGATGCGCTCATACATGTCGAACAGATTGCCGTATCGTTCGGCCACGACTTTTTCACCGACCCGATTGATGGCATCGGCAAAATCAAGATAGACGCCAAGGCCGGTCTCGCCAACGCCACGACCTTCGTCGCAGACTTCTTTAGCGGCACGGGATGAAATGTCACGCGGGGCAAGATTGCCGTAGCTTGGATATTTACGCTCGAGATAATAATCGCGCTCACTTTCCAGAATCTGATCAGGGGTGCGCTTGTCTCCCTTTTGCTTCGGCACCCAAACGCGGCCATCATTGCGGAGCGACTCGGACATAAGAGTCAATTTGGATTGATAGTCGCCGCTGACCGGAATGCAAGTCGGGTGGATCTGGGTAAAACAGGGATTGGCAAAGAGGGCGCCGCGCTTGTAGGCGCGATAGGTGGCGGTCACATTGCATCCTTTGGCATTGGTCGAAAGGAAAAAGACGTTGCCATAACCGCCGGTTGCCAACACCACAGCGTCGGCGCTGTGGGAGATGATTTGTCCGGTGACGAGATCACGGACGACGATTCCTTTGGCGTGGCCATCGACCAACACGAGATCGAGCATCTCGGTGCGCGGATACATCGTTACATTCCCCAACCCGATTTGTCGAGCAAGGGATTGGTAGGCGCCGAGAAGAAGTTGTTGCCCTGTTTGTCCACGCGCATAGAATGTTCGGGAAACTTGTGCGCCGCCGAACGATCTGTTTGCCAGCTGGCCGCCATACTCACGGGCGAATGGCACTCCCTGCGCGACGCATTGATCGATGATATTCGTGCTTACTTCGGCGAGACGATAGACATTGGCTTCGCGGGCGCGGAAATCGCCGCCCTTTATGGTGTCATAGAAGAGGCGGTAGACCGAGTCGCCGTCGTTCTGATAGTTCTTGGCGGCGTTGATTCCCCCTTGTGCGGCGATACTATGGGCGCGACGAGGGGAGTCCTGAAAGCAGAATGCAGTGACATTATAGCCAAGCTCGGCAAGTGAAGAGGCGGCCGAGCCGCCAGCTAAGCCAGTGCCAACAACGATTACGGAAAACTTTCTCTTGTTGGCAGGGTTGACCAGTTTCAGATTGAATTTATGATTCTCCCACTTTTGTTCTATGGGACCGGATGGAATTTTTGCATCAAGTATCATCGGTTACATCCCCTCTGATGAAAGGCCAATCATGCCGGTGAGAATAGCTATCGGAATCGAGATATAGCCTGCAAAGAGTATCCAGGCTATGACCGAACCAATCAGCTTGGCGCGATGAGTGAATCGTGGGCCTGCAAATCCAAGTGTCTGGAACATGCTCGATATGCCATGGCTCAGGTGGTTTGCCAACAGAAACATCGCCACGATGTATAGTCCCGATACGAAGTAATTTCGAAATCCGTAGATGACCATCGAATAGACGTCGGGGCGTCCCTCCATGTCCCTCAGTTCAGACCACTCGGGATGGATAGTTAGAAGGGTGTAGTGGGCGAGATGATAGCCGACAAAGAAACCGATTGCCAGCCCGCTCCATATCATGGTCCGTGATGCGACTGTGGCGGTCGCAGTATTGTTGAATTCATATCCCACCGGACGGGCCTTTTTGTTGTAGATATACAATTGCACGGCGGTGACGATGTGGATGATGGCGAGTAGCGCCAGCACAGTCCGAACCACCCAGACCAGGGGGCCGAGTTGTTTGAGGGTCTCGGCGTAGGTGTTGAGTTTGTCCTGTCCGAGAAAGACCTGAAGGTTGCCTGCCATATGTCCGACTACGAACAGGACAAGGACGGCTCCTGAGGCGGCCATGAGCACTTTCTGAAAGATCATGTTCGACCAGAGCGAAGTTCTGTTAGTGTTGGTAGATACAGGGGAAGAGATGCCGGTTGTTGCCATATTGTTTCTCCAAAATTGTGCCAGTTTGGCCACGCCGCAAAAAGTACGGGAGTGGGGGCTTCGGGTCAAACGATTTTCTGCCGATATTTTTGGTATAAACCGTTGTGGCAAAAATCCGTTTGACAGTTTGAGCCGGTACGAATACCTTGGGCTGTCCGGGTGTATAATCCCAAGACGATGACAACAATCTGTTTTACATATCTTAAGGAGAAATCAATGAAGCGATTTGCGGGCATGTGTGCTCTTGGCGCTTTCTGTGTGGCCTTGACGACCTCGGCAATGGCGGTGGAGATTTCGATGAAAATCTCTGGCCCAGGCGCGGTCAATGAGACTACTATCAAAGCCGGTCAGAAGGTGTCGTTCGACGTCTATATGGCCAATGACTCGTCCTGGAAAGGATTTTCCATCGGTTTTCAGGTGAAGTCACCCACTATTAAAAAGGTTTTGCATCCGGCTGACTCCGGAAAGGGTATCAACGCCCGTGGAGATGTGAAGGGTTATAACGGTTTTCAGGATAAGTCAATCTGGGATCTGAGCGGTGTTTTTGTTGTCGACACCTTATGGAACGGCACCCTGCCGGACACCCTTGGATTCGGCGGTATCTGCGTGAAGGCGAGCTATTTGCCGCATCCCCTGCAGAAGAATCTTTCGTTTGATCTGATTTTCCCCGAGGCGGGGATAGTCGTGGTAGATTCGTCGTTCTATCCTCCGGGCGGCCAGTGGCTGTTTGCCCTTCCGGAACACCACCCCACGTGGAAAGGGCCGTATAAGTTTACGGTGGTGAAATAAGTGATTTCGATTCTGAAAGCCCCGCTGTTGCGGGGCTTTTTTTCTTTGTGGCTGGTTGCGACCGTGTTGGGCGCCGCCAAAGGCGTTGATTCGACTCACAAGGTTGAATCAGCCGATGACGAGTCGGCTGTTGTCGATCCGCGATATGTGGTAAAGCTGGAGTGGATTGGAAAACACCGAAACTCCCACCGTATTCCTTGCATTGACACTGTAGACGTAACGCTAAACGGTTTTGGTAAGGGTATTGGGGGATTTGACATCAAAATCGGTGTAGAAAATTCAAATTTCCATATTCTTGAAATACTCCCTGGGGAATTAATCGATTCCTGTCATTGGAAGTTGTTTACTCCACACATGACGACAAATTTGCCGACGACGGGTCTTCCTCTGGAAGTTTGGCAAGTCATTGGGCTATCGCAGGCAATTCCTGATAGTATAGGGCCAGTGTGTTTTGGCTTTGATCGACCAACAGTTCTCATGCGTCTAGTTGTGGATGTCGGGCCTCATGATGTCCATGAGATCATAGACTGGCTCGACAAGTATCATTACCTGCCAATATTTTTCTACTGGGAGGACTGCACAGATAATACAATTTCGACAGAGAGTGGAGATACCTTATGTGTGTCGTCGCGCGTTTTTGATTCGAATACACAGGAGATCAGCGATAAAAGACCGCTATTCCCATCCCGAACTGGCATGCCAAGACAATGTATCAATCCCTCTCGGGCAAATCGTCCGCACAAGCTCATAGACTTTTACAATGGTGGCATCGCGTTGCCGATTCCTCATCCTCCAGCGCCGATGCTTGATCCAGTGAAGATGGTGTCACCTGACTCAAGTCAATCCCCGTTAGACTCCACCGCCACCCCAAAATAATTCTTTGCCCCCTCTTCAAAATCGGTTAGATTCAGGGTGTGGCAATAACTGACCAGTTGGCGCAAAGCCAGTCGAGCATAAAAGTCACCCAACCGGGTGAAGAGGCTGTCCGCATCTATCGCGGGAACGGCCTCGATGCCATACATCATGCCAGTATCGCCGTTGTCGACAGCGCCGGAAATCTGACCCATTATCTGGGGGATCCGGAATTCTGCGTGATGACCCGGTCGTCGATTAAGCCCTTTCAGCTTATGCCCTTCTTACTCTCCGGTGGCGCCGATCACTTCGGGTTCACACCGCGCCAGCTTTCGATTATGTGCGGCTCGCACAATGGCACAGACGAGCACCGCGATGTGGTCATCAGCAATCTGTCGCTGGCGGGCAATCGCCCGGAGTTTTTGCAGTGTGGCTGTCATAAGCCAATATTCATGGATTACACTAAAGAAAATCCTCTTCATGGCGAAGACAAAGACGCCCTTCGCCACAACTGCTCCGGCAAGCACTCGGGATTTTTGGCTCACGCAAAATTTCTCGGTGACGATGTCGCCGAATATCTCAATCCAAATAGTAAGACCCAGACAATGATTCGCGAACAATTGGCGAGCTATTGCGAAGTCGACGAAGGCTCTATGCCGCGAGGAACCGATGGCTGTTCGGCGCCGAACTATGCCGTGCCCATCAAGAATCTCGCACTTGGTTTCAAGAAACTGGCCAATGGCGAAGGCTCTTCGGATAAAGAGCGAGCAGTTGCTACTCGAATTCGATCTGCGATGCAGGAGTATCCGCATCTGGTGTCGGGGGAGAGGCGATTCGATCTCGATCTAATGCGAGCATTTCCGGGGAATGTTGTCTGCAAAGTTGGGGCGGAATCAATCGAAGGATTCGGCCTCGCCAATCCGTCAATCGGCATCTGCGTCAAGATAAACGACGGCGCGTCGCGCGCCCTTTGGCCGATATGCGTTGCAGTGCTGAAACAACTTGGGATTATCGCCAATACCACAGAAACTCCATCGCTGAAGCGTCACGAACGCCCTGAGGTTCGCAATTATCGCGAGACTCTCACCGGCCACATCGAGACCACGTTTACCCTGAGGCGGGCATGACCATGCACTGCTCTTGGTTAGTTGAAAAGAAAAGTAATTCTCGCCGTACCCTTAGAGATGTCACTCCCGCGAAAGCGGGAGCCTATCTGATTCTTTGTAAGACAAGATGGGTTCCCGCTTGCGCGGGAATGACAGAAAAGAGACTTTCGCCAAGTCACACTTTTTCTACCCATCCCTCTATCGGCGTCCCCAATCATCTCGGACTCACCTACCATCGTCGGCGGATAAAAGCCGTCACCTGATTCTCTCTCCGATTCCGTTTGGCAGTGAAACCCATTGTAAACTGAAGGAGAGTGCGATGCACGATTTTGATTATTCACCTGAACCATTTCGAATAAAATCGGTTGAGCCGATTCGTCTGCTAGACCAGCGCGAGCGCGAAGAACGCCTGCGCAAGGCCCACTACAATATTTTCAAATTGCTGGCGCAGGATGTCTATGTCGATCTCCTGACCGACAGCGGCACGGGGGCAATGTCGACTCGTCAATGGGCGGCTCTTATGATGGGGGACGAATCCTATGCGGGGGCAGTCTCGTTTCAAAGATTCGAGTCGACCATCCAGCGGATTTTCCGCAAACGATTTGTGATTCCCACCCATCAGGGACGGGCCGCTGAGCATCTTCTCTTTTCGGTCATGGTTCGCCCCGGTCAATATGTATTGAATAACACCCATTTTGATACGACACGGGCGAACACCCTTCACAAGGGAGGGCAGGCGGTCGATCTACCTGCAAAAGAATCGGTTTCTGATTCTCCGGCTCTATTCAAAGGAAACATGGACACTGTCGCGCTGGAAGCATTCTTAAAAAAACATGACCGCTCAGAGATCGCGATGGTGATTATGACCGTCACCAACAACAGCGTCGGCGGTCAGCCGGTGTCGATCCAGAATATCGCTGATGTTTCGGAAATCTGCGGTCGTTATTCAATTCCGTTCTTTATCGATGCCGCCCGTTTTGCCGAGAATTGCTGGTTCATACATCGCGATGAGCCGGAATACAAGCATCGCGGTATCGAAGAGATCGCCCATACCATGTTTGATCTCTGCGACGGCGTCATGATGTCTGCAAAAAAAGACGGCATTGCGAATATGGGAGGCTTTATTGCCCTCAATGATGAATCCGTTTGCGAAAAAGTACAAAATCTCATGGTCGTCACCGAAGGGTTTCTTACCTATGGAGGACTCTCCGGACGTGAAATGGAGACTGTTGCGGCCGGGCTTGAGGATGTATTGCAGATGGATTACCTGTCTTATCGCATAGGGCAGGTAGCCTCGCTCGGCGATAATTTGAAACGAGCCGGGATGCCGATTGTCGAGCCGACTGGCGGGCATGCCGTCTTTATCGATGCCGGCAAGCTCTTGCAGCATATTCCATCGGAAGAGTTTCCCGGGCAGGCCTTGGCCGTCGAGTTCTACCGGCTGGGCGGGGTGCGAGTGGTTGAGATTGGTACACTCATGAATGGCGGCACCGACCCCAATACCGGTGCATCGTTCACATCCCCGAAAGAGTTAGTTCGATTGGCTCTGCCTCGGCGTGTCTACACCAGTGCGCACTGCCAATATGTCGCGAAGGTAGCGGCGCAGATCGTGGCGCGTAAAAAGGAGTTGCGCGGTTATCGCATCACTCATTCGGCTCCTTTGCTTCGCCATTTTACCTGCCATATGGCGCCGATGGTCGAAAGCTCCGTGGAAAAGGACTGAAACGATGCGGAGATATCGCTCCAGCCTGGTCGCATTATTTCTGGCGGTAGAAATCTGTTTGCTCATGTCGTGCCGCGCCATAAAAATTGAAACAGGTGCAACTGCAGAAGAACAGACAGCCTCAAACAGCGAGCGGGCGAGTAGTTATAAGAGAGAGTGGGCATCGACCTTCAATTCTCTCGGTCCGAAAGAGCAGATAGCCTTCTTCAAACGTCATGTCGATTCCACTGTTTCGCGGTATGTTGCTTACGGTAAAAGTGTCGCAAAACAATGGCATGAAGGGAGCGCCGGCCGTGGGGCGGTGATTTCAGATGATGAAATGCGAAAAGTTGTCGAGCAATGGATTTCAACTCAAAAGCCGTTTCTTGACGCCAACGACGATATCCTTGAGTATGGGTTGTCGCGTTTGAAGGAGCGGAGAGATATCAACGGCGAAGTTCTCTCGGCGATTACTCAGCTTTCGGCTGGCTACTATGACTGCCAAAGCGCGATCTTTTTTCCGTCGGGGACAATTGACGATTACGAGAACAGAATGTTAGACAGCCAAAGTGAGCTTCAGCGCACCAGTGCTGATTTGGAGAGGATGTTGCAGGCCAGATAGGTGGTTGTTCAGGGCAAGGGGCGGACGAGACGTCTGCCGCCCACTTCAATGCCTCCCTAGCTGACTGTCATGAAAAGAAAGAATCATGTCGGGTTTCTCGTTCGGCTCCGCCTCTCTCGGAACACCGACCTACGAAGAAATTGTGGCGAACTTTTCAGGGTCAGCCGTGTTCAAAGCTCAGATTCCTCGCTTCGGAACTGACCTCAAACGGCTCACAGAAAAACAGGACGAATTCAGGCTGTTTTACGATTTCGACAAATTAGCTGAAAAGATTTGCACGCTCTTGCCACATTTTTCGATTGCAGATGACGTAATCCTTACTACTCGCAGTATCTGTAAAATGTTGTATAGTATATAGTTACTACAATTTCTGTGACCTTTAGCTAAAGACGCCAAATGGGAACGTGGATTGCAGAGTAGTCTGGAGCGGCGGGGTCGGTCTGCCTTGACTTTTCTTCGCCAAGAGTATAGATTTTAACGACTTAGGTAACATTAACCCTTCTCAGGAGGAAAGCGTATAGCCCAACGGGTAAAGTAAATTGAATCTGACTTACGGTGTTTTTAACACAAAGGTCGAAATACATAACCGTGGTTTGTACGCTTGCATCCATCTTTCGGGGCGTTTGCCGTCCCGTATCCTTCTCAATGTGCGTTGCCCTGGCAATTCTGCCGGGGATAAACAGCATTGCGTCAGCCAGGACTGACCGCTCCCCTCGAATCACGGTATTGCATTCAACCAACAGCGAGTTTCGTTGTCGTGTTGGACTTGATGAGTCAGATCTGAGAACGGCTGGAATGGCCACGAAGGAGAAGATGTTCGTCACGTTTCAAATAGCTGTCCCCTCGCAAGCAGGCGCCCGAATAGTGTCGGCGATTCCGATAGAGAGCAAGGAGCTTTCGGCGGCACATCGCGCTCTTTCGTCAGCGAGCGGAAGCGCGGAATTGGCGACGATTAGCACCCCATATCTCCTGCGCGGTCTGCGTGTCGCCACGGTCACAATATCTCCAGCGATGGGAAGTGAATTTGTCTCTGCTCTTGATGTTACCATTCAGTTTGCCGACAACGGTCAAGTGGGAAGCCCGGTGTCGGACCCTCTTTTTGAAGGCATTTTGTCGTCGGGCGTTGTGAACTATGAGGTCGCTCGCAATTGGGTGCGTATGAGACCCTCTCTATCTACAGCGCAGATTGCCGCCGATCCGCTTCAGTCGGCGTCGACGTGGTACAAAATATCGGTCAATCAAACAGGGATGACAAAAGTGACTGGCGCTCAGCTGGCTACGGCGGGATTGCTTCTCAGCGGCATCCCCTCAAGTGACATTCGGCTTTTTAATTACGGCGGCAAGGCTCTTGAACCGCTCAATGACAGCGCGCGCCCGGTATTCTCGGAGGTAGCCATTCAGGTTGTCGACGGCGGAGATGGAACATTTGATGCCGCCGATTATGTTGTCTTTTATGGCGAGTCGCTCGACCGCTTTATCTACTCGGCGACGCGGCCGGCACGGTTTATCAATCATCCCTATGCTTCCGACAATGTCTATTGGCTCGCCACTGACGGATCTTTTTTATCGCCAGCCGTTCGGATGACGTCAGTTGACGGAACGCCTTCCGGAAGTGAGGATACAATCGTCACAACCCGCCGCCGGTGGATGCATGTGGAGCAGAATCACCTTGTGCGGGCCTACAAAACCGGAGACATCAGCGACTATCTGACCTGGTTCTGGACAAACCAGGATTCCCTCACTTTTTCAATTCCGACCCCTTCGGTTGTCCCGGCAAGCAATGCCTACCTCTATTTCGGAGGAAAAACATTTGACACGACCGGATCTTTTGATTCGCGCGGATTTATCGACGCGACGATCAATGGGGTGGCAGGGCTAGATAAACTGTGCAACGATTCTCTTTGCACCTATCGGACAACGACGTTGGTGAACGGACTCAATACCGTCAGACTTTCGCTTGGAGGCGCGGCCTACATCGCTCCTTATTTTGATTACGCTAATGTGAACTACCTCTCTGAAATGATCCCGGCGAACGGACGGTTTGAATTTGTCACCATCGGATATACGGGGATGGCGCGGGTTGATATTGACGACTTATTCACCGGTTCTGCGGACCCGAGGTTGTTCGACGTTTCAGA
>ERZ1292633.3610-Hain-H41-02um-R1-3610-length-14917-cov-8_pt1 | contig 14917 bp, 16 predicted proteins | sample MGYA00564406_ERZ1292633 | MGnify/ENA primary metagenome ERZ1292633 (study PRJEB36523, sample SAMEA6512639) | groundwater metagenome | collected 2019-01-08 | study: AquaDiva: Metagenomics assemblies of 32 groundwater samples
GTTTCTATCTATCAGTCGTTAAAAATTGGTCTTGACAAAGGGGTAAGGTTTACTCTTTTTACTTGTAAAATTCCAAAAGAAGTTCTGGAAGAAGCCCAGATTAATGGTGAAGAATTGATGAACAATCCAAACTTATTGGATGATAATGAGGTAATAAGGAGGTGGATGAAAGAAGAGTTAGCTACAGGAAGAGAGCTATACGATAAATTAAAGCAAAAAATTCCTAATCTTGATTTCACCGCCAAGTTATATTTGAAATTTTTGATGAAAGGGGTTGAGTCTAAAATAAAAAAAATGAAAAAGAATTAAATTAAGTAGAATATCGGCGTCTACAAAAAACTCACCGGCAAAAAATTCAAAGCCTTTGAATATCCTATTGAGGAGAGGATAAAGAAGAATTTAAATTCTTATTGATTAATTCCTATTTTCCAAATATTTTTTTCTAAAAATGCCTCGATTGTTTGTCTATTCGCCTTGTTAATAAGATTTGAATGGGAGATCTTGTTATTTTTTGAATATTCTCCAAGTGTAATAATTCGTTTACTTTCTAAATATGCTAACCGCTTATAATAGCTGTTGGTAAGTGCCTTTCCAACTATTTCTTCCATAATAGTAGTTATGTCTTTTTCATCAAATTCTTTAAAAGCAGCATAATATTTTTTTTGATCGATAAATTTAATATTTATTGGAACAAAACCCTCTCGTATTAGTAAGTAGTTATTAATAACACGTCCAATACGACCATTTCCATCTACAAATGGATGAATATGTTCAAAAGTAAGATGAAATTTTGCCAGTCTTTTAATGATATTTTCATGATTTGTGGCATGATATTCTATCATCATACGCAATAGATGACCCATCACTTCTTCTGGTTTTGGTGCAACATAGCTACCAACCCGAACAAATTCCTGACTATTCCTAAATCTACCAGCAATGGCATCATAGATATTTGAAACTAACATTTTATGAAGAAACAAAATCACATCGAGAGTTAGTTCTTGCTCTTTAGCTTTTTTGTTTATATATGAAACAACCCTCGCCAGGTTTTTCACTTCAAATATTTCTCTTTCCGTGATGTATCTATCTAAATCAATTTGAAGTAGTATTTTTTCTGTTTCTTCAAGGGTAAGAGTACTGTGTTCTATAGCATTCGAATTATATACTTGTTCGACTACTTCAGCTTCGGAAATAAGAGTCATAAGGGCTTCTTTTCCGGCCAATGCTTTATAGTATCTTTCACGGAGAGATTGTATTTTGCTAAAAACATTGAGTATTTTTGACATATGATACATTGTACTATATTTCACGGTTTTGTCAACATAATCGTGAAAAATAGGCAAAAATAGTAGTATTTTCACGTTTTTGACCCAATATACCGTTAATTTAGTTAGAAATATGCCCTAATTAACGCCATCTACGAAAAAATTACCGGCCGAAAATTCAAAGCCTTTGAATATCCGATTGAGGAAAGAATAAAGAAGAATTTGAAAAAATATTTTTGATTATTAAAAACTAATATAATTAGAGTTATGGAGCTTCAACGATTCAAATGTTGATTTTGTGATATTACCATTGTCATCAATTATTGTTTTCCATCTAACCACAAACGTTGTAGTTGTGTTATAAACTGTTGAATAATTTTGTGAAGCACCATATGTAATAGGAACATAAGTTAGAGTTCCTTGTAAATTTTCTCCATAATTTGCTGGTTGTTTTAAAAAAATGAAAGAATTCCAAGTATATTCATTAAGATTTTTGTTTGAAACAAAATATGGTGGATTTATATCATAATTTATTTTTGAAGGGTCGTTGTATAAATTTGATGAAATATAACTTGGACTAAACGAAGTTGAAATATAAGCATTCATCGAAGTGCTTATTAATGAAGCTGAAGGAGAAGACAAGCTAGTCAATGGATACATATTAGGATTAGAACTTAAAATTGTTTCATAATCTCTCATTATTTTTAACTCAATATTTTCTCTAAAAAAAAGTCCAGATCTACTATTGGCGTCATAGAATTCTAGTTCTGCTTTCTTTGTCAACCTCTCAATAAAGATATCGTCATATTTAAGCAAATGAAGATCTAAATAACTTTCAAATTCGTTAATAGAAATAAATGTTTTAAACTCTACAAATTGAGCTGGATTATTACCAATAAAATCATTTAACAATCTATCATCTGAAATAAATATATTTATGACTGATTTATCTTTAATACTACATAATTTGATTGTTTCAGAAATAATAGAGTCTCTAAATCCCTTTTCACCTTTTTCCTGAAATGGGCTTTGTCGATCAACTGCTTTAATAATTAGATTTTTTAAATCTATTTTATTAATTGGAGTTTTCAATAATTCAAAACCTTGTGATTTAAATACTTTTTTTATAGATTTGTCTAATTTATCCTCACTTATATTTAATTTTTTTAGTTTGCGATTAAAAAAACCGTTAATAGTTTTTACTGTTTCATTTTGCTTATTAATAATTTCCCTAACCCATTTTCTTGTCTTATTCTTATATTCTAATGCAACTATTTCTGGAATTCTTAATTTTATTAACAACCTATTATTACCTTTGTATTTATTTATTAATTTAATTAAATTATTTTGAAACGGATTTCCATATATCAAAACATTTGTATCTAGATATATATGAAATTTACTTATATTAATCATGAGTTTATTATATTTGATGCTAATTAAATACTCAAATTATATTCCCATATTTTATTTTTTGATTAAACAATCGGAGATAAAGGATTTTCAGTGAATGATTCACAAAGCTTTATAATATTTGGAATAAGAATTTTTTCAGCATCCGTAGCACCTTCAAGAACTTCTTCGTGATTAGTTTCATTGGCAATTTCTATTTTACCTTCTCTTAACGCGGCTTTTGTTGGGGCTATTGGTTTTTTGATGATATTGGTTGCGGCAGTCAAGCCAATCCAATGCACACGTCGGTCAAAACCGTTGATATCAACTGGATGTTTGTTAAAATGTTGCATTACCATTGCTTCCATGGCAAATGACATTCCAAAAGCCTGAACCAGCCAAGGATTTTGATCTAATAAATCCCTATAAATTCCAGTTAGTACGTCTGCACCACCCTCATAAAATGGCGCGTTGTCTTTTAGTGAATATATTCCAATATGTAGATTTCTTTCTGGTATAAGCCCTTCAAGACGACGATAGATCTCAGGGTCAGCAACATCGCCTTTTCCTGGAAAGCGGGTTCCCAACCTATCATCATTCGGACCCATCAAAGGATTAGCTCCAAATTGGTTGACATAGTCTGCGTCGACAACAACATCACCCTTTTCTATCATGCCGTTCTCCAAAACACCAGCCGCATTAGTTGTAACAATCCAATTAACCCCGAGTCCTTTTGCAACAATTAATGGTGCGGTAATCATTTTTAGATGTTCTGGAGAATTATTAGTATCATAAATATGGGCTCGACCTATTTGAATATCAACAAGTTGGCCTTTTATCATTGCGATTATAACTTCTTTACCGTGTCCTTTGGCTTGAGGTTCATACCAGTTGGGTATTTCTTTTATAGGTATCCTATCTATAATTTCTATTTCGGTTGAGTCTGGAAGTGTAGCTAGTCCTGAACCACAGACTATCCAACCATCAAGTTTTTCTTTACCTGTTTTTTCATGAATTCTCTCCTGAAGATAATTACGTGTTTCAACTAAATGATCGTAAAATATATTTTTTCCTTTTGAAGAACTTCCATCTGAAATCCAACATTCATATTCCTCATTGCCATATCCCTTGAAGTTAAGTCTCTTCTTCTAAGCTTGGGATTTCTATGTCCAACGCCAAATGAACTCATATTTAGCCTATTATAACAGCCTTAAAACCTAAAATCAAAAAAATTGCGGGAAAATGCAAGAAAAAAAAAGCTGCCACCCCTGTCGTCCTAACCTCGGAGGTTGTGTGGCGACTCGGCAAAATAAAAATCTCCATTTGACAATCATAAAAGATGATATAATAAGGTTACAAATTCCCGTAAGGGACGACCCGCTAGAAATAGCGGGGTTATTTTTTTATAAGGAGCTTTATAAAGTCTTTCTTTAAAGAATTTAATTCATTAGGACTGATTTTCCCTTGTTTATAAAATAATCTTTTCACATCAAATAAACGCATTTGAGACATAAGTACTGAAACCCTATTTCCTTTTATTACGGTTGGACGATAAAAGGGAGAGTTTTTTAATTTCGAACTGGTAGGAATTCCAAAAAATATTCTGTTATTGAATTTTTTCAAAACAACAACGGGACGTAAAAATTTATTTCCTTTTCCACATTCTTCATGACCGACGTTTTCCCCAATATGGCACCACCACACATCTCCTTCCTGGAATTTAGGGTAGGAAGAAAGATCGTCAAGTTGAGGTTTTATTTTAAACCAGACATCAAAATGTTTAATGTAGTTAAACATATAATTTTCTAATAATATAGGAGTACAATAATTTGTCCACCGCTTATAACCTACAAAAGTAGCTAATTGGATTGTTAAGATAAGAAAAAAACGTTGATATATGATAAATACGTTTAAGCACGAACTTGCAGGCTTTCTTTTTCAAAAATAATATTTTTTGATTCGAGGATGACTTTTTTATCTCCAGCCTCGACTACCCCAGTATCGTAGGTTTTGATGTTGTGGGATTCTGCGAGTTTTAGCACCTGAGCGGCATCTTTTTCTGGAACGAAAACTGTAAAACCGGCGCCCATATTTAAATTTCCATAAGCTTCTTTATCGTCTAACTTTCCTTGTTCAACAATAAACTGTAAAACTTTTGGAACAGGTGGAAGATTAGTTATCTTGTAAGTTAATTCTTTTTTATGCCTCATTAATTTTCTCCAACCATGTCCCGTGATATTAACCATATAATGTATATCTGTATTATTTTTTAATAAATCCTCAATTAATTTTGCATAAATTATAGTTGGAGTCAATAACAGTTCTCCATAAGTTTTCTCTCCATCAACTTTGGTGAGATATCCCTCAGTCAAACCATCTGCAATTTTTCTTGCCAATGTCAGTCCGTTGGCATGGATGCCACTGCTTTCAAATAAAATAATTCTGTCCCCTGCTTGAAGTTTTTCACCCAGACACAAATTCTTTTTTGGATTTATTATTCCAAAACAGCTACCTGCTAAGTCTATTGAATTTTTTTCAATAATGCCTGATAAGACCGGTGTTTCTCCTCCGCCCCAAACGGTGCCCGCATCATTACTTGCTTTCGTCCAACCAGAAACCAGATCATCAGCTCTTTTTTTATCTTCAAACCAACTTGATGAACCTGCCGCGAAGTAAGCCATCAATGTTAATGGCTTGGCTCCAACGGTTATCAGATCATTAACAATCATCGCTACTGTATCATAAGCTAAACTATCATAATAAGTTTTACCGGTTAACTTATACATTTCGTCAGCAACTAAACTTTTCGTTCCCAACCCTTCAATCACCGAAGCAAAGTAATGATCTCCTGCATCAACAACATGGGCTGATTCACCACGGCTGGCAGAAACTTCCTGATAATTTTTAGGAAGATTATTTATGGTTTTTTCCCCAGATTGCTGGGCAATTCTTTTTATGTAGTCGATCGTTTCGTAGTTTACCCCTGAATCTTTATAGGTTAATTTATTTGTAATAGTCATCTAATTTTTATTATTGCAGACCTTTTACATCGGTTTCGATATCTTTTAAATCTGCCTCAACGCTTCCAATATTGATGTCATTGGGATCTTCTGATTGAACTGTTGGTGAAATTGTTGCAACACCAGTTGTAGGAGAAATCGTGGGGACTATTGTATTAGTAGATTGTTTTTTACTTAACTGCAAAAACATAAATCCCCCCAAACCGACCGATATCAAGATCAATAAAACTAATGTAACTTTTAGAACTTTATTAAAAATGTGTTCTTGTGGTTCTGTCTGATTCAAATTTGGTGGTGTTGTTTGTTGAGTTGGTTCCATATTTTATGGTTTCGCCACGGTTGGCGTTGGTGTAATTTTTTCTAATGACAAAACCGCTTTGTAAACAGTGATGACTGCCTCTTTCGCTTTGACTAATGACTCTTGTGCTTTTTTTAGGTCATTGCTCAAAGTATCATATGATGCTTTGATCGATTGTCCAAGGTTTTTTTCGTCAGTTATGGTAAAAACATAATCTTTAGCTGCCTGTTCTTCAACAATTGCCAAGGCATCGCTTATTGCTGTTTTTGCGGTTTTGATAAGTGTTTCTATGCTTGAAACTTCTGTGCTATTTTCCTCTGTTTTTATTACTCTTTCTTCAAGTTTATTGATGTGCTCTGTCAGTTTTTCCAAGGCCTTTATCATTCTGGCTGTTTGATTCTTATTGACGGTTGACATTCTACCATCAATTTTTTCTGTTAGTTTCTTTTTTCTTTCGTCTTTTATCAATTCCATTTTTTCTTTAAAAGCATCTCTTTTTTCTTTAAAAGTTTCTCTCGTTTGTTCCATTTTTGTTTTTCTCTCTTCTCTTTCCTCTTGTAGTTTTACTTTGAAAGCTTCTCTATTGGTAGTCACATTTTGTAGTCTATTTTTAGCCTCACCTGTTGATAAGATAATTTCTGATTCTGACCTCACAAACGAAGGCAAAAAAAACAAAAAGCTCGAAGATAATATTAATAGAAATACTGCCTTATGTTTCATATGATAAAGATACAAAAAAATTACTTTAATGTCAATCTATCCAAGCACGCATTTTTCCCCAATATCTCCATCGACTCGTTTAAAGGTGGGGAGATTTTTTTACCCGTAATTATCATTCTCATATCCATAAAAAATTGAGAGTTTTTAATATTTAATTTTTTGGCAAGATTAGCTAATTCTTCTCCAATTTTAATTGCCTTCCAATCGTTAACTTGATTTAATGTTTCAAATACTTCTTTAAAAAAATCCTTTTTGTCATTTAAATCTATTTCATAAATTTTTGGTGCTTTAAAAAAGAACTCACATAACGGAAAGTAGTCTGATAGTTTCTTAATTCTATCCTGAATCAATGGAATAGTTTTCCCAACCAGATCTTCATCTAAATTAATATTTTTTTCTTTATAAAATTCTAATACTTTATACTTAATACTGGATACTGGATACTTTCTTATATACATTCCATTCATCCATTCCAATTTTACCGGATCAAAGACTGGAGCAGTTTTTTGGATATCTTTAATATCAAAAACTTTAATATATTCGTCAAGGGAAAAAATATCTTTTCCCTCCGGATGACTCCAACCCATTTGGGATAAATAATTTAACAAAGCTTCCGGAAATATTCCCTGATCCAAATAAAATGAAGTCCAAACCGGATTCTTTCTTTTTGAAAGTTTTGATTTATCAGGATTACGAAGTAGAGATATATGTACAAAGACGGGAGGTTCCCACCCAAATACCCTATATAGAATAATATGTTTTGGTGTTGAAGGCAACCATTCTTCTCCGCGAATGACATGAGTAATCTTCATTAAATAATCATCGACGACGACGCCTAAATGATAAGTTGGAAATCCATCGGATTTCAAAATAATTTGATCATCAATGTTTTGAGAATCGATCATTATTTCACCACGAACAACGTCATTAAATTTTATTTGACCATCTGGAATTAATAAACGAATTACGTGAGGAACTTGCTTCTCTTTAATTTGTTTTATTATTTCATTTTGATTTGATAAACAGAGTCGATCATATTTTGGTATCTTTTTTTTTGCCTGCTGTTCTTCACGCATTTTTGTCAATCTTTCCGGCATACAAATACAGTAATATGCTTTGCCTTTAGCAACTAATTCTTCCGCATGTTTTTTATAAATATCAAGCCTTTCTGATTGTCTATATGGGGCGTATGGGCCACCAACTTCCGGAGATTCGTCGGCTACAAGTCCGATTCTTTTTAAGGTTTTAAGCATCTGGGCTTCTCCGCCCTTAACGATTCTTGTTCTATCTGTATCTTCAATTCTTATTATAAATTGGCCTTTGTTTTTTTTAGCGTACGCGAAGTTCATCAAAGCAGTCGCAACTGATCCAACATGAACATCAGCGCCAGTTGGAGAGGGAGCAATTCTAGTTCTTACCATGGATCAATTATATCATTGACCGGACTGACATTTGTGTTTGACTCTGGCAACAAGAATATACTTTATTAAATCTCTCTTCTATTTTTCCCCAATCAAGATTATCAAAAAATGCGTCTATATAACCAGCTCGATTAACTCCATAGTCAATAAAATAAGCGTGTTCGTAAGTATCTAAAGCAATGATTGGTTTTACTCCCCACATCATATAAGTATTTTGCGAATCACTTAAATAATTAAATAGTCTCCCCTCTCTTTTATTCCACCCGGTAAATACCCAGCCACGAGCTGAGATGCCTGTTGCTTTTAAGTCTTTTTTAAAAACATCAAATGAACCAAAGTCTTTAATAATTTGGTTTAATAATCCACCAGCTGATGGACCCCCTTTGCCTCCTAAATGAGAAAAGTAAATTTCATGATTTATTATCCCACCCCAAGCAAAAGATAGTTCAACTTTTAACTCTCTAAGAGTTGAAAAAACCTGATTTGCTTTTGCAAAATCATCATCAGTCAATACGGACAACTTCTCTTGAATTTCATTATATTTATTGACATAACCCGTATATAGCTTTAAATGCTCCTCAACGGTCTTTTTGGAAATCCCCTTCATTGATAAGATCTTATCCAAAAAAATTTTCGCCTCTAATTTAATTACTTTCATAATAATTTTTAATTCTTAACTTTTAACTGTTAACTTATTTTATTCTACCACTAATTTTCCTGTCATGTCTCGATGACCTGATCCACACATGACTGAACAAAAGAATGTAAACTCGCCTTTTTTATCAGCTATAAATTCGACTATTTCTTCTTTATTTGGTGTAAGGTCAACTTTAACATTAAAATCAACTAAAGCAAATCCGTGATTAACATCAGTACTGGTAATTTTTAGTCTAACCTTATCTCCTTGTTTAACAGTAATTATTGCTGGATTAAATTCCCATTGTTTGGCTGTCACGATAAATTCCTTAACTGGCGTCGTTGTTGTAGTAGTAGTGGTTGTTGTTATAGTCGTTGATTCCTGTTTTATCACAGGTTTTTTCTGATTAAAGAGAAATACTCCTCCAACTACTAATAGACCGATGATTATTAATCCTGTCAGTTTGTTCATTTTAACTTATATTAAATTAGTAATAGTTAGATTCTAAAACAATTACTTACTGGAGTCAAGTAGATCAGGCCTTTTATTTTTTGTTTCTTCAAGAGCTTTTTCCATTTGCCATTTTTCGATTTTTTTATGATCACCCTTCAAAAGAATTTCAGGGACTTTTTTACCCATAAATTCTTCGGGTCTCGTATATTGAGGATACTCAAGTATTTTTTTATCATTAATATTAAAGCTTTCATTTTTTGTTGCTTGATCTTTCTTTAAAACTCCCGGAATCAGGCGGACAACAGAGTCAACAATTGCCGAAGCCGGAATCTCTCCGCCGGTAAGGATAAAATCCCCCATTGATATTTCTTCATCAACAAAGTCTTGAACCCGCGCATCGACATCTTCATAATGTCCGGCAATAATTATCAGGTTATCAAGTTTTGAATATTCGACTGCTTTTTTCTGGTCAAATATTTTTCCCTTTGGCGAAGTTAAGATTATTTTTGTTTTAATTTTGGAATTTGAAATTTTATTAGAAATTAGAAATTTGAAATTAGAAATTGCAGATTGAATTGCTTTATAAATCGGTTCAATTCGCAGTATCATCCCTGCTCCTCCTCCATAAGGCCGATCATCAACCGTTCCATAATCGTCAATGGCAAAATCTCTTAAATTAATTATTTCTATTTCAACCAATTTTTTTTCTACCGCCCTCTTAACGATACTTTCCTCAAAGAAACCTGAAATCATTTTTGGGAATAAGGTGATAATAGATATTTTCATAGTAGAATTATAGCAATATGAAGATTATTATTCTTAAGTTTATCCGTTTTTATCAAAAAACCAGATTTTTCCATGGAGCTATTGCCCGTCAATTATTTTTGACTGACCAGGCTTGCCGTTTTACTCCCACTTGTTCTGATTACACTTATGAAGCTGTGGAAAAATACGGAGCCATGAAAGGACTATTTATTGGACTAAAAAGAATTATTCGCTGTCATCCTTGGTCAAAGGGTGGAGATGATCCGTTAATATGAAGAAAATTTTCACAATATTATTTTTTGTTTCAGTTTTTTTTCTTGGTTTTTTCCCAGTGAAAGATACTGATTTTGGCTGGCATTACCGATGCGGAAAAGAATTTTTAACTGCGGGTGTATTATGTATTAAAAATAATTTTTCTTATTTTCTCCCGAACTATCACTTTTACTATACCGGACATTTATACGATATTATTCTCGCTTTTATTTATGATCATTGGGGTTTTTTAGGAATAAGCCTTGCTGGATCTATTATCTTTACTTTGATTGCTTTGGTTTTTGTTAAGTTAATCAAAAATACAAAACTAGGTTTTGTAACTTATTTTATTTCTTTCATTCTATCTTACTCCGTCCTGAGTTTAGGATTCCGTCCGCAAATCATTACCCATCTATTTCTTTTAATTTTACTTTGGTTATTAGAATCAAAAAATAAAAAGTTATTTTTCTTAGTCCCAATTTTGTTTTTATTTTGGGTAAATCTGCATATTGGTTTTTTTGTCGGACTTTTTGTATTAATTTTCTTTATTTTTTATAAAAATAAGAATATTAATCTGTTTCAAAAGTTACTTATTGTTTTTATTTCATTTTTAGCAACTTTAATTAATCCATTTGGTCTTAATGTCTACCGGGAAATTTTTAACCATATTACTTCTCCTCTTGGGTCAATGATCGCCGAATGGGTCAGACCTTCATCCTTTCATTTATTTCTAATTACCTCTTTAACCATTATTGGATTAATTATCATAATTAAGAAAAAACCTACTAATTTTTTTTATTTATTGCTTTTGATTTTTTTTAGCCTTCTGTCCTTAAGTGCTCGAAGAAATTTACCTTTTTTTTATCCGGTATTTTTTTATGTTACTCAAGATTTATTTAAAAATCCAAAAATATTAAAATTTTTTCCAGATGAAATATTTACTCCTATTCTATGTTCAATTATTATTTTTTTTCTTATTATCTATGTTCCTAAAACAATAGAATTTGATACTTCATGGACTGAATATTGTAAAAATAATCAGGTTGTTTATCCTTGTCAAGCAATAAAAAAATTTCCTCAACTTACCGGTAATGTTTTTAATACTTATGAATGGGGTGGATTTTTAATTTGGCAAAAACCTAACATAAAAGTATTTGTTGATGGAAGAATGCCTGCCTGGAAAGATGAAAATGGAAAAAGCCCATACCAAGTTTCTCTGGATATAATCCAAACACAACCCGGATGGAATGAAAAATTAAATAAATGGAAAACAAATTACCTTTTAATCATTAACGGCACTTTTCTTGATCTTTTATTACAAAAGGAGTCAGCTAAATATAACTGGCGGGAAGTTTACCGCGACGATACTACAGTGATATACAAGAACAAAAAATAATTTAATTACTTTTTATTTTCCGTCTCTCGCGTTCGACACTTTTTTAGCTCGAACCATAAAGGCGTCCTGAGTAGCCTTGACATTTTCTGATTTTCCCATCCATACTTGTAGCGCTTCTTGCTGTAGTGCTCTACCGAAAGAATAGCTCAACTGCCATGGTAACCCGGGATGCATTGCATTCATCGTTTTCAAATATTCCGTTGATTGGTCTGGCGTTAATCCTCCTGATAAAAAGACGATTCCCGGAACTTCTGGTGGAACAGTTGCCTTTAATGTTTCGACTGTCAAACGGGCGATTTCTTCGGCGGTTGACTTATTTTGTGATTCTTTTCCGGGCAGAACCATATTTGGTTTTAATAATATTCCATTAAGTTTTACTCCAAATTGTTTTAACCAATAAAAGACATCTTTAAGAACCACGGTCGTCACTTCTTTACTTTTATTAATATCATGACTTCCCTCAAGAACTAATATTTCCGGCTCAACAATTGGAACTAATCCGACCCTTTGGCAAAGAAGAGCGTACTGCGCAAGTCCAATAGAATTTGAGGTAACTGCAACTGTCGAAGGCATTTTTTCACCAACTTTATATACAGCTCTCCATTTGGCAAAAGCTGCCCCCATGTTTTTATACTCTAATAATCTTTCTTCTAATTTATCTAACCCCTGAGTAAAGGATTCCCCCTGTTCATTAATTTTTACAACACCTAAATCAACTTTTATCCCCGGATGAATGTTTTTGGATTTAAGCAAATCAGCAATCATCTTGCCGTTTGGTAAAGGTGAACGTAGCGTTTCGTCAAATAAAATTTCACCGCTAATCGCCTCTTCTATTCCTTGGGCCCCAGCCATTATTTCTCTCCACATTGAACGATTTTCTGGAGTGGCTTCAACTCCAATTGCATCTAACCGTTTTTTCATTGTTCCAGTGCTTTCATCAGCCGCCAATATTCCTTTTCTAGGAGCTACTAACTCTCGAGCAACTTTTGCCAAAATATCTTCACCTACTTGATCAGTAACCATATTTATTAAATAGATAATTGATAATCAAAATATTTTATCACTATTAAATAGACAAATACAAGTTTATTTGGTATATTAGTAAATATTAACCATGGATAGAAATCTTGCTTTAGAATTCGTTCGGGTTACTGAGGCAGCTGCTATTGCCGCCGCCCATTGGATCGGTCGAGGTGATAAAAATAAAGCAGATGGCGCGGCCGTCGACGCAATGAGATCTCGTTTTAATCTAATCGATTTTTCCGGAACTGTCGTTATTGGCGAAGGTGAAAAAGATGAAGCTCCAATGCTATATACCGGAGAAAAAGTCGGAACAAAAAAAAGCCCTGTCATGGATTTGGCGATCGACCCGCTTGAATGTACTGAAAGTGTTGCTTATGGTAGATATAATGCAACGACCGTTATTGCTTCCGGCCCAAAAGGCAGTCTCCTTCATGCTCCTGATACCTATATGAAAAAAATTGCTGTTGGTCCACTCGGTAAAAATGCAATTAATTTAGAAGCTTCCGTTAAGGTAAATATTGAAAAAGCCGCTAAAGCCTTCAAAAAAAAAGTTGATGATATTACGGTGGTTGTTTTGGATCGGGAAAGACATCAGGACTTAATCAAAGAGATTCGTGATGCAGGCGCTCGAGTCAGACTGATTACTGATGGTGATGTGGCCGCGGCCATCGCTACCTGTTTTCCGGAAAGCGGAATTGATATGCTCATGGGGACTGGTGGATCAACTGAAGCTGTTTTAGCAGCTGTTCCTGTAAAAATATTGGGTGGAGAAATTTTATGTCAATTTAAACCAAAAAAAGACGCTGACGTTCCAAAGATTAAGGCAGCTGGCGTCAAGAATATTAATAAAATTTTTACTGCTGAAGATTTGGCAAAAGGAAAAGAGCTAACTTTTACTGCAACAGGTGTTATAGACGGTCCTCTTCTAAATGGAGTTGTTTTTGGAAAAAATAAAGCCATTACCCACTCGATAGTTATTCGGGGAATATCGGGTACAATCCGCTACATTACCACGCATCACCATTATTATAAGTAATAAATCATAACCTATGAAAAAAATAAAGGTTGGTTTAAATGGTTTTGGTCGAATTGGTCGGGCTTTTACGAGAATTGCTTTGACCCGAAATAATTTTGAAATTGTGGCAATAAACACTAGAAAAACACAGACATCTATAATGGCTTATCTTCTAGCTTTTGATTCTGTTTATCGACGTTTTGGTATGGAAGTTAAAGAAGAGTCTGATGGGATTTCCGTTAATGGTAAAAAAATTATGACTCTACTTAATGACAAACCTGAAAATATTCCTTGGGATAAATATGGTGTTGACTTGGTTGTTGACGCTACCGGTGCTTTCAATAAAAAACCGGATTTAGCAAAACATCTAAAAGGAACTGTCAAAAAAGTTGTCTTAACGGCCCCGGCAAAAGATGAAGAAACTCCGTTTGTTGTCCTTGGCGTTAATGATAATAAATTTGATTTTAAAAATGCGACGGTTATTTCAAATGCTTCCTGCACAACAAACTGTTCTGCCCCAATGTTTAAAGTCATTAATGATAATTTTAAAGTTGTCTCAGGATTTTTAACAACCACCCATGCAATGACCATTAGTCAAAAGTTACTCGACGATGCCGGAAAAAATCCAGGTGGATCAAGGGCTGCTTTTATAAATATTATTCCCTCAACAACTGGTGCAGCCAAAGCAGTCGTTCGCGTTATCCCTGAGCTTAAAGGAAAAGTTGATGGAATGTCTCTTCGAGTCCCAGTTGCCACAGGTTCAATCACTGACATTTCAATTATTGTAGAAAAACCAACTACGGTTGAGGAAGTAAATAAAAAATTTAAAGAAGCGTCAGAAACATCGATGAAAGGAATACTTGGCTATGAAGATAGAGTCTTAGTTTCATCTGATTTTATCGGCTCCTCTTTTTCTTGTATATTTGATGCAAATTACACAAAAGTCGTCAATGGAAATTTAGTTAAAATATTTGGCTGGTATGATAATGAATGGGGTTATAGCACTAGGCTTGTAGACTTGGTGGAAAAATTAAGTGATTTTATTTGATTAATTTATGAAGAAAATCACTTATATTGATGAAGTTGAAATTAAAAATAAGCAAATACTTATAAGAGTAGATTTTGATGTTTCTTTAAACCCTGATTATTCCATTGCTAACGATGTTCGTATAAAACAAAATCTTCCTACCTTAAAATATTTATTAAAAAACAAGAACCGATTAATCTGTGTTGCTAAACTTAATCGACCAAAAACAAGGG
>ERZ1292633.3612-Hain-H41-02um-R1-3612-length-14906-cov-9_pt1 | contig 14906 bp, 15 predicted proteins | sample MGYA00564406_ERZ1292633 | MGnify/ENA primary metagenome ERZ1292633 (study PRJEB36523, sample SAMEA6512639) | groundwater metagenome | collected 2019-01-08 | study: AquaDiva: Metagenomics assemblies of 32 groundwater samples
CGAAGCGCAAAGCCTTCGGCGAGACCATCAACCGTTTCCAGGGCGTGAGTTTTCAGGTGGCCGAGGGAGCGATGCTGCTCGACGCCTGCCGCTCTCTGGTCTATGCCACTTCGCGCGCGGTGGATAGCGGAATGGAAATGAACCGGGTGCGGCGCATGGTCTCGGAGACCAAGAAGTTCGTCACCGAGTCGTGTCAGAAGGTGGTGCACAATTCGATGCAGGTGGTGGGCGGCATCGGCTATACGAATGTATTGCCGCTGGAGCGCATCTACCGCGACATCCGGTTGGCTTCCATCTGGACCGGCACCAACGAGATCATGGCGACCATAGTCGCCCACGAGTGGTACCGCGAGGCGGCTGCGGCGCGCGCCGGACGTGGCGAGCGCGATTACGCGGCCGACGCCCCCGAGGCGGATGCGGCGGATGAAATCATCTACGGCTAGGCGCATCGCCGTTGCGGCGCGCAAAGGAAGATCATGACTTATCTGATTCTTGGCCTGCTGGTCTTTCTGGGCGTGCATTCGACGCGCATCGTCGCCGACGACTGGCGCACGGCTCAGGTGAAGCGCCTCGGCGAGGGCGCGTGGAAAGGCATCTATTCCCTGCTCTCGCTCGCGGGTTTCGGCTTGATCATTTGGGGCTTCGGCTTGATCCGGCAACAGCCGGTGGTGCTCTGGATGGCACCCGTCGGCATGCGACATGTGGCGGGGCTCCTGACCCTGATCGCGTTCGTTCTGCTGGCGGCAGCCTATGTGCCGCGCAACGCCATCAAGGCTAGCGTGCATCACCCCATGGTGCTCGCCGTAAAGGTTTGGGCCTTTGCGCACCTGCTGGCAAATGGCAAGCTCGCGGACCTGGTGTTGTTTGGCGCTTTCCTGGGCTGGGCCGTAGCCTCATTCATCGCCGCGCGAAAGCGCGACCGGGCGGCAGGCACGCAATATCCCGCTGGCACGCCTGGCGGCACTGCCGCCACCGTGGTCGTGGGCGTAGCGGCGTGGGCGGCGTTTACCTTCTGGCTGCACGGCGCGCTGATCGGCGTGCAGCCGTTCGTTTGATTCGATTTCCCGCGCGCAAACAAGGTAAACACTGAAAGGACCCGCCCTGCCCGATTTGATCCTGCATCATTACCCCGTCTCGCCTTTTGCCGAGAAGATTCGCCTGGTACTCGGCTACAAGAAACTCGCATAGAAGTCGGTCATCATCCCGAGCATCATGCCCAAGCCCGATATGGTGGCGCTCACCGGCGGCTACCGGCGCACGCCGGTGCTGCAAATCGGCGCGGACATTTATTGCGACACGGCGCTCATTTGCGACGTGCTCGAACAGCGCCAGCCCTCGCCCGCCCTGCACCCGCAAGGTACGAATGGCGGGACCAGGATCGTCGCGCAGTGGGCGGACTCGACGTTGTTCGCGGCCGCCATGGCCTACAGCTTCAGCCCCAAGGGTGCCGCATTTTTCTTTCAGGGCCAGCCGCCCGAAGCCACCAAGGCGTTTGCCGAAGACCGCGCCAAGATGCGCGGCGGCGCGAGCCGCATGCACCCCGGCGATGCCACCTCGGCTTACAAGTCGTACCTGCGGCGGATCGCCAGCATGGTGGACAAGCAACCCTATGTGATGGGCCAGCAGCCCAGCCTGGCCGATTTTTCCTGCTACCACGCGCTTTGGTTTACCCAGCGCATCCCTCCGCTGGCCGCCATTCTGGATGCCACGCCCAGTCTCTCCGCCTGGATGGGCCGCATGGCAGCCATCGGGCACGGCAGCATGGAAAAATTCGACGCTTCGGCCGCGATCGCGGCGGCTGCACAATCAACCCCGGCCGGCGTTGAAGCTGGTGTATTCCAGGACGATCACGGCATTCCCCTCGGCAGCCGCGTCACCATCATCGCCGAAAGCTTCGGCCTGGAGCCGACCGAAGGCGAACTGGTTGCCGCGACCCGCACCCGCTACAGCCTGCGCCGCAGCGACGCACGCGCCGGAACGGTTCATGTGCATTTTCCGCGCATCGGATTTCAGTTGAGGGCCGTGAATCGAACATGACGTGCGCGGGCGCGTGCCTGCGCGAGGCCGGCGCTGCTTTTATTCGCGCAGACGAATCGCAAGGCTTTGCGTCGATCTGCCAACCAGCCCGAGCGCATCGAAGATCCGCGCCTCGGCCAGGCCGCCTCCGCTCGGTCCCAGCAGCGTGCGCGCGTCGATGCAGACCCATTCGCCCACCGCCTGGCGCAGCAGGTTGATGGTGAGGTCCGAGTTGACGAAGATGTAGCGGTCGAAGCCGAGTACCGCGCTGATGCCGTTGCCCGAGTCCGCGGCGACCGCAACGCGCTGCAGTGCGCTCGGTTCCTCGCCCGCGACCAGCGGATAGCGCATGCGAAACCAGACGGCTGACGGGCCGCGAAACATAGCGCCTTCGGCGATCCGGCTCTCTATCAGGTCCTGATAGCCGATCATTTTGGTCGAAAACGGAAACCGTTGCTCCGGCGAGTCTTCGACTGCACGCGGCGCCTGCGGCAGCGGATGCCCGGGAAGACCGGGAGGAAGTTCCAGCGCGGCTTCGCGCTGCGCCACCGCGGTCAAGCGAGCCACCTCCTTGCCGCCGGCATGCAGCCGCGCGGAAAAATGCGCGACGTTGCGCCCTGCGTACCCGGTCTCGACCTCGACCGCGAGTTCGGCGATCGGGACCGGGCGCAGCAGGTTGGCCGTCAGCCGCGCAATGTGCGTGAGCCCGAGCGCTGCCGCGGCGCGCTCGATACTGCGCGCGACGAGCGCAATCGGCGGGCCGCCGTGCTGATGCTCCGGATGCCACGGGCCGCGGGTCAGGCCGGTCGAGCCGTAAGCGCCGCTTTCGAGCGCGACGTAGGCGCTAGCCGGCGGCGCTGAAGAATCCTGGTCGTCGCTCAATGAAGGAATGCCTTGGGGTGTATAGGGATAAAGGCAACGCGCCCGATCACGCCGAGCGCAGCGCGCGCCACAGCTTCTCGCGCGTCGCCGGCATGTCGATATGCTTGAGGCCGGTCGCCGGATGCAGCGCATCGACGACGGCATTGATCACCGCCGGCGGCGCGCCGACCGCGCCGGCCTCGCCCGCGCCCTTCACCCCGAGCGGATTGCTGGCGCAGGGAATGTGATGGAAACCACAGTCGAACGCAGGTACGTCGTCGGCACGCGGCATGGCGTAGTCCATGAACGAGCCGGTGAGCAATTGCCCCGACTCCGTATCGTAGAGCCCGAGTTCGAGCAGCGCCTGCCCTATGCCCTGCGCCGTGCCGCCGTGCACCTGGCCTTCGAGCAGCAGCGGATTGATGGCGCGGCCGAAGTCATCGACGATGCTGTAGCGCTCGATGCGCACGACGCCCGTGTCGGCATCGACCTCGAGCTCGCAAATGTGGCAGCCGTTGGGATAAGTGAACGCTTCCGGGGTGCGCGTGTGCGCGGCCTCCAGCCCCCGGGCGGCCTTCGCCACCTCGAACAGCGACACCGCGCGGTCGGTGCCGGCGATGCGATATTCGCCGTCCCCGTACTCGATGTCCGCCGCGGCCGCCTCCAGCAGACCCGCGGCCGCTTCCTTGCCCTGGGCTATCACCTCGTCCGCGGCGCTCATGGCCGCAATGCCGCCGATGGCGAGAAAGCGGGAGCCGCCGGTCAATCCCGACGGCACGACATCGGTGTCGCCCTGCACCACGCGGATATGACTCGCGTCCAGCCCGAGCTTGTCCGACAAGAGCTGCACGAAAGTGGTGATGTGCCCCTGGCCGTTGTCCTGCATGCCGGAAATCAGCGTCACGCTGCCGGCCGGATCGACCTTAAGGATGACCGTGTCGCCATTGCCGCCGCCGCAACGCTCGATGTACATGGCCATGCCGATGCCGCGCAGCTTGCCGCGGCGCCTGGCCTCATCGCGCCGGGCGGCGAAGCCAGCCCAATCGGCTTTTTCCATGCCGAGGGCCATCACCGCGGCGAAGTCGCCCGAGTCGTAGCGGCTCTCGACCGGCGTCTGATAAGGCATATCGGCAGCTTTGATGAAGTTGCGCCGGCGCAACTCGTGCGGTGCCAGGCCCAGCTCGCGCGCCGCCAGATCGACGATGCGCTCGACCAGGTAGATCGCCTCCGGGCGGCCGGCGCCGCGGTACGCGTCCACCGGCACGGTGTTCGTGACCACGCCGCGGATGTTGGCGTAGATCGCCGGGATGCGGTACACGCCCGAGAGCATGGGCACGGCCAGTTGCGGTATGAAGGGCGCGTAGTTCGACAGGTAGGCGCCCATGTTCGCATAGGTGGTCACGCGCAGCGCGCGGAACAGTCCGCCCGCATCCAGCGCGAGCTCGGCGATGGAGTAGTTGTCGCGGCCCTGCACGTCGGAGACGAAGCCCTCGCTGCGATCGGCGGTCCAGCGCACCGCGCGCTGCAGCCGGCGCGAGGCCCACACCACCAGCGCCTGCTCCGGATGCAGGAAGATTTTCATGCCGAAAGCGCCGCCAACGTTGCCCGAGATCACGCGCAGCTGCTCCTTGCCGACTTTCAGCACCGCCTCGGCCAGCTGGCCGTGAATCACGTGCGGTCCCTGGCTCGGGGTGTACAGGGTCGAGCGTCCGCTCGCGCGATCGAAATCCGCCAGCGCCGCGCGCGGCTCGATCGGATTGGCGATGACGCGATTGTTGACGAGTTCGAGCCGGGTGACATGGGCGGCGCGCGCGATGGCCGCGGCTACGGCCGCCTTGTCCGTCCCGGCGCCGATGTCGAAGCACAGGTTGCCCGCGATGTGGTCCCAGGCGCGCGGCGCCTCAGGCAAGGTCGCGCCGCGGGTGTCCACCACAGCCGGCAGCGGTTCGTATTCGATCGCTATGAGTTCGGCCGCATCCTTCGCCTGCGCCAGGGTCCCGGCCACCACCAGCGCGACCGGATCGCCGACGTGGCGCACGCGCTCCCTTGCAAGTACCGGCCGCGGCGTGTCGGCGCGCGGCGTGCCGTCGATGTTGGTCACCGGGACGAGGCACGGGATGTCGCCCAGGCCATCTGCCGCGGCATCTGCTCCGGTCAGTACCGCCAGCACGCCGGGCGCCTTGCGCGCGGCGGCGGCGTCGATGCTCGCGATGCTCGCATGCGCATGCGGCGAGCGCAGGATGTGGGCGTGCGCCGCGCCGGCGAGCTCGAAATCATCGGTATAGCGGCCGGCGCCCTGCACCAGCGCGGCGTCTTCGATGCGGGTGACGGATTGGCCTAGCGCGAACTTGGACATGTGAGCTACCTTCTAAAGGAACGCATGACAGGACTGCGATTCTACCTTTAGATCATTATTAGCTCCCGAAGCCGTCGGCAACCATCACTTCTATCAGGCGCGGGGCGCCGGCCTGCAGCGCCGCGCGCAGCGCGGGCACGATGCCCTGCGGATCGGTGACGCGCTCGGCCGCCACGCCGAGCGAGCGCGCGAGGCCGGTGAAATCGATCTCGGGATCGCGGATGTCCATGCCGGTGAAGCGGTCGGTGGAACGCATGGACACCAGCCGTTCCTTAAGGATGCGATAACTGCGGTTGTTCGCGATCACATAGGTGATCGGCAGCTTCAGATGCGCCGCGGTCCACAAGGCCTGCACCCCGTACATCGCGCTGCCGTCGCCGATGACCGCCACCACCGGCCGCCCCGGCTGCGCCAGACTGATTCCTACCGCGCCGGGCAGGCCGAAGCCGAGGCCGCCGCTGGCGAGCCCGTAATAGCCCTTGGGATCACGCAGCTCGAGGAACCCAGGCAGCGACGCCGATGAGGTCAGCGCCTCTTCCACCACGATCGCATCCTGCGGCAACGTTTCGCTGATGCGCAGCATCAGGTAGCGCGGATCGATCGGCGCGGTGTCGGCCGCGCGCATGACCTCGACACGCGCCTGCTCGCGCTGCGCGGTCCAGTTGCGCGGTTCGAGTGCGGAAAACCGGCGCGCAGCCGCTTCGGCCTCGGCACCGCTGCGCCGCTGGCGCAGCAGCGGCAGCAAGGCGCGCAGCGTCTCCTTCACGTTCGCCCGCAGCGCAAGCTCGGTCGGGTAGTTCTTGCCCAGCTCCCAGTCGCGCTCGCTGATGTGCACCACCGGCATGCCCTCAGGCAGCGGCGCCAGCGGGCTGTAGACCGACATGCGCAGCAAATCCGCGCCCAGACACAGCATGAGATCGAACGGCGCGAGCGCCGCGCGCACCTGTTTCTGATTGCGCGTCAGCGCGCCGAGATAGGCCGGGTGCGCGGTGGGAAACTGCGCGCAATAGGGAATGGGCTGCTGGTACACCGCGGCGCCGAGCAACTCGGCGAGTTCGGACGCTTCGGCGAAAGCATCATGGATAGCAAGCTCCTGCCCCGCGAGGATCACCGGATTGCGCGCATCGAGCAGCTTCGCCGCGAGTTGCGCAAGCAGCTCGTCCGAGGGCCGCACGCGCGCATCGACCCTGGTCGGCTTGCCGAAATCGAGCTCGGCCTCGGCATCGAGCACGTCGCCCGGCAGGCTGATGAACACCGGTCCGGTCGGCGGGGTCAGCGCCAGCTTCGCCGCGCGGCGCACGATGCGCGGCAGGTCTTCGGCGCGCGTTACTTCGACCGCCCATTTGACCATCGGCTGCGCGATGGGCAGCAGCGGCTCATACAGCAGCGGCTCGAGCAGTCCGTGGCCCTGCTCCTGCTGGCCCGCGGTCACGATCAGCGGCGAGCCGGAGAACTTGGCGTTGTAGAGCGCGCCTATCGCGTTGCCCAGACCCGGTGCAACGTGCAGGCTGCAGGCGGCGAGCCGGTTGGAGGCGCGGGCGTAGCCGTCGGCCATCGCCACCACCACGGCCTCCTGCAGGCCGAGCACATAGGTCAGTTCGGGAAAATCCGGCACCACTTCCATCAGCGGCAATTCGGTGGTGCCCGGATTACCAAAGACGTGGGTTACGCCCTCGTCGATGAGGAGTTTCAGAAACGCGGAACGGCCGCTGAGTTTGACCATGCTCAGAACGACCGCGGCAAGCCGAGCACATGCTCGGCGACGTAGGACAGGATCAGGTTGGTCGAGATCGGCGCCACCTGATACAGCCGCGTTTCGCGGAATTTGCGCTCGACGTCGTACTCGCAGGCGAAGCCGTAGCCGCCGTGGGTCTGCAGGCAGACGTTGGCCGCCTCCCATGAAACCTTGGCGGCAAGGTGCTTGGCCATGTTCGCTTCCGCGCCGCAGGGCTGGTGCTGATCGAACAGCGCGCACGCCTTCCAGCGCATCAGGTTCGCCGCCTCCGTCTCCATGTAGGCATCCGCTATCGGGAACTGCACGCCCTGGTTCTGGCCGATGGGCCGGTCGAACACCACCCGTTCTTTGGCGTAAGCGCTCGCCCGGCGGATGAACCAGTAAGCATCGCCTATGCATTCGGCGGCGATCAGGATGCGCTCGGCGTTCAGCCCGTCGAGGATGTATTTGAACCCCCTGCCCTCCTCGCCGATCAGGTTCTCCGCCGGGATCTCGAGATTGTCGAAAAACAACTCGCAGGTATCGTGGCTGACCATGTTGCGAATCGGCTGCAAGCTGAGACCCTTGCCGATGGCCTGGCGCAGATCGACGATGAATATCGACATGCCCTCTGACTTGCGTTTGACCTCGGCGACCGGCGTGGTGCGCGCCAGCAGGATCATCAGTTCCGAGTGCTGGATGCGCGAGATCCAAACCTTCTGCCCGTTGACCACGTAGCGATCGCCTTTTTTCACGGCGGTGGTCTTGAGCTTGGTGGTATCGGTGCCGGTGGTCGGCTCGGTCACGCCCATCGACTGCAGCCGCAGTTCGCCCGAGGCAATCTTCGGCAGATACTTGCGTTTCTGTTCTTCGGAGCCATGGCGCAGCAGCGTGCCCATGTTGTACATCTGGCCATGGCAGGTGCCGGAGTTCCCGCCGCACAGGTTGATCTCTTCCATGATCACCGAAGCCTGGGCGAGGCCCAGGCCAGAACCGCCGTATTCCTGCGGGATCAGCGCCGCCAGCCAGCCGGCCTTGGTCAGGGCATCGATAAACGCCACCGGAAAATCACGCTCGTAGTCGAGCTTGCGCCAGTACTCGTCGGGATACTGGCCGCACAGGTCGCGCAGCGCCTCGCGCAACTCCTGGTGTTGGTCGGGAGCGGGAATATTCATGAGTGTTACTCCGGATCTGCCTGGTTGGGAATATCGGCGGCAACCGGAGCACCCATGGCTCCGGCAGCGAAAGATGCAGCCTTCTTGCACGGCCGGCTGCTTCCTGGTGTCCCCGGCGCGGAACTCGGTTGCGCCACGGTGATGTCGTATTCATAATACCGAACGATCTCGAACTAGACAATGACCCCAAAAACACCGGACAAGGAAACGCACATCATGGAATTCAAGGACATTCTGTATGCCGAGCAGGCCGGCGTCGCCACCATCACCATCAACCGTCCGAAGGTCTATAACGCTTTCAACTGCAATACCTGCGAAGAACTGATCCAGGCCTTCGGCAAGGCGGGCTGGAACCGTGACATCGGCGTCGTCGTGCTCACCGGCGCGGGCGACAAGGCTTTTTGTACCGGCGGCGACCAGACCGCTGACGCCGAGGACGGCGGCTACGGCGGGCGCGGCACGATCGGCCTGCCGGTGGAGGAGCTGCAGAGCATCATCCGCGACATCCCCAAGCCGGTAATTGCGCGCGTCAACGGCTACGCCATCGGCGGCGGCAACGTGCTGGTGACCCTCTGCGACCTCGCAATCGCCTCGGACAAGGCGCAGTTCGGACAGGTCGGCCCCAAGGTGGGCTCGGTCGATCCGGGCTTCGGCACGGCGCTGCTTGCGCGCGTGGTCGGCGAGAAGAAAGCGCGCGAAATCTGGTACCTGTGCCGCCGCTACAGCGCGCAGGAAGCGCTAGCGATGGGGCTGGTGAACGCGGTCGCGCCCCACGACCAGCTCGACGCCGAGGTCGCGAAATGGTGCGGCGAAATCCTGCAGATGAGCCCGACCGCGATCGCGCTGGCCAAGCGATCTTTCAACGTCGATACCGAGATGATCCGCGGCATTTCCTCGTTTGCCATGCAGGCGCTGAAGCTCTACTACGCCACCGACGAATCCAAGGAAGGCGGCAACGCGTTCCGCGAAAAGCGCAAGCCGGATTTTCGCAAGCATGCAAACAAATGATCGCGGAGCGTCGCGCGAATTGAGGATATGCCTGCTGTTTACAGGCAGCATACCCTGCGGCGTTTGAGCGAAGGAATAAAAAAAGCCGGGCTAAAGCCCGGCTTTTTCAATGGGGAACTGGCTCGATCAAGCAGCTTGAATCTTGGCCGCCTGCTTGCCTTTCTTGCCATCTACGATCTCGAAGGAAACTTTTTGTCCTTCTTTGAGCGTCTTGAAGCCCTGCATGTTGATCTCAGAGAAATGTGCGAACAGGTCTTCGCCGCCGCCATCAGGAGTGATGAAGCCGAAACCCTTCGAGTCATTGAACCATTTCACTGTGCCAGTTGCCATGTCGCGTTCCTTTTAAAGTTGAGAATTTCGGGCCGAACCCGATGAATGTTTGAATCTCAAGACTGAAAAGGACGTACCGCTCAGGGAACCGCTCTCAAGCACTTGAAACTAAACACTTGTCCGCGTTATACCCGCTAATCGTCAAACCGTCAAGGGGGGCGCGCTCCGCCGCCGCAGGCGTGCGAACGGGACCCGCAATTCGAGCGACCCTTTGCTTGCTCGCGCAGCACAATTTCTCGGCTCTGGATCGATGCATTGACCCATATCAACACGGGCTGCCGCGCTTATTGGTATTTAGATGTATCGATTTTCTGTCCCAATTCCCATCTTTGAGGTAGTGCAATGAATGCGTGGATGATGACCGGGGCTTTTACCCTGTTTTTTCTGCTGGCCTCTACCGGGCTGTTTTTCTTTGTGGTGACAAGAGGGGCCTTGGTCCTGCGCGGACTCTCGCCCGGCGCACAAAGCGAGAAGTCGCACGTGTATCCGATCTATTCGAACATGCGCCTCATCAAACTGGTCGATTTTCAACCCATCATCTCGGCCATACTGCTGTTTCAGTATCACCGCCTGGTGTCGAAGATTGTCTCCGGACTTGAACAGTCGGATCTGAGAAACAAAAAGGTGCTGATTACGTCCTGTGCATTTGGAAACGTCATTCCGAGGGTGGTGAAAGCGGCCGTTGAAGCCGGTGCCGAGCGCGTCCTCATCGCCGATATTATTCACAATGAACTCATTCACGCAAAGAGCAAACTCGGCGACTTTTCAGGGAAAGTGGATTTCATCGAAGACAATGCCACCTCGATGAAGCAGGCGGATGGCGGTGTAGCCGCCAACGTCATGTTTTTTCTGCTGCATGAGCTGCCACACCAACTGAAGGGACGAGCGCTGAGCGAGGCGGGTCGCATGCTCGCCCCCGGCGGAAAGCTCTATCTTGCCGAATTCCACCGGCCGGAATTGTGGGTGCTGCGCGCGCTGAGCTGGACCTACTTCAAGGTGTTCGAGCCGCTTGGCCTTGCGCTCTGGGATACCCACGATCCGCTCGCCTGTCTGGAAGCCATGGGGGGCTGGAAATGCGAGCGCACCACGTATTTTTTCGGAAACTTTCAAATAATCACCGCAACAAAGCAATAGGGCTCGGCCAGAGCAAAAAAAAGGTGCGCACGCGCACCCTTTTTCGTTTTGTGTGACCGGTTCAGACCCGCCGCTTGTACTCGCCGGTGCGGGTGTCGATCTCGATCTTGTCGCCGGTGGCGCAGAACAGCGGCACCTGCACCGAAAAGCCGGTGTTGATTTTTGCCGGCTTGAGCACCTTGCCCGAGGTGTCGCCGCGCACGGCGGGTTCCGTGTACAGGATCTCGCGCACCACCGTATTGGGCAGCTCGACCGAAATTGCACGGTCGTCGTAGAACACGACCTCGCACTGCATGCCGTCTTCGAGGAAGTTGATCCCCTCGCCCATGTTCTCCTTTTCCACCTCGAACTGGTTGTAGTCGGCGTCCATGAACACATACATCGGATCGGCGAAATAAGAGTAGGTGGATTGCTTGCGCTCCAGCACCACGACATCGAATTTTTCGTCGGCCTTGTACACACTCTCGCTGATTGACTCGGAGAGCAGGTTCTTGAGTTTCATTTTGACCACGGAAGCATTGCGACCGGATTTGCTGAATTCGGCCCGCTGCACCACCATCGGATCATTGCCGAGCATGATCACGTTGCCTGCGCGGAGTTCTTGTGCGATTTTCATATCTTTCGTCCTACACGGTTGAATTGGTCTAAAGCTTTCTATTTTAACAAATTTTCGCAAAACTGCCCAAGATTATTTGCCAAATCCCCGGTTTTGGGCAGATCTCGCGCCCAGCTCAGGGCGTGCGACCGCAGCTCGATCCGGTATTCCCAGAAGCCAGGCCAGGCCGCTTCGACCTCCATGCCATCGCCTTTGTTCCATGCTCGCCAGAATCTTGTCGTCGCTGCGGCGATCGTCTCGGGCAGTCCCTGGCAATACAAACCGAGGAATGCTTCGAGCTTGGGCCAGTGCGCCCCATCCCGCTGCGGGTAAATCTGCCACAGCAGTGGACGCGCCGCCCATTGTGCGCGGACGAACGAATCTTCGCCGCGCACGAAGTTGAGATCGCAAGCCCACAGCAGCCGGTCGTACTCATCCTGATCGAGGAAAGGGAAAATCCTGACTTCGAGGCCGTCCTTGCGCAGGACCGCGCCCGGAGCAAGGTTTTCAGCCGCGAAAAACGCCGACAAGGCCTGTTGCGCTACCCCTTCGGGCACGAGGCAACGCACTGGCGCGCCGCCGGCTGCCCAGGCCCGCAACAGCGCGGCCACCTCATCGTGCGGATAGCTGAACAGTGAAACCTGCAGTTCGCCCGCGCGCGGCGCGGGGAGGCCCAGAGCCTTCCAGAAACCCGCTTGCTCCGCCGCCGAGCGCTGAAACCGATCGCGTGCCTGCGTCAGCCCGTGCTCGGCCAGCAGCCCGCCGGTGCCGATAACGAAACCCGGGAAAAAGAAATGCTTGACCAGAGGAATTGAGGGGTGAGGAGAAGGTAATGCGTGGCAGCCTTGCACCCAGTTTTCGGCGCTCAGAAATTCGAGGTTGATCCACGCCGGTTTCGGCTGCCGCGCCGCCATCGCAGCAACGTAGCTCGCCGGCGGGTTGCAGGCAAAGGCCTCGACCACGACGTCCGCGGGGCTTACCTCGGGAAAGGGTTCGCGCCACCACCTCACTTCCACGCCGCGGCTGTGCTGCGAGTCCCGGCCGGGGACTATGTCGGGACAGATCCTTGCGAAGCTCGCGAGATCGTCTACCCATAAGCGGACCTGCAGGCCGCGCTCGGCAGCCAGCTGCCGCGCCAGGCGCCAACAAACGCCGATATCGCCGTAGTTGTCGACCACGGTGCAGAATATGTCCCAGGTGCGGATGGACGACATCGCCGGCCCATCCTTGGCACGGCAGCTAACTCGCGCGGGCAATCAGGATGCTGCACGGGGCGTAGTCGAGGAGCGATGCGCCGACCGAGCCCTTCCACCACCGCGCCGCAAATGAAAGCTTCTGCCGGTGTCCGAGCACGATCAGATCAACCCCGAGTTCAGCCGCCACGCGGCAGATCTCCTCCACCGGTTCGCCCACGGTAAGGTGGCCGGTGGTATTGAATCCCTGCTCCTTGAGAAGCTTGATGCCCTCATCGAGGATCTCCTGCGTGCGCTTTTTTTCCTCTTCCAGCAATTCCTCGGGCAGAAAGCCCTCGGTCAGGAACAGGCTGGGCGGCATCCCGGCCACGGCCAGGAGATGCGTTTCCGCATGGATGAAGGCGGCGATCTCGGCGCTTTCCAGCAGCGCCGCACGTCCCTCGCGCGATCCGTTGAAAGCCATCAGGATTTTCTTGTACATAGCTACCTGCCCTCCTCCAAAAAGCCCTGCTTCACGGGATATCCTTGTTTTGAATTTGACCCTATGCTGGGCCATCCATTTCCCTAAAGTATCGTCCCAGCCGCGGCCGCTGGCAAGGAGTTCCTGCCAGTTGCCGCGTCCGCGATCGATTCCGTTGGACGCTGGAGCCGACCATCAATATAATCGTGCAGCGCGCGCCCGGCCCTTCTCCTCTCTGAAAGCACCACATGGACAATGCCAAATGGACCTTCGGACTCACCATGATGATAGTCGGCATGGGAGGAACCTTCCTGACCCTCTGGATCCTGAGCCTGGTCATGGACCTGCTGAAGAAGATCTTTCCACTCGTCAGTAAAGCCGGCAGCCCGGAGAAGAAATAACAAGAAAGCGCCGATCGAGCGCCGCGCTTGATCAGCGCTTCCTCTAACTTGTGGGATCTGCGCAGGGACTTCCCCCTTACCCGGATCTCCGTAGGCAGGGAGTACAAAATGTTCGAGAGCCTCCAGACGGGCCTGTATGGACTGACATCCGGCGTCAGTTATCTGTTCTCCCAGGGCGGGCCCAATGTGATCATGCTGCTGATCGCCGCCGCCTTGCTTTATCTGGGCGTGAAGAAGGAAGTGGAGCCGCTGCTGCTCGTGCCCATCGGCTTCGGCTGCTTGCTCGTGAACATCCCCCTGAGCGATCTGATGGAGCCGGGCGGCTTGCTCCGGATTCTCTACGACATGGGCATCGCCAACGAAGTCTTCCCGCTGCTCATTTTCGTCGGCATCGGCGCCATGATCGACTTCGGCTCCCTCCTGGAAAATCCGAAAATGCTGCTCTTCGGCGCTGCCGGGCAATTCGGCATTTTCCTCACCCTGCTGCTGGCATTGGCCCTGGGGTTTCCGGCGCTGGAGGCCGTGAGCATCGCCGTCATCGGCGCCTGTGACGGACCCACGGCCATCTACGTCGCCTCGCAGTACGCGCCACAGCTGCTGGCGCCGATCTCGGTGGCCGCGTATTCCTATATGGCGCTCGTCCCCATCATCCAGCCTCCGATCATGCGGGTGCTGACCACGCCCAAGGAGCGGGGGATCAAAATGGCACCGATAAAGCGCAGCGTCTCCCCCCAGACCAAGCTCCTCTTCCCCATCGTCGTGACCCTGGTCACCGGACTGCTCGCCCCCAAGGGACTGCCCCTCATGGGGACCATCATGCTCGGCAATTTCATGCGCGAGTGCGGCGTGGTGGCCCGGTTGACCAAGGCCTCTGAAAACGAGATCGCCAACATCGTGACCCTGTTTCTGGGCCTGGCGATCGGCGGCACTATGGAGGGCCACGCCTTTCTGAAGCCTCAGACTCTGGCCATATTCGGCATGGGTTTCATCGCCATTTGCATGGACACCGTGGCCGGGGTCCTGTTCGGCAAGCTCGTCTGCAAGCTGACCGGCGGCAAGGTCAATCCCCTCATCGGGGCAGCGGGGATCTCTGCCTTTCCCATGGCGGCAAGGGTGGTCCAGGTCCAGGGACAGCTCTACGACAAGAAAAACCACCTGCTCATGCACGCCGCCGGCGTCAACACCGGCGGGCAGATCGGCTCGGTCGTGGCCGCGGCGGTGATGCTGTCCGTGCTCAAGGGGATGGGGTTGATTTAGAACGGCAGGCCGACGTAGTTCTCGGCAAGCGACAAGCTACAGGACAATCCGAACATTCAGACCAAGCCGACGAACGGCCCAATGAAAGCGATACCGACCTATGCGCTCTACGGCGAGCTGCGCAGGCCGTTTGCCAACCGGTCAGGCGGGGGATAGTTACGCAGTGGGCATCGCCTCAAGCTGCTTCGCGGATTTCGACAGACCTTTCAGGATCGCATCGAGCACGTGCCGTGGAAATCCCCTCGGCAGATTCTCCTGGACCGACGCGATGACGGCCGGCGTCGCGCCGACAACGTTCTTCATCGGTGCCCTCATGCCGATCTCCTGGAATACAGTTCCGTCTCGAGCATCTCCCGCCTTGTGCTGCTTCAGACCGGAGGCAGTTCCTTGAACGGATTGAAGACCT
>ERZ1292633.3613-Hain-H41-02um-R1-3613-length-14903-cov-5_pt1 | contig 14903 bp, 17 predicted proteins | sample MGYA00564406_ERZ1292633 | MGnify/ENA primary metagenome ERZ1292633 (study PRJEB36523, sample SAMEA6512639) | groundwater metagenome | collected 2019-01-08 | study: AquaDiva: Metagenomics assemblies of 32 groundwater samples
GTTGCCGACATAATGAAACCGAATGCTGATAAGGCCTGAATTTTTAATGGAAAAAATCATTTTGTAGCCGTTGCGGAAAAGCATAAAATCAGCATGAGTTTTTGCGATACCGTAAACTTTAATACGTCCGAGGGCTGAAGGTTTAAGTTCGTTAAAAGTGGCAGCGGCTTCGGCAAAATCTGTTTTAAGACGAAGTAAAAAAGCAATAGTTTCGTTAACTAAGATTCTTTGTGTATCTAAGCCCAGGTTCATGTCGATCATAACAGATTTTTCAATCTGCTCATCAGCTGAAACAAGTTCGCGAATCCACGTCTTATTTTCTTGTCTGGTGATCTCCATGGGACTCCTTAATGCTTAGATATTAGTGTCTAATTTTTATATTCCAGACCTGAGCGGTTTTTGTCAATATCAAAAGCCGCCAATTTGCAGACTCAGCCCAATTTGAGATTCTGAGGCAAATAAGGGAGAGTGCGGGTAATAAAACCCGAGTATAAAATTCATCGGCAAAATGTAGCCAATGGTGCTTTCAAGTTTAAGTTCCAAGCCGGTATTCCAGATAGTTTCGTTGAGTTTTAAAGGCTGAGGAATCAGGTTGGCTGAGTAGCCTATGCCGTCAACCCCGATACCATCTGCGATAACGGCTCCACTGAGTCGTTTTAAAAAATAAGGGGCCGTTCCAGAGCCTCTTTCGATTTGGTTGATTGGAAATCTGTACTCTAGGTTGGTGTTCCACAGACTACGGCCAAAAAACTTAGAATTGGCATAACCGCGCATAACGAATTGGGGAATTAAGGTGTCGCTGGTGGTAAAACTAGAGGAGCTGCTGGCGCCATAGCGGCCTAAAACTTCTTCAAAAGTGATAAGACCACTGATTCTGGCTTTTAGAGCGTGTTGCTTGGGTAACCATGGATTAGCAAATGTGATCAAACTGAAAGAGGCCCTTTCGTAATCGCGCGCGGCTAAGCCTGTTTCGTCTTTTAATTTATAATTTTTTTCGAGTTTGAGCAGTCCGCCCCAGCCAGATTGCGGTGAAATTTGAAAAATATTTTGGTCATAATCTGTATATGCCATTTGCATAAACGGGCCCCAGTGCTGCGTGTGGGTACCAAATGTAGTGTTTTGTAATTGCACCCCAAACTGGTAAAACAAATTTTTATGAATTGAAAAAATATCAGGAATAAGTGACGCCGCATAGGTAGAAGTTTCAACAATAGAGGTGGATACGCCCAGCGCGCGATTTTGTACGATTGAGCTGAGCTGGAAAGGTATTTTTTGAGTCGAATTCGTGTAGATGCCGCTGAAGTTCCCCTTGTTTAATTCACTGTCGTAGTTTGCGGCAAGGGTGTATTCATGCAATTTGAGGGGATCGTGTCCTGAGGTTTGTGCCAGTAAGACAAAACCTTTTGATGAACTGCTGGCCGCGATAAAAGGTATCCAGTAACTTGGGACTAAATAATCGTAGGCCGAGTAGTCGAGCGTGGGGTATTTTTTATAAGTATATTCTTGCCCTGATTGTTGTTCTTTGACGGAGTAACGTTTTTGTATTGGGTTTTCGATAACGGGTAAGTCTTGAGTGATGCTGGCGAGTTTAAGTTCTGAGATTTTAAATCCTGTTCCCGTAAGTAGAGAAACCCAGGCCCGGGTTTCATCCGGTGCGATATCATAACTCCAAATTCCATTTAAAACGTGAGAAACAGGCTTTGCGTTAATTAAATCTTTAGAAACGTAAATATTATTAACGCCGTTTTTAGATGAGACAAAGTAAAGCGAATTATTTATTTTCTTTAGAAAACGAATTTGAGGGAAAGTCAATGCCACCGGGCTTTCAACAAGCGACACGAGATTAATTTTGACTAATCTATATACGCCGTTTGCATCTATTTTAGATACCAGAAGGTTTTGTTCATCCCAGAAAATTGGTGATTCATAACGAGTTGTGTACTCTGAACTTAGAATAAATTTTATAGCGTTGTCATTAGTGTTTAAAGTTCTGATCTGCGTCTTGCCATCAAAGGTAGTAACAAAAACTACATGTTTTCCATCTGCTGAGTAACTGGCGCTGCGGGCGCGCTGCGAATGGGTGATCTGAGTAGACTCATCGGTGTCAATATCGTAAACGTGTAAGTCAGAGAAAGTATATTTTGAGTTCGATTTTATAATTTTATCATAAAGGATTTTTCTTTCAAAAGGGTGAAAGTCGATGTGGTGCAGTTCTCCCGATGGCAGATTATTAAGAGTAAGAGTTAGTTTTTGGCCATTTTCATCAAGTAGAGCCAGTGATTTTTCGCCTTCATTGTTTTCGATATAAGCCAGTAATTTAAATTTTTCGGAATAGCTGGGCTCATATGAAGCTTCATTTGTTTGTTCTATATTTTTTAGCTCAGAAGGCGGGAGCTGTTTCAGTTTTTTTATTTGTTCCAAGCTTGTAGATTCGGCCTGGCGTAATGCGATTGAATACTGCATTTCGTAGCTGATTTTAGTCAACTCATACATGGGTTGTTTTATAAAATAGGGTAATCGTGCACCTTGTTGCTCTGCTAGAAAACCCGAGGCTTTTATATTTTTAGTGTCATAGGTGAGCTGACTGAAAAATAACGAACCGAAAAGATAAGGCCTTGTCCCATAGGGCCACGATGGCAGGACTTCATTGGCTTGAGCTAAAGTGTAATTGTGCAGTTTATTATCAAGCACCAAGCTGCGAAGAAGTGCATCTTGGTAGGTCGATCGCAGGCGTCCGCGTGGGGAAAATTGGGTTTCCATTTCGACGGCCATACCTTCTTTCCACCAGAGCGGTGTTAACAAGTTGGGTGCGACAATGCTTCCGAATACCGGGCGCAGCAGGGAGTAAAAACCTGTTGCCGGTTCTACTTGTAATATATGGGTCAGCTCATGAGTTAATAATTCACGTGCCCAGTCTCCGCCGGATTCCGACAGAGAATCGTGATCTCCAACGGGTGCAGTAAAGACCATGATGAGAGGGTAAGGGATGCGGGTGGCGTAGCCATTTGTAACATCAGTTGTGTCGTTAACAGTCAGAACAATTTTGTCCTCGGAGTTGATCGTTTGATTGCTATCTTTTGAAAAAACTTGCGATAAGTTTTGATAGGCTTTTTCCGCGCTATGGGCGTAATGCAGACCTAGGTCGTGCTGCTGAGCAGAAAAAATGACCTTGAAGTGTTCTGTTTCGACAGTTTTCCAGGATTCATCATGAAACCCAACACGCTGTGCCTGTGAAAGTGCAGCAAAAAAAATGCAAGCAAGGCAAGCAATCCAAGTAACCAGAGTGCGATTTAAAAAAACAAGTAAAAGAATTGGTTTCATAGAGTGATATTTTGAACAGTAATGTGTGACTTGTCCATCAAAGTTTGTCAAGATAGCCAAGTTCAGATATAAAGAATAAATGGAAAAAAACGAAGGAGATTTTATGAAAAAAATATTGTTGTCGCTAGTAATTGCATCAATGCTTGCGGGTTGTGCGGGGGCTAGAAAAAAAGGCACTACAGATGGTGAAGGTGGTGTCACATCAGAAACCACTGGCAGCGGGTCCATTGAAAGTGTTGCTCCAGTTGATTTCTCGACAGCGGGCAGCGATAGCGGTACGATTGAAGGCTTGCAGACTGTGCATTTTGATTATGATTCTTCTACACTGTCCGAGACTGAAAGCGAAAAATTAGCAGGCAACGCAAAATGGCTCAGCAATAATGTTTCAGCGAAACTATTAATTGAAGGTCATTGTGATCAAAGAGGATCTACCCAGTATAATTTATCATTAGGTGAGCGCCGGGCTAATGCGGTTAAAAGCATGCTAATCAAATTAGGAGTTAAGACTAATCGACTGACTACGACGAGTTTAGGTAAAGAGAAACTTAAAGCTGAAGGCGATTCTGAAGCAGAAATGGCACAAAACCGACGTGCTAATTTTGTTCCAACTAAATAACAATTTAAGATGAAATACTGCTCACAGTTTTTTTTAAAACTACTTCAATTGGCAATTTTAAGTACTATTTTTTGTACTATGAGCTGTGTTCATGTTAATCCGCCAATCCTTGAGTACACCTTGGCAGATACCGCAATTAAGGCGGCCAAGGCTGTGCATGCCGTACGTTATTCTCCGGGGCATTGGCATGAAGCTGAAGAGTCCTATCGGCAGGCGCGGATATTGTACAACGAACGAGAGTACGAGCAAGCAGTGGATTTGTTTAATAAGGCACGCTTAGCCGCTGAGCAGGCAGAAAATTCAGCGCGGCTGATACGTTTACGTAATGGAGAAATTTTATAATGAAAAAAAATATTCAGGCGACTCTATTGTCATTGGTGTTCTTGCTTGTGCTTGCTGGATGTCTACAGACCAGATCCGATGTTTCAGAGCAAGATCAAAATGCAGTTTATGCAAAAAAAAATGCTGAGAATCAGATGGAGTCTCAGGCCGCCGCCGCTCCAGTTGATGAAAAAGACGAATTAATACGAAATTTAATCGGGCGCGTGGAAGTTTTGGAAAGTCAGCTTGTCGCCCAGCAGGAGGCCAAACTTGCAAGCGGCACCCAAGACTCTCAAAAAATTCTACTTTTACAAGAAGCGCTGGCCAAAATGGAAACTCAAATTCAAAATCTTGAAAACAATAACTCAGAAGATGAAACTGCGGATATATCTTCCCAAAGCAGTGATGATTTAGCCGATGCAAAAGCAAAAGCAACCGCAAAATCGGACGCAAAATCAGAGTTAAAAAAAGATCAGAAAAAAGATTTAAAAATCAATAAGCAAGGAACTTATGAAACCGCAGAACAGTACTATAGTAAACAGGATTGGAAAAAAGCGATTATAAGTTTTCAAAAATACACTGATGAATCGCCACGTGGTAAGCATGTTGCTGATGCCAAGTATAAAATCGGTCTTTGTTTTCAGAAGTTAGGTATGAAAGAAGAAGCCATGGCCTTTTACGAAGAAGTTGTGGCGAATTATGCCAAAACTGACGCCGGTAAAAAATCCAAAACTCTTTTATCAAAAATTAAAAAATAGTTGATTGTGAACCAAACTAAAAACAAAGTAACAAGGGTACTTGCTGTTGAAACAAGTTGTGACGACACCTCTGTTGCTATTGTTGAAAGTAGCGGCCAGGTTTTAACCATGGTTTCAGCTCATCAAGATTTGGAACACGCGCCCTACGGGGGAATTGTTCCTGAAATTGCCAGTCGTAATCATTCTCTATCACTACTTCCCTTGATCCAGCATTGCTTAGATAAGGCTGGATTATCGTGGTCTGATATTCAGGGTTTAGCAGTCACTAATCGGCCGGGATTAATAGGCTCGCTGATTGTAGGAATAATGACTTTAAAGTCTATTTCTCAGGCCTATGGTATTCCGCTGATCGGAGTTAATCATTTAGAGGGTCATTTGCTAGCTCCATTTTTAAAAGATGAATCTTATTTGCCGCCAGCTGATTTTAATTATCCTTATATCGCGTTAGCAGTAAGCGGTGGTCACACAAGTTTGTATTGGGTCAAAGGCTTTTCTGATTACGTTGTGATCGGATCTACTAAAGACGATGCGGCCGGCGAGGCCTTTGATAAGTTTGCTAAGATGGTGGGTCTGGGTTATCCAGGTGGTGTACAAGTTGATCAATGTGCAAAACTTGGGGATAAAAATAAGTTTCAGTTTCCCAGAAGTTTGATTTTAGAGGACAATTTGATGATGAGTTTCAGTGGTTTAAAATCAGCTGCCCATCGCTTACTTGAGAAAATGCCGAAAGAGCAAATTGATAGCGATCGAAATAATCTCTGTGCTTCATTTCAAGAAGCCATTGTCGATGTATTAGTGAGTAAAACACTTAAAGCAGCTGGGCGTTATAGTTGTAACAGACTGGTTATTACTGGCGGTGTAAGTGCCAACAGCCGGCTGCGCGAAAAATTCAGTGAGCTCTTACCAAACTACCAAATCGTTTGTCCTCCTATACGTTATTGTACAGATAACGCCGCGATGATCGGCTATGCGGGGCTACTTAGGTTAAATCGCGGAGAAAGCAACGATTTACTGTTAGGGCCATCATCACAGCTTTATGAGAAAGATTTTTCCTATGATTTGCAATAGTAAATTTAATAGTCAGGTTAGACGAGGATTCAATTGACCGCATTAGAGCGATTACAACAAAGACTCGATGAACTTAAGCTATTCGCAAAAAAATCTTTGGGTCAGAATTTTTTAATTTCTGATGGTGTAATTAATAAAATATTAGCTGCGGTGGACGAAGAAAAACCAAATCAAGTTATAGAAGTAGGCCCTGGATGTGGCGCGCTCACAGATTTACTGACTAAAAAATATAAAAATTTAACGCTGATTGAACTCGATCGAAATCTGGCTGAATTCTGGAGAAATCAGAATTTTAAGGTTATCGAAGGCGATGCTCTACAAATGGACTGGGACTTTACGGGCGAACATCTACTCGTCAGTAATTTACCTTACCAGATTTCATCTTCACTGCTAATCGACAGAAGCCTTGATCCTGTTCAATTAAAGGCGATGGTGCTGATGTTTCAAAAAGAAGTGGCGCAAAGAATTAGAGCTCTACATCAAACCGAACATTACGGAATGTTAACGGTGATAGCGCAGGAGTTTTGGACTATTCAAACCGTGTGCGATGCCGGCTCTCGTGAGTTTAAACCGGCTCCCAAAGTGTCAAGTCGGGTATTGAAGTTTGTACCTCGTAAAAGTAACATTAGTGATAAAAAACAATACTTAGCTTTTGTAAAAATATGTTTTCAGCAAAGACGCCGGGTTTTATCTACAAATTTAAACGCCTTGGATAATAAATTTGATAAATCGAGGTTAAGCCAGTGGTTAATAGATAATAAAAAAAGTGAAAAAATCAGAGCTGAAGAACTGTCGCCGGTGGAAATCAATTCGCTCTATAATTTTTTAAGGGTCCAATAATATGTCAGCGAAAGACAAACAAACTAAAGTTAAAAGCAAGCCAACTAGCGCGATCAAAATTATCCAGGACAACAAATCGGTGCGCCATGAGTATCATATTATCGAGACCTTCGAGGCCGGCTTAGTTTTAGTCGGTAGTGAAGTTAAAGCCATACGCGACCACAGCATACAACTTAAAGATTCTTATATAGCTTTTAAAGGTCACGAGGCCTTTTTGCAGAATGCGCATATCAGTGAATACAAATCAAGCAGTTACAACAATCACCAGCCTGAACGCCTGCGCAAAATTTTATTGCATAAGGCAGAGCTACAGCAGATTTACGATGCGCTTCGAGAAAAAGGTCTTACCTGCGTTGCTTCAAAGATTTATTTTAAAAACGGAAGAGTTAAGCTTGAAATTGCCCTAGTGAAGGGTAAAAAGCTGCACGACAAGCGTGAGGCCATCAAAAAACGCGATATCGATAAACAACTTAAACAGACAAAGCAGTTTTCAAGGTAGGAAGAAAAACTATTAATCACTTTGATTTATCCCAATACGCTTTCGAGGTAGTTCGGGCGTTAATGTTAGTTCTCGAATTGCATCAAAGACCACTTTAAATTGATAATCATATTTACGTTCCAACGTATCTAGTTTACGGGCCATCTCAGCTTGAGAAGATAACATTTTCCTAAGGCTTATAAAGGCACGTACAATTTGAATACTAGCCGCTACAGCAACTGGACTATTTAATATATTACCCAGCATCAGAGCACCATGTTCGGTAAACACGTAAGGCAAATAACGCCGTCCACCGCGCCCAATCTTTGAGGTCACAATTTGTGACCTCAAAGATTCCTCTTCAATTTCAATGACTTGGAACATAAAATCCTCTGGAAAACGATCTAAATTTCGCTTAACCTGCTGGTTAAGATGTTTAGTTGTAACGCCATAAATTTTAGCTAAATTCACATCTAAGATTACTCTATGACCGCGGATAATGAGAATTGTTTTTTCTATTTGCTCTTGTGAGAGAATATTCATACGCAGACAATTAGCAAATTTATTACCACAGCCAATTCTGTTTTACGCATACATCATCTCCGAGATACGGCCAGATCCGAATTTTCACAATAGAAGATATGTTTTATTTGTCATTTGGGCGTTTGAGCCGTTAAAATAAATTACGAGGCTAAATTATGACATCAAATTATAGAGCTAATTTTTACATACTACTTGTTATGAGTTTTCTTGCGACATCTTGTCAGCTTGGAGCTGTTGATGAATCGAGTGGAAAAACTCATGTCGAGCTGGTTGATACCAAGTACAGTTTAACCAAAGATCGTGAAGAACTTGATAAACTGCGGGAGTCGCTACCACCTGAAGTTAAGAAACAAAATGATGAAAAAGCTTTAATGGCAGAGTGGATGGGCGAACTCAGACATCCACCTGAGGTTGTTCGGGATAAATTCAGTAATTTAGTCCGCAAAAAAAGAGAACTTTTTAATAAAGATATGACTCGCTTACGCGAAGAATACAGTAAAAATGAAAAAAGGGCGCGTGAAGAATTTTTAAAGAATGCAGTGGAAGAAAGAGAAGATTTTTTAAAACGAAAAGTCAGTCGTGAAAAACGCGCTGAGTTTTTTAATGATCAAGATGAAGTTCGTCGAACTTACTTTGCCGAGCAAAGAGAAAAGCGTGATGAGTTCGAGTCGGATGTTAGAGAGAAGCGAAAAAACTTTGACGATTATATAAAAGAAAAAACGGCAGATATCAACGCTGAGTTAAAAGATTATAATATGCGGTGGAGAGAAAAAATTGAAAAAGAAAATCTACAGAAAGAAAATCAACAGTAACTAAAGGCTACTTTTCTATTTTGCCCCGGTGAACGCGGTCTAAATACAACATCATCGACTGCAGCTCTGATTTAAGTTCACTATCCGGTTCAAGCAGGCTGGCACCAATCAAGGTGGTATTTTGTACATCAGAGGGCTTGATGTGTTTAGCGATAACAAGTAGCTTTTGAAATTCAAACTTATTCAATTTTATATACAGTTCTAATTCATCATCGGGTTTAATATCTGATGTAAGTCCATCCACCGAAATCTGACATCCACCAAGGCTCATATCGCGAATTTCGGCCTTGATTCGGGCCCTAGTACCATTGATACCGATAACCTCGCATTTATAATGTACGCCCGTTGGTACAGGCGCCCTAAAATCGCTCCGGCGTTGAAAATATAAAATTTCACGGGGGATTTCAATCAGGCAGCTGGCCTTGTTGTTACTTAAGAACGATTTAAAAAGATATTTATCATCTCCGATCCTGAGCAGACAGGTAACGGATTTATTGTTAAATTCTTCTGTGCTGAATTTGACAAGAGTCATTAACTTAGTATTTTTTTTTGTATGCACTGTTGTTTTAATATATTGATCATCGACTTTAATATTAAGTTCGATTTGGTTATGTACCATAAAGTCTACAAGTTCATTTAAAGTAACCTGACTGACTTTATTAAAAAATGTTTGTTCATCCATCTATTTAACCTGTTTGATCCATGTTACTTCATTTTTATTTTGATACAAATGTATTATCTTAGAATTTTCATATTTTTTAAATTCTTTTATTATATCAAAATCACAATTTCCTTTAAATTTGATGGTGCATACATAGTTTTTAATCTGAGATTTTTTATGCCAGTTTTCAACTAAGGACAACAAACGCTCCGGTGTGCAAATGATATCTGAAAAAAGCCAGGTGCAGTCGTTGTAATCCTTTGGGTTAATTTGAAATGCGTCCTCAGATTGATATGAAATGTTGGGTATCTTCACGATTTTGTTATCGAGCTGCGCTTTATCAATCGAGTAGACTTTTTTAACATACTGGCTAAGCGCCCACGACCAACCACCCGGGCTGGAGCCAACATCGATCACGATATCTTTGGGCTTTAGTTGAATGTAGTTCAAACAAAGAACTTCCCACATTTTAAGATAAGCTCTGTTTGGAGGTGTGTCTTTGTCTTCATTGAACTCATGCCATCCCAAGGGGAACTGACTGGTAGGATTGTTACATAGGATCAGGTTGCTATTATCCAAAAGTCCCCAGGCAAAATACTTGAAATTAAATGGAGAGGGCACTTCAAAATCAATTCGTTTAAGCTTAAACTCACGTAATTCCTTTTTAAGAGCTTCTGCTAATTTTGCATTGGCATCTGTTTCAAAATGCACGCCTAGATTTTTTGTATTTTTTAGAACTTTTACGGCTTGAGATTTATTTTCAAATGGAATCAACGTACAGTTACTAAGCCAGTCCTGCGCCCAGATAGGCTTAGAGGTGAGCGTATTAACAATAAAATATTTCGAATTTTTAGATAGAATTTCTTGCCCAGACAAAAGGAGCTCTTGCTCGAGCTCCTTTTCGAATCTTAAAAATGGTATCAGAACGTCAAAGTTAGGATGCAATTTTTTGCGGCGTTGCAGGCGAGAGCAATCCATGTGAGTTAAGGGCCTTTACACAATCAACCCAGAAATTTTCTTTTGCCGCAATTTCTTGGGCATTGAATTTAGCTTTTGGGTAACTCGAATTATTAAAATAGTCGCAAAACTTAGCTTCATCTGAACTACGCAGTATTTTCATAAGCATGGTAAAATGCATCTGAGTAAAGCTGGTGTCGACCAGCATTTTTCTTAGCGCAGACTCAGGGGTTTGGGTTAAAAATTGATAGATCATATTTGCATCATAATCCGTGTTCAAAGGGCCTCCTCATAATGATTGTCGGTTAAGTATTCGTATTAAACATATCGGACTGGACTCGACCTAACATGAGGTTTTTTATTAGAAATTTCGTATCAAAATGAGACGATTTAAGATAAACAAAACAGAGAGTATATGAAAGTAGATAAAGATAGACCCTCAACCTGGAAAAAATATGATGCCCTTAATTGCACCCGCTGCCGGGCCAATTGTTGCTCAATGCCGGTTGAAGTTAAAGCCGCAGACCTGGTTCGGCTACAGATAGCGACAAATGATGAGGTTGAAAACTCCATTAAAAAGTTGGCAAAAAAGCTTAAAAAAGAGGGTTATATTTCTTCTTACCGGGAGGGGACTGAGTTTTTTATGCTAACGCAAAAAACGAATAGCGATTGCTATTTTTTAAACTCCCAAACGCGGCTTTGTACTGTCTATGAAAAAAGGCCTGAAACCTGTCGTCAGTTTCCGTCTCAAGTGGGTACGCGTATTGGTTTTTGTCCCGTCGAATATAAGTAGTGGCGCAAGTGTGTGTGTCTAAGTTTTTTACGAATCCGGTGCCCAAAAGTGCTCCTAATAAGCAGCTTAGCAATAGTGTCTCATAAAGAACCTGCCTATTGCTTTATATTGGTTATTGAGTACCAGAGTTGGTCTTGTTCATGCTATTACATAAGTTAAGTAGAGGAGCTTATGAAAACAGTGCTAACCAAAACAGAGAAAACAATAGCAATCACAGCTGTTATTGCTATTTCGTCTTTCTTTGTCATATTTATGCAGGTTAGCCGCGAAACAAAGTCCTCGCTTAAATTTGAGTCGGTTGAGGTTATTGATTACACCATGGCACGCCCCGATCAGGTTTATTCTGAATACACTCTTGATGGTCGAGAATTAGATCGCAGTTTTGAGGGGCTTCCGCCTGAGAAATCAGAAATTAAACCAGAGACTAAAATAGACAAGAAAAAGCAAGAATTGATCAATAAAAAAGTAGCTGAAGTGAAGAAAAAAGACGAGATTAATAAGAAACTATCAGCGAAACAAGCCGCTACGCTTAAAGCTCAAGAGCAGGTGCAAACTCAGGCTAAACTTAAATACGAGCAGACTCAGAAATTAAAAACAGATGAGAATAATAACTCAAAAAGAGATTCTGCCGTTAATTCAACTTATTATAATAATGCTCAAGCTTTACAAGTTAATAATGGAGTTAAGCAGCCGAATGATCCTAATGCTGCAGATGTAAAATCTAATAAAAAATCATACGCTCAATGGAGAGAGATTATATTTAAGAATCCGACACCGGATAGCTTGGCCTTATTTGTTGCTGCTTTACGAAAAAATGAAGTATCAGAAGCTGAATACCAGGCTATGGCGCAGGAATTAATCGCTCAAAGAGACGTTAAATTCAAAGGTTTGGGTTTAATGGCTTTGCGCTCGGCTCCGTCGCTAGCAAGCTTATCTCAACTCGTGCACTTATCAGATGGCGCTGAGCCGACTGCTTTATGTGAGTTACAGAGTTATGTTGATACAACTATTAACGCCTATTTACAGCCTCAGAATTTACGATATTTAAATCAGGCACTAGCAACCAAAGATAAAAAATTAGTACTGACTTCATTGTCTTTATTGAACGACAATCTAACTAAATTCGGACAAGGCGACTTTTCAGGCCTTATCGATCCACGTAACAGCCGCGAAGGCGAAGTAGTTAAATTCTCGATTGATAATTATAAGTTATTTCTGCCGACTTTAAGCCAAATCGTTGCGGCGCAAGATCCTGATTTATTAGCTTTAGCACAACAGATCACGTCCTTGATTCAATCTTCAAATAGAGTTGCAACCTAGGTAGCTGGCACCACTAAAAAGACAGATATTATTGGTCTACTGAAGTCGTAGTCCCAGGTCCAGATTGATTTTGAACAGGTGGCGACTGAGGTGGAATTACTTTCTGCATTAACGGAGTAATTTCTGAAGCCTTTTTTGCCATTTTACGTATAGTATTTTTGAAATTCTCGTCAGCTTTTTCCTTACTATTTAGTAAAAACAATTCTGCTTTCCAAAGACCTTCCACAGATATTCTATTTGATTTATTAGCCATTTCTTTTGAAACATTCATGGCCGCTTTTTTAAGATTTTCGGGTAATATACCAACCTTGCTACCTTCAGCGCGAACATATTCAATGGTATGAATTGCTTTAAGCTTTTCATCAATTGATAATTTGTCGGATTCAGCAATTTTTTGAAAAATTTCTTCTTTGAATCTGCCAACGTTAATCCAAACTCCAATTCCTAACATCATATTTTTTTGTTTTTCAGTTAATTTAAGTTTATGTTTAGCAATAAACTCATTGAATGCCACTTCAAAAGCTGACTTTAATGCTTCAGCTTTTTCAGCTTCTGTTTTAGCTGCTTTTAATTTGTCGTATTGATTTAAAGTAGTAAGTACACCCATCTTTATCAGTTCGTCAAAAGAAGCACTTTTATTGATAATTTGTGTAATCTCGCGCAATTCATCTTTTTTTAGAAATTTATTTATAACGGTTTTAACATAGTGTGGAGCTGAGTCCATATCCATCTTACGAACTTCGGCTGAAGCCACAATTGAAAGCTGACTGCATATTCCAATAATTAAAATTCGTATTAAAAAGCTATTCATATTAAATCTCCTTATTTTAATTAAGTATATATCAAGATTAGTTTAATTTTCAAGGTAGCTGGCACCTTAAGGCGCCGCGCGCAAAATTAATTTTTAGATTTATTGATTAGGGCAGATGTTGATATTCCATCTACAAAATTAAGTGATTTAACGCTTCCACCATATGATAAAACAAAATCGCTTCCGACAATTTGGTGAGTCTTCCAGTCGCCACCTTTAACCAGAGTATTAGGCTTGATATTCTGGATAAGCGTCAAAGGTGTTTCTTCAGAAAATAAAACACAGTGATCAACAGCTTTCAGTGCCGCCAGAATTTCAGCGCGGTCTTTTTCATTTTGAATCGGGCGCGATGGGCCTTTGAGTTTTTTAACTGAATCATCGGTATTAACGCCGACAATGAGGACATCACCTAACTTTTTAGCTTCTTCCAGATAAGTGATATGGCCGATATGAAGCAGGTCAAAGCATCCGTTGGTGAAAACAATTTTTTTATTTTCAGAATGATAGTGGCTAACGGCCTTTGAAAGTGTTTCGGAATTTAAAACCCGGGGAAATTCAGGCATGGGATTTTTTAAATAAGTTAACGCCAATTATCTGCCCGGCAATATCTTTATTTAAAAGATACGACAGTATCGGTAATGTTACAAAGCCGGTAGCCATGACCACCAGAGTTCTGAGTGCAAGCCGAGGAATATAAGATAAAGAACTCGCTTGTTTTTCATTACCGCAGCATTGGTCAAAGGCCCACTCGCCGGGAGTGCAGCCAATAAAGGCGCGATTTACAACCATGTAAATAAATGTAATGCCCAGGAATAAACTTAAAGTTGCAATATAAACAAAACGAGAAGTCTCAGCATGGTTGAGGTTCATAAATAAATCAATTTTGGTAATGCTTAACATTAAAATCATGCTCAGCAAAAAACCGGCGGTGATCAGCATGGAGTCTAAAACAGCGGCAAAGAAAACCGGTTTGGATTTTTTTAGTTCTAATCTTTGTTTTTCGGTTTCGTTAATAAAATCAATTTGTCTTTTTTGGTTTAGATTTTTTAATATTTCATTAACTGCGGTTTGGGCTTTTGCAATAGAGTCATCTTCGATAGTCGGTACGTTAAATGATTTTTTTGAAACTATTTCTGGGCGTATTTCACTTTTGATTTCATATTTAGTTTCGTTTCGTGGTAGCGGTGGTGCAAATGAATAGGGAGTGGTCTTTAGAGTACTCTGGTTTTTCTGTTTACGATGAAAACCTAGACCCTCGTTTATTGGACGAAATTCAAACTCTTCAAATGGATCATTTGTCAGATTGTTATTTGTTGCCACTATAAACCCCTCAACTGCTAAATACCGGCCCTATAAGGTGGCTACTTTAGTAGCCCGAACTCATACTTTAGGACGGAGACTAAAGTCATGCAAGCCGTTTCAACACGTAAAACCTGACTTCCCAAGGTGACTGGATTAAGGCCTAGTTGCTGCATTTCTAAGACTTCTTTTTCGGAAAAACCACCCTCCGAGCCCACAATTATCCATATATTGTCGGGCTTTTGAGCTTGATTTTCTTGAACCAGTTTTAAATGCTCACGAATTCCCAAAACAGAGCTGCCTTC
>ERZ1292633.3614-Hain-H41-02um-R1-3614-length-14897-cov-6_pt1 | contig 14897 bp, 12 predicted proteins | sample MGYA00564406_ERZ1292633 | MGnify/ENA primary metagenome ERZ1292633 (study PRJEB36523, sample SAMEA6512639) | groundwater metagenome | collected 2019-01-08 | study: AquaDiva: Metagenomics assemblies of 32 groundwater samples
CTCCTCCTCGGTTCCCTTCCTACACACGTTTGCAAAATGTCCGCCCTCGGCGTCGACAAGTTCCCCCTCGGGAGGCCCATCATCGTCAAGCGGATCGGCAACACGTGGCCCACCCTGACGTCGTGCGTCGCGCCTACCGCCGGGGCACGCTACTTGAGCATGCACCCGGTGGCGGCGGGCCGGGAATGTCCATTCTTAATCGTTGGAGACATCGGTGGAAAGGATGGTTTGGTTTCAACTTGCACCAACGGGGAACGGTGTCGCTTCGTTCACGTGCTTGAGGCGCGCGACGTGACGGTGGACCTGCAAAGCTCCGTCGTCTACTATTTTGACCCCGCGCGGACGGAGCCCGGAGCCGTGCGCCTTGCGACGTTGACGGACACCATGGGCTTGCGAGCTGCCTTGGCCGGCGTATATCTGACACCGCGATTCTGCACGAATGGGCCGTCACATTGCACGTTTGGTGGCGCGTGCCGCTTCCTGCACAAGCGAGCGCCTGATGAACCCGGACGTGCAGGAGCGAGCTGCCGGCCAAGCAGAAACCGCGCCGGGGCGGACGGCTGGCGTCTCGACGGTGCCATCACGTCGGGGACCACCAGTGCGAACCCCGGCCGTGGCAGCGGCGACCCCGGCTGCCTTTCCGACTGACTTCACATCGCTGGCTTCCTGTCCTTTCTGCGCAATGGCATGGCTACCACTGCCTCGCCTGGCCGAGCGTCTGCGGCACTGCTTGAGAGACTGTATCAGTGGTCCGCGGTTGTCGCGGATGTGCGCCGTCAGCATGCCACTGCTGCTCGCGCTGTGCGGTCGCAGCTGCCAACAAGAAGGGAGCGGCGCATCGTGTTGCCAACACGCAGCCGAAAGGACTGCCCTTAAGCAGGTGCAAGCGGATCCCTCGACCTGCCCACTTGGTTGTGGGGCTCCCTTCTCGTCGCCGACGACGCTGTACGGTCACGTCCTTTGCGAATGTCCCCACGGGCCACAGCTGCCACGAGGCGTCTACGACGGTTCGTTCGACTGCATCGAAGCCGCGGCTGTGCGGTACCTTGCCAATACCGACGTCGACGACCATGCGAGCGAGACAACCGACGCCAACGAAATCGAGGCGGTCGCGGTGTCTGCTGTCGTTTGCGAACCTCCGCTTCCGCGTCGTAACGCCGACGGCGCGCCGGTTGTTGTCGCGGCCGCCTCCGATGAACGGAAGCTCGACGACTTTCGTTCGCGCGCGGCGGCGTTTGGCGAAGAACTGCGTCGGCGCGCCAAAGAGAGTTTCATTAACAAGACGGCCGTCTTCCGATCTGAGCCGATTAACGTGAACGGGATCATCGATAACGAGAAGGTCGTCGACAACGCCTTTATAGCTCACGCGTGGGTGTGGGAGCAGGACGGGGACGCGACGCCGCCAGAGAACTTTCACCTGTGCCCCCTCTGCGGCAGGTGGCTGCTGAACCTCGAGCAGATGGTGTTCCACGCGGTCCGACGGTGCGTTCTTGGCCCCGCCAACCAATTCGTGCTTCCCACGGAAAAACTTCTCGTTACGCACATTGCCGAGCTTCTGACATCGTGCGAGTCGAAGGCTTTGGCCACCACGGCGCGAGATTCGCCGACGTTCCACTGTCATCGCTGCCCCAGGCTGGACTGACGTCGACGGAGTTACATCGCCACTTGGTCGCTCATCGTCGTCCGACTGAAATACCAACGACACCAAGTGCCTACGGGCGAATTTTTGCAGAGTTCGACATTGTCGTCTGTCCCCTCTGCCGCTGCGAGCCGACTACTGCCGAGGCAGCGGATTTTCAGCACCGAGAACTCAATCGCTGGGTCAAGCTCCACTTGTGGTTTGATTGTTGCTTCGGGCCCAGAATGAGCGCGGGACGCGATCTCCCATCCACGGCCGCGACCGGGGTGCTACTGCGGAGCCTCGTTCGGTTCGACTGTGTGACGATCGACCACGTCGCCGAGTTCGAAACGTATCCGCTTCGGTTGCTGCCGTTGCCAGCGACCGGTGGGGGTGACGATCGTGGACATGCGGCCAGTTCTGTGCCGCCGCCCGCGTGTCCCTTCTGCCGGCATTTGTGCTATAGGGCTGACAACCTGTACGATCACGTGTCCAAGTGTAGCCGAGCTTACCTCTACACTTCACTGGGCGGCTATTACGTGGGGCATCGCTCCGACCTACTGAAAGTGCTGCATGCTCGGTGGTTGTGGAATGAGAGCGACGCGTCCGCCGCTTTCCAATTCCTTACGACCGGCGAGGCATTCGGCTTCGATCATGACCGTGGGGCAGTCGGCGCGTTCCGAGATTGTCACGCACGCTTCGCGATTGCGTCTCGCTGGATGTCGCCGTCGCTGCAGTGCCCAGGGTGCAACTTTGAGGGCGACCGCTCCAGCGTCGTGCAGCACGTCATGTCGTCGGGGCAGAATGCTTGCGTGGCACGACCCCTCCCCTATGGTCCACATTGGGCTTCACTGTGGTGTCCACCGCCCTGGCGTCGGGTATTTTAGCACGGGGATGACATCTGATGTTTCCACAACAGCTCTTTATTTTGAGATGTTAAAAAATCACCACCATCACGCATAGCGTGAGGGGGGTGTGCATCGCCAATCCTTGTGACATGAATGGCGCCGGCCCTTCCCCGCACCCCCCAAGATGCGGGCGCCGGTCCGTTGCCCCAACGCCATGTTGTTGCTCCTCTTTGCTCCCGGGTCCCTACTAGCAGCAATGACACGGTATCGTCGCCGGGAAAAAGTTGGATTCACCCTTCGTTGGGCTCCGCGCGACGCGGTCTATTGGCTGTGAAGAGATATTGTAAGAGAGCGCTCCCCCGGCCGCGTAGGCTATACATGTAGATTGATGGCACTCAGTGCCACTGAAATCATCGTTTTGTTTTGCTACTTTCACTCATCGGAGAACACCAGCACAGGTACCGTTTCAGGACCCCTGGCGCGACGCTAGCCATGGCCGCTGAATCTGACGCATTCGCCGGCAATGGCGGCCAACCTCCGCAGCAGGCGTCTCCTCGATCCTACGTACGCTACCATTTGGCGTCTTCAGGCTGTTTCACCGACGTCGTCGTCACCGCGCACGGACGAAGCGTGGACGCTCATCGGCTCGTGTTGTTCCTCGCAAGTCCCGTCGTGGCGGACCTTCTCACTCGTGTCGTGGTGCCCCATCCCCTTCCTTCTTCCTCGTTACCAAAGGACGATGCGGTGGGTGAAGAGCCGTGGGAAGCGAATGTCGATTCAGACACGTCACCTGCGTTGGCGAAGCGACACGCGGTAGGTCAGACGCCGCGCCTCATCCGGCTGGACCACTGCTTGCCTCCTGTCTTGGCCGAATACCTTCCGCAATTTCTCCGCTATGTGTACGAGCTCGACACGTTGGTCCCCGGCAGCGAGCTCTCCTTGCGCCAAGTGTTGTGCTTTCTGCAAATCGGAAGTCTTTGGAAGTTACGTCCCGCCCCGTCCCTGAACGCGGTGTTCGCCTCGTCGCCATCCAACGCCGGTTCCCCGTTGACGGATCCCCATTATGCTCGCTTCGACGACCGGGCCAAGGCCGACGACGACGGCGGCGACGAACGCCATCCCGCACTGAGAGCACCAGGCAGCGGCTGCGAACAAGTGTCCCTCGCGTCACTGCAGACTCTACTGCTGGACAGCTTGTCGTCGCATCCGGCGGATCCTGCCGCGAAAATCGAGGCGGCGGTGTCGTTCCTGACCGAGTGCTTCACAGCCTCGCGGTTCGACCTTGGTAGCCTCGCCGACACGGTCCTGGCGCTTCCCTCGACTTATTCTCGTCGAACCGGCGTGACCCCAGCCAGAAACCGGTCTGGTGGTGGTGTGCCGATTGGTTACGAACCGAGCCCCATGCTAAGAACCGTCATCGTTCACTGCGTATCGTGTTTGCGAAACGTGGCGGTGGACGCGCTGCTCGGTGCGTCGCTCGAGGATTTACGCCACCTCGTGACCCGATGCATCGCGGAAGACCGCGACCACGCCGCAGAGAGATCTGAAGAGCGAGCGGATCCACGCCGCCCTGATCTCGACGGCGGTCCGCCTCGGGGCCCGGGCCTGGCCACGCAGCTCTCGCAGTCGATGGTCGCCCGCTCGGTGGCGTATCGTGGTGCCTCCGCTGTCGGCGCCGCTCCTACGATGGGTGGCGTCGATGGACACGGTCGCACGCATCATGACCGCGGCGAGGATCCGTCGCTCACCGCCTCGGACGGCCACGTGGCCGACCGGAAACAGCGGGCGTCGTCGGGCGAGGCGTCGCGTTCCACGTGTGGTTACGTCGACGGGCTCGAAACGTTGCTCCGCGGCGCGCCACTGTGGGCCATTGTGGACGCGCTATCGGCGTTTGCTACGGTGGAAGCCGATGAAGACGCGGGTCACGTCGCGGCCACCGAGTTGCCGCAGGCAGCCGCGGCCACCGTGGTGCCGCGGGAGGCACTCAAGCTGGCGCCCCCTCCTGCCTCCGCGGCCAGTCTGCGGCGGCAAGCCAAGATGGCGCTGCTGGCGCTGTGTGCCTTAGTGCTGCTGCCACGGCGATGGCACGAGTGGTCCCAAGCGGAAGGAGGCGGTGGTGGGCATACCGGCCGGCAGCGGTCGATCGAACAGCTGTGCCAGTGGTGTTCGTTGGGCTTCGAGATGGATGTGTCCTGGCTCCCGCCTCGGACACCCACTGCAGAAGGGCTCTCGAACTCGTCTGCCCTCGCACCGGCGCTAGTTGACGCAGACGCAGCGGTCGTGTTGATGGAGAAGGTGGGGCCCTTTGTCTTCGCCAGTCAAGAAGACGACGATGCGCCCCAACTTCAAGAAGGAGGAGAAGGACGTGTCGGCGGCGCATCAAACCGACCTCGTATCCTCGCGGCGCTTAAGCACCGACTCATGCGCCTGGCTCTCCGTTGCGTCGTTCTGCAGGGCGCCTCCGATGCCGTGTCCAATGCCGCGGAAGACGGTGGATCCGCGGCCCGCTCTCGAGCGGCGGGCCAACCCAATCGGGCACCCGCCGTAGCGGAAGCGTGGCTAGCCCGTCTCTTGGGCCAGTTTGAGCTGAACCTGGATTCGGCTGCATGTGGGTCCCTGGCACGGCGTAAGCGGCCTCGGGAAGTTGCCATCACAAACGATAATGGCAGCCTTGTCGACGACGCCGACGAGGCGATTATTGTGGAGCCGGGAAGAGGGGGAGCCCGCCGACGATCCACGACGAGCGACGAAGGTCCGATCAAAGGGCAGGGTGGCAGTGGCGGCAGCGCGCCGCTGTTTGGCAGTACGGCGGTTTGTGCGGCCGAGGGTGCTATGTCCGCTGGGACTGTGCCGTCGCAGTGTGTCGCCGCCGCAGAGGGGGTGGACGTGCCGCATCAACACGGCGCCGTAAGGACGCCTACCAACCCGCCGCCCCCACGAAGCGAGCACACTATCTCGTCGCAAGAAGGCGCTGCCGCACCCGTCCGGCCCAGCCGTGACCTGGGTGGCAGGGTCGTCTCCACCGGCGGAGACAGCGTGCCGCTGGCTGCCGTGACGCCCACCGACGGGCACGCTCTTTCCGGTCACCATCATCCTTCCGGACGGCACGCTCTTTCCGGTCACCATCATCCTTCCGGACGTCATGATCACGACGATGACGGCAACGCGGACGGTGAGGGACACTGGGTGGCCACGCCCCCACCGCCTGCGCAGCTCATGGAAAACACACGGGAGATGTTGAAGGATCTCGTGCGGCAGGCGACGAACCCCATCACGGCACGACTGGAAGAACTGCTACTCGACACGGAAAACGCGGTGGCGACTGTGCAGCAGTTAGACGCGCGCGTGCGCGGCGCGTCCTTGGAGCTGCACGTCGACCACGAGGAGCGCTGCCAGCGGCTGGACGCGTTGCAGAGTAGCGTTGCGTGGTGCCATGGTGGCTTGGTCACAACGCTGAAGTCCGTGATCGTGGCTCGCGAGCAGCTCACCGGGGAAGCGGTGCCGCGCCTGGACGCATCCATTGACGAGGGCTTGGCGACTCTGAAGGCTGAGCTGCATCGCCAGTTCGGAGCCTTGGACAAGCTGCTTCGCGTGATGCGCACGTGACCACTGCCTCGGTACCGTCTTCCTCTCGATTGCGTTGTCGTTCTCGGGCTATTGTCACTTTCCATATCCAACCGTCTCCTGGTGAAGGCAGCGTCGCGGGGATACGCCAAATGGATCGCAGCACAATCGTCGTAAACCTCCGGCTGAAAGTGACGTGGTGGACCTTGGGTTATGCCTTCTCTCTCTCTCTCTCTCCCTCATACACGAAAGGACGAGGAGACGACACCACCCCTAATTGTGTACACCGCACCGCATGTCCGTCTCGGCAATTGCAGGGAAGTATCCGCGCACTCCGCACTTTTCCTTTTCACCTGGTGTCGCGTCGGACGACATCACGGCTCCTTCGGTCGCTTTTCTTCACCGACGACGTCCACCACCCCCTGTTTGGGTAAGGATGGCCGGGAGCAGTGGCCATGGCAGTCCCCCCCGCAACGATGGTGGCCCTTGTGATGCGAACCACGAGGAGGAGGAGGAGGTGCAGGTGGCTTCCGCGCGTCCTCCTCCTCGCTTCGTCATCACTGAAAAGCTCGATGGTGGCAACTGCTGCCTTAAGGGTGGGATGGTGTTTGCCCGCACGCATACGTCACCGGCCACCCAGCCGTGGTTTTCGATGACCAAGCAGTTGTATGCGACGCAAATCGCGCCGCTGCTTGATGGCCTTCGTTTGGCTAGACCTGCCGACGGACGCGACGACGCAAACGATGTGATCGATGATGCGAGTCAGCTCGAGCTATATGGCGAAAACATGCAGGCCGTTCACTCCATCGACTATCGGATGGTGCCGGCAAGCCCCAAGTCAGACGACAAAGCGAGAGAGCGTCCAGAAATGCTGCCGCGCGGAAGCGGAACTGAGGACGGTGTACCGTGTTTGGAGTCACCGTTTTATCTCTTCGCCGTGTTCGACCCGGTTTCAGACAGTTTTTTGTCGTGGCGTGACGTTCAAACGGTCGCGGCCGCTCTCTGCATCCCCACGGTGCCAGTGCTGTTCGAAGGCACGTGGTCTGAATTTGTCAAGGCGCACCTCCTACTGGACGGCCCACCCTCAGCGCGCAACGGGGGCCGTCAACCCCCGGTAACGAACGCGATGCACGTGGTGCGAGGAAGTCGTCGCCAATCAGCCCCGGCTCGCGCGAAGGGGAGAGACACGTCTCCGCCCCCGGAGGTGGAGGAGTGCGGAGGGGTGCAGGCGGATGAGAAGGAGGAGGAGGCCGAGGAGGAAGCCGCCTTGAGATGGCTGCGGCACTACATCGAAGCGATCGTCATGCCTGGGGGATCCCGCCTGAGCACCGTGCCGACGACGACGACCGCCGCGGTATCTAACACTCGTGGTTGCTTGCGGCCTCCGGAAATCGAAGGTGTGGTGGTTCGTACTGCCGATGCGTTCTTGCGGCATCAATTTGAGCACAACGTGGTGAAGTATGTCCGGAAGGGGCATAACCAGATTGATGATGCCTCCTTCGCGGGACAGTGGCGACGGGCGGTTTTTTGACATTCACTACCGGGAGTATCACTGCATTCGCTCGCCAGATGCTGGCGCCCTCAGAGTGGAGCTCTTGGTGCGCGGCAACCCGACGACCAACCGCATCTCATGCGGCAATCGTGTGCTTCGTACCGACGGTCACTGTGTGGGGCGCTGGACACAACACCTACCGGACTGGCTACTTCCCTCGAATGTACGGTCACTTTTCTTCCTTTAGGACGCGCAGTCATCTATGTTTGCTTGGCAGGATGACTCGCATGTCCGGTTGCCGCGCTGCGGTGTGCGGGTCTTTCCAATTGGCGGCTCGCACAGGAGAGCTGGTGGGGGGGAAGCATGACGGGCGCCATGTGCGGTGACCAACCGCGTTCTCGTTCGCGGTAGAAGGCGTCGTAGGGCGTTCGCGGCAGAAGGCGTCGTAGGGCGTTCGCGGCAGAAGGCGTTAGTAAGGCGTTCAGGTGATGAGCGTTGTACTGTCCAACATCAACCCACCGCGTGGGGCTGTCAGGTCGTGACGGGAAGAAGCTCTCCATCCCGGCAGTCGGCCTGGAAGGTCCTCCTACGATCCTAAACAGTTTTTCCCAGTCCAACGAGCCTTACGCAACGGGAGGATTGTGAAAACCTGCTGGTATTTTTTTGGTTTGACGTTCTATTACAATGTAATACTGTACTTTGCATTTTCTTGCGCGAGTCAGAGTGCAACTCACAAATGCAGAGTCAGGCGATAAGGGTTTTTCTTGCCTCTAAAATAAATTGCATTTATTTGGCCGGCAAAATACTTGCGTTTGGGCTTCCTCTGCAGTTCATTCAAATTCGAGCTAATCGCGATGACGAAATCAACCTTCAAGTCCGTCTGATCACCTCAGAAAACACAGGTGCAAAGTGGGAAAAGTGTCTGTTGAGCTGGCGGTTAGTCGCCCAGGGCGGCGGGATGCAGCGCTCCTGTCGTCCGGATGGCCTTTTCCGTTGCGATGACGTTGATCGAGCGGAATCCCGCTTCAGCGACGGCGTCCGCGGCAGGGGCCGTGGCGACAGCACGGCAGACGACGCGGCATCCCTTGTGGTGCACAGCGTTAAACATCGCATGTTTTGTCTCCGAACAACGCCCCTGTTGGCACTTTGAAATTCTCTCCGTTGACCTACCTCGAATACGATTGATTCAATTTTCTGAAAGACAAGATTGCCAACTTGACCCTCCTCCTCTTCTCCATGTGGGTTTGTTTCTCACGTGAGACGGGACACGCCGCCGGTTCCCCCCAACGGATGTGTACCGGCCTTCCGGTTGCCTCATGGCGCGTGTCTTGGAACTGGGGAAGTCAGTGGTGTTCAATGTGTACTGAACCCAAACCCTCCTTTGCAGAAGAGGGTATCCTATCTCGGAATTCCTAACTCACGTTTCTTTTTGGTAAACGAAGGAATTAGGAAAAAACGAGCTTTCGATGCATCATCATTACTCCGCGGCGGATTCGTCGATCGACGCTTGCTCCGTGTTGTCGTATCATGCAGAGTCTCCCCGTCCCATTACCGCAGACCCGGCCATGATGGTGGCGTCTCCGTCTTCGGCACTTCCTGCCACCCAAAACATCACGAGGTGCGCTGCGAGAACATCCGTTTCATCGGACGCCGACAGCGGCGTCGTCGTGGTTCGCCAGCACCAAGAAGGTTCGGTCGACGCCGAGAGAGAAGGGTGCAAAGGGTCACCTCAACCGTCATTCATCCGGGGACCCATCAGTGTCAGATTCGATGGCGGAAGCAGTCAATGTCTCGCGTCGCCGAACCAGACAGTTGAGGATCGATGTTGTTGCACAACGGAGATGCCACTACCTCCGGTACTCACGCCTGAGGCAAAACCGTCGCCTCCTCCGTCGCTATTTGTCTCGCTAAGTCGCCGTTTACTCCGTGTACTCGTCCTCGATCTTTTTGACGACGACGACTCCTTCGAGCTGCTCATCCGGAAGGGGAGCATCTGCTTCATGGGCGTCGCCGGTTTCCTGTGCCTGTTTTTCGCCGCTTTTTACGCGTGGCTATCGACCTACGTGCAGCCGGGCACCTACGGAGGGCAGGTGCACATGGCAGTCATCATGTTTTCCTATGCGATATGTTGCGGACTGCCTTGCTACGCGTACCTGTACGTGACCCACCGAGCGCCGAACGCAGTCGCCAACTGGTTGTTTCTCGGCGCTCTTTGTCTGGCTATCACGGCGTCAAGCGGTTCGCACCTCTTCCCAGCAATGTCCTGCGTGATCGTCATCTCCAGCACCGTCATTTCCGCCGGCGTTCCTAACTGGGACGCCTTGACCGTCATGCTCGGAGCCATCGGTTTGGTTTTCATTGCTGCGACGCTTGCATGGCCGGCGATGTTCATGATCACGCTGCACAAGGCATCCGAGTTGGAAACGTTTTTCCTGTCTCTCTCAGCTTTCGTGCCTTTTGTTGTCGCTGTGAGTCAAGCTGTGGCAACACGATTGCTCGCGTCTCGGGCACTGCGCATGACGCAGGGTGCGCAGCAGCTGTCCCGGGGCGTTGCCGCGGCGCTGAACGAATATGACACCGCTGCCGTGCGGCTGCAGCTGACGGACTATGAGGCTAGCGGCGCCGTGGACAAACAACTGCTGGAATCGTTCACGCAGCTCTGCCACAACCTGGAGCGATACCGCGCACACCTGCCCAACTACGTGCTCGACGACAAAACGGGCCAAACTCACGAAAATGATATCGTTCGTTCGCGTGACTCCGAGACCGAGAGTCGCCTTCGAACCTACGCATCGCGTATGGACCACTCTGGGAACAACCCGACACGCCGGAACTCCCTGCATGCGGAAAGTGATAGTGCGCCCCGCGACGCCGCGCGGCACCCGAACTCGGTCGATGGTAGCGCTCACGATTCACGCGAGGGCCTCGGTCTCGCTGGTGAACGACCCACCTCGGGCAGAGGGGCAACGCAAGAAGCGTTGCTTTCGTCACCGCGGGCATCCGCCGCCTCCTTGGTTTTAAGTGGTCCCGGTGGCCATGCGAGAGTCACCCTGGCCCATGTTGCGCTGCGCACCATCCGGGACTCGTCGCTGGCCATGAACGACCTGGTCTGCGAGGTGGCGGCGATGGCAGCGCGGACGCAGGCGGCTCTGCACTGCTTCGTGGGCGACACCGTCCTGGTCTCGTGGAACGCGACGCGACGCGTTGAGCACGCGGAAGCGAAGGCGGTGCGCTTCGTAGACGCGGTGCGGCACTACACGGAGCACGATGGGAGTGATGACTTCAACTTCGCAGGCGCGGCGGTCGCAACCGGAGGCGCTCGCACGCAGTTCGCAGGGGACCGGGCGACGCAGCATTTCACGCTGTCGATGGCGTGGCGGCGGCCGTTCAGCGATATTGTGCGGCTGGCGGAACGCCACAGCGCGCTGCTGGTCGACAACGCGACGCGCGAGGCGGCGCAGTACGAGTACCGGCTGGTGGCGATCGGGGCGCTGCCGAAAAACGCGTACGAGGCGATGCCGCACGCGAACGTCGACCCGGAGCGACGGCTGCTGTACCAAGTGCTTGGAGCGGCGCGTCGTGCAGGACGGCGAGTGGATGTACTTCATGGAGGAGCAAGCCTCGCACCCGGACACAATGGTGCGAACTGCAATCCTGGACCTGGAGCGGGGCAGCATCGACCGTGCTCTGGCGGAGCTGCGCCCGATCGTCGAAGCAGATGACGGCCGGTCACCGGCGCTCGAGGAGGTACTGGGAGAGACGCGACTGCCCGGCATTGGCCGGCAAACAGGAAGTCCTATCTTGGCGGCCGCGTACAGGCAGCTGTCCGAGCTCAAGTTGTTGCAAGAGTACATCCATCAAATTCGCAACGCGCCACCCTGACCAATGGGCGATATGGGCCGATTCGCAGCAGGGACCGGTTGCCGGGCCAAGAAAATGGTCATGTCTTCTCGAGCTTTTTATATCCCCCCTCCATTCTTGCACCTCAAAAGCTTGTCGTTCCCGACCGCTCTCGCCTTTGGCGAAAATACCACACTTACGCCCCCCATCGCGACAGCCGCCGACGCGTCACGACGGGTCAAATCTGCTGTGTTATCCCAATCGGAGAGCAGCTTTTGTTTGGCGCCACACAAATCGGACGATTTAATAATCGGTAACTAAACAAAATCGTTCATTGGCGCGTTAGTTGGAAGAGATCTGTAGAGAGACTCTTGTTCGTTGATTGTGTTCATTCGCAATTTTGCGTTCCACCTCAACACCTTTGGCGCTGCGCAGAGAATATCCCCACAACATTACCCGACACCAGTTTTCCTCGCCCATTCCGCAAGATCTGAAAAAATCTCTTTTTTTGCTTATCACATCAACCAAGCGGTTCTTTGCCCCTTCGATGATCCAATTCTTCGAAGGCTTCGCTCCAATTCTCGCTAAAAGTTTGGCGACGGGCACTCTCTTTATGTGCTCGCAACAACGTGAATTTCATTTGACGGGCAAATCGCGCGCGATTTTCCGAAGAGTCTGCGTCATTCCGCCCAAGTTAGTATAGCGCAGCATATGACGACACTGGCGGTTTCCTCCTTTGTTGTGTTGTACCCAACGACAACAGGCAAGCAACGCAGATAACGATGATGGTGGGCATGATGTTCGCCGAGGTGCAGGTGGCTTCCGCGCCTCCTCCTCCTCCTCGCTTCGTCATCACTGAAAAGCTCTATGGTGGCAACTGCTGCCTCAGGGGCGGGATGGTGTTTGCCCGCCCGCACGCGTCGCCAGCCACCCAGCCGAGGTTTTTTATGACCAAGCAGTTGTATGCGGCGCACATCGCCCCGCTGCAGGACGATTTTCGGTTGTCTAGGCCGGCGTGCAAGGTGGGGCAAGCAAAGCCGCCGACGATGTGGAGTCGAACGGCGACTCCAAAACACGGCACGTTTTCTTCTCCGGTCCGCTTCCATGCGGAATCATTTCGCTGGGCGCGGCCCTCTATGATCTCTTGGCTTTGTCTTCTGATTTGGGGCTTGCCGGCACCATCCGATAGTCGATAGCGAGTGAACAACGGCCTATATGTTTTCGCCATACAGCTCGAGCCCCCACTCGCATCGATCACGAAGACACGGTATCTGAATTCGCGAAAGCACCGTTTCCTGGTGGAGGACGTGCACCCAATCGAGGCAGCAAACCACCGACGACAGCTGGATGCATTTCTGCGACATCAATTTAACGCGGTGAAGTATCCTGGGCATACAAATTCATGGCCGTCGTCTTTGCAGAGCGATCCATTTTCGATGAAGAAGGACAGTAATTTATGTGAAAGTGTGAGAGCACGCAAAATGGTCAAAAATCGCTTCTTAGATCATCAAAATCGGTTCCACCAAAGCCCCAAATCGACCATAATCCGATGGGATGCTCCGTACTGTAACCACGACTCGACGGCGCCTGCTTCGCGGGACATTGGCTGCCGGTTTGTTGACTCAGCACAAGCAAAGCACCCCAAATTGAGCCAGCCTTCCTTTCCTGCCTTCCAGGGCTGCGCAGTTTGACTGGTGTCTGGGCGCCACCTCCTAGAAAAAAAGCTGTTGAGCTGCTGTGTTGTTGCCCTAATTAGTAAGTGAAGGCCCTTCACTGAAGGGCATCTTGCTCGCGCTCCTCTCTCGCGCTCTCTCTCGTCGTGTCTCGCGGCGCGGACCGCATGCTATCGCCGTGATCTTGCTACTCGGCCTGTCGGCTCCCTTCTCGGTGCACGCTACCCTTAACGACCAAGACCGCATCCCCAACGGCAACCGTGTCGTTGGATCCGACGGTCAACTCTGCGGAGGCGTCGGACACACCACCTGCTTCGGAGGTGGCGCTAATAACGCTTTCGGCCTTGCCTACAGGAGTGCTCGTAGTACGTGGTCGAGTGCACTGTGCAACGTCGACTCAGATGGTGACGGATTCACCAACGGACAAGAACTGGGAGATCCCAACTGCGTGTGGAAGCTCGGGGCAACTCCATCGAGACTGACCGGCATCTCGCACCCAGGCGAGAAAGACTCCACCCCTACAAGCGCGGGCACGACGACCACCGTGGCATCACGCACCACGGCTGCGGCATCTACGTTGTCGTCCGCTCCGGCACCTACGACCGCTGGTACAACCGTTGTCGTCGCTCAAAACACGCCGGCCTCCATCGGTCTTAGCGACGCGGCCATCTCATGGTCAGTCGTGCGCGCCGCTGCCGCCACCGCGGCTGCACGACAGAAGCAGTCGATGGCAACGACTGATAGTATTGAAATGACGCTGATGTGGTCAGCGATCGGCTACCTCGGCGTGGGTGTCGCGGACGATGCCATGTCGGGGCCGCTCATTGGTTGCTACGTTGACCCAGCCACGGGAAATGGCAGCTGTCAGCAACTCGTGGGAGTCGGAAGGAGCGCGTCGGTGTCCACTTCGCAGGAAGCGGTTGTGATCAGTTCGTCGATCTCTGGCGCGTCTGCGAAAAAAATTACGTTTCGACTTCCCGTGTCGGCGCTCGGCATTCGGCCCCAGTCAGCGCAACGGTTCATCTTTGCGTTGGGACCGTGGTCTGCCAGCGGCGCTCAGGCGCATGCCGCACGAGATGTCACCGCCCGCTTCGTGAACATTGCCGCGGGTACGATCATTCCGGTTACCGGCGCCGACAACGGTACCGGGGCGCTGATCTGGGTGATCCTTGCCACCCTAGCCTACGGCGTGGTCTCGATCATTGTTGCGCATTTTAACCGGAAGGTTGAAACTCGGCGATGGCGACTTGCGGCAGCTTTCTCGTTTTTGGTACTGATGACCATCTGGATGCTCGGCGCCATCCTTTGGGGAACGTATGCCAACTTCCGCGGTTACAGTCTCAATTCGAGCGTCGCGAGGACCTTCGGCTTCCTCACCTCCGCTGGATTTTGGTTCCTTCTCTGGCCAATGACGCGCACGGTTGGATTCGCAAGGTCCATTCGTTCCTCGTTCGAGCGTACGCTTCCCTATCACGCGCTCTTCGGCGTCCTCGTTTGGTGCACGATGACGACCCACTTCATCATGATGCTCACCCTTGTGCGACTCGACGTGGTCGGTTTGCTCGCGTGGATCGCCTCGACGTTGCAGGTCATCATCGCTTTGTTCTTGCGGCACAAGTTTTATCATTGGTTCCGCGTGATGCATGTTGCGCTGTTTCTCACGGTGATCATTCTCGGTTGCATTCATCACGTCAATGTCATCATTTTTGTGTCGCTGCCGGTGTTTCTCTATGGTCTGGACCTCGGGTATCGATTTGTTTTGGACGGACGAGGTGCCGCAACGATCACCGCCGCTGAGTACGACCCCCTGCGTCCGTGCAAGGGCCGTACGGCGAGCTTCAGATTCCGCTCCATCAAACGCA
>ERZ1292633.3615-Hain-H41-02um-R1-3615-length-14896-cov-6_pt1 | contig 14896 bp, 5 predicted proteins | sample MGYA00564406_ERZ1292633 | MGnify/ENA primary metagenome ERZ1292633 (study PRJEB36523, sample SAMEA6512639) | groundwater metagenome | collected 2019-01-08 | study: AquaDiva: Metagenomics assemblies of 32 groundwater samples
AAGCCTGGATCGACGCGGAGCGTCGTGCTTCCGCAGTAAAGCAGAATCGGGGAGAAACTCGAAGACTTTTTCGGCGACCCGAAAGTTTGCATGTAGCATGAACTCTTCCACGAGCCAATTCGCCTCCTTCGTCCGCTCAACCCTGAAACCCGACGGCGCCAACTTTGAGTCGGCGGTGTCGAACGTGAACTGCAACTTCGCCTTGTTAAGCGCAATCGCACCGCGGTTTCGCCGGTTTTCCTTGAGGATTTGAGCAAGTTTCCACATGAGCTGAACGCTTTGCACGACGCGGGCCACAAGCGCCTCTCGCGAAGCCGTTTCGTTTTTGAACTGCAGGCTGTTGCCGCTGAGATCGCCATCAATGATGCGCTGCGCATCGTCGTACGTCATGCGGCAGCGGTTGCGGATGACGGACTGCCCGAACCACTCGCTCTGCACCTTGCCGCTTCGGTCGAAGTGCCAAATCCCGCTGAAGGCGAACTTGTCCGTTCCCGCGTTCAGACTGCAGTAGTCCTCGCAGAGCTTGTGCGGCAACATGGGAATCACGCGTTCGATGAAGTACACGGACGTCGCACGCTCACTTGCCTCCTCGTCCAAGGGGCTGCCGTAAGGGACAAAGTAGGAAACATCGGCGATGTGTACCCCCACGCGGTAACCACCGGACGTGGCTTCGATGCTAATCGCGTCATCGAGGTCCCGGGCGGTTGGAGGGTCGATGGTACATACGAACTCCTCATCGCGCAAGTCCCTGCGTCGGAGCCTTTGAAGCTCATCCGGATCCGGAATGACAAACTCGTTCATCACGCAGGCTTCGACCTCCTCGGTGAACGGCGCGGACTTGACCTTGAACGCCGACGCGATGGCGGTGCTCTCGGCTTCGGCGGTTTCCTTCCTACCGAGCGACTGCTTCACGATGCCAAGTGGGAACCGACCGTCGATCATGACCGGCTCTCCGAGGCGGTCGCGATGCTCTTGAATTTCCACCATGTACAAATAGTCCTCGGGCGTATCACGCAAGTTACTGGGAACATCCCGGCCAAAGACGGCGATAATCGGAAATGCGACGTCATAGGGTTTGAAGCGGTGAAAGCGCTCCAACTGTAGCGGTCCGCTTTTCTTCGACGGATCGGTGGTCGGCGGGGCAAAAAAGCGGCACGCGTGCATTCGTTCAAAGTTCCGTTTCACCACTTTTTCGATAAAGCCCCTTGGTTGCAAGCCACTCGGCCAGCGGCAATCCGTCGGTGGCGAGACGGGTGCGCCCACACTTAGCGCCACGCGTCCGGCGAGCGTTGAACGCATGCGGCGCACTGCGATCGACTCATCGGGGTTCACCTTGATCGCGTGTACGATCTCACGGCCATCAGGAAGCCGCTTGTCGTCGCCGTCTGCGAGGAGCAATTCTCCCTCAACCTGCGGCGCCGCTTCGAGCCAGTTCGCCGCCGCTTCCCCGGCGTCATCTCGCTGCTGTTGGCCACCGGCTTCGCTACCTGGAGGCATCCACCTGGATGGGTCGTCCAGCTGGATGAGCACCACATCGCCCGGGAGGGCATTCGGGTCTCCACGAGAGACATCAAGGATCACACTGGAACCTCCCCCGTTCGTGTCGGCCTTCCAGTAGCCCTTGCCGAAGGCGGCGGACGACGTCCAGCTCACGACGTGGAGGGTAGCGATGCACGCGCGACCATTTTTGCACCGCGCGATCGCGTCGGCGTCGAGCGACACTGTCAACGGAAGGGACGCGCTGCTGGCCACGGGTCGTGAAGCGTCCGGCGGCCCCCGTGGAGGGCCCCTCACGACGCTGCCGTCGTTGATCATGGTGACCGTCGGCACCGCTGCTGCTGAGGACGGGTCCGCCGTGGGCGGCGCCGCAGCGCCGTTCGCAGCGGCCTTCTTATCTGGCTGGTGTAGGGCGTGGAGGGGCACCGCCTTCGGTCTTGGATTCCGATGTGACATATTATTGCGACAAGAGGCGAGAAGGACGAGAAGGAGAAGAAATGAAGCGAGAGAACTGGAGGGTTACAGAAAGGGAAAAAGAAACGAGACCAATACGATGTGTGCTGTCGGTTCGAGGACCCGCCGCGGTTGCGGTATTTGCCGGTGAGTTTAACTTACTCGTGAAAAGGGGAAAGTCTACAAGCGCTGGAAACGTACTCTCGGCGCTCTGGTTGGGAAAAAAAGGTCGGGTTGTGTTTTCACTACTACTACTTGGCGGCATCGGGCGGAGTAGGGGGCCGATCCATCACAACCGAATCTCCGAAATCACTCTCTACGCACTCGGATTCGTCGCCGCCAACCAGGGATCCCCCTTGAGCGCTGCCTTCCAGCAAGTCGGACATGATCGATTGCGACTTGCCACTCGACGACCGGTCATTGGCGTTGTTGACGGCATCCGACCAGCCCGCGCCGTCGTAGAAAAGGCGACGGGGTGTCTCTTCCAGTCCTAGCCAACTGACAATGTCCGGCGCGACCGACACGCGGGCCGATTTCAACGTGTAGACCGATTCAGTCTTCGACTTGATGAGCTTTTTTTGCTGTCCTTCGAAGTCAAACTGCTTCTTGCGGTCCAGCTGAGACAGCAGCTTCCTCGCGTCGCGGGTCAGTAAGATGCCCCCTGGCTCCGCACTGCGCTGGATGAGCACCGCCATGGACACGCTCTCGCCGATGCACGTCGGCGTCGGCGCTTTGCTCAAACTCACCGTCCCGACGAAGGCTGGGCCGACCGTGATCCCCGTGCGAAACGGTAGTACAAAGAACGTGTCGTCCACGAACCGGTCCTCGAAGGGCAAGTCTTTAAACACGTCGAGCCGCGATGGATGGTGCGTGTAGTAGTTGGAAAAGATAATGCTGATGTTGACGGCGAAGAGCACGGCGTCAAGGACGGCGAAACCTTGCTGGCGCTTGCTGTTTTTCTTGCTCGTGGGAAGCCCACCTAAGAAGAAGATACCATCCCCGACGGTCTGCAGCTTTTCCAAGTTGAACGCGGCCGCGACGCCGTCGGTGACGTAGAACGTGTACATGAGCAGCCTCACGTACCCTTGTGGCGATACCTTGGCCAAGGTCATGGATCCCGCAAGGTCGATGAACACGTGCGACAGGCGGTTGAACACGACCAGCTTCGGGTGACGCACACGGTTGCCTCTCCCCATGCCAACGTTGACGAGGGGCTTCGGCAATCGCTGGCAGAAAACCTCGAGAAGCTCCTTATGTTGGCCATCGGTGGACTGCTTGTCATGCAGGGTAGATACTTTTCGCTCGACCTGGTGGTATGTCAACACCACCGCGACGACGGTGCCGATAATCAGGATGCCCATCACGACGATCGGACCGTTGACTGGCCACTGAGCGTTGCGAGTCAGTAGCACATAGGTAAGGACGACGTCGATGTCATTTTGCGGGGACGCGACGATCTGCGGCGACATCACCACCCCGGACAAACCCCCGAGAACCGTGCGCACAATGAGCGCCGCGACTCGCCGAGGGTCCCCCGCCGGTGCGTCGGGCCGCCACTGCGGCAACAAGAACTCCGCTGACAAGAACCGGGACTCCGGCCCATCGTTGAGGCCACGGTGCAATGTCCGCAGAGCGAGGGCATCGCCGATGTCTCCACCACTGCCAGCAGCGGATCGCAGCAGCGACTCGTCCGTCGCGCAGCGGTACGACGTCAATGTGGCACTGTCGTCCGAACTGCTGCCGCGCGTCTGGGACCAAGACCGTGGCCGAGCATAGGCGACTGACCACAGAGAGTCGAACATCCCTCCGGCCGTGGAGCTACCTGGAAGCATCGAAGCGGGAAACACCGTCACCCACGACCCCCAAGAGTCACGAGTGAGCAGCGGCACGGCCATCGGGCCACCAAGCTTCCGCTGATCCCGTGCCCGCAGCAACGAATTGCATAGCAACCGAAACGGTGCGGGAAGGAGGAGGCTCGATTCCGAGGCATTGTCCCAGCGAGCCGCCCCCATTGCCTGCAGCCGCTGCGTCGCCTCGGGAGGCTCGACCATGACGACGGGCCACGACGACGACGGCGACGACGTGGAGAATGCCGAAGACAATTCCCATGAGGATTGCAGCGACGCCGCCAATACGGGCCTCCGACGACCCAAATCACCAGTCAAAAGCGCCACGCTAGGGATGAGCGCCCGCCTCACGCCTGCCGCCGTCCCGTTTTCGCCCACTGCAGCAGTCGAGATGACAAGCAACAGCGACGAGGCAGCGTTGGCGTCGAAGCCAACATCTGCGTCTGCGATCGAAATTCGGCTAAGAATACTCAAGTGTCCTTGACCCACGACCGCCAGCACATCCTTGGCGCGCGCCGAGAGCAAACCCGACGCCGTGAAATCGGCCGGCCCTAAGGTTGGCACGGGTGACGTCGCAGGGTGCCACTGCGTCAGCGTGGGAGCCCAAATGCTCGCCAGGCCGCGCCGGCGTTGTTGAACGCGGCCGAGGATGGCTGGGACGCTCGGGAACACGCTGAGCCAGCCGTCCTCCTCCGCGTCGTCATCCATGGCCGCGGAGAGGTAATACTCGCCACCCCCGACGTCCGCTGTGAGACTCCGCGGATTAGAGATGATGACGGAGCAAAATCCTCGGATGTCTTCTGTGGCTTCGTTGCTGCTGCTACTTTTCAGGAATGGCGGCGGAAGTGTGGATGGCATCGTTTGCAGCTTTCCGACGATGGTGCTGCTCATGGCCCCAGGGTCGTGTGAGGGGACGCTGACCATGGCCGAAGAGTTCGCTCGATAGCTCGGGCTGAGGCGGCGGAGCGTGGCATGCTCCATGGCCGTCGCAACGTCGGCAACGATGGTCCGAGAAATGGTGCCATCGAGCAGTGCCTCGGTCGTGAAATGCGCTTGGCGGGAGGCCGTGTCGTTGTTACGCGAGGGCACCACGACACCCGTATCGAGTCGAAAGGACGCCGCACCGCGTGTTGTACTTTCGGCGGCGACGAGGGCCGCAAACGTTGTGCCATTGGTCGTGGTGACTGACTGGAGGAACGGCACCAACACGCCTCCCACCGCGGCGGCGTCGACAACGGCGCTGCGATCAGCGGCAACGAGAGGCGCCGTCGCGCCGGTAGCCATGGACGGTAGCGTCGTCATCTCAGATACGTTGACAAGCGAGCAGTGTGCGAGTACCGCACCTGTTTCCGACAGTCCGGCGCACGAGAGGAGCATGACCATGCGAAGCCCGTCATCATTCAGGTTGGGGATCCCTTCCGCCCCGCTCGGCGAGGCCCACGTGCGACGTGTCGCCAACGCGTTGAACTGACTCGTCGGCGTTATCGGCAACGATATGGTCGTGTTCTGCGTCTCACCCACGGCAACGTTCGTTTTGCCAAGGCCCGCTGTCGTGGCGTTCTTCGAGACGTTATCGCTGAGCGAAGAAGTCATTTCCGTCTCGAAACTGATCGCGGAAAGCAACGTAAGCGCGGGTGCCGCGGCTGGCCCGCTGCTGATGGAGGGTACGCCCACACCATCGATGACATCCGCGCGGTCAGTCGACGTGGATTCCCGCGTTTGCCTTGCCGCTTTCGGAGCGCTGTGCTTCAGGACGATCGACCTTGAAGCACCTGCAACGCACCTCCGGATTCCCGATAAAGGCACCGTCGAGTTGGCAGAGGTTATCAACGACGCCATCGTCCCGCCGCAACCGCATGCTGCGTAGAGTTCGACGGACAAGGGCTTTAACAACGACTCGCAAAGCATCGACGCCGTGGCGACGTCGCAAGCGCCTGTCGTGGTAGAATTGGACCGCTCCACGGCTTGGCGAACGGCGGCGGCGTCGCCCGGGCTGGTAACGTTCACGGTTGCGTCGATGATGAAAGTCGAAGTGACGCCGCAGCCTTCGCACCTCATGCGCTGCTGCGGGGACGCACGTGCTGGCCACGAAAGCGCGCGCAACGCCTCGGCACCGTCCACCGTGGACGTCGCGGTCGACGAGAGATCGCTTGATATCAGCGCCCCGTACAAGAAGACGGTCGACTCTGACGCCACCGCCGATCTCCGGGCTGCCGCCAACATTCTGCGGCTTTGTCGGATGGCGCTAATCTTCACCTCCACGCACATTAATGGTGTCAAGAACTCCCGGTGGCTTTCGCGCACGCCGTGGAGCATGGCATCGACGGATCGGTCCGCGGTACCCACAGTCGCCCGTTCCAGGTGATTCGCCACGTCGTCCGTCGCGCGCATGAAAGCGACACCCAGTTGCGACGTGGTGTCCGCGGTGAACTTGCGCCATGCAAATTGAACCCTCCCGGCGGTTCCCATTCCGGCGTGGCTCAGCAACATCGTCATGACAATGATCGCCACGGCGAGCAAGAGGGACAAGCGGACGCGGTCGCTGACGATAATCGGGGCCCAGTAGGGCACGAAATTCACATCACTGCTCGCGACGGTCAACGCGGGGTCGTCCAGCGGGAGGTAGTGTTGAAATGCGGACATCGATCGTCGTAGCAGTTTGTGCCCGACGAAGAAATCAAAAGTGTTCAAATCGAGATGACGCGTGTACTTTTCGCGTACGCGGGGAACGGCCGCCTCGCTGGCCCGTTTTAACTCCATTTCTCGTTCGACTCTCAGACGCTCTTCGAAGCGCTCCCGTTGAAGCAACTTCAACGTGTGCGCCACGATAATGAGGCACTCCGGCGCAGTCAGCTGCCGCATGGCGCTTTCGCCGAACTCCGAAGGCGGCAAAGCGCCTTCGGGAAGCGTTCGAGGCAGCACACCGGTGTCGTACACCGTTCCTTCACTATCCATTAGCTCTTCCAGCCGCTCTCTCACGACCGTCGCGAAGTCGTCGTATGTCAAGATGCCCTTTCGCGCGATGGCGGACAAAACGACGCGTGCGACTGCTTTTCTCGTGCTCATGCTGATTACCTCGTAAACGGGGTCGTGCAAATCAACATCGATTCCTGCCCCGTCCGACGACTGCGATCGTTGATCGGCGGGATTTCGTCGAAACTTCATCTTGGTTTTCCCCCCCTCCTAGTGCAATAGGAAGTGTCTGAACGATTGAATACAGAGAGAACAGTTATTCTCGTAATGAGGGTGTGTTTCCCATGCAAGTCCCTGTGGGACACTTGCCTCGAATGTCGCGACGAACAGAGGGCCCACCAGCGAAAGAGAGATTCGCGGAAGAGGTTGAAAGAACCCAGGAAACCGTGCCAATTGAAAAAAGCAATATGAACTACTACTCAAGCGATACACGGGAAAAAATATTCAAGACGCAAAAAGAACCGCCCCGCCGCGAGGAGAGGGTCTCACTTCCCCGCTGATCGAATCGTCGACGAAAACAGTCGGACCTCGGTGGCGGCAAAGAATTGGCACTGGCGCAGCCGCTTCGCAGCGTCTCCCTGATCCGGCGTCTGCGTGATCAGGAAAAAAATCTTGTGCGCGGGCAGTGTCATGCCTCGAATCTCGTCCCTGACCTGTTTCTCTCGCTCCGGCGCGCGTGCATAGCGTGATCGGATAAAGTCGTCAATTCGCCACGTCCAGCGGTTTTTGTCGTAAATGGCGCGCGCGAACGTGAGACTGACGCGCGCGTATGATAGAATCGACAAGTCTTGCGGCAGAAAAGCAATGATTTCGCTGACAATGTCCTGACTGTCAAAAGCCGTGCGGCGTCGGGCCACCGAGCCGTCGATGAGCATGTAGTTGTTCAGCGCGCAGATGAAGCTCTTCATCATGAAATTGGGCACCATCATCATCGCGTTCATGCGGTCGCCCGTAATCGGGGAGCGCAACTCGTTGGCGAGCAGATGATCGCTGATGTCGCGCCGCTCGTAGGTGTGTCCGTCCAAGCACACGACGGGGTCGCGAAACAGCTTGCCGCTCAGCGGGCAGCGAATGGAGGCCATCACCGCCATCGTCATGGCATGCAGACGCCGGGCGGTGACGAAGGATGCCCCAGCGCCGGCGGCCGTCGCCAGAGCGCCGCTTCCGCCTGCGCTGCCCATGTCACGAGCAACCGCGAGCTGGCTATTCAGTTGTTGAACCTGTGCCTTCAGCTCCCCAATTTCCACGTTGGCCCGTTCGAGAAGCAGCTCGAGTTCAGCGGCGGATCGACTGACGTTCCTCACAGGGGCGGTTTTGATGAGCTGAGCCTTGGACGCGAATCGCAGAGTGCTGAGGGTCTCTTGCTCGTTGAAGCTGCTCGGAGAACAGGTCGCGATGACGAAGGTCAGGGCGTTCCCACCGAGGCTGTTCTCAAGCAGCCTCGTCAACTTGCTGTCTCGATAAGGGACGTGCGGGGCGGGCAGGCCTCGGCCGCGCGGCGGCTTCGTGGTGAGCGCCGTGATGACTTGGCCCAAGGCGAAGAGTGACTTGTTGATCATCTTCGCTTCTTCAAGTCGCATGCCTGCGGTTTCCGACTTGGCGACTTTTTCGGAGCCTGCCAAATCGGCGAAGTACAGTTGAGACTGCACGACGGATTTCGCAACCCGATCGACTTGGGTCAACGTCAGCAGGACGATCGCATGCGAGCGCGAGGAGTAGGCGTTCATAGAAGTCGCGGCGGTTGCACGTCGCCGGAGCCCACGCTCGATCACGGAAAGAGCATCCGCGGCTGTACTGACTTGGGCCCGCACGCAATTCGTGACTTGTAGCGTTCCGTTTCCGATGTCACGAATTTCGATCTTGTCGCCACCGATGGTCATGCCGCCTCCCCATTGCACAAACCGCTGGGGCGCGGCGCCGGCAGCGGCGGCGGCGGACGCGGCGCCAGCGAGAAGATCCTGCAGCCGCTCCATGTAGATTTCGACGAAGTTAATGCCCACTGTCACCTCCCACTCCTCGGCCCGTTCGTTAGCTTTGCTGAAAATGCTGGTCAGTGTTCTCGGAACGACGCCTGGCGCGTCGACGACAGCACCCTGGTCGTTCACGACCCCCATCATCGTGTAGGTCTTACCGCTGCCCGTCTGGCCGTAGGCGACGATGGAGCAATTGACGCCCTGGAAAAGATTGTCCACGATGGGAAACACAATGGTGCTTTGGAGATCGGTTTGCGTGGCGTACGAAGGAAACACCTTGTTAAACCGGAATTCGTGATCTTCCTTCATGGTAGGCGACGCGGACGACTCAATTTTCAACGTCACGGTGGTGCCGTCCGCCGATACATTCGCAATGTTCTCGCCCCCATTGGCAATCTCGTTGGCGTCTTCCGGGCGAAATCGGCAGAGAACGCTAATGCTGCGCTTGCCGCCGCGGGGCCGCCGCCCACCTGTGACCGGTTCGCCGTCGTCGCCCGCGGCCGTCGCACTCGTCGAGGGGCGGAGGTCCTCCAGGTCCGTGAGTCTACCCACCGCTGCGGGCGCGGAGTTGCTTCGCTGGCGGCCGATGGCACCAATGTCAACGTCAAGGGGGTCAAAATCATCTCCTCCTGCCGGATCGGTCATGGACAGTGAGAAACTGGAGGGAACTGGAGGAAAAACACGATCGAGAGAAGACGGGAGGGATGGAAGGGAGCGCTGCCCGACTGTGGCAACCTAGCCGCACACTGTTGTTTGTATTTGACACTCCGGGATTCAGGTCCCACACGCACCCTGACATTTTCAAAGCATCGCTTCCCTTCACATCCCCAGAATGTCAGAAAGGTCATCGTCCGTTGGAGCGTGGGAAAATACGGCTGTACGCTGTCCGGACACAGAGGTCAAAGGTGGTGCCTCGTCAGTCCGCCTGGAATCGTCAACGCGTGCTAGGAAAGGGTCGACCGTGGATACCTTGCTGGGCTCGCTTGTCGTCACGACGGCAGCATGGTCAAGTGACGTCGTGTGGAGTGCCGCGTATGAAAGCCTTTGAGTATCATCATCGACCGACCACCGCACCTCTGGGTTTGAGATGCGAGCCAACAATCGATGCGCCGGATGGAATAGGTCTCCGCCTGCGGCGACGATCCGGTAGCGCTGGGTGAACGTGCGAGCCTCGCTATCAATGGGCACGTCGCAAAAACGGGTGACGGCTAGAGAGTCGTGTGGCGGAGGCGTCGTCTCCAGCGCGTACCAACGGCGATAAAATGCTTGCAGGAGGCGCCGGCTGGCATGACTGGTGTCCAGACGCTCACTGGAAGGCGCCGGCAACAGCTGCCGCTGCAAGAAGGATTCATGTGACTGACTCGCCGGCGCGTCGACGCACTGACGGAGGTTGCGCACCGCGATGGAGGTCGAGGGCAGCAACACGGGCCAGAACTGCCACGGTGGCCACGATGACTCCGCTGTGCCACGGTGCGCCGATTCCGGCATCGTCGGCAAGGTCAGCCAATCCGTGACGGCAGCATGGACCAGTGTCCGCGTGAGCCCTTGCTGACGTGAGTTAGGCTGCTTCTTCACGATTGAGTCTTCGGATGAAGGTGACGATGCTGCGTCGGCTGTTCCGTGGAAGTTGGCCTCTCGCGGCCGCTTCGTGGCGGCCGCGTCAGTGTGCAACAAGGTCGCGATGTTCAAGGCTCGATCGGCGGGAACGGTGACATCATGAGATGGCTTCGCGACGACGCCGCCACGGGGTCTTGCCAACCCTCTTTGCGCAGATGCATTCGCATCACCTTGGCGATTAGGTGGTTTGGCGAGAAAGGCTGGCGACGCCTCCTCTTTGTGCTCTAACAGCAACCTGTTGAAATCGTCCGCCATCGGAGATCTCTCTCTCTATGGCATGGATTGGATATGCAACGAACTAGAGCTAGAGTATCGAGAGAGGGGGGGCCGGTCAAAGTGACACAGCATCGTGAGGATGGCATAAGCGGTCGACGGCATCCTCTGCACGAATGGAGCGGTCAGCAGCGTACAAAATGAACATAGGGAATGGGGGAGGTGGAAGGGAGAGAGAAAAAGAACAACGATCGCTTCTCCCCTGTGTCGACAATCGTTGTTGTTTCTTAACTCCGGTGAAACGAGGTGGACAACAACGCGGCCTTGCCGCTGCCGACGATACCATCCTCTAGCTGCGACCGGAGTGATCGCGAGCGGTCCAACTCGTGCTCTAGCTCAATGCGCAGCGTCGCCTCCGTTGATGCCGTGTTCCGCAGTCGAAGCTCGGACAGGCGTTGACGTAGTCGATCCACCTCTCGCTGAGAGAGCTGCGCCGTCTTTTGCAATTCGTCGAGCGATTCGTAGGACTCTTGAACCTTGTGCTCCCCCTCTGCGCGATGCCGTGCGGTGACATCCTGTGTGAAGAGACTCTCTTCTTGCAGAACTTTCAGCATCGACGCATCGCGATGCTCGGCCTCGGCGGCCGCCCTCTCCGCGGCTTGCGCCTTGTCCTCGATGTCGTGCAGCCGCGCCGTCAGTGCCGTCACGTTCTCGCGAACGCGGTGCAAGACCTCGCTGCGCTGCTCGACCTCGCGCTCCATGACCCGTAGCTTCGACTCCAACGAGGATACTTCAAAGTGACATTCAGACGTGCGTTGGGACGCTCTCTGGGTCAGACGCTGTAGTCGAACCAGCACCTCGCCGGGTGATGGTAGCGTTCCGAGGCGCACGGTGGTCATCGCGTCGACCGGCACGCGGGAGAGGCACCTTCGCAGCAACGCGGCGCTTTCCTCCGTGGAATGCATGAGCGCGTCCACTTGCAAACGCTCGCCCTCAAGTTCCTTCAGCGCATGGCTGGAGTGTGCCGCGCGCTCCTTCTCTAACTGCTGTTCGTATTGCCGCTGCGCCGATTGAAGCTTCGTGGCGTGCTCCGAAAGGACGTCTGCGAGTTTCGATTCAAAAATCCGTTTCATGGTTTCCGTCGTGGTCATTCGCTCCGACGCCATGTGCAGCTGAGAGCGCAAGTTCGCCACTTCCTGACGAAGATCGGACACGCCACGTTCGTGCAGGCGTTCCTCGGCGGCTTCGATCACCCTTTGCCAGTTTAGCCGCTCTTGGATGAGGATGACGTCTTCCCAGGCGATTGTCGCTTCCATAATGAGAACGTCTCGCCTTCGAGATTCCAATGTTTGGCAAGCGGCATGTTCTCTGCGCTGCAGGACCGCAAACTCCGCGGCGTGCTGTGCACCGTGCTCCGCGTACGCAGCTTGGGCCTGTTGTCCGTCCGAAGTCGCGCGTGATAGTGAGATGGCCAACTCACGGAGCATGGTGTGGTACCTTGTTTTAAGCTGCTCCTGGACTTCGACGTCGGCCTCAAGTTGCACCAAGCGGGCGTTGAGCTCCGCCTCGGACGTTGAGCGACTCGCGCCAGACAATTCAGGATTCGTTTTTAGCATGGCATCGCGCTGTGCGTCCAATATTTTTTGATCCTTCTCGAGCGATTTCCCTTCCGATAGTGACACACCAAGGGCCGTTTGCAACTCGACCAAGTGCACATGCTCATTTTCCGCGGCCGTGGCTGCTTTGGCGACCTCGTCGCGCAGCCGCGCAGCTTCCTCTCCATGAACTTTCGCCAGTTGGTTTAATTCTCGATCGTGTGCTTCCGCGATTTCGACAAAAGTGCGATCGCTGATGGTCATGCCGCTGGCACGTGCCTCAACTAGGCGGCTGAGCTCCGCTTTGTGTTGCTGCACATCAGCATCCTGTTGATCTCGGAGTCTGGCGGCTCCCCGTTGTTCATCGACGGCCTTGAAGCGCAAGTCATCGTCCGCGTCTCGGAGGCGGGCCTGCAGCGCACCGCGACGCGCTTCAAGCGCCGGGACAGCGACGTTCATGATGTCGCGCCGTTCGCCATCAACCTTCATTCTCTCGACGTTCGTTCTGTTCCGGATCGCCTCCACGTCCTTAAAGCGTTGAGACGCACTGCCGCAGAAGGCGCGCTCTTCCTGGAGCTTCGCAGCCAGCCAACGCAGCTTTTGTTCAGCCTCGGCCAGCTCGCCTTGGAGTCGGCCCGTATCCGTCGTGGGATGCACCATGCTCCACGATTGCGGAAGCAGCTGATGCTGCTCATTTTCGGGGGAACGAGCGTTCGCTTCCTCCGTCGCCTGTATGATCGCGGATGTGTCCTGGTTCAACTGGTCGAGACGATCCGAAAGCTGTGCCTTGTGGTGAAGCAGCCGATGGAGCGACGACGTCAGACGGGACGCTTCGTCTGGTGTAAGTGAATCGACACCGTCGCCTCGTTGCCCGTTCTCACGCGGCGCATCGGAGCCACCCGAGAAACGTTGTGCCGCGCTGACCTTCAAAGCGGTCAGGTGCGTCATAAACGTGGTTTGCGCTGCAACGCAATCGCGGCCGTCAGCTTGAATATTTTCCCCAGGCAGTAAAGGTCCCGTCACGCAACATGCCGCGACGATGTTGTCGGGTGGAACGACAAAGTCGAGGGAGAGCCCAGCGGTGGCGTCTGCTTCCGACAGCAGCGGAGGCGGCGGCGGACCACCGCGAGGACGACCCGCTACTGGAACCGGAAGCGGAGATGCATTGTTGTTTTCGGTCGCTGCGGTGGCGGTCAAGTACCCGTCGTAGTGAATGGCATTCAGGTGCCAGTAGTTGACGCAGTCGACAATGTCGAGGCCAGGCGCGAGTCCACCTGAGGTCGAGTTACTGTCATCCGCCCCTCCCGGATGGCTGCTGCCTCTCCCAAGAAACGCCATGCGCCCGCCTTGCGCCGGTGAGATACTTCCGAGCCCGCGCTGCGTTCGACCAGTGTGACCCAACGACGCCAGGCTCGAGAAGCCCACGACTTGAACGACCAAACTAACCCGGGACATAGCAGAAAGAAACGTCGGGGAAGCGAACAGCGCATCGACCAGTTTGTCGAACTCAACGGGTGAGCACAGCTCCAAGTGGACAGTCGTGTGGTGGACTGACGGGGACGAGGACGCTTGTCCATTCCCATCAACCCTCGTAGGCACGTCTACATCGTCCACGGCGATGGATATTGTCCGGCGCTTGGCGGCGGCTTCCGTTGCCGGGTCCAGACGCGACGAGGACGACGAGCGATGCGAGCCTAGTTGCGACGACGAAGTTGGAGCTTGCGGACTCGTCACGATGCCAGCGGAGGCGGCAAGTTTGTACGTCAGCGGGGACAGCGTGCTCGTGCGTCCGAGGCTGCAAATAGCGACCGCGACGCCGGCCTCGCGCGCGGATGACGTCGGATCCACCATCGACGTGGGCGACGAGGGCTCGGCAGCCGCAGATGACGCGACGTTGTCGATTCCGCGACGGCCGGTCGTCGACATCCACGTCGACCGCGACGATGAAGACGGCGCCAATGAAAGACCATTCCGCGCGTCCATCTGCGCAAAGAGTCGATAAACGCAGCTCCGCGCCGGGGACGAAGGGTGGCACAAGAGCGCGCATGGATCAGAGGCGAGGAATAACCCAGCAAGGGGATGCGGTGTGCGTCGCAGCCACGAGCGCGTGTCCGCTAAGAATCGACCGTCGACGACGCTTGAAGGTCCGCGGCCGTCGCCCAACATACTGCTTGGGTGGCCCAATGGCGAGGGGGCGGGACGTTTGGCGTCCAGGAAGTTGTGAAAGCACGAGGAGAGATGCGACATCGCACAATCGACGCTGGTTGTCACGACAGCGAGCGTTGGCGACTGCGGTTGGCCGTCGGCGCCGTCGTCGCCAAAGCCCAGCTGCTCCAACGAAGGCGAAGCCGCTGACAGTGTCGTTCCGCGCAGCGATGGTGTCATGGCGGAGCGGCTGGCGGCGTCGTCAATCGCGCGGCGAAGAGACGGATTGACCGCGTCGACCTCATACTGATCCTCGTGTGAAGAGGCGGTCACGACGACCCACGATGATGCAGTCGACGGCATCGTAAAGTGAATGGATGGACAGACCTCTGACAAAACGAAGGAGTGTGATGTCGCCTGATGCAAAATCTCCTTCCTGCATCTGTCTCGACGGTGGAAAAAAAAAGGCAGCAAAAAGAAAAAGGCCACAAACGCAAGTCAACACTACCACTCACCCACCAGGGCCGTGACGGACCGACCGCTCGGGTCGCCCAACAAGTCCGTCGCGCCCAACCGCAGTCAC
>ERZ1292633.3618-Hain-H41-02um-R1-3618-length-14887-cov-5_pt1 | contig 14887 bp, 14 predicted proteins | sample MGYA00564406_ERZ1292633 | MGnify/ENA primary metagenome ERZ1292633 (study PRJEB36523, sample SAMEA6512639) | groundwater metagenome | collected 2019-01-08 | study: AquaDiva: Metagenomics assemblies of 32 groundwater samples
ATTATCAGTAACTTTAATTTTATTATCTTTTCTAATCTCATCAATCATTACGGTTCGAGTTACCGTAAAAATCCAAGCAAGTAGTGGTAAGCCGGCATTGTAAAGATGCTTTGATTTATGAATCTTAATAAAAACTTCTTGGTAAACTTCAGCCACTTTTTCGCTACTATTAAGACGCTTTTTAAGAAAACCATAAATTTTAGACGAATGACGATCATAAAGAACATTAAAGGCCTCTTCGTCGCCGTTCTGATACAGCTTCATGAGCTGCTCGTCTAATAGGTTATCTTTATTTACAAGCACCTTGCTCCTTGATGGGTATTACGTTAGCTATTGGCATTTTGTGACAACAGTTACTATTTAAATTTATTTTCTTAAAACTGTCACAAAGTTTTAGTTCAAAGCGTATTAACAGGTAAAGGAAGTTCTTTATGCGTTTGATACCCTCACTATTGCTCCTATTAACTAGCCTTACGGCACTGGCACACCCTGTGTCTTATAAAGATGCATTTGGCATTATGTCTTACAACAGCGCCCAAATGAATGAAATCTTACTGACCTATTCTCTCAATTATAACTATGCCGTAGGTCACACTTATATAAGAGAAAAGAACTCTGAGTTTTATATTCCTAGAGTTAATTGGCTTACAAAACGCTGGAACAACGAGAACTCGCAAGGAAACCTTTATTTGAGTGCTGGATCAGGCGTTGAAAAATACAACAATACAACATCAAATGTAAGACTTGTCGAAGTTGTGGCCGACTGGGAAAGCCGTAAGTATTATACTTATCTTGAACACCTGTACATGCTTCGAGACAACAAAGATAATCCACTTTGGCAGCAAAGGGACGACAACCACGCTAAAATGCGGCTGGGTTTTGCGCCTTTCTTAGCTGATTACAGCGACCTTAACGTCTGGTTTATCACGCAATGGACAAAGCACAATACTGAAAATGTAGAAGCTGCTCAATTCATGAGATTTTATATAAAAAATGTCTTATGGGAGGTCGGCGCAGACTTCAAGGGTGGCTTTGCTTTTAACTTTATGATTCACATTTAATTTAACGGAGGACTTATGAAAATAGTAATTTTAATTATGATGATGTCAACAACAAGTGTATTTGCTAAAGCCGCAAACCTAGAGGCTAAAATGCAACCCCACGCCACTGTAGCGAAAAATGCAGCTGTGCAGCACCAAGAACTTAAAGTTGGTATTAAAGGCATGGTTTGCGCTTTTTGTGCTCAAGGCATTGAGAAAAACTTTTTAAAGCAACCAGAGGTTTCAAATGTCGAAATTAGCCTAGAAAATAAATATGTAAAACTTAAATTTAAAGAAGGTAAATCTTTGGCTAAAGAAAAAATAGCTTTGATTTTAAAAGAAGCTGGCTATGAAAGTGTGTTTGATGAATAATAGGACTCGTATTAGGAATGGTTTTATAAACTATTTTACACTATTTGGTTCGATGAGCACTTTGATCTGCTGTGCTTTGCCGGCCCTACTTGTTAGCCTTGGTTTAGGGGCTGTGCTTGCAGGTGTTGCTTCAAATGTGCCCGCACTTATTTGGGTATCAGAATATAAAATACAGGTGTTTTCATTTTCGGCAGCAATGCTATCGCTGAACGGCTTTATACTTTGGAAAAATAAAGATGCACCTTGCCCGATAGACCCCAAACTTCGCGATGCCTGTATTACGGGTCGTAAAACTAGCGGTAATATCTATTTTATCAGTTTAAGCATTTTTTTGGTTGGATTCTTTTTTGCTTATATTGCACCAATTTTATGGTGATGAGAAAATTTTTTGCTACGAGCTACTCACTACAAAATTGAGTACTTTTTTAAAAGAGTCGATCTTCTTTAATTTTCTTTTAAAAACAACATAGTAAGTTGATCTTGGAATTATCGCATGAGGCACTTCAATAACTCTTACATCTTTAGCATGTGGCTGAACATAGGCCGGCACAACAGCATAACCGCCGCCACCTTCAACGAAATTTAGAATCGAAGACCAATCTTCAAAAATAGCCTTTGCATTAAGCTTAGAAACATCGCGCTTAATGCTTTTATAAAACTTTTCTACGTATTTAGTTTGTAAGCGGTGTATCACGCATGGGCCTTGAGCTATCAGCTCAGAGTTATCTTGAACATCACGAAAGCTCACTATCGAAGGAAATGCCTTGCGGTGAAAAATAATCCGACTTGCGCCTTCAAAAAATTTTCGAGACATCAGTTCGGCGTTATCAACAAGTGTTTCGCTTATTGCTATATCTGCCACTTCTGATTCCACCGCCGCAATGGCTTGATCTTCGGGCATCATTCGGTGGTCCATGCGTCCAGCAAACTCTATGGCCTCAGAAAATATACCCATGAGCTCTTTTGCTCCTGCAACTCTCAACACGAGTTGCTCGGGAGAAGCGTATCTGCGATTCAAGTTTTGAAAGTCTGTCTCGAGTTGTAAAAAATTCAGCTTGGCTAAATCATATAGTGCCTTACCATAGTGCGTGAGAACCTTTTTGCGTCCTTCAAAGGCATACAGAGGATGCTCTACTTGCTCCTGCAAATGTTGTAATCTTTGAGTTACGGCGGGCTGAGAAACCCCAAGCCTTTCAGCAGCTTGAATAAGATTCTTAGCTTCATGAAAAGCAATTAGCACCTGTAATAACTCTGGCTGAGGAATATTCATATAACATACATTATAATAAATATAATAACTTATCTATTTTTTTGTTATTAATTATGTACTAATCCTCTTTGACAGCAGTCATCTCTAATAAGTAAGCAAAGGAGTTTCTTAATGGGTAATGTATTTAGGTTAATATCGGTCATCAGTTTTTTAATACTTGGGTCTAAACCAATTTTAGCAGAAACACTGCAGGCAGCAGTGCAATTGTCACAAAGCCGAGCACTAGCCGGTAATGGTGAAGCGGGTTCTATCGACGGCGTTGGAGCAGCCGCAAGGCTCAACCGACCGCATGGATTAGCAAAAAGTGTTACCGGAGTCATTTACTTTGCCGATCGTGGAAATCATCAGATCAAATCATTAAATTCTGAAACCGGGGAAGTCAAAACACTTTCTGGAAACGGACAAGCTGGCTCTTTAGATGGAGATTTAGCCACAGCACAGTTTAATGAACCAATAGCCGTCGCCGTTTCGAAATCAGGATTGATATTTGTTGCGGACAAAAAGAATCATAAAGTAAGACAAGTGACCTCCGATGGATTTGTTTCAACTCTTGCGGGTAACAGCACTGTTGGCTTTAAAGATGGAGCCGCAGATGCCGCTCAATTCAATGAACCTTACGGAGTAGCCCTCAACGCTGATGAAACCAAACTTTATGTGGCTGATTATAAAAATCATTCAATTCGAGTCATTGGCCTTGTTTCAAAACAAGTTACTACGCTAGCGGGAAATGGAACTGCAGGATTTGTAAATGGAGCCACCGCGGAAGCAAGGTTCAACCAACCCTACAGCATAAAATTTAACGGTCACGATGCTTTTTTTGTTCCTGATCAACTTAATCATTCAATACGAAAAATCACCCTAGCTGGCGAGGTCACAACTATCGCTGGAAATGGAACAGCTGGCTTTAAAGATGCTAAAGGCCTTGAAGCACAATTTAATAACCCCACAGGTGTGGAAATTGCTGAAAATGGAGATCTTTTTGTAGCAGATCGCAACAATGAGCGTATTCGAAAAATAAATTCAGAATCAGTAGTTACGACTGTCGCAGGAACTGGCATTGCGGGCGATAAAGAGGGCCGTCTTTCTATTACTGAGTTTCGGCAGCCACTAGGTCTTATCTTTGATTCATGCGGCACAAAACTCTTGGTAAGTGAAGATAAGGGTAATAGAATCAAAGAACTTAAGTAATAGTCTATTGCAAGACTTGAGTGCGAGGAGATTTAAATGAAATGGGTAACTAGAGAAAGACCTAAGATTGATCGTGTCGCCTGCCCTTGGCTCATCCAAAGGTTTATCGACAAAGAAGCCGAGTTTCTTTATGTCCCCTCTCAAGAGGTTATGCGAACAGCCAAAGAGGCCAATGCGATCCCCTATGATGTACCCAAAGTTGAGCTCACACACGAGGGTCCCCTTTGCAGTTTCGATGCATTCATAAAAAAATATAAATTAAAAGACCCCGCACTTGAACATTTGGCTGAAATTGTTCGAGCTGCTGACACCGACACCTTAGAAAATTCAGCACAGGCCTCTGGGTTGCTAGCTATTACGCTTGGACTATCGCACAACATCGCCGATGACCATGAAATGCTTAAAGTCGGTATGACAATTTACGATGCGCTGTATTCCTGGTGCAAAACAATGGTCAATGAAAGACACGGCTGGAATCCTGAAAAAATAAAGATGTAGGGGTTTGCCTAATTTCTTCGCCATGCATGAAATTTACTTAAAATCTTAAGCGCAAATTGTGGCGCGTTTTGTTTTTTCCAAACGCCGGCGGCGTATTTATTAGCTTCACTGAGTGTAGGATAAATATGAATTGTCCCCAGTATTTTATTAAGTCCAAGTCCGTACTTCATGGCCGTGACATACTCAGCAATGATGTCGCCTGCGTGATGACCAACTATTGTGACACCAAGAATTTTATCACTTCCGGGCACAGTCAATACTTTCACAAACCCATGAGCCTCACTGTCCGTAATGGCCCGATCTAGATCATCAATTCCATATCTTGTCACTTCATACTCAATAGCTTTTTCTTTGGCTTCAATTTCATTGAGTCCTACACGTGCAACTTCTGGATCGCTAAATGTGCACCAAGGAATAACACGGTAATCCACTTTGAAAGTCTTAAATGGACTGAACAGGGCATTGACCGCCACATACCAAGCCTGATGGGCCGCTACATGAGTAAATTGGTAGGGCCCTGTTACATCGCCACAAACATAAATATTAGGAAAATTGGTCGTCCGCATAAACTCATCGGCTACAATAGTGCCACGTCCAGAAATTTCGACACCAAGTTCTTCTAGGCCAAATCCAGTCACACTAGCTTGCCGCCCCAGGGCTAACAGAATTTGATCAAACTCAAGCTCAACTTCTTTTCCTTTATTTTCACAAATTAATTTTGCAACTCCCGCAGTATTTTCAATTCGCAGTGCCTTGTGAGATGTTAAGATCTGAACTCCTTCATTTCGAAATGTTTGCGTCACCACCTCAGACACATCTACATCTTCCCGAAGCATAATTCGATCCGACATTTCAACTAATGTGACATTCGTTCCAAGTCGAGCAAAAGACTGAGCTAACTCACAGCCAATAGGTCCGCCACCCAAAACAACAAGCTTCTTTGGCTGTTCGCGAAGATTCCAAATATTATCTGAAGTTAAGGCTTTAACCAGCTCAAGCCCGGGAATTTTTGGAACCAGTGGGCGTGCACCCGTCGCAACCACAATATTTTTGGTCGTCAAAACTTTTCCGTTCACCTTCACTTCATAGGGCGAAATAATTTGCGCTTCACCTGTGATACAGTCAACACCCAGGCCCGAGTATCTTTGAATCGAATCGTGAGGTTCGATTTCTTGAATCACTTTTTGAACTCGCTCCATAACTTTTGAAAATTGAAGTTTCGGAACCACAGGCTCTAAACCGAATTCGCTGGCTCGCCTAAAATAATTAAATATTTTCGAAGAGCGGATGAGGGCTTTACTTGGTACGCAGCCGGTATTAAGACAATCGCCTCCCATTTTATGTTTTTCAATTAAAGCGACTTTGGCATTTACCGCAGATGCAATATAGGCCGAAACAAGCCCCGCTGAACCTCCACCAATGACCACCATATTGTAATCAAAAGTTGATGGCTTTTTATAACGCGAAATGTATTTTCCAGATTTAATAAAATCCACAATACGTTTGGATATTAAGGGCAATAACCCAAGCAAAGTAAATGAAACGATTAAATTAAATGATAATATCCCGCTTAGACTATCAATTTTAGCTAACTCAGTACCTGCATTCACATAAACAAGCGTCCCGGCCAACATTCCTACCTGACTCACAATATAAAATGTAAAAACTCGAATGTTAGTTAATCCCATGAGTATATTAATTAAAAAAAATGGAATGGCCGGAATCAGTCTTAAAGTAAATAAATAAAATACCCCATCTTTTTCGATGCCTTTATTAATAGAATCAATTTTTTCTTTAAACTTTTTTTCAACTGAAGCTTTAAATAAATAGCGACTCGCCAAGAAAGCTAGCGTGGCACCAATAGAGCTTGCAAATGAAACAATGATAGTGCCTCTGTAAAGCCCAAATAAGGCCCCCGCAGCTAAAGTCAAAACACTCGCTCCCGGAATAGATAACGCTGTCACCATGACATAAAGCAAACCAAAGCCAAGACTAAACCCAACAGGGCTTTCATTTAGCACGGCGACCAAAGTCTCTTTATTTTGCTTCAAACTCTCTAAACTTAAATAAGAACTCAAATTAAATTTTACGTAAATAAATATGAATACAGCCACCAGCAGTAGGGGCAATAAAAATTTCAAATTAATAGGTTTTTTCATTTGTCTCCTAAATAAGGCATTTTAGAGATGAATGAATATTAAACCAGTATTTCCAAATGTCGGTCAAGTCATCGAGAGGATTGGCCAGAACCCGGAGAAAATACTCCCCTACCGCAATTGCTCGAACAGCAACTACTACTGAAAGTACACGAACTGCCTAGGTCAGTTGCAAGACAAGTTAAACTCCTCATGCAACTGAGGAATCGCAACATTAATGCCAAACTCTTTACGAATTCTTTCCGCAAAAATGGTTTGAGCTTCTATTTCCCCATGGTTTAGAAAAATGCGTTCAGGTTGTTTTCTGAATGATTTGAGCCAGTTCATTAAATCATTCGCGTCGCCATGTGCTGAATATCCCTCCAACGAGAATATCTCAGCTGCGACAGGAATTTCTTGGTGGTGAATACGAATGCTAGGGATTTTTTCCTGTAGCAAACGCCCTTTTGTTCCTTTACCTTGAAAGCCAACAAATAAAACGCCATTTTTTGCGTCGGGAAGCTTTTGCTTTAGATGATGTAAGACCCTACCGCCTTGAAGCATGCCAGATGCCGACAACACTATTTTAGGTTCGTCAGAAGTGCGCAGAAGCATGGACTCGTCGGGACTTTCGACCGCATGAAAGTTGCGGGTCGACAGAGCTTCTACGATATGATTGTTGGATGGATCGAAACTTAGTTCTTCAAGATGTTTTTGATAAACCTTAGTCACCGCATTCGCCATCGGGCTATCCAGATAGACAGGCACATCTGGAATTAAGTTTTTTTGAATGAGACGATAGAGCGAAAAGAGCAGGTCTTGAGTTCTTCCGAGGGCAAAAGCTGGAATAACAAGAGTGCCGTTGCGACCAATCACTTTGTTGACGACGTCCGCGAGTCGACTTTCTCGCCCCTCGGCATTCACTTGTCTGTCTCCATAAGTTGATTCAAGTACGAGCTCGTCGGACTCAAGTCCCTTTGTCGGATCATTTAACAAATCAGAGTGGCCACCACCTAAATCTCCGCTGAAAGTAAGAATTTTTGAACGCTGTTCGTCCGTATATGCGAATTGTACAATCGCACTTCCTAAAATATGCCCGGCGCGCAGAAATCTAAAACTCATAAAAGATGAGAGTGTCTGCCACTGATCAAAGGGCAAGGGACGGAGTAATTTTAGCGCGGCCCTGGCATCTTCTGTAGTATAAAGCGGCAGGGCTGGATCATGGCGAGAGTGTCTTGTTTTGTTGGCAAAAAGGGCGTCTTCTTCCTGCAACTTCGCAGCGTCGAGAAGCATAATTGACAAAAGATCAGCTGTTGAATGAGTACAATAAACTGGTCCTTTCCAGCCCCAGTAAGACCAACGCGGAAGAAGCCCAGAGTGATCAATGTGCGCATGGGTTAGAACAATTGAGTTGATGTCGCTAAAGTAGGTGGGCTTTTCCAAATTCAACAGACGCAGTGGCTTTGGTGCTTGGTAAAGACCGCAATCGACCAGGGACGTGTATCCTCGGTGACTGACAACTGTTTGACTTCCGGTAACTGTCTGGGCAGCGCCCTCAAATCTGATTTTCATATACTTCTCCTTACTCTATACACATTTAACTTCTGACACTTAATTTTCTAGCGACAAATTTTCGAACTTCCTCTGCCCAAAGGACCAAGCTAGCCACAACTCCTATAGCAAAAAACTGTTCAGAATCGATTGGTACGGTATGAAAGAATTGGCTTAGAGGTGCCCAATAAATCACGGCGACATGAAGCAGATTTCCGATGACGATGCCGCCAACAAGCCAAGGGTTCTTGAGCACGTCCCAAGAAAAGGCCGAGTGAAGTGCCGAACGACAATTGAGCACATTAAACCACTGACAGACGGCCAATACTGTGAATGTTTCAGTCTGCACTTGCGCGACTGGAAGACCCTGGGAGCTTCGATATACAAACCAACCAAAGCTTGAAACAACAGAAGCCAGCACCATTAGCGGTATCCGTGACAAAAGAGCGCGATCCAAGAGTGGCTGATTAACTGGGATTGGTGGGCGCTCCATCTCATCGCCTTCAGCGGGCTCCATAATTAGATTCACTGTTAAAGTTCCTTCGGTGACTAGATTGATCCAGAGAATTTGCACAGCGGCCAGTGGTATTGGGTAGCCAAAAATCAGGGCTAGGAAAAGTACAATGACTTCGTCAATTGAAGTCACAAATAAAAATAAAATCAGCTTCTTGATATTTTGATATACAAGACGCCCTTCAGATACGGCGGCAACGATGGTCGCAAAATTATCATCCGTAATCACAATTTTGGCGGCTTCTTTTGCAACTTCAGTCCCCGTGATCCCCATGGCGACACCAACATTGGCGCGAACCAAAGCCGGTGCATCGTTGACGCCATCTCCAGTCATAGCAACAACATTACCCTTTCTTTGAAAGGCTTCGACAATTCGCAGCTTTTGCGCTGGATGAACCCTTGCAAAAACGCTGATGTGATCAATTTTCTCTGCAAGAGCTTCGTCAGAAAGAAGATCAAGTTCTTGGCCATCGATGGCTAGGTCTCCATTTTGACTGATTCCAAGCGCTTTTGCGATGGCAAGACCTGTGGCCTTGTGGTCACCAGTCACCATGACAGGCTTGATTCCAGCGCGCTGACATTCACGAACAGAGGCGGCCACTTCTTCTCGGGGAGGATCGAGTTCCCCAATGAGACCTACCAGTGTTACTTTTCCAGAAAACGCTGTAAAGCCCTTTGATCCATCGATGTATGCATCACGAACAAATCCAATTGCTAAAAGGCGCAGAGCCGAATCCGCCATTTTTTTTGAAGCCTCTTGCACTTCGCTGCGTAGGTTTTCGTCGAGCACCTCTATTTTATCATCGTGATAAACGGAGTCACATAGCTGTAACAAAACTTCGGGCGCACCTTTTATATAAACGATGCTCTTGCCCTCGACTGAGTGCTGAGTGGCCATCATTTTACTATCTGAGTTGAAAGGAAGCTCAGCTGTTCTAGGATATTTATTTCGAATGGATACTGGGTCTGATCCACCCTTGGCTACGAGAGTGAGAAGCGCGCCTTCCGTCGGATCGCCGATCATCTTCCACTGGGAGCTTGTATCTTCAGGGCCAAGCAGTTGAGAGTCATTGCACAAAGCACTCGCCACAAACAACTTCTGTAAGGTTTGATCTACATTCGGTGTCAGCTTATACCCGTGCTCGATGAAATAACCTTCGGGCGCATAGCCAACACCCGTCACGGTGATTTCTCTTTGCTCAGCTGGCAAATAGATGGCAGTAACGGCCATTTCATTTCGCGTCAACGTGCCGGTTTTATCCGTACATATGACTGTTGTTGATCCAAGAGTTTCAACGGCTGCAAGACGCCTTACAACTGTACCTCTTTTTGCCATTCTTTGAACTCCAACAGCAAGTGCTATAGTCATGGCTACGGGTAGGCCTTCGGGAACCAAAGACACCATTTGGCTGATGGCGATCATAAAGATTTGCGCGAAAGGAATTCCACGCAGCAGTCCGAATCCAATCACAAGAAAAAACATAACAATGGCCGCAATAACTAGATATCGACCAAACTGCTGAATTCGAAGTTCAAGCTGAGTCTTTGGTTGCGCTGTTGTCGTAGCAAGATGAGCAATTTTACCGATTTCATTATTGACTCCAGTTGCAGTTACAATGGCCAAGCCTCGCCCAGCTGTAATATGAGTTCCGGCAAAAATCATATTTTGCCGATCGGCTAAAAGTGTATTTTCAGCAATTTTTGCGATTGATTTGACAACGGGAAGTGACTCACCAGTCAGAGCCGCCTCAGCAACAGTAATCGTGGATGCTTCAATAAGTCTTGCATCTGCCGGTACCGCGTCTCCAGCACTAAGGACGAGAATATCACCTGGCACAATTCGACTGGATTCAATAATCTGCTCTTGGCCTCCACGCAGAACCCTGGCCTTCAATTTTGATAATCGCCTGAGCGCCGCTAATGACTGTTCAGCGCGGCCTTCTTGGTAGGCACCAATGATCGCATTTAAAAGTACAACAACAAGAATAACTATAGAGTCACGAGCTTCGCCGATAAAAAAGGCGATGGCTGCTGCAATTAGCAAAAGATAGATAAGCGGGCTTAGAAATTGATGTAGAAAAATAGACAAGAGAGTTCGCTTTTTAGGTTCTGGTAATACATTTAATCCAAATTGCTGCAGACGTTCGCTCACATCGTTGTGCGAGAGTCCGTGCGTCAAATTTGATTTCAGTTTCGCGACAACTTCATCAGGTTGAAGCGAGTGCCAAGCAAGCTGTTGGTTCATAGTCAAGATGCTACCCCAAACCAACAGCTAGAAATATGATATTCATCATGCTTTTTTGTATTGTCATGCATTAATATAGTAAAGTGAGAACTGTCGTGAGCGAAACAAAAAAGAAACATCGATATAAGCATGCAGAAGGTAAACGCTGGATTGAAGTTCGCGTCAAAAGCTCCCAACAGCTTTTCGATGCCAGAGATCCCGCGCCCTTTCGTGAGCGTGATCTCGATGATGATTTCGTCGAATACATCCTTTCGTCAGTTAGAGAGTTCGCCATTTCAAGTCCACTTAAAATAGTGATCTACATCGAAGAAAATGAACCCAAGGATTTGCCAAAGGACTCTATCCGCGAGGCGATCCGAAGTTACTTCGCTTATAAAATTGATCTTCAGAGAGGTGATCTCAAAACATTTATTAAACGCGCCCAGCTTTTTTTGTTTATTGGGTTGCTTGTGCTTGGTTCATGCATTGGCGTTGCACAGAGTTTGACGATTCCGAGCCCACCAGGGGCATTAGGCATCTTGCGCGAAGGTATTGTCATCTTTGGGTGGGTTTCAATTTGGAAGCCCATTGAACTCATTTTGTTTGATTGGTATCCGTTGTTTGAAAAGATTCGATTTTATAAAAAACTACTAGGAACGGAGATTGATATCCGGTTTGCAGCAACAACGTCCTAAGGATGAGTATTAGGCACGGCGTACCTTAAATCGTTCAACTGATTAAGTGTTTGAACGGCATGCTTTTGTCTGATTTCCAGTTTATATTTGTTCTTGCAATTCGATTAATATCACATCGCTTGAATAAGAATCTGCGTCTAAGTGATAATAAGATTCACCAGTTATCTCGATAACTTCAAAATTTTTCTGAATTGGAATTAAAAAGCAGTGATGCCCCTGCGTGCGAATCTCTTGATTGTGTTTATTTTCTAGAATACGCATATCACATTGATAGCAATTGCGATCATAGATCAAACTGATATCGACAACAGACCTATTACTAATCAAATCACATTTGATCATATCTTCACCGCGAAAGTGCTGAACCTCGCCAGGTAAAAGTTTTTGCCCATTTAAAATAAGTCCATCACCCGAAATAATTGTTAACCAACGATTGTAGCCGGCAAATTGTGAAAAAGTATTTTTATCTGTAATTTCAGCACTGCTCAGACGCCAATGAAAATCACCTTTATTAAGACCTGAGTTCTCAGGAAAAATACGGATCTCTTTCGTAACACCCAACCCATTTTTCCAGGGCATGATTTTAAATTGCTCAGGCTTAATAATTTTTTTCATAATGCTTGCTTCAAAAGTGGTTTCATATCTTCAATCATCGAAAAGTATTGCATCATTTTTTCAAGTTCTTCAGCGATGACTTCAACAACAACGCCTTCAGCAGTGATCATCTTATCAGAACACAAACCTTTACTGATTAAAAAATTAAAATTATCCGGGCGAATCGTGTAATTCAGTTCAACCATTGAATTGGTTTGCACCGTTTCTAAATTGATTTTACGTTTCCCTTTAGATCCTGCTGGGCTCTTTAATGCGAAATGCACAATTCCTTTTAGCATTTTAAGGTCTTCAGTGCTAAGATTAAGACGATTGTCTTCTGACTTCATCAACCATTCATTATGCCATTCAACGAAATCAAATAGAAATTCGTGCTTTTTATTAATAATATTTTGCTTAGCATCGTCTAAATCGATGATTTCAAAAATTTTAAGTTCTTTTAAAGCTTGCAACAAAGTGGTCATTTTATTTGTTGGCTCGTGAAAAACCTGAATCGTGTATTTTCTTAGAATGCCAGGTGGAATCGATACATAACCCTGGCTATCTTTAGTTCCGTATTTAAGACCGACAAAATTAACGATCGCTAGTAGCTTATTGATTTGTGCGCCTGAAAAGCGCTCTTCGGCTTGAGTTTCGCCAAGTGTTTTAATTTTAAGATTGGCATCACGAAGATTCTGATTCAGTGTTTTTACAATAGCGCGAATCCACTCTGGAAGTTGCGTCAGCTGCTGCTCTAAAGCCTTATAAGGAAGTGCCACTACTTCAGAGTCTTTAGTCGCTTTCACATTGGCACTGCGTGGCTTACTATCAAACAGGGCCATCTCTCCCACCATGGCACCCACACCGATTTCTGCTAGCACCACTTCGGATTTATTTTTTGTTTTCGTGATAGCAAAACCACCACTACGGACGATATACATACAATCCGGAAAATCACCCTCTTTAAAAAGATATTCGTCTTTACTGATTCTTTTATTCTCTGCCACGAATATAATTTCGCCAGTTTTAAACAAAAATAACAATATTTTTATCTTTGATCAGGGCCGCGGCTTATGTCTAGATTCTACGACCTTCGGGTTATGAGCCCGACAAGCTACCGGAACTAAGTCCATTCTCATTACCAATATATGGCCATATTGACAATATACTAGTAATGAGTAATAATATATATATCCAATATATGGTAATAGTGGCAATATATTGGTAACAAGATTGAGGTTTAAAATGAAGAGCGAATTATCTTATTTAAAGAAACTCACATCACCTGAAATCACAACTACAATGCTAATAGGGGCCCTTTCGGACTATGAAGACGCCCGCGGAAAGATCAATTCGCTCAGCAAAAAGGGCCTGATCAAACCCATTAAACAAGGCGTGTACTTAATCAGTAGTGATCTGGGTTTGCGTCCCTACTCAAAAGAAATTCTCGCTAATCTAATATACGGCCCCTCTTATATCTCTCTTGAAACGGCACTCTCAAGTTATGGATTCATTCCAGAGAGAGTGACTGCCTCCACATCAATTTGCATGGGACGAGGAAAAACTTTTTCCACGCCCGTGGGTGAGTTTGAATATCACCATATCAAAGACTCTCTCTACTCAATGGGGGTGCAGCTCAAAGAAGTTTTTAAGGGGGCCTTTTGTCAATATGCTACACCCGAAAAGGCCCTGCTCGATTTTATTCATATCAAAGAAACAAAGGGTGATTTTAAAAATCAAAAAGATTACTTCGACTATATTTTAAGTTCTTATCGTTTGGATTTAAAGGCCATTGAAAACGAAGTGTCTCTAAAAAAACTGCAGCTCTTTGCCGAAAAATATCCGTTTCAACATGTGAATTGGTTTGCAAATGAACTCACGAGGAGATTAGTCAAATGAATGAGGCTGTAGAACAAATGCTTGCTAAGTATAATCCAAAATCAACAGAAGATTATACAAATGCATTAAAAGAAATACTCCAAGAAATTATTTTGCTTGGCCTTGATCGCAATGGTTTTTTTGAAAAGGTCGCGTTTTACGGTGGCACGGCTTTAAGAATCATGCACGGACTGGATCGTTTTTCTGAAGACTTGGATTTTTCCCTTTTAAAGCCAGATCCAAAATTTAAACTGGATAAATACTTTGCAGGTTTAGAGCGAGAGCTGAAAGCTTTTGGATTTGAATTTTCGCTGCAAAGGGTTGAAAAAAGCGAAGAGCGCACAACTGAGTCAGCCTTTTTAAAGGCGAGTACACAAATGCTTTTTCTAAACATTCATGGGGCTAAAGGATTTACTGAAAGTATTCAAAAGGGCCAAACTCTGAAAATTAAATTTGAAGTCGATGTCGATCCTGCTACGTCATTTGAAACAGAAATTAAAACTTTACTTTTGCCATCGCCCTACACCGTAAAGACGCTTACTTTGCCTTCATTATTTGGAGGAAAAATGCATGCAGCTCTTTTACGCAAGTGGAAAACAAGAATTAAAGGCCGCGATTTTTACGATGTTCAATGGTACATGGCTCGAGGGATTGCTGTTAAACGAAGTTACTTAGAAGAGAAAATGAAAGCCTCTGGAGCTCTTAACGAACCCCTAACGGAAAGGCTTTTGATTGATTTATTTGAAAAGCGCGTAGAATCCATTAACTGGGATAAGGCTAAAGCCGATGTGGTTGGATTCTTAAAAGATAAAAATCAAGTCCAACTTTGGTCTGCTCAGTTTTTTAAAGACATCATTCAAAAATTAAAGTTGGAATAATTGTGCTTCTGCCAATTCTCATTCTTGAGAATGATTTCACTCAAGTAGTGCACT
>ERZ1292633.3619-Hain-H41-02um-R1-3619-length-14881-cov-5_pt1 | contig 14881 bp, 13 predicted proteins | sample MGYA00564406_ERZ1292633 | MGnify/ENA primary metagenome ERZ1292633 (study PRJEB36523, sample SAMEA6512639) | groundwater metagenome | collected 2019-01-08 | study: AquaDiva: Metagenomics assemblies of 32 groundwater samples
CGTCAAATCCACCTTCCGACAAAATGTCGTCAACGACTTCCGCGTCGGCAACATCACCTTGCACAAAACGATAGCGCGGGTCGTTGGCCACAGACGCCACGTTGGCCGGATTACCGGCATAAGTCAGTTTGTCCAAATTGACGATCCACCAATCCGCGTGCTTAGCCAGCATCAAACGAATAAAATTTGAGCCAATAAATCCGCACCCGCCGGTTACCAAAATCTTCATAAGAAAAGGCTAAAAAGCAGCTTAAAATTACCCCGCCAACACCTTGACGTCAACAAAAAACGCCATAAAAACACGGGGGGCTTGATATTTCCTAGGTTTTTTGCTAGATTGATTGGCCGATCGCCAAACTATCGGTCGGTGTTCACAACATGTATCCGGGCCCTACTCTCCCGGAAAGGAAGTCAGAATGGATCGCGTCATCCTCTTTCTGCCCGCCAACCTCTTCCACAGCAACGTCACCGACGTCGCTCGGGCGGAGTACCTGACGGGCTACTCGGCCCTGCACACCATGCTCTTGAGCGCCGGCCTCCCGATCTCGGTCAGCTTCCAGGGGATCGACCTGGCACTGCTCGGGTTCGACGAGAGCGACTTCGACCTCTCGTCGGTCGAGCTCATCGCCGCGCCGTGGGCACACTTCCTTCCGTCGCTCGTCGGCGAGGACAAGGTGCTAGGCGCGAGCGCCAAGTGGCAGATCGCGCACGGCGTCGCGTCCGCCTCGGCGGCTCGGTTCAACCCCGAGTTCGACGTGCCGCCGCAAAAGCACCTCCTACCGCACGCCGGGCAGATCATGCCATGCGTGGCGCCCTCGACGGTCATGTGCTCCGAGTGCGACGTCAGCGACAGCAACGGCGAACACGCGCTCATGAAGCGCGAAGCCGTGGCCTTCAACGGCAACGTGCTGGTGCCGCTCTCCGGGCTCGACAAGGTCAACGGCGCCTGGTTCACCTTCCAGCGCTTCCCCACGGACGAGAACCTGACAGCGGTCATCGATCGCTTGCAGGAGCTCCTCTCGGGGAACACAGGCAAGGTGTACGTCTGGTACGTGGATCTGGAGGGACCGATCGTGGGCAGTCACTTCGGGTTCGGCCTGTGGGAGCGACTGTTCGAGGCGATCGCGAACTCCGACGTCGCCGAGCAGTTCACCAGCTTCGCGGCAACGGCCCGGCACTTCCGCAGCAAGGCGGAGAAACTCGGGTTCAACTCGATCGCTCGCGAGCTCGGCAACAAGTGGACCCGCTGGCCCCAGCAGATCGCTCTGTACAACCGCTGGGGTCACCTGCCGATGCCGAAGAACGACTTCGACCAGGCCGTGCTCTCGCTGGTGACTGTCTCCGACGTGCTCTCGGCCATGAACTCCAAGATCGGTGGCAACATCGTCAAGGAGGCCATGCTCGCCGACGGCTCGACAGGACAGGTGGTGATCGGCTACGACCAGACGATCATCAGCATCAGCATGAGGATGCTCGAGCTCTACACTGATCGTTCCAAGAGTTACCAAGAGCGGATCATAGGAGCCATGCGCGACCTGCAGAGCACGGACGCGCGCCAGCCGACGACCGCGGCCGGTCAGTTCTTCGCCAGCCGCATCGCCGACATGCTGGAGCGCTTGGCGAGCTAGGTCCACATCTTCGACGCAAAAAATGCGGCGCTTGGGTTCTTCCCAGGCGCCGCTAAACCTTTTCCATCATATTTTACCTCTCAAAATGTACGGCCTAGCCAAATGCCAGGCCACGATCGACTGACCGTTCCAAATGGTACCGTCGGCGATAGCCGCGTCGATCTTAGATGGAGTCATCAACACAAGCTCGGTGTGCTCATTCGCGTCATAAATTTTTTTGTCTTTTTTCAGACCAGTCAACAAAAACGTGTGCACAGCTTCATCCATTATACTGCTGTCCGTCGCCCAAACTCCTATTTCTAACGCCCGGCTAGCGCGATAACCTGTCTCCTCAAAAAACTCTCGCTTGGCAATAGTAACCGGGCGTTCCTTTTTTCCGCCTCCGCCGCCAGGCAACTCTAAACTGACTCGACCAAACAACGCTCGATACTGACGCACTAAAACCACTTTGCAGTCATCAGTCACCCCAACCATGTTGGCCGCGTGTTCTTTACGAATGGCGTAATAGTCAACCTTGCGTCCATTGGGTAAGCGATACTTCTCTAAAACATAATTAAAGTAGACATTGTGTCCCAACACGTGGCGTGATGTGCGCTTCCATTTTTTGATCGGCTTCATAGATGTTCAGGTTATGCTTTCGGCTGAAGATACTGGCGGGCCAGAGCCAGAGCGACGATGAAGTAAGGAGCTGTAAGTTCTCCCGCGTCGAGTAAACGATAAAGTTCCTGAATGTCCATCCATTTTTGATCAACGAGCGTCTCTGTTCCTTCGTGCGCCGTTGGACCCGCTGTGATTCCGGTCGCGAGGTAAAGAGTTGCAAATTCATCGCTCATCCCCGGGGACGTATAAAACGACCCGAGTTTTTTCCACTCCTTTGCATCGAGTCCGCCCTCTTCCTTAAGCTCACGCTGAGCGGCAATCAAAACGTCTTCTCCCTCATCAACACCTCCGACTGGAATATTCAGGAGAAACTTTTGAATCGGATACTTAAAATCTTGCTGAACAAAAATCTGCTGCTTGTCGTTGACGGCAAGAATGCCGACACCAAGTTTACGCAGCACAACGCCATAGACTCCTCTCTCGCCCCCAGGCTGAATCACCTGATCCTCACGGACTTTGGTCCATGGATTTTCGTAGACGATGCGTTCACTTAGCTTTTTCCACTCAGACATACACAAATTCTACTTCCCGCTCGCATATGCTTCGTAGGAAATCTTATTATCCTGCCAATTTATCCAGCGCATAAGATCGTTCTCTGGATCGACCTTGCGTAGAAGCTCAACGAAACGCGAGAATCGAGGATTCGTAAGTCGTTCGTTGTAAAGTCGGAAACGATTCATTTGTCTCTCTCCATAAACACTTTCAGCAATCGCCTCGCCCAAAATTTTCCCTGTCTCGGCATGGACATAAGGGGCGATGCCCTGCAAAAGCTTTTCGTGCTGTTCAGTGTTTGTCTGATGATTCGCTGCCCTTGCAACGCGAGAGAGCAAATCCTGAAAACTAGGATCAGTGCGATATCTCGGTCCAAAATTTCTGGCGATAGACTGAACATCGGCAACGACCGGATCTCTAGCACTGTTCCAGATATGATTCGGATAAACCGCACGAAGACGGTCTTCAATAAGCGGTCCACCAGAATCAAACAACTCCTTCGCCAGCTTGTCGTCCGATTTCGCCCGCTCAATAACCATTGGTAAACTACTCGGCATGTTCTGGTCGAACTTCGGCACATGCGTTCTTGGACTTGTTAAACTTGTTACTCCAGATTTTCTAAATAATGCGCCTTCCGTTGTTAAAAATTTTGACAACACTGCGGGGTCTTGTTGCTTTTCTTGGCTGCTTGTCTTCAAAACATCTACCATCGTGGACCAAATAAGCGGGACCCCCGTGTCAAAATAGCGGGAATCACTCATGTACCCTCGTCCTTCTGCATCTTTAGCCCGAAGGTACTGATGGGTAAAATCTTGCATCCAATCAACCTCTAATAAGATACGAAGATTCAATTCTTTTTGTCTGTACTCAGGGAATATCTCTCTTAACGAGACTCCAGCCGCTGCTTGTTCAAGAAGGCGGCTTAATTCTTTTTTTCCTTCACTAGAAATTTTTTCTATGTCCAATTGCAAGCGTCCTTCTGCATCTCGCCGAATGGCTGCCGGCGAAAGTTCAGCAACCTTTTCTAATGTCTCCCCGAGACGTTCAGATAAAGCAACCATCTCTGCGCGATAGCTCGCTTCAAGTTCGTCTCTTCCAACTTTCGACTGTGCTTCTAGTTGTTCGCGCAAGGTTGCGTTCTCTTCTTTTTCTAGCTCTAACTCTGTCAATTTTTCTTCAAGGCGAGCACGAACCATGTTCATCGCTTCTACCTGATCGTCAAGGCTGGCTGCATGCAGGCTTCTCACAACGGCGTCGGTCTGATCAAGACCGCGTCTCAATACCATCATCTGATTGCCTATTCTCTCTGATTCGCGCGCGGCATCGGCCAGCGCCTTAACATGCTCTTTCGTTTTGGGATGCATTGCGAGCGCGCGTTCCAGAATGCTGTCTGGACCAACCGGCCGAGACAAAACCGAGTCTACGGATTCATGGACGATCCGCCTTGCAACAAAACGTGAAAAATCCTCTTTCTGCCCGAGGAGTTCGCGAAACGTTGTGTCCGAAAGTTGGACCATGTCTGTACCAGGAGGAAGATTGAGTTCAAAAAACGCATTTACATCAGCCGGCTCGGCAAATTCATTCGCCTCCAAAAGAGAAAACACCGATTCCTCGGCAAACTCCGGCGCGCCCATTTCGCTCGCTGGAGGTTGGTCGACAACTTCTTGTGCTTCTTTTTTCGCTTTGGACTTTTTGACCGAAGGCGCGAGCAAGGCTTCTTGCAACTTCTGGCTCGCCAGAGCATCCTTATTGGCTTGTTTCAATACAGCCTTTCCTTTTTTCTCCCCTTCACGTTCTATTTTACTTCCGTCTTCTTGGCCGCGTTTCTTTGCCAGAATGTCTAAAAATCTTCCCATATTTTTACAAACTTATTTCTTCTAATCTCGGCTGGTCACCATACGGCTTAAAAAAAGCACTCGCGAGGCGTTCGATGCCGTTGGAACGAAAAGCAGCGATAAGCACATGAAGAAACACCTTCATCGCGCTCACAACCACGTCGATCGTCGCTTCGTTGGTCACCACTATCTTAAGCTTGTAATATTCGCCTGTCAATTGCTCGCGCGTGGACGGATTAAGGATTTTGTAAAGAAACTTGGTCAGCACTTCGTCGTGTTTGAGGTCTTCCAAAAGACCAGGCACGCCGCCAAAGCCTAAATTGATCTCCGCGCCTTCAATCAAGGCTCTTTTTGCCGACTCGGTTGGAGCGTCTAAAACAGCTTTATACAAGGCTAAATAAAACTCCAAACAATAGGTCATCCCCTCATTTTGAAATAAACGCGCGTCATAAGCTTTTTGATCGTCCGCTGACCGATCAGCAAGTTTGACACGCTCTTGTCGAAACAACTCCGCTGTTTGCGCTCGACTGTAAAATGCGCGACTCGCTTGAAAATAATGCTGAACACTCTCCGTGGCATCTGCCGGGACACCAGACAAAAACACGGTTGAAAGATCAGACAAGGAACGTGCCAGTTCAAATTCATTGGCCTGTGGATTTTTTAAAAGGGCGATCATTTTTTGAAGTTGCTGATGGGCAGTCGTGTCGCTCGGGAGTTCAATCTGCTCAAGCTCTGGCAGAAGTTCACTGACCAATCGAGAAAAATTTGCCCGCCAAAACTCCACCGGCTGTTCAGCCCCGCGAAGAGAAAGATCGATCAGTGTGTCTAACATCATAGGCTTTGACGAATTTTTTCCGCCGTGGCGGCGAGGTCGTCTTGGCTGACCGTCATTTGCACAAACGTTCGCGGCGTACCGGTTTGACGAGGCATGAGGTGGATGTGAGTGTGGAAGACATCTTGACCAGCCGACTCCCCGCAATTTGATCCGACATTGAGTCCGTCCGCGCCGACTCCGGCCAGCAACCCCGCGCTGATTTTTTTGATCGCGATCATCACCGCTTGCGCGTCGTCAGACGAAATATCAAGCAAGCTAGTCGAGTGCGCTTTAGGAACGACTAGGGTGTGACCAGTCGAAACTGGATGAATATCCAAAAAAGCGACCACTGCGTCATCTTCATAAATCTTATGCGACGGAATCACTCCAGCGATGATTTTACAAAATAGACAGTCTGCCATACTAATCGTGTTTAAGTGAGCTGACTACGAGGAATGGTACAACAAAGGCGACCAGAGTGACCAGGACGCGCAGGTCGCCAAAAGGACGGCCTTCGGTCCAAGCGAAAATTGCTAGGAGGAGGCCTAAAAGGAAAATAGGGAATAAAGATTGGAAGTTGTGGATTGGTGTATGGAAGTTGGTAATGGTGTTTGGTGTATGGGGACGACGGGCCCAGAGGATGCCGGAGATGATGGCGGCTAGAAGAAAAATATGTGGCGAAAAAAAGTTAGAAACAAATCCAGGACGCAACCAATCAAGCGCCAGAAAGATGACGTAGGAAACCGCGGAGACGATGTAGGCGGTGCGAGTAATCATAGGTTAATGAATTGCTTGAGCTTGTCCCAAACTTCCGACGAATCGAGCGCTGGACGGATGAAGATCAAATTGATGGCGTGGAGCTTGAAGTTTTTTTGCAGAGTCTTGATTCCTGGCGCGGAGAGCACAAGTTTGATATCGCCGTCGGTGTTGAGGGCTGAACCAAGATCAAACGTTACCATGGCCGAAGTCCACGCACCTTTCTGCGTCGGCGCGGTGTACTCGGCGATAATAAAATTGATCCCCAGCGCGTCGAGATCGGTGGTCGAGTTTAGCCGCGTCGGGTAAGGATGAAACAACTGATTGGTATCAAAGGCCACCACCCCATCTTGGGTCATCGTAAAATCCCCAGCCGCGGCGGAAACCGGCACCACGCCCGGATCGACAACCTCAAAATCATACCGCACTTGGGCTTCCGGCAAAGCCAGCGAACCCGTGCCAACAGTGACGCGCTCGGCGGCGTCGGCATGATAAGTGTAAAACGACAACCGCTTGCCATCAGTCCAAAATTTGATCGGCGACGGATCGTCTTTGTAACCGACTTCATCGCCAAGATAGATCGAGCCAATAAAAGTCATATAGCGCTGACGGGTGGTCAAGCGACGAAAAAAGATATCGCGATCGGCTTTCAAAATGACTTTGTAAACGCCTTCGGTCAAATCATTTTTAACAAGCGCCACCGAGCGCATCGCCGATCCTTGATTATTGGCCTCGATCACGCCATCATCTTCCAACAACTGATTGGCGACGAGAACGCCGTCAGCGTCAAACACCAATAGCTCGACCGGATCATCACCGGCCTCGCGGTTCATGTCCATCAGGTCAGCCTGAATCAACAACGGCTCATTTTTGATGTAGGTCAAATACTCGTGATAGCCGCGCAGGCTGACGTTGGTCGTCGTCAGCGCGTTGGCCGCGACGTAGTCAGGAATAATCAGCGGCTGTTGCAAATCATAATGATAAGTCGCCAAAGTGTCGCGATCCGGCGGATAAGCTAAAAAGTCCTCCATGGTTCCGTAAATTTTGGCGCGCTGAAGAAGCACTAAGCCGTCTTGTTCGATGCGATCCCAGATCGAATTATCAATGATCAAATTTTGCATCGGCCGAAGTTCATATTGCAAAGGATCATCGTTTTGCAAAATGCCAAGTTCGATAATAGGCTGATCTGTATTTTGAAATTGCAATGTTACTTCGAGGGTGTCGAAATCACCGGGCGCGTGCACAGCGGCATAGGCAGGTTCATCAACCACTAGACTAAACGCGCCGTCAGGACCGTCCTGAGGGGTGGTGACTCGCGTGTCTGGAAGGAAGCGGTCCATAAACGGAGAAAGACGGTTAATCTCATAGTGGATCATGAATCGGCCGGAGGGAGTGACGTCCAGATTCAAGAGCCAGAAAAAGAGGACGACGGGGATCAGCGCCAAAATGACGTGGCTAAAGGCTAAAAACAATTTTTTCATTTTACCAATCTAAATTGATAAAGCGATTCCTCCCCGATGGTTTTGACCCAATCAATTTGCAAACCAGACCCGACCAATTTTTCTTGATTAAGGTAGTCCATGTCCGCTGGCGGAAAGGTGATGCCAAAATAATACAGCGGGGCCAAGGTGATGATGGTCGGCATGGCGGCGTAGGTTTCTTCGGAGCGCAACGGCACAATCACACGTCGATCTGGCCAGAGGAATTTATCGGCGCGGTCAACGATGATGATGGCATCGTCTTCGGTAGCGGCAAGAACAGACTCGCGGGTGGCGGCAAAGGCAAAAAGATTTTGGCGAGTGGAGAGCAAACCGTCGGCGGCAAAAAATGTTGGGTGGATGTTGAGAATGATGAAGGCGACGGTCAAAACAGTCATCATCAGACGAGAGACAAAAATGTGACGGATGTGACGACCCAGCCAGACAATCAGCTCGCCAACAAACGGGCTGATCAATATAAAAATCGGCAACCAATAACGGACGTAGGAATTACCAATGGTGACAAGCGTTGGGTCGGGATTGTCGTGAAAGACGAAGGAACCGTAAAACGCCCAAAGCCACGCGGCTACCAGGACGGTCACGATTAAATATGTACGGGCGGCCCTGCATGGCCGCCTTTGTCCGACCACAATCAAAAACCCTGCCGCGGCGGCAAAACTCATCCAAGGAAACAAGGCCACGGAATAATACCAAGCGTGTTTAAGGATGGTTTTAATATCAAGAGCAAAGATTGCTTCGACTGGCGAATTACCGGACGAAAGTACGTTGACCGCGCTGTCAATAAAACTTCCCGTCCGATGGATGGTGTACCCGGTGGTCAGCGGCGAGCCGTACAATTGTTGATTCAAAAAAAGCATCGGCACGAGGAGGAGTACGATACTGGCGATGAAGAACAGAATCATTTTGGGTTTGATCCGCCGACGATACCCAATCAACAAACCAGCGACGATCGGCACGATCCAGACGATTTCAACGGTGCGGAACCACAAGGCAAGACCAAGCAGAGCTCCGCCTACGACCCAGTTGATCTCCGTCTTTTTTGTGGGGCGAACAAAAACAAAATAGGCAGAAAAAATTAACAAGGACACAAAGGGCGCGTTGTGCATCATCGAACGACTAGCGTAATACCAGAAAGCTGGATGAAACATCAGGGCCAAGGCGGCGATCAAGGCGACCGGACGCGATTTGAACAAAACTTCCACCACCCGGCGCCAAGCAAAAATCGCCGCCACCGCCAAAAGCGGCGTCAAAAATCGGATCAACATCGGGCCGGTCAGTTTGGAGACAACGCCGTAAAAAAGTGGCAAACCTAAAAAACTTCCCGGAACCAATGCTGTCCCAACAGCCACCACACTGCGCGGATGCAACAAGCCGCGCAACTCCGCGCCGAGCGGTTCGACGACGAGCAACGCGTTTTGCGTCCGAACGCTTTCGGCAAAAGTGGCGTTGGCGTTTTCATCAGGCGAATTATAAACCAGCGGCATTTTCCACGCCAAGATCGAAATGGTACCAAAAAAAATCACTGCCCCAACTCCAAGGACGATCAAATCCAATCGCCACTTCTTAAAGTCCATAGGTGAACAGAGAAATGACCGCCAGCAAAACACCGACGGCCAAGGCCGCGGCGGCAACCGGAATCAACGCCGAGAAGTTGCCAGCGATGGCGAGTAACAATAAAGTGATGCCGCAAAATTGAGCAAACATTTTTGCCTTGCCCCAAGCGTTGGCTGATTGCATCTTCCCTTCGCGGCGATAAACGTATCCTCCAACCGCGATCAACGCTTCCATCAACAAAATAATCGCCGCAAACCAGGCGGACAAATGAGTGGCGACAACAATCAACACCGCGCTCCCGATCAACAGCTTGTCGGCCACTGGATCATAAAAAGTGCCCCAACGGGTGATGCGGTTGCGGACGCGAGCGATTGAACCATCAAGAGCATCGGTAAAGGCCGAAATAATGAACAAGGGAATTCCGACGGCATAATTTTTTTGCAGTAAAAACCAAATCACAAAAGGAATAGAAATCAACCGCGCGATAGTCACGTAATTTGGCGAGACCCATCGCGGAATAAATGGCAGGATCAAACGGCGCATCCAGCGGTCGTGCGGATAGAGTTTATACGGATCGCGAGGCACAGCTGTGCTAAAATAAAATGATTATGGAAACAGGCGGTGGATTTATTCAATATACCACGGGATCGTTGCTGTTCCTAGCGATCTTTGCCGGTAATCTTTTGCTTTGGCAGTCGCCGATTATTGGCGGCATTTTGCTCGTCTTTTTCCTTTTATTTTTTGGCTTAAGACTTGGCGCTCACGGCCCCGCCGCTTTGATCGCGGTTTTGTCTTTGCTTGGAGCCGGCGCCTACTACCTCGACGCGCTTAGTCAAACGACCATCGCAGTCATCGTCATCCTGACCCCACTCGTCGTCTGGACTCTAGCCCCACAAAGTAAGTCTCCATTTTCCCATCTCCATTTTCCATTACCACTTTCCAATCTCTACACTCCAATTTCCATCTCGATCCTCACCATCTCCGCCATCACCCTCCTCCTCCAAAATCAAATCACCTCCCCAGTTCGCTCGCCTTGGCTCGTCATCCCCGCGGTTTTCTTGCTGGTCATCTTTTTAATCGCTCTCCTCGTCGTTGCCAAACCCAACAAGTGGGCAATCACCTTGTTCTTCTTTTTGACAATCTCCGTAGCCTTGTTTACCTATCCGCTCGGTTACGGCTTTGACGGATTCATCCACCGAGCCACTGAACAACACATTTTGGATTATGGATCAATCAGCCCCAAACCACTCTACTATGCCGGACAATACGGACTTGTCCTTTTCACCGCCCACGGCTTTGCTCTGCCGATTGACCTTGTCGATACCCTTTTGGTGCCGTTGCTGGCGGCGCTGTTGATTCCCTTGGCGGCGTATAACGGGTTTAAAAAGTTATTGGGGCGGACACATGGGTCCGCCCCTACGATTGCTTTGCTATCGCTTTTCCTCGTGCCACTTTCGTCGTTCATCACCACTACCCCGCAAGCGCTGGCGAATGTGTGGACCTTGATGGCGATGTTTGCGGCGATGCCAAGGGCGACCACATCGGATCGCCCGTACGTGGCGATGTTATTTGCCGCCGCGGCTCTGGCGACGCATCCGCTGGCTGGGATTCCCATTGTAATCTACCTCGTCCTTTCTTACAAACCAAAAGCGATCACCGCCATTCTTTGCAGTCTGGCCTTGCCGATTATCTTCATCGTCAACTCTGCCATCTCCCGCCTGCCCCTGACTATCCGTCTCCCCGACCTGCAAAGCCTAACTCTCGACAACCTCTTCGGCCTGCGTCTTTTCGCGGCCAATCATTTTAATCCCTTTCTCGACGCCGCTTATCTCTTCGGCTGGAACCGCATCTTGATTTTGCTCATCATGATTGTCGCGGGAATAATTCTTCTCCGTCGTTCCAATCTCCACTCTCCATTTTCCATTACCAATTTCCAATCTCCATTAACCATTTTCCTCCTTCCCTCCCTTGTCCTTCTCGTGAATTACATCCTTCTCTCGACGATCTTCCGTTTTGACTTCCTCATCGGCTACGAGCAAGGCAACTATGCCGCGCGGGTATTCGAGACGGCGCAGTTTTTCTTGATTCCTCTGCTCGGATTTGTTCTTGTCCGTCTGTTTGATCTTGTCGAAACCAAACCAATCGCCATTCGCGCCGGAGTGACCGTGCTGACCGCCATCATTCTGACTTCGACTGTCTATCTGACTTACCCGCGCCACGACAATTATGAAATCAGCCGAGGCTTTAACGTGGGCGCGAGCGACTTTGACACAGTACGTTATATCAACGAACAAAATGCTTCAATCAACTACATCGTGCTGGCCAATCAAGCCGTGTCATCAGCGGCGATGAAAGAGTACGGCTTTATAAAATATTTTAACGACGACGTCTTTTACTATCCCATTCCAACGGGCGGACAGCTCTATCAGTTTTATCTCGACATGGTCAACGTCGGGCCGACGCGACTCAAAGCGATTGAGGCGATGGATTTAGCCGGCGTCGACAAAGCATATTTAGTAGTCAACGATTACTGGTTTCTTGCCGATAAAATTATCGAAAATGCCAAGCGTGAAGCAACGTCATGGATTGCCATTGACGACGGGACGGCCTACGTGTTTGAGTATCGACGATAGATAACGAGCTGAACGAACGAAGGACTACGGAGCGAAGCCGAGGACCTGTCTGAGCCAGGCCCGAGAGCCGTTGCCGTGGTTGCGGCTGCAGGCTCGACGGCCGGTGCCCCGACCGGCGGGGCAGGCGAGTTCCGCAGGCAAGCGGAGTAGTCCAGAGTGAGGATCAGCTCGTTGAAACATAAAACGGGGCATGGTAGCCCCGTCTATGCAAAAAACCGCCGGGGCGGTTTTTATTTCTTGCAAGCTTTGCACTTCCCGCAACCGAGCATGGCCAAAGCCGAGAGCCCGACGAGGATGTAAACAATGCGCACGACGACCGGCACCCCGCTGAAAATCGCTTCAACCAAATTCCAGTTGAAGAGACCGATCAGGCCCCAGTTAACGCCGCCGATGAACACTAAAACCCAACCGAGTTTGTGAACACCGCACATTTTGTCAGACATCATAATGATGAATGAAATTACTTAAACTGTGGATAAGTATATCACGAAACGCGACAACGATAAATTGCCCGATTGACAAACAAGACATTTTAAGACATAATCCGGCGGCTATGCAGAATATTCGCAACATCGCCATCATTGCCCACGTCGACCACGGTAAAACCACGCTGGTCGATGCTTTGCTTAAACAATCCAACACTTTTAGAAATGCCGACGCCATGGGGACTACCATCATGGACTCCAATGAGTTGGAACGCGAACGCGGCATTACCATCTTTGCCAAAAACGCCGCGATCGTTTGGAAAGGCGTCAAAATTAACATCGTCGACACTCCCGGCCACGCTGACTTCGGCGGTGAAGTGGAGCGAATCATGAACTTAGTCAACGGTTGTCTTTTGCTGGTTGACGCTAAAGAAGGCCCCATGCCCCAAACCAAGTTTGTCTTGAAAAAGGCTATCGAGGCAGGTCACAAAATTATCGTGGTCATCAACAAAATTGACAAGAACGCCGCTCGCCCAGAGTGGGTGCTCAACCGCACCTTTGATTTGTTTATTGATCTTGGCGCCAGCGAAGAGCAAGCCAACTTCCCGGTCATTTACGCTTCGGCTATCAACGGCAAAGCCGGAACAGTGGCCGACTTGGCGGCGATGACCGATATCGCTCCACTGCTTGACGCGGTGGTTAAACACATACCGCTACCGGTAGGCGACATCAACAAGCCGTTGCAGTTAGCCGTGGTCAACGTGCAATACGACAACTACAAAGGACGCTCAGCTGTCGGACGCGTCATCAACGGCGTCATTAAGACCAATCAGCAAGTGACGCACATCAACCGCGACGGGGTGATGAAGCCAGCCAAAATTACTGCCGTGCAAATTTTTGACGGTCTGGAAAAAAAAGACGTTGACAGCGCCGAGGCTGGTGAAATAGTGGTTCTCTCCGGAATTGAAACAATTGAAATTGGAGAAACGATCGCCGACGCCGTTGATCCGATGGCTCTACCGGTCATGAAAATCGAAGAACCGACAGTCAAAATGACCTTTAGCGTCAACACTTCGCCTTTTGCCGGACGAGAAGGCGAATATTCCACGGCCCGCAACTTGAAGGAGCGCTTGGAACGCGAATTGCAAAACGACGTGGCTTTGAAAATGGAAGCCGGGCTTGGCGAAGGTGCTTTCATCATTTCAGGTCGTGGCGAACTGCACTTGGCGATTTTGATCGAAAAGATGCGCCGCGAAGGCTACGAGTTCCAAGTCTCGCGACCAAAAGTAATTTTCAAAACCACGTCGACCGGCGAGCAAGAACCGTTTGAAGCAGTGTCGATCGAATGCCCGGAAGGCTACGGCGGAATTGTCATTGAAAAGATGGGCAAGCGCAAAGGCGAAATGAAAGATATGCGCGTCGAGAACGGCATCACTTACATTGAATTTGAAATCCCCACTCGCGGCCTCATTGGCTATCGCAGTGAATTCTTGACCGACACTAAAGGCCAAGGCATTTTAAACACCTTGCTCTTGGGCTATCGACCAACTATCGGTGAAATTGCCACTAATCCCCACGGCTCGCTCATCTCCATGGAGGCCGGCCAAACCATGGGCTACGCTCTGACCAATTTACAAGAACGCGGCGATTTGTTCGTGGGTACCGGAGTGGAAGTCTATGCCGGCATGGTCATTGGCCAAACCGCCAAAGCCGAAGACATGGAAGTCAATCCTTGCAAAGAAAAGAAACTCTCCAACATGCGCAGTAAGGGTGACGGTTCATCCGTGGTTATTGTGGTGCCGCGGGTGATGACGCTGGAAACGTCGTTGGAATACTTGGGTGAAGACGAATTGCTCGAAGTCACTCCCAAAAGTTTACGCATTCGCAAATTGCATCTCGACGCGGTTTCCCGCAAAAAAGCCGGCAACGAATAAGCTGTCGGGAAAACGAGGCCACCGAGCCTCGTTTTTGTGTTATACTTTGTGCCAAAAGGAGGATATGACTACAACACGCGACGTCTTTCGTGTATTTTTTGCCCACCTGAAACCATACCGCCTGATGTATGGCTTTATTTTGACATTGATCACTGCCTCGCAAGTCGTGGCAATCATCGCTCCTCTCTTCTACAAAAAATTCTTCGATCTGCTTGCCAGCGGCGGCGTCAACGCGGAAACCGCCGCTTCTCTGCGCGGATTTTTGCTCGTCATTGTCGGCATCCACTTGATCCAATGGTTGTTCAAATCGACGTCGGACTTGTTGAGTGTGAACCTAACTCCCAAAGTCATGGCTGGGCTGGAGCAGAGCGCCTTCGCCTCATTGAACGGACATTCCTACACCTTTTTCACCAACAATTTCGTCGGTTCCCTCACCAGAAGAATCAAACGCCTTTCGGACGCTTTTGACACCATCAACGACGCCATCAACTGGACGTTTCTCCCAACGTCGGTGCTGATCATCGGTTCGATCATTGTCTTGTCACAGCGCAGTCCGATCATCGCCGTCGGTTTGCTGACTTGGGTCTTCCTGTACCTGTTGGCCAGCGTCGGCTTTTCTGTCTGGAAGATAAAATACGACGAACCGCGTTC
>ERZ1292633.3620-Hain-H41-02um-R1-3620-length-14879-cov-7_pt1 | contig 14879 bp, 18 predicted proteins | sample MGYA00564406_ERZ1292633 | MGnify/ENA primary metagenome ERZ1292633 (study PRJEB36523, sample SAMEA6512639) | groundwater metagenome | collected 2019-01-08 | study: AquaDiva: Metagenomics assemblies of 32 groundwater samples
ACCGTATCATAAGCAAAACGGACGGAAGCTAGGCTAAGCTTCCGCGACCAATCGGCCAACTTCGAACTGTACCTCATACAGTTTATCTAACCACCATGCTCAGATTACGGAAGAAAAGGTTAAGAAAAGATGAACGGTTTTCCTATTGAAGACGAGGCTGCATGCTTATTTTTTTTATTTTCTCCAAGTTCTTCGATGCCAAAGAAGAAGGTTGGCATTTTTATCGAGATACTTTACCGGTGGAAGAAATACCCAAAACACTGCCGGAACTCAAAAAACAGCTGCAGGAAGCACTAGATCTAGCGATTTGGAAACCCACGCCTACCAACGTCTTGCGGTATATGAAAAAGCAGAAAATGCTGATGGAGAAAAGTGAGCAATTTTCTAACATGTGGGCACAAACGTTAATTGCACATCCCGAATGTGATCCCACCATTAAAAATCCTACATCGTATTATGGCAGTCTGCAGTCACGCGCGACCGAGGAAAAGAAAAATGCTGTGCAGCTGCAAAAACATATGAAGGACTATGCACTATTTTTGGTTGTCAGTAAGGATGAAATGTCAGCTGCTTTGACAGCCGTTGTTAAAGATATGGCAAAGTATCGCGGCTATCAAATTATGGTTGTGAACGGTCAAGAAAAATCACATAATTTGGTCCAATTTGGCATTAAGCGCTTGCCGGCACTCTTGATGATTCATGTGCCCACAGGCAAACGCTTTATCTTAACCTACACGCTTATCGGCGCCGATAAAATTGAGGAACGGATGGTAACAGTAATCAACAGATCAAACCAATTGGGAAAACAGGATTAGCCCATCTTCTCTCTGATTTTTTGATAGAAACGCTACATGCCTTGCTCTTGTTGACGTCTGGCTATTCTAATATACACGCTATTTTGGCCGTAAATTCATAAGAAGGAATGTGGATGGTAGCGGAGGAGGGATTCGAACCCCCGACCTGCGGATTATGATTCCGTCGCTCTAACCAGCTGAGCTACTCCGCCATAGAATTTTAGTCTGTCTTTTTGGTTTGTGTTGGCTGGGGTACTAGGATTCGAACCTAGGATGTCGGCACCAAAAACCGATGCCTTACCGCTTGGCGATACCCCATTAACATTTCATTTATAGCATTTTATGTATGAACAAACAATGATGACAAAAGAAGAACACAGTACATTTCAATTTTATTTACATTAGTGTAAAATATAAATAAATACATAAGTATTAAAATAATTTTATGGCATTTCCAGAACAAGAAGTTCCTCTTATCTTGATTATTTTTCTTGGATCTTTTGGCTCTGCCTTTATCATTTTTTATCGTCATTTTTTATGCCCGAAAGAACCAGCGGAAACAATCCAAAAAGTATATGTTTTTTCTAGTTTAATTGCCTCTTTTTTGAGTGTGACCAGTGTACTTTGTGCGAATAGAACTTTATTTTTATTCAATTGGATTTTATCAGGTTTGCTTATGCTGTATTCAGTTATGGCGCTTTTCCTGCCCAGTAGTTACAAGACACGTATGCTAACCTGGTCTGATTTCTTTTTGGTGGGCCTCACGGTATCTTTCTTCTTGATGCGCTTATATGCATCTTTGTTACTTACCTACGATCGTTTCCGGCAAAAGAAAAAAGAACCAAATCTTATACGGCCTATTCCAAAACCGTTTGATTTATATACGGTTGATTCTCCCAATAGAAAAAGTCTAGTACCAGGATTTGTTTAGGAGTGTTACACTGTTTATATATAAGAATTATTATTAAATAATTGAAATCAAAAATAATTATTAAAGAGTTAAATAGAAAAACCCTTGTAATTAATTCGGTTGCACAAGGATCGGCTATTGGACAATTTGGGCACAATAAAAATAATTTATTGGCAGGGGCTATGGCAGCCTTAATGTTAAGGCATTGTGTACATTTTTCTTGTCTACCTGATATCAAATTCTCAAAACAAGTGGATGCCAGTCAGTTGCTTGCAGCCTTAGATCAATACAGTACAGAATTGAAAACTAATTTTGATAAAGCTTTGGCCGTCCAGACTGAAGACACCTTGAATTATTTCTTGCTGTTCATCATGAATAAAAACCTGTGATACAATGAATTTGAATGTGCTTTTGCATCATAAGAGGATCGGTTGAAATTTAACAAAAAAAGCTTATTTGTATGGTTGGCGATTTTTATATCGTTGTTTGTTCTATTCCAATTTATGCCAGGCAGCAATAAAGTCGAAAAAACACCAATACTTAGTTATTCCGAATTTATCAACAAAGTGAAAGAAAGCAAAATTAATACCGTCACAATGAAAGGACGTAATGTTGTTGGCACAACAAAAGCGGGCGAGGTGTTTAAAACATACACTCCCTCAGACTCCAAAATGGTTGATATTCTTTTGGAAAACAACGTCAAGGTCAGTGTTTTACCGCCTGACCCTGACATGCCTTCTTTATTTCAAATTGTTTTGTCATGGTTACCCATTTTGCTGTTAATAGGTCTGGCGTACTTGTCGGTACGTAGTTTGCAGTCCAGTGGAAATCGAGCATTTGGCCTTGGAAAGTCACGCGTGAAAGCAACGGGTGAGAAAGACATCAAAGTCACATTTGCAGACGTGGCCGGCATTGATGAAGCCAAATCAGAATTGGAAGAAATTGTTGAATTTTTAAAAAATCCACAAAAATTCCAAAAACTGGGTGGGCGTATTCCTCGTGGTGTTTTGTTGTCGGGCCCTCCTGGCAATGGTAAAACTTTATTGGAGCGTGCAATTGCAGGTGAAGCTGGCGTGATGTTCTTCAATATTTCCGGTTCTGAGTTTGTCGAAGTGTTCGTAGGCGTGGGTGCCAGCCGCGTACGTGACATGTTCGAACAAGCCAAACGCAATGCGCCCTGTATCATTTTTATAGATGAAATTGATGCTGTAGGCCGCAGACGTAGCAGTGGTTTTTCTGGCGGCCATGAAGAACGCGAACAAACATTGAATCAATTATTGGTTGAAATGGATGGGTTTGAACAAAACCAAGGTATCATCGTTGTTGCAGCAACCAATCGTCCTGACGTTTTAGATAGCGCTTTGCTGCGTCCAGGACGCTTCGATAGACGCATCAGCGTGTCATTTCCTGACATCGATGGGCGCGAAAAAATCTTAGGCGTGCATGCGCGTAATGTACCCTTGTTTCCTGATGTTGATTTGCGGAAAATTGCGCGCGGCACACCAGGTTTTTCCGGTGCAGATTTGGCAAATATTGTGAACGAAGCAGCCTTATTAGCGGCGCGTTTAAATCAATTAGCAGTGTCTCAGCAAAATTTAGAAACAGCAAAAGATAAAATCATCATGGGCGCAGAACGCAAATCTTTCCTCATGGATCCAAAAGAACGAAATTGGGTGGCGCATCATGAAGCAGGACACGCCATTATAGCTTTGTATACACCGGGTTCGACGCCTATGCATAAAATAACAATTATTCCGCGTGGATCAGCACTTGGTATGGTCGTAACGTTACCAGAGCGCGATCAATTGTTAGCCCCTCGTGAGCAAATGTTGGCCCATATTATGCTTTCTATGGGTGGGCGTATAGCTGAACATATGTTTTTTGGTGAAGATTTAATGACAGGAGGTGCTGCGAGCGATATTCAGCAAGCAACGGCTTTGTGTCGTCGGATGGTGATGGAGTACGCACTGACAATAGATTCGAAAAAAATACCTGTTTTCCAAAACTATGCAACAACAGATGATGCGGGATATAGATATGATTATAACTTCTCAGAAAAAACGTTAGAACGGTTAGATGCCGAGGTTGAACGCATTTTAAATTATTGTTACGAAAAAGCGACCACATTGATGCAAGAGAAAAAAGAAGACGTTCAGTTGCTTGCAAAAACTTTGCTGGATCGTGAAACACTGGACGTAGAAGAAGTGAAGTATCTTTTGAAAAATGGTAAATTACCCACCATCAAGAAAGCAAAAAATGCCCCTTCCCGTCGTCTACCAAAATCAGTTTAATTCTGTTTATATACGGGGATACTGTCTTCCTTCTGTCATTCCTGGCAACGAGGATGACTATGGATTGAGTACGCAAGAACACGCAACCCTATCAGCGATAACATCCCCCACCATGCACCATCAAAAAACCTGGTCGTTTATCTTGACCCGTATGGTGCTTGGTGAAATATTACGACAAGATCCCAAAACTTTTGATATTGATAGGGCAGGAAAACCTACTGTGTCACCCGCCGCACAACCAACTGTGTACTTCAATGTTTCCCACTCCGCCAACCTATGGATCATTGCGTGGTCTTTTGATCAGGAAGTCGGCATTGATGTTCAAAAAATAGATGAATCAATTCACCATAACGCCATCATGCGACAATTCTTCACAACCTCTGAACGTGCGCAGGTTAACACAGTTTTTGATTTTTTTGATATCTGGACACAAAAAGAGGCTACCCTAAAATTACACGGTCTCAGCTTTGCCCATATGCAAAAAATATCTACAAACAACGCAACGCTAATTCCATTAGAGATCACACCAGACTTTAAGGCCCATCTTGCCGTTGAAACCAGATGACAAATCTTTCGAACTTAGCTAAACTTAGTCTATGAACGCAAGATGTTAAAAAGATGATTTTTATTAACACACACGAAGCCAAAACGCAGCTGTCTAAATATTTGGGAATGGTTGCTGATGGTAACGAAATAATCGTGGTCTGTAAAAATGGAAAACCTATTGCTCAGCTAACAGAATACAAACCAACGAAACCTATTATATTTGGTTTGCTCGAAGGAAAAATTCAGATGACAGAATCATTTGATGATCCCTTGCCTGAAGAAATTCTTCGGTATTTTAAATGAGGTACATAATTGATACGTGCGTATTGATTTGCATTCTTCAAAACGACAGAAAGAAATTAGGAAATATATACGATCTGATCGTTTTGCAGCCGTGCGAGTTATTTGTAAGCATTGCTTCTTATTGGGAAATTGCCATTAAGAAAAATTTAGGAAAGCTATCCGTACCAAGCAATTTGGCCCACATCATTGAAGAAAGTGGATTTAAATGGCTTGCCATTGATCCACTGCACATTGACAAGTTAAGCACCCTACCGCCACATCATAATGATCCCTTTGATCGTTTATTAGTTGCACAATCGAAGGTATCACTCATGCAATTGTTAACATTAGATGAAAAAGTGAAGATGTATTTGGTATGATGTTTAATCCCATCGTATCTTATCACCTATGTTCTTTCTCCTCTTTTCTCTTTTTGCTAAGCTTCCCTCACAGAAGAAGGTAGTCCCTAAAGCCCAAACATGCCTAGCTTCCAAACAGCAATTAATCCTAGATGTTGATACAAATGAGATCATTCAATCTTGCGGTGCGCAGACGTTAATGGCACCGTCATCAATGACAAAAATTCTGACCATATTGTATACGTTAGAACTTGTCAAACAAGGTAAGGTTTCACTTGATGAGGTTGTAACAGTTCCTCAAGAAGCCTACAAAACAGAAGGAACGACCATGTTTTTAGAGGTTGGTCAGCGGTTGACCGTGCGTGAATTGCTAGATGGAATTGCCGTTATTTCTGCCAATGATGCCTGCAGAACATTAGCGATTCACATTTGCGGTGATGAGGCTGTATTTGCTGCCAATATGACAGCGTTTGCCAAAAAGATCGGCGCAAAACAAACGACGTTCGTGAACACATCGGGACTACCAGATCCGCAACATCTTACAACGCCGTATGATTTGGCGATCATATCTTTGTATTTATTGAACAGCCACCAGGGACAATTGGATCGTTTCGCGCAACAAGAGTTTACTTATAATAACATCCATCAGTACAACAAGAATGTGATTTTAGGACGTTCCTCACCACTTTTTGTTTGTGATGGTTTGAAGACTGGTTATACAGAAAAAGCGGGATACGGAATTGTGGCAACAGCGTATCATCCCAAAACACACCGGCGCATTTTATGTGTGCTGAATGGTTTGCATTCCCAAGGTGACCGCAAAAAAGAATGCTTACAGATGCTAGAGTGGGCCTTTAAAAATACAGACCAAAAAATCATTCATAAGGCATGCGAATCTATTGCCACGTTGCCGGTAAGATTTGGAGATCTAGATGTTGTCAATATCGTACCCAAGAAAAATGTGGGGTATGTCCACATCATTGGATCTATCACTCCAGAAATTAAAGTGACAATCCAATTACCTAAGTTCTTGAAAGGCCCAATGCCGGCGAGTACAAAAGTAGGGCAAGTTGTTTTGTGCATCGCCAACAAATCAAAAAAAATCCCACTTGTCACCGCCGTAGCCATCAAGCCTGCCCACTTCCTGAAGGATCTGTGGCACCGCGTGCGATATTTTCGGTAGCAGCTATCCTTGCTGTTGGGGTAAAAGCATGAAAAACAGATTTTAAGAAAAGCGTAATCTGATATATACGCTTTTACAAAACACTTGATTGTGTCCCCTGCCCCCATGTGAGAAAATGAAAAGAATTTGAAAGCACCATCCTATAAAAACAATGGCTAAAAAATTATACGTCAAAACCTATGGCTGCGCTATGAATGTCTATGACAGCGATAAAATGATAGAACTACTAAAACCCTTAGGATTTAACGTTACAATCGATCCAAAAGAAGCAGATTTAGCAATTTTAAACACCTGCCACATCCGCGATAAGGCTGAACAAAAAGTGTATTCCGATTTAGGACGCCTGAATAAACACAAAAAAGCCGCCAACAAAGAAGGTCGCGATCTTATTATCGTAGTGGCTGGATGCGTAGCTCAAGCTGCAGGGGATGAAATTTTACGTCAAGCGCCTTATGTGTCTATGGTGGTTGGCCCTCAAACCTATCACAGATTGCCTGAATATCTAGCGCGCAACACACCGCACCTGGTTGATATCGAATTTCCTGTGGAATCCAAATTTGATTTCTTGCCGCAAACCGCTGCCACTAAAACCTCTGCCTTTATCTCCATCCAAGAAGGATGTGATAAGTTTTGTACATTTTGCTGCGTACCCTATACCCGTGGGGCAGAATTTTCACGCCCTGTGCAGGCCCTTATAGAAGAAGCTAACCATTTGGTTGACCAAGGCGTTATCGACATCACACTGCTTGGGCAAAACGTGAATGCCTATCATGGAGAAGGTTCAAACAATACCGAATGGGGCCTCGCCAGACTTATTGAAGAACTGGCCAAAATTAAAAACCTACAACGAATCAGCTATACAACGTCGCATCCCAAGGATATGGATGATGCCTTGATTCAAGCCCACGGCGATATACCAACATTGCTACCCTATTTGCATCTACCCGTCCAATCAGGCAGCGATACTGTTTTGAAAGCGATGAACCGCAAACACACCATCGCACGCTATCACGAAATTATGAACCAAATTAAAACAAAGCGCTCTGATATTCTTGTATCGTCCGATTTTATCGCAGGCTTCCCGGGCGAAACTGATGAAGACCACAGACAAACCCTACAATTAATCTTAGATTATATTGATACAGGCTATTCTTTCTGTTACAGTCCGCGTCCAGGAACGCCCGCCAGTATTGCAGACAATCAAATTCCGGAAGACATCAAAAAACAGCGCTTACATGAAATTCAAGAAGCACTAACCTATAAACAAATACAAAGAAATCAAGCCGACGTTGGAAAAACCATGTCTGTTCTTGTGGAAAAAACAGGTAAGCAAGAAAATCAGATGATTGGTAAGTCCCCCTATTTACAATCTGTATGTTTTCAGGGAAAATCAAGATTGCTTGGATCTATTGTTGATATCGAAATTACAGCCGGATTCGCAAATACTCTTGCAGGAGACATCGTGACAAATGGGTAGCAATCCAGACTTAGTTGACATAGCTATTCATGAAGATGCATGGCTAAAAGATACGACCGCAGAAAAGTGGCAAGACTTATTTAATCGTTGTTATAATCTTGTTTTGCCGCAAAAAACAGAAAGCAGAGTTTCTGTATGCCTAACAAACAACGAAGAAATGACTAACCTAAACACGCTTTATCGTCAAAAACCGCAGCCCACGAATGTGCTTGCTTTTCCCCAAGATGAACAAGGTATTCTTGGTGATATTGTGTTGGCATGCGAGATCATCCAGCATGAAGCCATGCAGCAAGACAAACCATTCATGGATCATGTGACCCATCTTTTTATACACGGACTGTTACACCTAAACGGATATGATCATGAAACACTAGAAGAAAGCCAAGTCATGGAAAATTTGGAAATTAAAGCATTAGAAACATTAGGTATAGGAAATCCATATGGATAAAACTAAAAATCTGCTGAAAGCATTAACATTACAGTGTACAAAATTATTGATCTCTTTTTGGTTTTTTTTAACAGAAAAAGACCCAGGTGGCGCGATGCGCGAAACAATTTATGAACTGATTGAGCAAGATGAAAAAGATCCCAAAAAAGCAATCGATGTGGATGAACGCGTTTTGCTGAGCAATATTTTAGATTTAAAAGAAGAGTTCGTCAGTAGCGTCATGATTCCTCGTGCCCAAATTTTAGGAATCGATCAGAAAAATACGGTTGAAGATGCCATCAGTCTCATGATCAAACACAACACGAATAGAATTGTTGTATTTGATGGAAATTTGGATAAAATTGTTGGCTACACCAGCATCATTGATTGTTTACGTAGTAGCAAAAAAACATTGGCAGATCTTGCCCATCCGTTAGATGCGATTCCCCCCCGCATGAGCATGTTGGATTTGCTTATGAAAATGAAACACACCGGAGAAAAATCAATATTGGTTTTAGATGATCATGGTGGCATTGAAGGCATGGTCGTTTTCAGTGATTTGATTCAGGAAATTATTGGGAATATCGAATCGGACTCACATCTAAGCCCTCCAGGCCGCATTGCCAAACGCGATAATGGAGAAATTGTTGTCGATGGACATGTGGATTTAGAAGAGCTGGAAGAAGATCTTGATTTGAAATTTGTCATCGCAGACGATATTGAGGTGCACACAATTGCAGGCTATATCTGTGCTTATCTTGGACGTTTGCCATCAAGGGGTGAGTTGATCAGCCATCCCGATGGACGGGAGTATTTAATACTAGACGCCAGCCCCCGAAAAATCAAACGGGTATGCATTCGCTTGAAACAGAAGTAAATGGTGCCGCCGGTGAGAATCGGACTCACGATCTCACCCTTACCAAGGGCGTGCTCTACCACTGAGCCACGGCGGCGCTATCTTAATATTCCATAAATGTGCCCTGCTGGCAAGGTCGCAGATGCAAACAAGTATTCCAATTTATCATCCTGACGAACGTCAGGATCCAGATGTTTATTGATGTGGATCCTGATTTTCATCAGGATGACAGCATTGAAAACACTATAGCCCCCCACCAACCCATTTCTCAAACATCCTTACAACTTCTTGTGTTTGATTTGGCAAAGCACTTTTGTCTTTTCCAAACCATTTTAAATCGTGAGATTCTTCACTGCAGATCAAGGATTCATCACTTTGAACCTGCAATAAAAAGCGGACATCGTAATGATAATGGGCAGGATCATTCCCATGTGCAGATACAAGATGCACATCAATATCAAAAATGGATTCAAAAACCGGTTTGATATCCATGATACCTGATTCTTCCTTTGCTTCTTTGACGGCAACACGCAACACATCAGAATCTCCATCGCAATGCCCGCCCGGCTGAAGCCACACATTAATTTTTTTGTGCAACAACAATAAAATCTGAGAGCCGTCTTTGTTCAAAAGCCAGCTTGATCCTGTGAAATGCCCTGGGATACAAGAACGTTCAAAACAATCAGAATACGTTTCCAAAAACTGAAGCATTTTTTGTTTGGACATTTTTTCATCGGAATCATTGGGATGATAGTTTTCAAGCAGAACGCGCAACTGATTTTTGTGCATTTATGCCACCTGGATCGTTGCCTGCCCCTTTTCCCAATTCGAAGGACACAGCTCGCCCGTTTGCAACGCATCTAAAACACGCAGCACTTCTTTTGGATTACGACCAACACTTAGATCTGTCACCATCACAGAACGAATAATCCCTTGTGGATCAACGATATACGTCGCGCGCTGCGCTACTCCCGCCGTTTTATCAATAATACCAAGTGCCATTGATAGTTCTCGCTTCACATCAGCCAACATTGGGAATGGCAAATTGCAAAGACTGTTGTGATGTTGCCGCCAAGCCAAATGTACAAATTCAGAATCAGTACTGGCGCCCAAAACCTGCGCACCCCGGTCTGCAAAAGATTCATACAAATCCGCAAACCCTACGATTTCTGTAGGACACACAAAGGTGAAATCCTTAGGCCAAAAAAACACGATAAGCCATTTTTCAGGATAGCTTTTATCTGTAATATCCACGAAAGCATGCGCCACATCGTTAGCAATCGTGGCGGTAACTTGAAATGTTGGAAATACATCTCCCACGCCTAACATATCTATACCCCTTCCATCTCAATAAACGAGTTTAGCACAAATCATGTATACTGTAGACACATGAAAAATTTGCTTGCGAACATGAAACGCTTATTTTTACTTTTTACTTTATTGCTTTCAACCTGCGCCAAGGAAGAAAATGCATATGGATGGGAAGATCTAGAACAACATCGCAAAGAAATTATCGTTGGCAAGACAAGTCGCGATGATGTTATGAAATTGCTTGGCACACCGACAGCCGCAGACACATCTTTGATCAAAGAATGGTATTATGTACAACTGATCGAAGAAGGATTCAGCATTGCCAAACCGAAAGTAAAGGTTCACAAAATGCTGCGCATTATCTTTAATGATAAAGGCATTGTAAAATCAGCAACAATAGAAGATGTCAAAGAATCAGGACAAAAAATCAGTAAAGAAAAAACAAAAACCGTCGGCTATCAAGAAGGATTTTTTAAAGACACATTCGGCCGCGTCGGACAGAAGTAGTGCCGCGGTTAGCTTTTTGCGTTTTTGCCAAACATTTGCACGTGGCATGGGACAGTGGCGATATCGTTCTGCCCTTAGAAAATAATAGGGTGGAGACGGTATTATTTGATATGTTAAGCACGCTCAAAATAAACAACATCAGCGGGATTATTATCCCTGCTGGCCCTGCCCCCTTCACGCAGCTACGTATTTTACGAGCCACACAATTAGGCCTAGCCACCGGCCTTAAATGCACGGCTTTAATGGTCAATATGTTTGATGTTTTATTCACTGCTACTGATCTGCAAACAGGATCTTGTTTTCTTGAAACAAGGCGCGGGGATTATTTTTTCCAAACCCGTAAAGATGGCAAAATCGTTGATGAGGGGATATCAACTGACGTCATCCTCGGCAAGGTGCGTCAGCACCGCGATCGAGGACCCATTTCCTACCCTGTCACTGGATCTTCCAGTTCTAATCCGGAAGATCACAATCTGAATATAATTAATGGGTCCTCGATCGCGGTGCTGACGCACCTTGCCGAGGATGACAGATCTAGCTATAGCACTATCATCAGTGACAACCCATCATTAGCAACAATTCAAATCACAAAAAACTTAGCCAAAACGATGCTAGAAAATAATTTTACATTGTGTTTGGATTTGATTTACGGGATTACGCTGCCTTATTCAACCAACGGCATAATCATGTAATGCGGATACATAAACCCAAGGGGTTTGATGTGCATTGCCTCGTGCGGATTATCGGCATATAATTCGATTTGCTCTGCATCTATCTGCTTCACCATGCTTAGCAAATAAAATGCATTAACCTGAATTGTAAAAGGCACGCTTTCAAATTTGATTTCCAGCTCTTCCTTGCCAAAGCCACTATCCATACTGCTCGCCGTCATTGTCAATAGATTAGACGTAAAGTTCAGGGTAATTCCTTTTGACTTTAAATCAACGATAACGGTCATACGTTCAAGAGCATTTTGTAAAGAAAGCCTATTAAAAACAATTGGAACTGACGGCATGGACTCAACAACTTTGACATATTCTGGATAGATTCCATCAACCAAGCGCGCAGTGAACATAACTGTCAGATCATCCGTAATAATATCGCATTGTATACGCGCATTAGAAACACCAAGCGTCACCTGTTTTGCATTGTCATCCAATAATCGACGTATTTCCATGATCGCTTTTCTACCCACAATCAAACCAGAGGGAAGATCCAGCTTGTCATCCAAAGACATTTTCGACAAGGCTAGTTGATGTAAATCTGTCGAAACACCGTACAGTCCATTCTCTACACCTGCTGTATGTAGGAAAATTGAGTTCAGCATAACATTTTGTACATCATCAATCATGCACAAGCGCGCTTCGTCAATCAGCCTTTTAAGGGCTATTGGATTCACATTAAAATGGGTAATAAATGGCAATTGGGATACGTCAGGAAATTCTTCTGCTGGCAAAACAGGCAGTCGAAATTCAGACCTGCCGCAGCGTAAAAATAATTGATCTTCATAACTGAAAGAGAGTCTGTCATAACCATCAAGACGCTTCACAATATCATGCAGCAACCCACCAGGCACACACAAGCTGCCCTCTGTTTGCGTCTCTGCATGGCATTCTTCAGAAATTACAATATCCAAATCTGTTCCCACAATGGTAACTTTATCCCCCGCTGTCTTCAACAAACAATGGGATAAAACTGGCAAAGCTGTCTTCTTTTCAACAACGGAGGGAATAAAAGATAACGCCTGCGCAAATTGCTTACGGGAAACTGTGAACTGCATTAGATTTCAAGGGAATGTCTTTGCTACAACTATTCTATCCTGTTTTTTTAAATAGATCATACAACTCTTTTTCTGTTATTTTATCACAGATATCACGATTTATTTGCCCATCACGAACAGCAAGCCCCCTTGTGGCGTATTTGCTGCAAACTGTAAATTATTCCTCAGCAGAGCCCAATTTGCGAGCCTGATCATCAGAAGTAAGACTGTCGATCAATTCATCTAAAGCTTCCCCTTGCATCACCTGATCCAATTTGTACAAGGTCAAGTTAATACGGTGATCAGTGATCCTACCCTGCGGGAAATTGTAGGTGCGAATACGCTCTGATCGATCACCAGACCCCACCTGACTTTTACGATCGGCTGCACGCGCTTCATCTTGTTCCCTCTTTCTTAAATCATACAAACGGGCCCGCATGATTTTCATTGCTTTGGCTTTGTTTTTATGCTGGGACCGTTCGTCTTGTTGCGCTACAACTAAGCCCGTTGGCAAATGGGTTAATCTAACAGCAGAGTCTGTCGTATTAACATGTTGCCCCCCTGCCCCAGATGCCCTACAAATATCAATACGCAAATCTTCATCTTTGATTTCAACATCAACATCTTCAACTTCCGGCAAAACGGCAACTGTCGCTGCCGATGTATGTACGCGTCCGCTGGATTCTGTTTCTGGAACCCGCTGCACGCGGTGCACGCCGGATTCAAACTTCAGTTTTGCAAACACGCCTTTCCCTACAATACTGACCTGCGCTTCTTTGATGGCCCCCAAACCGGTTTCACTAAGACTAAGGACCTCAAACTGCCAACCATGTATGGCCGCATAACGCTGGTACATACGCATCAAATCTGCCGCAAACAATCCTGCTTCATCCCCGCCTGTTCCCGCGCGAATTTCTAGAATGGCGCTGCGTTCATCGTCTAGATCTTTGGGAAGAAGCAAGATACGAATCGTTTGCCACATCTCTTCTATGGCAGGCTTTAATGCCCCAAGCTCTTCTTCTGCTATCCCTCGCATGTCGGGATCGTTTAACAGCGTCTCTGCATCTACTTTTTGCTGCAATAGGTTTTTATAACTTATAATCGGCTGATACAATTCTTCAAGTCCTGCATATTCTTTAGACAAAATTACGAATTTTTTGGGATCTTCGACTGCTTGTTCCAGCTGTTTTTGCAGATCCAGATACCGCGCTATGATCTGATCTAATTTTTTTTGAATCGCCATACGAACTATATAATAAGCGCATCACATAACGTTATTGTAATCGACTTTTCACGAAAGATTAGTCTCTTTTAAATTCATGCGCAATGAGCCATTTTTTTCGGTGAACACCACCGCCATATCCTCCCAAAGCTCCATTGCTGTTGATAATACGATGACAAGGAATAATAATGGCAAACTGATTAGCACCATTCGCATTAGCCACAGCCCTACATGCAGCAGGTTTTCCTATAGCAATCGCCTGCGCAAGATAGCTTCTTGTTTCGCCATAGGGAATCCGTAATAATTCTGTCCAAACACTTTTCTGGAAAGGGCTGCCTAAAACATACAGATGGGTGTTAAATGTTCTCAAGTTTCCTGTGAAATAGGCGTCAAGTTCTTTTTTAATGGAGCAAATGGAGCTGGTTTCACCGGGAATAATGACCGATTTCATTTTGATACACAACCGTGCAACTTCTCGTTCTAATCCGCGTCTATCAACAAATTCCAATAGATATAGAGCCTTTTCATCAGCTATGGCCAACATGGGACCAAGTGGTGTATCAACCCAAGATGCGAATAAGATATTATGGTACTTATCAAAATTAGCTGGTGCAGCGCCCATGATCTTGGAAAAAACATCTCTGAATCCACTGTTGGATTCAGACCCTGCATTCAGTTGTACGTCTATCACGTTTTTTCCTACTGTTACAGTTGTTCAATATCGTCTACTGCTAGCCCTGTTGCTTCAACAATTTTGTCGGCTGTTAGCCCCATTTTTTTCATAGCACGCGCAATATTTTTCGTTGCTTCAGCCGCCCCTTCAACTTTCCCCTCTGCTTTTCCTGTAATTTTTCCTTTTTCCAACCCTTTTTCCAACCCTTTTGCTAACCCTTGTTCCAATCCTTGTTCAATTCCTTTCTCCATACCTTTCTCCAAGCCCTCTTCCATCCCCTTA
>ERZ1292633.3621-Hain-H41-02um-R1-3621-length-14875-cov-8_pt1 | contig 14875 bp, 17 predicted proteins | sample MGYA00564406_ERZ1292633 | MGnify/ENA primary metagenome ERZ1292633 (study PRJEB36523, sample SAMEA6512639) | groundwater metagenome | collected 2019-01-08 | study: AquaDiva: Metagenomics assemblies of 32 groundwater samples
GACGAAATGAATCCTTGCTGGCTTCATTTCGCTCATCGCTAGCCGTAATAAAAAAATCGTCTTAGCGGTGCTTTCTAAGACGATCATTTATGAAGTATAATGCATATGCGGTCGTTAGGACAATCAAAAACCCTAATAGCTGAACAAGTGATGAAATTGCAGGAACCGCAATTTCATCACAGGGAACTGATGAAATAAGGGCATTTTTTACAAGAAGACAATTGCGCATAAGTTCTGGGGGATTCAGCATCCAGAAATTCATTCCCACAATCATGCTGGGCACCGCGACAACAAACGCTAAAATTATAATTATTTTAAAGAAGATTTTTGGAATTTGCATGGTACCCCCTCTTAGATTTAGGTAAATGCATAACGAAAATTATAACAATAAAAATACTATAAGTCAATGTCACATTTGCACGAAGAAAAAATTAAGCTTTTAGAAGAAACGGCGATAAAAATTCGCGAATCTATAATAGAAATGCTTCTTGAAGCAAAGTCCGGACATTCTGCTGGACCTTTGGGTATGACGGATGTTTTTACCGCTCTTTATTTCCACGCATTAAAACACGATCCAAAAAATCCTGAATGGTCCGAACGGGATCGTCTTGCGCTTTCTAACGGTCATATTTGTCCTGTGCAATACGCCACCATGGCTCATGCGGGGTATTTTCCAGTTGAAGAATTAAAAACATTAAGAAAGTTCGGTACACGGTTACAGGGTCATCCGCACCGAGGCGTACTCCCGGGCATTGAGACAACTTCGGGGCCATTGGGATCGGGACTTTCACAAATCGTGGGCATGGCATTGGCCGCACGGATTGATAAAAAAGATAATTGGTTTTATTGTTTAATGTCTGACGCTGAACAAGACGCCGGAAATATTTGGGAAGCGGTTATGCTTGCTGGCAAAGAAAAGCTCTATCGCGTTATCGGAATTATAGATAGAAACAATATCCAGATTGATGGTTTTACTGAAGACATTATGCCCTTAGAGCCATTGCGCGAAAAATACGAAGCTTTTAATTGGCATGTTATTGATGTTGATGGGCATAATTTTGAAGAAATCGTAAATGCCGTAGAAGAAGCAAAAGCAATCTATGAAAAGCCAAAACTCATTATCGCACACACAATTCCAGGAAAAGGAGTGAGTTTTATGGAACGGAAATTTGAATGGCACGGAATACCACCAAACAAAGAACAGGCAGAAAAAGCGCTTGCGGAACTACGAACGCTGGAAGGAAAGATAGTCAGCGAACATCAGTAATACTAGAATTACGAATATAAAAATAAAGGTCGAAAAATTAAATAGCGTATAGCGTTTAGAACGCTGTACTTTAAATGCTAATCAATAAAATGGACGAATCAATGAAGCGCGATAAAATGCACTGGCGTTGTTGCTGGATGCCAATGCTTGGGATAATTTTATGGGTATTGTCAGCGATTTCAGTCGTTCTTGCGTGGGTTGCGATTTGGAAGCAGGCACTTGTATTTGGCTATGAACCTATCGCGTGGTATTGGAACGCGCTTGTGTTGGGCGTTCTTGCGATTCCGATGAAATCATGTGGCAAACGGTGCAAGTCGCACGGTGATTCCTGTGGTGACGGAACTTGTGGAATGCCGGAAGGGAAAATGTAATTTTGTTTTTACCGACCGCCCCGAATTTTATCAAATTTTAGTTTGGGGGCGGAAGTAAGAATTAAATTATGCCAATAAATCCAAAAGCATATTTAGCAGAAAATATTTTTGAACTTAATAAGCTTGAACAAAAGCCTAATCGTGAGGGGTATGGTTTAGGTTTGGCGGAAGCTGGGGAGAAAAACTCGCAGATCGTTGCTTTGTGCGCGGATTTAACTGAATCAACTCGTATGCATTATTTTCGCCAAAAATTTCCCGAACGATTTATTCAAATAGGCGTTGCCGAACAAAATCTTGCAACCATTGCTTCCGGAATGGCGGCGATGGGGAAGGTGCCTTTTATTTCCTCATACGCAATGTTTAGTCCGGGACGAAATTGGGAACAGATTAGAACAACAATCTGCTACAACAACCAAAATGTAAAAATCATTGGATCACACGCAGGTGTATCCGTAGGTCCCGATGGCGCAACGCACCAGGCAATAGAAGATATTGCCATTACGCGTGTAATCCCCAATATAACGATTATAGCGCCCTGTGACATCAACGAAGCAAAGAAAGCCACCATTGCTATTGCAGAGCACACAGGACCTGTTTATATGCGTCTCCAACGCGAAAAAACACCTGTTTTTACAACCGACAAGACTCCATTTGAGCTTGGTAAGGCGAATATATTGTACGACTCATCAGATGGGAACCCAGACATTGCTATAATCGCGTGTGGCGCGCTTGTACATAACGCACTTTTAGTTGCCTATGAACTTGAAAAAAAAGGCATTTCTATTCGTGTTATTAATAATCACACGATAAAGCCAATGGACGAAAAAACTATTATTGAGGCGGCAAAGGATGCTAGAGCTATTGTTACAGTAGAAGAACATCAGGTACACGGAGGTATGGGCTCACGAGTTGCTGAAATTATTGCTCAAAACTATCCGGTTCCAATCGAATTTATCGGAGTACATAATCGTTTCGGCGAATCTGGAGAACCCAATGAACTTGTAGAATACTTCGGTATGGGAGTATCGCATATAAAAGAAGCGGTGAAGAAAGTTTTGGGGAGAAAAAAATAAAATAAAGCCCTGAGAAGTATCTATGTGCTTTGTTATTGGCTATATGTCGCAAAAGGTATCTTGTACGACATATAATATATAACAAAACGCCCTATTCCCTTTAGTAATCTTCGTCGTAGCATATTTTATTGTTATTGGTATATATAAAAAAATCCCCGAGATGCCTCTCGGGTTTTTATGTTTTTTCTTTCAATAAGACGCATATTGGCGATTTTTGTTTTTTACTGCTTCTCGTTCTATTGTTTGTTTGTATTACTACGCCGTTTAATGCTTGTAATGCCCTGTTTTTCAAAATTATCGGATCAACGACCTCACCACACGATGTACATCGTAAACTATACAATAATACACCGCTATGAAAAAATTCTTTGCCACCGCCGATATCACGCAATGGCCACTCACGGTTGAAAAGTCCTCCACAGCGGGAGCACACTTTCGGCGATATGCTATTTTTATACTCGTTTGCAGAAGGACACGCTCGTAAAGTTGCTTTTTGAAGCACGGGCATTACGAGCGTCAGTAGTTGAGAAGATCGTTGTCCCATCTTAGTCATCTCCTTTTTGAGTAAGAAGAAGCGCTACATTGTTAATTTCTTCCGGCGTTAGCTTAAGCGCAATTTTTGGAATCGCACTAATTGGATTTTTTAGATATTTGTAAAGAATTTTTTTATCTCCTTCAATAAGATCATAAAGCCATACAGAGCGATCATAACACCAGTGTTCAATTTTTGCTCTCCACGCAACAACGCTCTCCTCGTCTTTCAACGCGTCCTGTGAAAAAAAAATTACATACTGATATGATCCGCTCGCGTGATATAAAAACATCCACGCAACGCCGGACATATCCATAAGTTGCGTGTAGTCTTCAAATGTCATAACGAAGCCATCACATCGAAAAAAAAGAACGCCGTGGTTGCTTTGAGTTTTTTTTAGCATGCAACACCCCCCCCTTGTTAATTGCGGTATCATCGGACATTTTTTGTATTTTGAAAGGACGCATTTGGATGCTTATATAATACCATATAATTATTAATTATGCAATGGCTTTCTGTTTTTAAAAAATATGCGTATTATTGTTCTATGAGAACTTCATATTCGGCATTGGAAACCTATAAACAATGTCCACAAAAATATAAATTTCAAAACATAGATAGGATTCCCTCGGGAAAATCAAAAGAGGCAATTTTTGGTACTCTCGTACACGAAAGCCTTCGTTTTATGTTTCAGAAAGACCCACTCTTCCCTACCGTGGATGAGGTTTTGCAGTATTTTAAAACTCACTGGCCTGCGGAGGAAAAGAATTATTGGTCATCGCCCGATGAAGAACAGGCATACTTTAATCAGGGCCGTGAAATGATTAAAAATTTTTATTCAAAAAATGCTCCGTGGAACTTTACCGTTGTTGACTTGGAAGCGCATTTTGAAGTTGTTTTAAACGACGAAAAATATCCCGAACGAGGAATGCACATTCTTTCGGGTAAGATTGATCGTATTGATAAAATTGGCGATGATTCATTTGAAATTATTGACTACAAAACAGGCAAACGACTTCCATCACAAAAGGATGTGGACATAGACCTTCAGCTTTCCGTTTATACGCTTGGCGTTAAAAATAAATGGCCACATATAGACATTGCAAATGTCCGGGCAAGTCTTTATTTTTTAAAACATGGAGAAAAACTTTCAAGCTCACGCACAAAAGAAGGTATTGAAAAAACAAAAGAATATGTCTTAAAAACAGTTAACGAAATAGAAAAGAAAATTCATTCAGGCGAACCTTTTGAACCCGTCCCGTCAATACTCTGTAACTGGTGCTCATACAAGCCAATCTGCCCTATGTGGAAGCATTTGTATAAAAAAAATACCCCTACTGATGAAGCAATTAAATTAGTGATAAACGAGTATCTTTCTTTAAAAGATGCGAATAAAAAAAATAATGAGCGCGTAGACGAACTCCAGACAATGCTTACGGAATATCTTGACGCAAATGGTCTGAGTCGCGCTTTTGGAGATGGTGGGTATGTTACTAAAACTCTTGAAAAGCGTTATGAGTATGATTATGAAAAGATTAAACCAATCCTTGAGGGATTAAATCTTTGGGATGCTATTTTGGTTGCGGATGACAAAAAGCTCAAAGAAATCATAAAAAGTATTCCCGAAGAACTTCGTGCTGAGATTATGGAAGCGCGTCTTCTCGCGAAAACTTTTCCTAAATTCATCGCGACGAAGAAAAAAATAGAAAATCCCGAATCTCCCGTTGATGATGTTGATAATGATTTAAAAAAAGAAGAAAATTTTACATAAAAAACGGCGCGTATACGCGCCGTTTTGATTTTTCGTCATGCTTCTTGTTTGCGGGCATTGATTTATTCAAAAAATTGCACAGAAAATGATTCGTTATTAGTTAGCATTACGCGAAGCCTGAAATTGCTTAGGTGCGCTAAGAGCGCGATGAAGTCGTATGCTTCAGTTGAGCATTCCACGCCGACATCAAGAACCATTTTACTACGAAGTAGTGTTATCGCTTTTGTTTTATTGTCAAACGAAATTATGTCCTCTTTTCTTAGCGCAATATCGGAATCGTAATGTTTTACGCTTGTTTGGATAAATTTATATCCGATGCGAGATGAGCTTGAATACCAAACTTGTTCTGTTTCAAACAAAAAAAGAAATGCGATGCATTGTGTAATAGAGGAAAAATTTTCGCGACTAAAGCCCTTGCAATAAAGCTTATCATCGTCTCCTGCATTTTCTCCTAATTTATTAATTTTGATGACACTCCCGTTACGAAGGAAGCCGACAACAGAATCACGAGTATCAAAAAAAATTAAATCTCCGCACTGAAGCGTTGTTTTTTCCCCGTCATAAAAAAGCATTTTAATGCCCCCTTTCACTCTAACCGTTTTTAATTTAATGTGCTATGTGTCTGTATAGATGCGATAGTATATACTATGCTTTTTCTACCAAAAAACTTATAAAAAATCAAGCCTACCAGATGTTCAGCGCGAGCAGTTTTTGGCTAGACGATATCCTGAGTTTTGTGCTTTTTCTTCTGATTGGAAGTAGGTTTTATTTTCTTCTTTGATTGAGTTTAAACACCATGGGAAATAATATGTTGTACCGTTTTTGCTTGCAACAATCCCTTGTTCCTTAACCACGCATACCCCTCCCAGCTCGCACGCATTTCCCTGTTTTGATGGCGTAATTTCAGTTTTTTGAAAGCGTGATTCAGCGGGGGCATCAACAAGCTGAAGGGATGTTTTTTGTGGTAGTACAAACGAAAGTCGCCCAAGACCAAAACCAATAATACCAATACAAAAAACGATAAAAGCAAAGAAAATATCAGCTTTATTTTCAGTTAAAAAATGTTTGACTTTTTGATAGAAATCGGATACCATATTAAATGTAATAAAACAGTACCAAAATAATTATTTTTTTCAAAATGGCAAACCTTGAAGGATTTGACGACCCAATTCAGGATTCAATAAAACGCGCATGGGAAACGCCGGAAGAGATTACTAAACGGCTTTTTGAAAAGCGCGAACTGGATCCAAAAAATTTCACCGCGAAAGACGAAGAAAATCTTGAATACGCGCTTAAACGGATTGAGGAAATGCGTTCTTCAAGTGATCGCTTGCCCGATACAAACGAAGAAAAAAATAAAAAGACAGAAGATAAAAAAGACGCTCACTATCCAGATACTCAGGGGTATCTATAATTAATTATGGCACATACTAAAGCCGGCGGTACAACAAAATTAGGCCGTGATTCTCAACCAAAATATCTTGGCGTAAAACTTTATGCCGGTGAACCGGCAAAAGCAGGTTCTATTATTATTCGCCAGCGCGGAACGCGTTTTGTCGCGGGTGATGGAGTGCGTCGCGGAGGAGATGACACGCTCTATGCGATACGGGAAGGGACGATCAAATTCACTACCGTTAGAAAACAAAATTTTGACGGCACAAAAAAACATGTCAAAAAAGTAAGCGTTCTTTAGTTTCGTTTGTGAATTAAAGCATACAAAAAATCGCTCAAGAGTGAGCGATTTTTTGTATGCTTTAATTCACAACAGGCCTTCCTATTTTATTTGTATTTCTTGTTTGTTTGTGGGTGTTTTTGAGATTTTATTAACGCCTTAGCAAACGCGATAAATAGCGGATGCGGTGTTAGCGGGCGTGATTTAAATTCAGGATGAAATTGAGTTGCCATAAAAAATGGATGTTTTGGAAATTCAATGATTTCAATAAGATTTCGTTCAGGATTTATACCGGAAAAGACTAGTCCGTTTTGCTCAAGTATTTCGCGATAATCATTGTTTATTTCATAGCGATGACGGTGTCGTTCGGTGATAAGCTTTGTACCATACGCTTCATGTGCGATGGTTTTAGGAAAAATCTCACATGTATATGCTCCCAAACGCATAGAACCCCCCATTTTTTTCTCTTGAATATTTGCAAGTTGTTCGGGAAGCGTATGAATAACCGGATATTTTGTCTTCATATCAACTTCTGTCGTATGCGCTCCACGAAGTTTGCAGACATTCCGCGCAAACTCAATGACTGCAAGCTGAAGTCCATAACAGAGGCCAAGAAATGGAATGTTGTTTTTTCGTGCGAATTCAATCGCGTGAATCTTCCCTTCCACGCCTCTGCCTCCAAATCCTCCGGGAACAACAATGCCGTCAAATTTTTTCAATTCCTGCAAGTTTTTTTTATCATGTTCGTACTGTTCGGCATTAAGCCATGTAATTATAGGATTCCGATGTACGCGCCATGCGGCGTGTTTCACCGCTTCTATTACGGAAAGATAAGAATCAGAAAGCATAAAATCGCCTGTATTAAAATATTTTCCGATGATGCCTATCGTTATGTCTTTTTTTGGAGCACGAATACGAGCAACAAGTTTTGCCCATTCTTTTATGTTTGTTTTCCGAGAATGGAGTTCAAGTTTTTCAATGATTCGTTCGCCGATCTTATCTTTTTCAAAATTGATTGGAATTTCATAAATTGATTTTATATCAGGAGCAGAAATAATATCTTTTTCGGAGATATTACAGGAAACAGAAAGCTTTCGTTTTCTTGGCTCGTCAATTGGGCGCGAGGAACGGGCAACAATAATGTCGGGTTGAATACCAATCGCGTTTAATGAACGCACAGCGTATTGAGTGGGTTTTGTTTTCATCTCGCCGAGCATATCGGGTATCGGAAGCCAGCTTACAAGCGCAAACAAAACATCTTTTGGGCGTTGAAGACGAAGTATGCGTCCTGCTTCAAGAAAAACAAGGTTCTGATATTCTCCTACCGTTCCACCAACTTCAACGAGAATAACATCGGCTTTTGCTTTTTTTATGGCGCGTTCAAGTCTGCTAATAACTTCTTCAGGAATATGCGGTATAATTTCCACGCATTTTCCACCATACTCAAGGTTTCGTTCACGATTAATAACTGTTTGATATACAAGCCCCGAAGTCATGTAATTATCCCGCGGTATATTTTGATTTAGAAATCGCTCATAATTGCCGATATCCTGATCGCACTCCATTCCATCTTCGGTAACAAAAACCTCGCCGTGCTCGGTTGGATTCATTGTTCCAGCATCTACATTCAAATAGGGATCAATTTTTGCGGCAGTAACGGTAAAACCACGAGATTGTAAAATCCGACCAATAGACGCGGTTGTTACGCCCTTCCCTATTCCCGACATAACGCCTCCGCAGATAAAAATATACTTAGCCATTTTATCGTATTATTGTTTCTCTATGATAACCGTACACTCTATTTTTATTGTATCCGAAAACCAAATTACGATCTTGTGAGACCCTTTTTCTTTCAGGGGTTCCTCAAGAATAATTTTTCCATGAAGCGTGGAGAAATTATATCCGGCTTCTCCAAGCGCTTTTTCAATTGTGCGTGCGTTTACTGATCCAAATAGCCTCCCTGTTCCGTCCATAGCGCCTTTTATAATAATTGGTTTTTTTGAAAGTTCAATTTGCAAAATCTCAATAGAAGATTTTCGTTTTTTATGATCCGCTTCTTTTTGAAGAGTTTCTTGTTTAAGCTCGGCCTCTACTTTTTCGGTAATTGCAATAGCAAATTTTTTCGGCATGAGAAAATTCCGATAAAATCCATCTGAAACATTTTTGATCTCGCCTTTTTTACCCACACCCTTAATATCTTTTTTAAGTAAAGCTTTCATATAGTTGAGTGGTATTTTTATTTTTATCTACTTTTAAGCATTTCAATGGCTGTGTCAATATAATAATCTCTCCCTTCTTCCGGTTTTTCCGGTACGAGCACTTTGCGATCAACTTCCAGGCCGTTGCCGTTTATTTCCGTGCCATTTGGCGTGAGCCATCGCGCAATAGTGACTTTAAGCGATGCGTTATTTGGAAGATTGATAAGCTCTTGGACAGACCCCTTGCCAAAGGTTTTTTCGCCGATTAATTTTGAACCATTTATATCACGAAGCGCCCCTGCGAGGATTTCTGAAGCTGATGCAGAACCTTCGTTCACGATAACAACAACAGGAACTCCATTTAAAAGATTGTAGCCAGTGCTCCGGTAGAGATCTTCGGTTTTATCATGATATTGTTCGCGAACAATGATTGCGCCCGCCGGAGTAAAAAAACTCGCGATATCAACCGCCATATTCAAAAATCCGCCAGGGTTATTTCTAAGATCAATGATAAGTTTTTTATCTTTTGAATCAAAAAATCCCTGGAGCGCGGTTCTAAACTGATTTCCAGAAACTTCATTAAAATTATAGAGGGCAATGTAATATATGCCGTTGCCCTTTGATTCGTGTTTGATAGTCGGAATTTTTATTTCATTGCGGGTAATAGTGAATTCTTTCGGCTCATTAAACGAATCGCGGAAAATCGTAAGCGTTACCGTAGTTCCAATTGGTCCGCGAATAAAGCTTACCGCCTCCTCAAGGGGCATCTCCGCGGTTGATGACGCGTTGATTTTTATGATTTGGTCTTTTGGCAAAAGTTTCGCTTTCTCCGCGGGCGAATCTTTAAGCGGAGATATGATAGTCAAAATACTTTTACGAATTCCAATTTCCGCGCCAATCCCTCCAAAACTTCCTTTAATTTCATCTTTAAACGCTTTTGATTGTTGAGGCGGAAGAAAAACGGTATATGGGTCTCCGAGAGAATTAACCATTCCCGAAATTGCTCCATATACCATTTTTTGAGAATCCATCTTGTCTTTATTGATAAATTTTTCCTGTAAACGAGACCACGCAGTCCAAAAAATATCAAAATCCGTTCCATTTAGAGTGTTTTGAAATGCTTGGGGAATGTCTTTATTGACAACTCCTGCGATGGTTAGCGTTGGCTGTTCAGCGTTTTTTCCAGCCACAAAGCCAAAACCAAATGTAAGTGCTAGGAAAAAACCAGCAAGACAAATAAAAAAAAGCCGTTTGAAAATATGCGATTGTATTGTTGGTAATGAGAATTTCATTGTTTTTTAAAATCTATCTCAAATGCCTATTCCATCATTGTTAGGATGTTTTTTTAACGACATTCTTAAGCCAATTTTATCCTAAAAAAAACTATGCCGCAAGAATTGTCGGGGTTAACTCATTAATATCTCCCGCTCCCATCATAATAATGATATCGCTGTGAAGAGCATTGTCTTTTAAAAACGAAGGTAATTGGCTTGGATACCGCACATAAAACACCTGTTTTTTTGCCGTTTGATCAATGGCGCAAGCAAGATCAAAAACGGTTTTATGGTCGTTGGCGTTTGGAAGTTTTTTTCCTACCCGTGAGATAGAGGCGGATTCTTTGCCGTGTACACGAAACACATCAAGAAGCACGACTCGATCGGCGTGATGAAACGATGAAACAAAATCATCAAAAAGAAGTTCAAGGCGTTTTTGTTGGTGTGGTTGAAAAACGCACCAAATTCGCGCGTCTGGATTCGTTTCGCGAAATCCCGCGAGAGTTGCCCGAATTTCAGTTGGATGATGCGCGTAATCGTCATATACGCGTACATTTCCCATTTTACCTTTGTATTCTGCGCGGCGCCATGAACCCCGAAAATTGTTGAAGACATTGAGGGCAATACTTTCTTCAATTTTTAAAACACGCGCGAGTTTTAAAACTGCCAAAGCATTTGACACATTGTGTGCTCCTGAAACACGGAGGCTATTTACGACAATTTCCGTGTCTGGAGAATTCAAGGAATACCAAATAACTCCCCGCTTCTTTTTTGAAAGCTCTTTGCCGATTTCGCGGAGATGCTCATCGTCATGATTTAAAATAAATTTGACGCCGCGTGGAGCAGAAAGGAAAAACTTTTTGAATGCAATTTTTGTGTTATCAAGCGTTTCACAATGATCAAGATGCTCGCGATCGATGTTTGTAGCAATGATTATTTTTGGAAAATAGTTAAGAAACGCTTCACAATATTCGCCAGCTTCCAGCACCAGGAACTTTCCACTTCCTGATCGAAAATTACCCCCGCCCCACTCATGGAGACGCGTGCCGACGATGACGGTTGGGTTTAGTTCGGCGCGTTCAAGCACGAGAGCCGCCAAAGCCGTCGTTGTACTTTTTCCGTGCGCACCGCATACGGTAATTGTTATATATTTTTTTGTGAGTTTTCCAATTTCTTCCGCATATGTTCGCACAGGAATTCGACGGTTTTTTGCTATTCTATATTCAGGATTTCCTGGATCAATAGCCGTTGAAATAATTACGCGCTGGACTCGTTTTGAAATGTTTCGCGCCACATGAGATCCAACATGAATCACAGCACCTTTATTTTTTAAAAGTTCGGTAATTTCTGAGTTTTTGAGGTCCGAACCGCTTACTGACGCGCCATGCGAAAGAAAATATTGGGCAAGCGAGCTCATCCCAACGCCCCCAATTCCTATGAAATGTATGATATTTTTCTTCTTTTTGAGTGCGACGCGATTCATATTTTGTAATTCAATTATATTATGTAGATTTTAACACAATCTTTCTTTTTCGCATATTTTTTCTTTTGTTGAATTATGGTACGGTACACTAGACCTTTTGCATAATTTTTTTATAGTGGTCAAGTGAGAACAAGGAAACGCTGAGTGTGGTTGAGGAGTGAAGACGACGAAATGCCGAGGTTCATAAGCTGAATGTGCAACGCGAATGTGCCAAAATTTTGAAATCACAGCCGAAAAGGTCTGCTATACTTAAAAGACTTCCTATGAAACTTCTTGATGTTTTGCCACTTGCGCGAACAGGAAAGGGTTTTCCAGATTCGCTTTCTTATTATACAAGTTATGATATTTCGCGCGGTTCTCTTGTTGTTATCTCAATTCAGAAACGCAAATTGGTCGGCATCGTCATAAAGAGTTCTTCGGTTGCGGAAGTAAAAACGGCAATTCGAAAAAAAGATTTTATCATACATAAAATTGACGGGGTTCTTGGCACAGCAATAATTCCGCAGACAACAATTCAACTTCTTGTGTGGTGCGCTCGATTTTTTCTTACGCAGAAAAATTACATGGCGCGAGTTGCGCTTCCTGTGTATTTTTCAAAACCAACAAGCGCTCTTAAAAAATTTGCCTCATCGTTTGGCGTTATGCCTACTTTTCGTTGGGGTAATGAAGCCTTTCATCCGCGCACAACCCCTTTGTTCATAGAAGCGTCGTATGCCGTTCGGATTGATCGGTATGTTTTTGAGCTTGCCAAAATGATCAGTCAATCTTCGGACGCGCAAGCGCTTGTTATTTTCCCAACCATAACTGCGGCCAGTGTTTTTTTTGAAAAAGTAAAAAAAGAATTTCCCGACATAACCGTTTTTTATGGAAGCGCTCAAACAGAAAAACAGAATGCCGAAGCGTGGAAATCAACACTTCTTGGGACCTCTCGTATTTTTATTGGGACTCGAAGCGCCGTGTTTGTGCCGTTGCCAAATATTTCGCTCATAATTATTGACGGAGAAGCGTCTCCGTATTATACAGCATGGGATTCTCAATCGCGATATGACGCGCGTGATGTTGCCGAAAAAATTTCTGAAGTATCTGGAGCGCTCCTTATCATGAGCGATAGCATGCCACGAGAAGAAACATGGCACCGTATTCAAAGGGGACTTATGAGATGCGAACGACCAAAACATTCACCTGCGCATGCGGTTATATTTATTAACACCAAAAAACTTTTTCGTGAATCACATACGAGGATTTCCCGTGAGAATTACGCCGTTATTTCCCTGCCGTTAGCAGAAAAAATTTCAGCGACGCTTAGCGCAAAAAAACAAATTTTTCTTTTTTCTGGAAGACGCGGACTCGCGTCAACTATTACATGTTTTGAATGTGGCTATACGGCTCTGTGTCCACAATGTTCGGCTCCTTTTGTTATTCATTCCGCGCGTGATACGCTCACAGCGCGAATTCTTATATGTCATAAGTGTTTAAAGCGAGAAATTCCTCCCACACGATGTAATGATTGTGGAGGCGCGCGTTTGCAGATGTATGGCATTGGGACAGAGCGCATTGAGGAATGTGCGCGGGCGTTATTTCCTAACGCGCGAATAATTTGCTGTGATGGCGATACATTGGACAGTTCAAAAGATCTTGTTCAAAATTTTCAAAAAATTGCCGATGGCGCTTATGATATCGTTATCGGTACACAACTCGCGCTAAAGCCAGAACATATTGGCGGCTTTGGTCTTTCCGCGATTATCTCTTTTCATCAGATGCTCCAGCAACTGGACTTTCGACAAGAAGAGCGGATTATGCGCACAATCCGTATTCTTCAGGAAATAACAAACGGGGAGCTTGTCGTGCAAACAGCATCAAGTGAATATCCGCTTATTCGCGAGATTGAATCGGGCGATGGTGATGCGTTTTTTAAGCGAGATATTGTTTTTAGAAAATCTTTTTCCTACCCGCCATTCGCGGAGCTTATAAAAATTACCGTTAAAAATTCAATTCGCCTTATCGTTGAAAAAAACGCGCTTCTTGTTAAAAAAATCATTGAAGACGAACTTCAAAAAACGCGCGTTTCGGAAGGCGCAATTTTTATCGTGGGTCCCTTCCCCGCGTTTATTCAAAAAGAAAAAAACGAATTTATTTATTCGTTGATACTGAAAATTAAAGAAGATAACGGCATTATAAAAGAAATGCTTCAAAGGATACTTCCTGATTTTGCCATTGTTGATGTTAATCCAAAAAGCGCTTTGTGATGTTGTGCGTTTATTGAACGGCGCGCGCTCTTATTAAAAACGCTTGCGTATAGTGGGCAAGCGTTTTTAATAAAATAAATTTTTATATACTGCTGATAGATTACGGTCGGCGCTTTACGCGAAGAGTATAGGGAACCAAAGCAAGAAACCGTGCCCGTTTAATTGCTTCGGCAAGCTCTCGCTGATCGCTCGCGCAGGTCCCTGTTTTTCTGCGTGGGTATATTTTCCCCTCGCTGTTCATAAATCGGCGGAGGAATTCGCCGTTTTTGTAGTCAATTGAGTGCATATTAATCGTACAAAAATGGCAGTATTTTTTTTCTGCCGACTGTGGAACGAGTATTTTAAATTTTCGCTTCATTCGTTGGGCCATGTGGTTATGGTATGAGGGTTATGGGTTAGGGTCGCTATACCCTATTGGCTATTCCCTATCCCCCGTGCCTTGTTAAAATTGGATATCATCCGGTTTTATTTCTTCATCGCCCGGATATTGAATCGTTTCCGTAACTTCGTTTATTTTTGAAGGCGTTTTCTGAGGAGTGTTTTCAAGGTCTTCTCGTCCTCCGGCGCCTCCTCCGCGGGGACCCATTTGCATTGCTTCTGCAATAATTTCCGTTCTATAATGCTTAATCTCTGGATGCGTTTTATCATTCCAATTTCGGCTCTCAATGCGCCCTTCTAAAAATACCAATTGTCCTTTCACAAGGTATTGATTGCAAATTTCCGCAAGTCGCCCCCATACGACTATATTATGAAATTCAACTTTTTCTTGTTTTTTACCGCCTTGATCCGTCCATGTGCGATTCGTCGCTATACCAAAAGAACACACAGATTGTCCGGATGGTGTTTGCCGTAATTCAGGAGCTTTTGTAAGACGACCGATGAGCGAGACTTTGTTTAGATTCATTATGTAATTAGTATTTATATATAGGTTAGAATTTGAGAATTAGAATTTTTTTATTACGGCTAGCGATGAGCGAAATGAAGCCAG
>ERZ1292633.3622-Hain-H41-02um-R1-3622-length-14875-cov-4_pt1 | contig 14875 bp, 10 predicted proteins | sample MGYA00564406_ERZ1292633 | MGnify/ENA primary metagenome ERZ1292633 (study PRJEB36523, sample SAMEA6512639) | groundwater metagenome | collected 2019-01-08 | study: AquaDiva: Metagenomics assemblies of 32 groundwater samples
TTCTTCCTCCGAGTTCGTCAAGGATTCGGCGGGAGGCAAGGTGACGGTGAAGAGTCGTTCCGAGGTGACCGAGAAGTCGCGTGTTGCCGTTTCGGCGGACGCACGTGAACAGGCGATTGACGCCATCGGCACGATCGGCGTCCAGCACGAGAAGGCTTCGGCCAACACCTGCTGGACATGCTCGTACGGCTACGGTGGCTACATGCAGCCAATCGTCGCGTACAACGGCATGTCGATCATCCGTCAGGGCGGACAGAACATCGTCGGTGATGCACGTGTCGGCGTGGGCAACGTCGGCACAAGGGGTGGCGGTGGCGGAATCAATGTCATCGTGCGCACACCCTGACCAGTTCTTCGGCGTCGCGAACGACGCCACCTGATGCTCAACATCGAGCTCAGGAACAATCAACCGATTTCGGCGCGTATGCAAATCCTTGCAGCGCGCCGTTCTCATTTATATAAAAAACAGATTGCATTTTTAATAATTTATGTTAGACTCGAAGCATGTTAAAAATAAGATTACAGAGAATAGGCAGAAAGAACGACCCATCTTTTCGGGTAGTTTTGACTGATTCAAAAAATAGCACCAAGAGTGGAAAATTTTTAGAAATACTTGGTACTTACAATCCCAAAGCAGGGGAGACCAAATTTGAAGTTGAGAAGATTAAAAAATTTATTTCTTTTGGAGCCAAGCTTTCTGATACAATGCATAATTTCTTAGTGCACCAAAAAGTCATTGAAGGCAAGAAAGTTAACGTTTTACCAAAAAAGAAGCCAACAGTTAAGAGAAAAGAGTTGAAAGCCAAGAAATAACCCCGAACCAAAATAGAATTTGGTACGGGGCAGGTTTTGTTTGTAATATTTTTTTATTTCAGTTATAATTATATGTAAGTAATGTTCTAGTCGGAACATTAAATATTAAAAAGTAAATAACTTCTGTATATGCAAGACGCTGATAAGGTATTTTTAGAATATGTTGTAAAGGCTCTTGTCGACAATCCGAACGATGTGAAGATCGATCGAACATTAGACGAGATGGGCGTGTTGATAACGCTCACAGTGAATCCCGCTGATATGGGTAAAATCATCGGAAGAATGGGCAACACTGCGAAAGCTATTCGCACCCTTCTCCGTATTATTGGTATGAAGAACAATGCTCGCGTAAATTTGAAGATAAACGAGCCCGAAGGAAGTATGAGGCCAGAAATGAGACATGAGAATTCTCATCAGCCATCTCCTACGCTCAAGACTGTTGACCAAGCGATGGAAGATTTGAAAGGAATATAAAAAAGTCCCTCGAAAGGGGGATTTTTTGTTATTATGTGTTATATATAAGATATGCGTTTTCATATAATTACAATTTTTCCCGATATTTTTGATTCATATTTAAATGAGTCTATTATTGGGCGAGCAATAAAAGATAAAAAAATAAAAATAAAGTTTTATAATCCCATGGATTATTGTGAACTAAAAAAAAGAGTAGATGCTAGGCCTTATGGTGGAGGTCCGGGAATGGTTTTGCGTCCCGAATTATTTTTAAAAGCATTTGCAAAAATTAAAATAAAAAATAAAAATAAGACTAGAATAATTTTATTTTCTCCGACAGGGAAAAAATTCACAACAGAATATGCCAAAAAATCTGCGCAAAAATATACAGACGTAATTATGATTTCTGGAAGATATGAGGGTATTGATGCACGAGTACAGAAAATTTTAAAGGCAGAAGAAATATCAATAGGGGATTATATCTTAACTGGTGGTGAACTTCCGGCGATGGTTTTAATCGACTGCATTTCTCGTCAAATAAAAGGCGTTTTGGGTAAATTTGAATCATTAGAAGAAGAAAGAGTGTCTTCCAGCGAAGTTTACACTCGTCCAGAAGTTTTAAAATATAAAGGTAAAAATTACAGGGTTCCAAAAGTTCTTCTCTCTGGCCACAAGGCAAAGATTGAAGAATGGAAAAAAAGAACTAAATAAAAAAAGAGCGGAGGTCGTCGAACATGTCGAAGACCTCCGGTATTCTCCTCATTACATCCATCTCGTTCTCGCCCATTAGGCCAAGGGGCAATCCCAGGATCAGCGACAATGAAGTCTGTGATGCTTTGGGATCTTTGTGCCTGGCGGGCTTTTCGATTGCGGCAACCGGCCGCGCGGTGCCACTTTGTTTGTACTTACAAGCGGGCTGGTTTCTCTATAAGCACTCTCCACTTGTTGAACTAAATAAAAGTTTATTACCGATAAGATTAAATGTCAACATATTATCATTTGACAAAAAAGTCAAAAAGGAGTAGGCTATTTGAGATTCATTGATTGAGTACTGGATGCAATCTTATGTTTGTATTACAAGGTTTTAACTTAATCATATCTAAATAAATCTTAAGAAGTTAAAGAAAAGCATTTTTCGTCTGTTTTTCTTTCGCTTTTTGTTTTATTCTAGTTTCAATACAATATGCAAAAAGAAACAAGTCGTCCTAAAAAGTATTTCTCAAGATACAAGAAGCCACTCGTTCCGTTTCCAAATTTAATAGAAGCTCAAATCAAATCTTTCAAATGGTTGATTGAGAATGGTGTAGGGGAAATTTTTAAAGAATTCTCTCCTATTTCGGATTATTCTGGAAAAAAGTTTCAACTCGAATTTACTTCTTTTTCTCTTTCGGAATCAAAATCTGACGAAAATGATTCGAAGGTAAACAAACTCTCATATCAGGGACAATTGAAAGCGCGAGTAAAATTGACGAATAAAATTCTCGGCACTATCAAAGAGCAAGAAATTTTTATGACAGAATTTCCTTTAATGACTCCACACGGAACTTTTATCATCAATGGTGTCGAGCGCGTCATCGTGCCACAGCTCGCGCGTTCTTTCGGAGTTTTCTTTACGGAATCTGAGACCAAGGGAAAAAGATACTTTGGAGCAAAAATTATTCCAGCTCGTGGAGTTTGGATTGAGATAGAGTCTGAAGCAGATGGGGGAATTTATATCAGAATTGACAAAAAGAGAAAATTTCCAGCGACAGCATTACTCCGTGCTATGGGTTATGAGAATAATGAATTGATTCTAAAAGCTGTCGCTAAAGACGCAAATGCAGAGGAAGCGATGAAAATTTCTTTGGCCAAAGATGGACTTAAAACTCTAAGTGATTCATATATTGAAATATATAAACGTCTTCGAGATGGAGATATGGCGACAGCGGAGAATGCCAAAGAATTTATTGATTCTTTATTTACTCCTGAGCGATACGATTTGTCACCTGTTGGAAGATTTAGATTTAACCAACGCTTTAATAAGCCTATGGACGAAAAAGAGCTTCTGCGTCGAACTATTTCCAAGGAAGATTTGATGACTGTGATAATGCATATTATTGCTCTTAATAATACAGTGGGTGCAAAATCAGACGACATTGATCACTTGGGACAGAGACGTGTGCGTTTCGTTGGAGAAATACTTCAGCAAAAAGTTCGCACTGGTATGATGCAGATAAAAAGAAATATTCAGGACCGAATGTCTATTATTGATGTAGATACTGCTCTGCCAATTCATATAATCAATCAGCGTCCACTTCAAGCGCGCGTTAAAGAATTTTTCACTACCAACCAACTTTCTCAATTTATGGCACAAGAAAATGTGCTGTATGAGATGGAACATTTACGTACGCTATCAGCCCTAGGACCTGGTGGACTCACTCGTGAGCGTGCAGGACTCGAAGTTCGTGATGTGCACCCTTCGCACTACGGAAGAGTTTGCCCTATTCATACTCCAGAAGGTCCAAACATTGGTCTTATTTTACACTTATCTACTTATGCAAAAATTAATGACTTTGGAATTATTGAGACACCTTATATTAAAGTAAAAAACGGAAAGTTAACTTCTGAAATTGTATATTTAAATGCTCTGGAAGAAGAAAAATATAACATTGCACACGCTGGTATTCCTTATGATGAAGATGGAAAAATAACTGAAGATAAAGTCGAAGCCAGAATTAAAACCGAACCCGGTACAGTTTCAAAAAATGAAGTTGATTTTATTGATGTGGCAACCAATCAAGCTTTTTCTATTGCTACTTCTATGATTCCTTTCTTAGAGCACAACAATGCCAACCGCGCACTTATGGGTAGTAATATGCAGAAACAAGCTGTGCCTTGTGTATTACCTGAGGCCCCCCTCGTAGCTACGGGTGTTGAAGCTTTAGCTTCTCGAGATTCAGGTAGATTAGTTATAGCCGAAGAAGATGGAGTCATTTCTTATTTAGATTCAAGAAAAATTGTAGTTGAAGGCCTCGCCCATAAGGCTACGGCCGAGGGTAAAAATAAAAAGACTTATAACTTGGTGAATTTTTTACGAAACAATAACTTTTCTGTTTTTCATCAACGTCCAATGGTAAATGTAGGAGACAAGGTAAAAAAAGGAGATGTTTTAGCAGATACCTCTAGTACTGTAGATGGTCAGATTTCTCTCGGACAAAATATTTTCGTAGCTTTTTTGTCTTGGTCTGGTTCTACTTATGAAGATGCAATAATTATCTCTGAGCGTTTAGTTAAAAAAAGCAAATTTACTTCTGTCTATGTTGAAGAATTTGTTTGTACAGTTCGTGATACCAAACTCGGCCCCGAAATCACTACTCGTGATATTCCGAATGTCGGAGAATTAAAATTAAAAGATTTGGATGAAGACGGTATCGTGCGTGTTGGTGCAGAGGTTCGCGAAAATGATATTTTAGTTGGTAAAATTACACCAAAGGGTGAAACAGAGCTTACTCCCGAAGAACGATTGCTTCGTTCGATTTTTGCCGAAAAAGCACGCGATGTAAAAGATACATCACTTCGTATGGAACACGGTAAGCGTGGACGTATTATTGGTGTGAAAATTTTTTCTCGAGATTTAGGGCACTCACTCGAAGCTGGCATTATCAAGAAAATTATAATTGAAGTTGCTCAAATTCGAAATATTTCGGTCGGAGATAAACTTTCAGGCCGACATGGAAATAAAGGAGTTATTTCTACTATTTTACCCGAAGAAGATATGCCATATACCGAAGATGGCACACCAATTGATATTATTCTTTCACCCCTCGGTGTTCCTTCTCGTATGAACTTGGGACAAATCTTGGAAATGCATTTAGGTATGGCGGCCAATAGTCTAGGTTATCAGGCCATTGTTCCACCATTTTTGGGCGCCAAACATGAAGAAATAAGAGAAGAATTAAAGAAAGCTGGATTACCAGAGAATGGCAAGATGAAACTTTTTGATGGACGCACTGGCGAGAAATTTGAACAAGATGTGGCAGTGGGATATATGTATATGCTCAAACTGCACCATATGGTGGAAGACAAGATTCATATGCGTTCTATTGGTCCCTACTCCCTCATTACCCAGCAACCGCTCGGCGGAAAAGCTCAGGGTGGGGGACAGAGATTTGGAGAAATGGAAGTCTGGGCACTCGAAGGCTATGGCGCGGCTTATACATTACGTGAAATGCTCACAATAAAGTCAGATGATATCGGCGGGAGGTCGGCCACATTTGATTCTATTATTAAAAACGAGCCGATTAGGCCACCAAATGCACCTGCATCATTTAACGTTTTGTTAAATTATTTGCGAGGATTAGCATTAGATGTCGATCTTAAAAAGTATGGTAGTAAAGAATAATATTAAAAAAATATAAAATTATGAAAACTTTAAACACAACTGATTTTGATCACATTACACTCAAGCTCGCTTCGCCTCAACAAATAAAAGAATGGTCTTATGGTGAAGTTACCAAGCCAGAGACGATAAATTATCGTACTGGAAGATCTGAACGTGGTGGTCTTTTTGATGAAAAAATATTCGGGCCAGAAAAAGATTACGAATGTTATTGCGGTAAATACCGACGTATTCGTTATAAAGATATTATTTGTGAGAAATGTGGCGTCGAAGTCACTCGTTCAATAGTTCGTCGTGAACGCATGGGTCATATCGAACTTTCAACTCCAGTGTCTCATATTTGGTTTTTGCGTGGGGTACCTTCAAGAATGAGTATTCTGCTCAATATTCCCGTATCGGATCTTGAAAAGGTTATATATTTTGCTGGATATATTATTACAAAGGTTCATGAAGATGAAAAAAAGACCCTCATTGAAGGTTTGGATAAAGAATATAAAGCAAAATTAAAAAATTCTGCGGATGAAGATATTAAAGAGAGGTTAAAGAATTTACTGCTTGTCACCAAGAAAGAAATTGCTGAAATTTATGAAGGTAAAGTTTTAAATGAACTTTCTTTTCATCATTATTCACTTAAATATGGTACTTGTTTTGAAGCGAATATCGGAGCTGAGGCCATTTACTCTATCTTTAAAAATCTTGATTTGAATAAATTAAAGAAACATACAGAAGTAATGCTTGAGAAGGCGAGTGCTATTGAAAAAGAAAAACTACAAAAAAGACTTTCTCTAATACGAGCGATGACTTATGCTGAGATTCGACCAGAGTGGATGTTTCTCACAGCTATCCCTGTTATTCCGCCAGTGCTTCGTCCGATGGTGGCGCTTGATGGTGGTAGACATGCGACTTCGGATTTAAATGATTTATATCGTCGAGTTATCAATAGAAATAATCGTTTAAAGAAATTAAAAGAAATAAATGCACCGGACGTAATTCTAAGAAATGAGAAAAGAATAATTCAAGAAGCTGTCGATGCGCTTATTGATAACTCAATTGCAAAGCAAAATGATTCTACAGCGATGAGTCAGTCTCAAAAGAGACCTTTAAAATCTCTATCGGACAATTTGAAATCAAAACAAGGTCTTTTCCGTCAGAACTTACTCGGAAAACGGGTGGACTATTCTGGACGTAGTGTTATCGTGGTTGGTCCACAGCTCAAACTAAATCAATGTGGTTTGCCTAAACATATGGCACTCGAGCTTTTCCGTCCCTTTGTTATTTCAAAAATTCTGCAAGCTGAATTAGCCTTTAATATTCGTGGCGCCAATAAACTTATTGAAGAGAGAACTAGTGAAGTCTGGGCAATGCTTGAAGAAGTGATAAAAGGTAAGTTTGTGCTTTTAAACCGTGCCCCTACGCTTCACCGTCTGGGTATTCAGGCTTTTAATCCAATTCTTATTGAAGGAAATGCTATTCAAGTGCATCCGCTTGTATGTCAGGCTTTTAATGCTGATTTTGACGGAGATCAAATGGCAGTCTATGTTCCCTTATTGGAAGAAGCACAAAATGAGGCAAAAAACTTGATGGCAGCAAATAAAAATTTACTTAAACCACAAAATGGTGATCCTATTGTACACCCTCGTATGGATATGGTGCTCGGTGCTTATTGGATGACTAAATCAGTTGATGGTGAACTCGGCGAAGGTAAACATTTTTCTAATCCCAATACAGCCATTACGGCCTATGAATATGGTATTGTGTCATTACGAGCAAAGATAAAAGTGCTTGCCACTGATACTCCTAAGTATAGGAAATTTGATGGTGGGATTTTTGAGACCTCTGTTGGTCAACTTCTCTTCAATAGTATATTGCCAAACGATTTCTCTTATGTCAGTGATGAAATGACTCAAGACAGACTTTCTGCTCTTGTCGATGAACTTATTGTTCATTATGGTATTGATGCTACTCCTCCAGTCTTGGACAAAATAAAAGAATTCGGTTTTAAATATTCGACTGTTTCTGGCACTACTTGGGGACTTGATAATGTGAAAGTTTCTCCAGAAAAACCAAAAATTATTGCCCGAGGTAAAAAACTAGAAGAAGAAATTATTTCTCAATGGAATGAGGGCTTGCTTTCGGAAGAAGAAAAATATCAAAAGATTATTGAAATTTGGACACGCACAAAGAAAGAATTGGAAAAAGTTCTACCAAATACAATTGAGCAAAATAGCTCCACCTATGATTTATTTACTTCTAAGGCTCGTGGTACGATGACTTCTTTGAGTCAGATGACTGGTATGATTGGTTTGATTCAAAACAACCAGGGTAAGACTCTCGAATTTCCGATTATTCCTTGTTATCATGAAGGCCTTTCTCCAATTGAATATTTCGTCATTACACATGGAGCTCGTAAAGGAGCATCAGATACTGCGCTCAACACTGCAAAAGCTGGATATTTGACTAGAAGGTTAGTAGATGTGGCACAAGATGTGGTTATTACGGAAGAAGATTGTGGTACGAAAGAAGGGAAAATTGTTCGTAAAGAAAATATTTCTGGTATTGAAATTCCTCTTTCTAAAAATATTCGTGGACGTGTGTTAGGGGCAGATCTCAAAGACAAAAATGGCAAAGTGCTTTATAAGAGGGGTTTCTTAGTTACCAAAGAAGAAGCTTATAATATTGAAGGAGCAGAATTTGAAGAAGTTTTTGTTCGCTCTCCACTTACCTGTAAAACTGTTCATGGTTTATGTCAGATGTGCTATGGTCTTGATTTGGGAAGAAACAATATGGTTGCTAAAGGAGAAGCTGTCGGTATTATTGCCGCACAAGCAATCGGTGAGCCAGGTACACAGCTTACTCTTCGTACTTTCCACGCTGGAGGTATCGCAGGAACAGATATCACCACTGGTCTACCTCGTGTTGAAGAAATTTTTGAAAGAAGAGTTCCTAAAAATCCTGCCGTTGTATCACAAACTGATGGTGAAATAATTTATATCACAGACAAGGATGGAAAAGAAAAAATTATCAAAGTTTTATCTGACACGAAAGTTGATGGTAAATCTAATGAAATAGAATACTTAGCTCCATTTAGAAGAATTCCTATTGTAAAAGTTGGTGAGCGAATCTTAAAAGGTGAATTATTGACTGACGGTTCGGCTGATATTGCAGAAATTTTCAAATATGGTGGTAAAGATATTGTTGAAGAATATATTATCCGTGAAATCAATAAAGTTTACGAATTGCAAAGTGCTTCTATTTCTCGAAAACATACAGAAATAATTATTCGTCAAATGTTTTCACGTCGAAAAATTAAAGATGCAGGTGAGACCAATTTTTCCAATGGTGATATTGTAGAAAATACAGCATTTATTGAAGAAAATATGAGAATAGAAAGAGAAGGTGGTAAAGACGCCAAAGCAGAAACAGTCGTCCTCGGTATTACTGAAGTATCGCTTCGAACCAAAAGCTGGTTGTCTGCTGCTTCATTCCAAAACACAAATCGTGTGCTTATTGAAAATGCAATCAAAGGTGGGGTGGATTCTCTTCGTGGGTTAAAAGAGAATGTAATTATTGGTAGATTGATTCCAGCTGGTACTGGATTCAAAGAACGTATAGTGCTTCCTCCGGTTTTAGAATAATTTAATTTATGAACTCTCCCGTAGATCAAATCAAGGAGAGGCTATCAATTGAAGATGTAGTCTCTTCTTATATAAAGTTAGAAAAGGCTGGCTCAAATTTAAAAGCCAAGTGTCCTTTTCATAATGAAAAAACTCCATCTTTTTTCATTTCCCCCGATCGAGGTACTTATTATTGTTTTGGTTGTAGCGCTTCGGGTGATATTTTTTCTTTTGTAGAAGAATTTGAAGGATTGGATTTTAAGGGAGCACTTACGCTTTTAGCTTCTCGAGCTGGAGTACAACTCGGTAATTATTCTAAAGAGTCTGCTAGTGAAAAAGATAGACTTCTACGGGCAATGGAAGAAGCGACTTTATATTTTATGAGTAATCTAAAGGAAAATCAGGAAATATTAGATTATTTAAAATCTCGTGGACTTGAAGATAAAACCATTTTGGATTTTAGGGTTGGTTTTGCGAAAGATACTTGGCGTGATCTTTATGATTTTTTAAAGAAAAAAGGCTTTAATGATATTGAAATAGAAAAAGCGGGATTGGCAAAAAAACCAAATTCGTCGGGTCTGAGTGGGGGAGAGAAAGGTTTTTATGATCGATTTCGTAATCGGATTATGTTTCCAATTTCTGACTCAAGTGGGCGAGTGATAGCTTTCTCGGGTAGGCTTTTCAAAGATGATGGTAAATCTGCAAAATATCTTAACAGTCCCGATACTCCTATTTTTAACAAATCGGCTGTTTTATATGGTTTAGATAAAGCTAAAGATTCAATTCGAAAAAATAATTTTTCTATTTTAGTAGAAGGACAAATGGATTTATTGTTATCACATCAAGTCTTGTATAGAAATACTATTGCTACAAGTGGTACCGCTCTTTCTGATTCTACTGTGTCTAGAGAAAATGTTGTATCTAATTTAGGTTTGGTACGCAGATTATCGAACAATTTAGTTTTGGCTTTTGATGGAGATAAAGCGGGTATATCTGCTACAGGTAGAGCGGGTAAAATAGCTCTTTCTCTTGGTATGGATGTAAAAATAGCTGTATTGCCAGACGGTGTTGACCCAGCGGATTTAATTTCTAAAGATGGTGTAGAGGCTTGGAAATTAGCAATAAAAAATTCCAAGCATATTATTGAATTTTTATTAGAAAAAACACTAAAAAATTTTGGTGACGATACACGTAAAATCGGTCGTGAAGTTAAAGAGAAAATTTTACCCTATGTTGATGCGCTAGAAAGTGCTATCGAAAAAGCTCATTTCTTAAAAAGAATAAGTGATCTTACTTCTATTTCTGTATCTGCTCTTGAGGAAGATTTGAAGAAAATTGAAAAAGAGCAAAAGTATGAAAAAATTCAAATAGAAAATACCCTTGAAAATAAAGACAATTTACGTCGCAAGGATTATATAGAGAGAAAATTACTTGGAATAATTTTTTGGCAAAAAAGTTTAACGGACGTTGGACGTCTGAATTCCGGACGTCCAACGTCCGTAGATGCTGATAAAATTTTAAAAGAACTGAGCGATATTTTAAAGAAAGACATAGAAGAGATATTAGAAAATAATAAAAGCAATAAAGACGATTTAATTTTTGAAGCTGAAGTTTTTTATGAAAACACATCTTTTGACAAAGATATAAAAGAACTCCTTTATAACCTAAGAGAAGAATATTTAAAAGAAGAGTTAGGCAAAAAAATGAGGGAATTTAATTTAGCCGAAGAAAAAAAAGATATAGAACTGGGACAAAAATTATGGAAAGAAATAAATGAAATTACTAAGAAAATAGAAGATATTAAAAATAATCGTTTAAAGAAATAAATTATGAAAAAGAAAAATAAAAGATTAAGTAAAATCAAAAATAAAACTTTTAAAAAGAAAAAGACTGTTAAAAAGGCGGTAAAAAAAATAATTAAAAAGAAACACAAAACAAAGTTAAATAAAAAGAAAAACCTTAAAATATCAAAAAAATCAACAGGATCAGAGAAAAAAATAGAAGTTCTAGCGCGTCTCTCAAATGAGCTTGTTGAAAAGGGTAGAAAAAGAGGTTTTATTACTTATGATGAAATTTTAAAAACTATACCTGATATTGAAAACAATATTTTATTTTTAGATGAACTTTATGAGAAATTTGCCATTGCTGGTATTGATATCTTGGAGGGTGGCAATTTACTTAACCTCGACAACGATCTTTCTGATAAAGATTTAAATAAGTCTGGTATGTATGACTCGATTCAAATGTATCTTAAAGAAATAGGGCAGTATCCGCTTATTCATGCCAGTGAAGAAAAAGATTTAGCCAAAAGAATTGAAAAGGGTGATATTGAAGCGACCAATTTACTCGCTCGAGCTAACTTACGTTTAGTGGTTTCTATTGCTAAAAAATATGTGGGTCGAAGCGCAAATTTGACTTTACTCGACCTGATTCAAGAAGGAAATCTCGGACTTTTTAAAGCAGTTGAAAAATTCGATTGGACGAAGGGCTATAAATTTTCTACTTATGCTACGTGGTGGATTCGCCAGTCTATTACTCGCGCTTTGGCTGATCAATCTAGAACTATTCGTATACCAGTGCATATGGTGGAGACAATTTCAAAATATAAACAAATACACCGAAAATTAAGTCAGGATTTAGGCCGAGAACCTCTAGCTGAGGAAATTGCCACTGAAATGGGTTTTCCAGTTGAAAAAATACATGTGATTGAAAATATTTCACAAGAGACAATTTCTCTAGAACAGCCGATAGGTGACGATGATGACAAATCAACTCTGGAAAACTTTATTCCAGATGATAAAATTTTACGCCCAGACCAAGAATCTTCTCGTCGTATTTTATCCGATCAAATTAAAGAAGTCCTCGATGAACTTAATCCCAAAGAACGCCGAATTTTAGAAATGCGTTATGGTTTGCTCGACGGTATTCAACACACGCTTGAAAGAGTGGGGGAGGAATTTGGCGTCACTCGTGAACGTATTCGTCAAATTGAAGCAAAGGTGCATGAAAAACTTCGCCAGCATGATAAGATTTCCAGACTAAAAAACTACTTTGATTAGATTTTTAATCTATATTATTTTATTGCATTCAATCTCCGCATTACGTTTTCGATTGATTGAGCGCCCGGAATTTCGTCAATAATTTTACCATTTACTAGAATTAATGAATATGGAGTGCCCAACACACCTGCTTTTTCTCCGTCCGCTATATCTTGGTCTACTTTATTTTTATATTTTCCACTTTCTAAACAGGTATAAAAAGAAGCAGTATTTAATCCAATATATTGCGCGGTGTTAGTTAGCTCTTTTTCTTCAAGAAGGTTATTTGAAGGCGTAATTTCAAATAATCTGTCAGTATATTTCCAAAAAGACGTATTACCACCTTGTTCCCAAGCACATTCTGTTGCCTCGGCTTCTTTTAATGCTTTAGGGTGAAGAGGAGGTCTACCTTCGGTTCCTTTATAAAGAGGATAATGCCTAAAAACCCAAGCCACATTATTTTTTTGCTTGATTACTTCATGCATTGTTTCATGGAAATTTTTGCAAAAAGGACACTCAATGTCAGAATATTCCACAATTACTATTTTGGCATTATTTATGTCTCCCAAAATGTGATCTTCAGAATTAATTGGTCTGATATTTATATCTGCAAAGTTTTTAACGTTAGCTTGTTGTTGTAATGGTACTGGTTGTCTATTATTTTTTAATAAAATCGCTCCAGCTATGATAAGCCCAGCAATGATAATGGCACTAGCTATTTGTTTTTGATTATTAGCAATTTGACTCACTACCTGTTCTTGTTCATTGTTTTCTGTATTTTCCATATTATATAATCTTAACTATTAATATTTTATATTATATCATTTTTTCAAATTATGATATAATGTTTATATTACTATAAAGGTCTTTTATTATTAGTCAAATGCTCATTAAAAATGAGCGAAATAAAAAATATGTGTCATTCAAAATGTTGTCATGGGAATATGTGCACGATGGCTATGATTGGTAAAATTTTACTAATCGTGGGAGGTGTGAACTGGGGCTTGGTCGGCGTTGGAATGCTTTTAGGTAAAGATTCATGGAACGTTGTTAATATGCTTCTGGGGTCTTGGCCTATGGTTGAGGCGATACTATATGTATTAGTAGGTATTGCAGCAGTTATGAAGATATTTGGTTGCTGTTGTAGTAAGTGTGTAAATGGTGTTTGCGCGACTTGTGCAACTGAAGGTAAAACAGAGACAAAAATGTAATTTTTTGTTTTTTGCAAATCCCCCATTTTATGGGGGATTTGCTTTTTGACCCAAAAATGGTATATTAAATATACATTATTATGGGTGTTATTTTTGGTTTAATATTATACATATCAATCTTTTTGTCTGTCTATGTACAGGTCTTTTTTCTCGTTACTTTTTTTGAAAATAGTAAAAAAATCATCACTCGACGTGAAGGAATAAAATTAAAAAAATATCCCTCTGTGACCATAATTGTACCTTGTTTTAATGAAGAAAAAACAGTTTATAAAACAGTCAGGTCTTTGCTTGATTTAAATTATCCAAAAGAAAAGTTAAAAATATTTTTAATAGATGATGGATCTACAGATAGTACTTGGAATGCTATTAGTAAATTTTTACATTATACAAATATAAAATTATTTAAAAAAGAAAATGGTGGCAAATATACGGCACTCAATCTTGGTTTGCAGAATATTGAAACTGAATTTGTTGGTTGTTTAGATGCGGATTCTTTTGCGCATTCGGAATCATTAATTCGCATTATGAGTTATTTTGAGCATGATGATACTATCATGGCTGTGGCGCCTTCGGTCACCGTGTATAATCCTCAAAATATTATTCAAAATGCTCAAAAAGCTGAATATCATATGGGCGTTTTTATGAAAAAAATGCTTGGTTTTCTGGGTGCGATAAATGTTACTCCGGGTCCTTTAACGATATTTCGCAAAAAAGTTTTTGATGATTTAGGTCCATATCGCCATGCGCACAATACAGAAGATATGGAGATTGCTTATCGAATGCAAAAAAATCATTATAAAATTGAACATTGTAATGATGCTTATGTTTATACCAATACTCCGGGAACCATGAAAAAACTCTATAAACAGAGGTTGCGTTGGATTTATGGTTTTATAAATAATACATTTGATTATCGAGGTGTTTTATTTAGGAAAAAATATGGCAATTTTGCCCTTTTTACTTTACCAACTGGTATTATTTCTATTTTTTCCATTGGGTATTTATTTGGAAGGATTATTTACGATATAGGAGATTTTTTATATTCACAAGTAATTAAATTTCAAGTTGTAGGCTTAAATTTGGAAAATGGGATAAAGCATTTGGATCCATTTTTTATTGATACCAAAATGTCATTTTTTTTAATTATGATAGTTTATTCGATAATTATCTTTGCAATGGTTTGGGGGAGACGCATGTCTGAAGGGAAATTTAAATTTTCCCTAGGAATGTTTTATTTCTTTCCAGTTTTTGGTCTTTTGGCTCCATTTTGGATTATGAAGGCTATTTTAAGTACTGTTTTTACTAAAATTCCATCTTGGAGATAAATACGATGAATAATAATATCGATTGGAAAAAATATTTAATTGT
>ERZ1292633.3623-Hain-H41-02um-R1-3623-length-14870-cov-7_pt1 | contig 14870 bp, 10 predicted proteins | sample MGYA00564406_ERZ1292633 | MGnify/ENA primary metagenome ERZ1292633 (study PRJEB36523, sample SAMEA6512639) | groundwater metagenome | collected 2019-01-08 | study: AquaDiva: Metagenomics assemblies of 32 groundwater samples
CGCCAATCCCCCACAACATACATCGCGAGCACACAAGGACAAGGTACCCCCCCTCCCCCCCCGCCGCCGCCGCCCCGCCCCCCCGCAGTCCGCGGCGCGGCGGCGTCACATAGAGGGCGCGCCGACAACCTTGTTGGTGGTACCATGGGGAGTGCCAGTAGGCAGGGAAGAAAAAGACATTATTGTGGTCCCACGTACGGCACCGACTGGGTCGAATAACCCGAGTTGACCGTGACCCAGGGAAAGTCGTAGACCTCCGGCATCCCAATGTAGGGCGGGTCGAGGTCCGTGGCGGTGATGCAGGGCAGCGGACTCCGGTGCCGCCGCGACGACGGGCCCCCTTCCTCGTCGTGGGGATAGCACGAGGGCCCGTTGATGACGTACGTGGTGATGTTCGAGAGCTGCCTGCCTTGACGTCCGCCTTGCGACTTCAGCTGCTTCAGCGTGGCGACCTTGGCGTCAATGCCGCCGAAGTTCGAGCCCCAAATCCACGGTCCCACGAGGCCAATGTCGACGCCGAACGGCATGGACAGGTCGCATCGGTTGGCAACCGCCGCGCCTGGCGTGCTCGAGGGATCGCAATAGCCTTTGGGCCCTTCCGGCGGATCGCAGATAGGGATGATCAGAGCGGGGTCGTACAGATAGTCGTTGAGGCGCATGACGTCCATCATGTCCTGTACTGTGCGCATGTTCTCGGCCGCGCGCATCGTCATGACTGCGCGGCTCGCCGTCCAGCAGTCAAAGTAGCTCGATGCAAAAATCATCTTATCGAGACCACTGAGCGGTCCGCCGATGGTGAAATAGGGGCAGTTGTTGCTCACGACGAACGTGGCATCGCGCAAATGCTGAGTGATGTCGTCGTACAGGCTGTAGTTTCCTGGCCATTGTTCCACCATGTAGGCGAAACCGGGCTGTAGGCGCACATCAAGTGAGTTTGGGCCGGAAGGGGCCGCGTCATTGTACTTGTTCATGTCGACGACGATCCAATCGGCGTTGTCTGTGCCGCTCGTGTCCACGAGGAACATTTCGGACCATTCTTGGGCGCTGCCCCCCGCGATGCTCGCGCCGAACACGCGAAAAGGTACTAGCGTGGTCAGCGGATTGCACAGCACCATGTTATAGACCTCCCACTCGTTGGTTGTTTCGCTAATCGCGAAGCCGTTGGACGTCAGGATGAAGTCGTCGGAGCTGTGAATCGTGCCAGGGTACGCCGAGAAGGTGATGGTCCGCTCGAGATAGTATGTCTTGTGGATCCGGGTCATGTAGTTGTACACTTCCCACGTGACATGCGACATGATTACGTCATCGTCGGTGACTTTCACCACGAATGTGCAGTGATCGTGCAGCAGCCCTTCTTGCTGCGCGTTCCTTTGTCGCGTCTGGGGCGATAGGGTCGGGTCCGTGAATGCGGAATTGTTCGTGTTGTTGTATCCCGTGGGAAGCGTCTTCGACTTTCGCTTTTCAGTGGTGGTGGTGGTCTTGGAAGTTGGGGCAGGAGGTGCCCCCGCATCGGCGACGGCAACGTTGATTGGCGCGGCGGGGAAAGTGGCTTGCCGAGGGGGCGCGCCGAAGGCCGTGACCCATTCATGCTGAAGCCCCGCGGTGTTCGCTTGTCCGTGCATGTGTCGGAGGTGAGATGCCGAGGACGATGAAGGACGAACCCAATCGTGCTCGGACGAGAACCACAGCACATTTTCCACGGTGGTGTCCGCCTCCCGGTGCAATGGACGCCGGCGGCAGTAGCTGACAGCAAGGCCACTGATGCGGCGGTCTTCGAACATCGCGCGGTGGCGCGTCGCCAAGGCGCCGTGACGCTTTGCCGTCTTTGCGCTCGAAAAGACGCCTCCGTCACCTCCGGCCGACGAAATCGCCGTCGTGACCAGCTTTCGTCGTGCCTCACTACGGGATCGAAGCCAAGCCGACCATTCGGAAGTGGGTTGCCAGTGTTGCTGCTCTTTGGCCAGGTCCGACTTCAGTCCTTTAATATCCTGCTGGCACGTAACGCTGTAGAGGTGCCACCATGAGAGCTGCTCCATCTCGGGTGCGCGGTCGTTGTAGCCATCGACGAGCCCGACGAACATCCGGAGCGCGTTCTGAGTGGCCCGTTGCAGTGGATTGAGGCTCGCTGCGGGTTGCTCCAACAGCATGTCAAGGCGCTCCTTGTGATAGGTGTAGTACGTCCACGTGGGAGCATCGCGTTCAGGGTCCAGGTAGAACCCGCCGCCAGCATTGTAGAACAGCTGTGCGATCATCTCCTGTGTGAGGTAGCCCTCGAGGTAGCCGTGCGCGTAGTAAGCGTCGTTCGGATTGGATGCCAGCAGTTCGGCCGACGGTCCAATCTTAAGCACATCACAACCGATGTCAAGGAAGGAATGGGCGTACGTGGCCGTCGCCATGTGATTCGCAGGCGGCAGTTGATTTAATGGGTACTCAAATATCGTGAGATTCGGCATCAAGGCATACTCCGTAGCCGTGTCTGACTTGAAAGCCGTCATGTCGGTCCTTGCGAGAGTACCTCCCCTTTTCGACCACGACACTGACTTTCTGCGCGGTGTACCTCTTGGATTCGTGAGGGGAGCATTCACCTGGATTGTAGCTGACGCGCCTGCGGCGAGGAGCGCGGCGATGAGACAAAGGAGGACGTAAGACGCCGCAGCGGTGAGCCGTGACATCAATGGACTGCAAAAATGACCCAAATGACGTGTGGTTGTTTCGATGCGTGAGGGACGCAGCGAATCACCTGTCGCTCACACATCCGCAACCAAAATGTTAACAACAACAACCACAAGTCGTTGTTTTACTCTCGCGGGAGTATGGACAATCTAAAGTCTCGGCTGTCTGTTTGCATCCCTCTCTCCAAAAGGGACGAGGAAGGCTGAGGTGGCAAGCGCGCGAGCCGAAATTGAAACTATTTCACGTTGTTGAATATCCTCAGAAACGCTTCAGAATGGAAAGAGTTTTGTGCTGCGGTCCTTCGCGTGCGATGCTCTCTCACTCCTGGAAAACCGCCCCACCGAGTCAAAGATTGCGAATCGTACCCGTTTTTTCGGCTAGTCCGGAGTTGACGCGGACCCATGGGAACGAATACACATCGGGCAGACCGCGGTACGGAGGGTCCAACGATGACGTCGCCAAACAGGGCAGCGGGGACCGTTGTCCAAAGGGCGCGTCTGGTCCCTCACCGGCATCATCCTCTTGGGAGCTATAGCACGAGGGACCGTTCATAACATACGAGGTGATGTTACTGGCGAGGCGCTGCGCAATGGAATTCGGGGGCCCAGTGCGGCTGCTGCCGATCAACTGCACCAGCGACGCGACCTTGCAGTCGATACCTCCGAAATTGGAAGCAAAGAGTGTCGCAGTCATCGACCCGACGTCGACGCCCGGGGCCAAACCAAGATCCGCTCGGCATGCGATGGCGTTCACGGGTGAGTTGTCCGGTTGGCAGGCTCCAAGGCCACCGTCGCCACTGCATTCGGGGATGAGCAGGGCGGGATCGTGCAAGTAGTCATTCAGCCGCATGGCCGCCGCCACGTCGGATAGGTTCTCTGCGTTTTCTAGTGCACGGCTGGCGATGACCGCACGTCCGCTTGTCCAGCAATCATCCCAGCTGTTTGAAAACGGAATGGTTTTTTGCCCGCGGACAAAATAAGGGCAGTTGTTGCTATAGACAAAGGTTGAGCGCCGGAAGTGGCCTGTGATGTCGTCGAAGAGACTGAGGTCGCCCGGCCACTGCTCCACCATGAAGGCGAATCCGTCAAGCAGTCGGCTATCGAGGCGATGGACGCCTGCGGCGGTCGCGTTGTACTTCTTCATGTCGATGACGATCCAATCGGCGTTGTCCGTTCCGCTGTTGTTTGCGAGGAATAGCGGTGCCCAGTCTGCCCCTCCATCCGCTAATATGGTCGCGGCATTGACCCGGAAGGGCACCAAGGTGGACAGCGGATTGCACAGCACCATATCAACCTTGTTCCACTCGTTGGTCGTTTCGGTAATCGCGAAGCCGTTGGACGTCAGGATGAAGTCGTCGGAGCTGTGAATCGTGCCAGGATACGCCGAGAAGGTAATGGTCCGCTCCAGATAGTACGTCTTGTGGATCCGGGTCATGTAAGTGTACTCCTCCCACGTCGTGTGCGCCATGATTACGTCGTCGTCGGTGACTTTCACCATGAAGGAACAATGGTCCACGAGGAGCGCGGCCTGTTTCCGTTGCCGCTGCTTCCTCGCCGGTGACAGAGTTGGCATCGAAAAATTGCTGCCAGCAGACGCATTGGGGGATAATGCGGCGCTGCCGGAAGGCGGCGACGGTGGAGATAGCGAGGAGCCGGCCTCGTTTTGGGCCCGCATGTTGTGGTGACGCGCGAGGTTCGGGTCAGACCTACGACGAGCACAATATGATGTTTTCAAACCAGAATCACGGCAATCGCGAAAGACCGGTTTCAACGCGCGATACTTGTCGGACCCAACCATCGACCGCTGCTCTAACGAGGGCTGAAAGCTCTTTTGTTGCGTCCTGAATCCACTATCAAGCGCCTTCATGTCCTGTTGGCAGACGATGCTGTATAGTTGCCACCACGATAGCGTTTCATCGTCGGGGGCGACGGCGTTGTAACCCTCGACGAGTCCCAGAAACATTTGCAACCAATTGTGAATGGCGCGCTCACGCGGAGACGCCGTGGGTCGCTGGGAACTGTTTCCAAGATCGATGAGGTAGTCAAGGAAGTTCCGGTGATACTCGTAGTACGTCCATGTGTCAATGGATTGCTCGGGGTCAAGATAAAATTCGTTGCCAGCGTTGTAGAAAAGCTGTGCGATCATTTTTTGCGTCAGGTACCCCTCGAGATAGCCGTGCGCAAAGTAGGCTTCCGAAGGATCGGACGAGAGCAAGCTTGCGCTGGGACCGATTTTCAGGACGTCCCAGCCGGCGACGTCAAACGATTTCTCATAGTATCCGCTGGCGCGATGGTCAACTTTCTCGATGAGATTGTAGTCACTGACTTCAGTGACCACGAAGGATGGGGTCAAGATGAAGTAAGACCCCGGTGAGAGTGGCGTCAAGGCATCGCGTCCTGTGCTGGAGGCTCGCAATGACGGCGGTGTTGAGCGAGAGATCCGAGAGGAGCCAGTAGGATGCTGTTGCGCCGGTCGTCCACTCACACGAAAAGCGAGAAAGCCGACAATGACCAACGCGAAAAGCGACATCACAGTGAGCGATGTCATTGTTGTTGCGAGTCAGAGTGCGTCTGAGGGATGTGCTCTTGATGGAGGACATAACAAAAACCTCGGCATCCGACACATCAGCGGTCATATGCTGTCCTTAAGTTCGTACCGATAGGAGGATGCTAGAGATGGTCGACAAATTGCACACACACACGGGCGTCACACATAACACAGAGGCCACTGTAGCCATACACAGTGTAATGTAGACTGTCCGGGCGCTTCCGTCACACACTACGTACCTTCCTCGTGACACACAGCAAGAAGGATCATGCGCCCCCCCCACCATGTCCGATGCTCACCTTGTGTTGTTGCGGCCCTTGCTCACCGTGCGGTGGGGAGCAGCGTGGCTTTCTCCGACGCATCGGCCCCGACGCGCCCAAACACGGCAGCAGCGGAGTTCCCCGCGCCGACGTGCAGCGCCTCCTCTTCGGATTTGTGCCGCCGCTTCACGACTTCAAACGTCACGGCGAGGACGATGACCACGACGGAGGCACCAACGAGCACACCGAGCAGAATGGCGACGCGACGCCGCCGGGCGGCATTGATGGCGAACACGTCGAGACGCGGCGTCGACCGTGAGTAGACCGTTTTCCAGTTGTGGTCGAAGATGACGGGCTGGCCCCAACGAATCAGCCGACGGAACTGGCCTGGCGCTTGGTACCAGTCAAACGGGGGTAGATCGACGCCCGCTGACGCGGGGCCCCAGATGACATTGAAGTCCACATTCACTGTCCCGAACGGAGCGGTGGACGTACTGTTGGTTGAGCCATTGCCGGCGGGAGTTGGTGGCGCTTGGTTGAGCGCGAGCAAACTGGCGAGCGACAAGACCTTGCCGTCGATCGCACCTTGGTTCCGTTGACCAAGTAAGCTATTCAGCACGCCAAACGAGTCGGATGCGTTGACGAGATCGCCTCGTGGCGCGATGGCAATGAGGGCCGAGGATCCGCCTTCGGTGAAGTCACCCAAAGAGCAATTGACCCGGACGCAGGCGGGGTAAGGCCCTTTGTACTCTGAGCAGGTCGGCGACACGGCGTTGTCATCCGTGCCGTGCGCGTTGCGGCGCAGGATGGATTCCACGCTGGCCACGTCGAGCATGGCGTAGCCCGGACCGAGCAGCGCGTCCTGGGTCATCAGGTGCAGGGGCGAGAGGAAGCGGTGGAAGTACCGGCCGTAGCGGCAGTCCTCGGCCGCCGCCGTGACGTTCATGGCGGACGCGATCACCGAATGGAACGGAATGCCGTGACTCGCAAACCATGAGTTCGACGCGAGCATGCGCGTCTGATCGCTTGAGACGACGAGAACGGCGGCTCCGGTGGGACCTGGCGCTGGGCCTTCCTCCACGAGCGTGAAAAATCCGGAAAGGAGCACATCGGGAGACGTCCACAGCTGTGGTTCCGTCAATGGAGTGGCGTCTGCTTGCCCTGGGAACAAGGCGCCGAGCTGCTTTCGATCCAAGATGACATATTGACACAAATGCGCGCCGCTGGGATAGACAGCCATTTGAGCCGCGAACGCGGCGCCGCTCGTGGCTGTCTCGGCGCCGATCATGACGCGCATCTGTGACATGAGAATGCCCTGTGGCAGGATGGCGGTGCGGTTGTCGCTGCCAGGAGGATACTGAAGTGGGGTGCTCGTGATCACGAGGCCGTTGGACGTGACGATCATGTCATCCCCTGAGCCCCAATACCCAGCGGTGGCCGTCATCGAGATGGTCGCCTCGTAATAGCGGTACGTTTTGACGTAGCGGACGCCTCGGGTGTAGCCGTCGATGGTGTTGTGGCCGACGAGCACGTCGTTCGGCGTCAGCGCGATGAGATTGTAAGCCCCGATGCGTGTTTTGGGAATGTCCAGCATGTACGCGTACTTCGGCGGGGGCACCACGGGCTTATTCAGCTGCAGCAAGATGGGATCCACGTCGCTCTTGAAGGCCATCCAGAATAGCTGAAAGTGCGACAGCTTCAAATAGGTCATCTTCGAATCCACCAGGGCCGCGTTGTAGCCGCGCACGAGGCCATAGAACTGCATGAGCTGCTTGAACGCGCCCAACTCCGTGGCCGCTATGTTACTCGCGTTGAAGCCTTGACAGTAGGGCGACACCTGCCAGTTGCAACCACCCGTGGTGGGCTTAATCTGCCCCGGATAGCCAGCAACTGCCAAGCTCTCCAGGTAGTTGAGATGGTCTGTGACCCACTGACGCTGCCAGGGTGACATGATGAGCGGGTACACATGACACTGGAAGATGTAGTACATGTGACGGTAGGTGGCGTATCCTTCGGCGTAGCCGACGGCAAAGCGCTCCGCGAGGACGGGGCTTGTCTGGTTGGATTGGTCTTGAAAGGCTTGGCTGCGCGTGTACAGCGTCGTGGTAATTTCGACCGACGGCCACTCCGGGATCGGTGTTTGGTCCATATCGATCGACTTCGATAGGATCGCGGTGGCAAGGGCGTTGTCCTGTCCCTCGTTGCGCAGGATCGTGAGGCGGGTGAAAGGGGCCTCTTGCGTGACGTCGCTTTCGTCGACGACGTTCACGAAATTGAAAGGCGAATCGTCCGGGTAGTCTCCTCCATTGTCATCGGATTGCGCAGCCGCGAACAATACGGCGGCGGTGGGGGACCACGACGACGTCAACGTCGCCAGTATGAAACTAGCGCCCACCAAGGCAGTGGTGACGGCTACAGGACGCATACGTTGTATACCTGAGGGTAACTGTGTTGTGCCTTGAACGGATTTTTGCGGCGCGAAAAAAATTGTACAGAATTGCAAAATGAAGCCAGCAATCAATCTTGGATCCAATGGTTCGCGCAATTGGGCGTGAAAAAACAGTCAATGCCTTTGTCACATCAACGATTGTCCAATTAGGGGGAACGAACACACCCCCCGCGACCACCCCCCACACACACAACAAAGGGGACACACGGTGCGAACTGGGGGCGCTGTTGCGAGGGAGGAACGCGCGGCGCCGCGTAAGGGAGACACGACTTGGACGACTGGGGAGGGTGTGCTGCGCTTTGCCCCTAGCGACCGAGCAGCGACTGCCGCTCATTGACACTGGCTGGGCCCACACCGCTGTCGCGTTGGTTCCCGGAAGGTGACGCAACGTTGTCGACGGGTGACGCAGACGCCGCGTTCACGGAGCTGCGCGCCGCTCGTGATCGCTTGGTCATTTGTGCGGTCACGATCACGGCCACGATGGCGAGTGCCGCCAACACGGATCCTGTCGCCGCGATGACCGCAACGCGACCCTTGAACCCTGCACTGCCGCCTTGAACCAAAGGTTGACCCGCCACGGTGATTTCAACGTTCACCCAGTTGCTTCGAACGATGTTTTGTTGGCCATATCGCAGCAATCGCCGGAATTGATGAGGGAGCTTGTACCAGTCGAACGCGGGCAGCGACGGGCTTCCGACTGACCAGGTGGGGCCCCAGAAGAGGTTCCAATTGACGGTGATGTCGGACACGTCGACGCGTTTGGGCGCATAGGGGTCCGGCGTCCCAGACGGCGGAAGTTCCGCGACCAACGTCGCCTGTGAGAGCAGATTGGCGACCGAGATAACCTTCGAGTCGATGGCCCCTTCATTGCGCTGTCGCAGTTCCTCGTGCAGCGCGCCGTACATGTTATCGTCATCGTCCGGGACGAGGTCGCCGCGGGGCGCCATCGCGAGGAGGGGGCTGCGGGCATCCGCGTCGCAGTCCACCTGCCGGCAGGCGGGGTAGTCGCCCTCGTACTCTTCGCACGTTGGGGCGATTTGATCCGGATCCTCCGTGAAGTCGTTGTGCTGTAGCACGCTCTTGAAGCTGTACGCCGTCAGTCCCGTGAACCCGACTCGATACAGTTCCTTTGTCGTCATGATCGCGACGGGGGACACCAACCGATCAAAGTACGAGCCGTAAGTGCAGTTGACCTGAGCCGCGAGCAGGCCGAGGCTGCGGCTCACCGTGACCGAGACCGGGAGGCCATGGCATTCATGGTAGCCGTCTTGCATAAGGTCCGACGTGTGGGCCTTGCTCTCCACCACCCCCTGCGCCCCTTCCTCCACGAGCGTGAAAAATCCTTCCAACAACGCGCCTGTAGAGCGCCAAGACCCGCGATGCGTGAACGGGGAGCCGCCGGACCCGAAATGAGGGTTCGCGATGTTCAAGAACGACGACGAAACGCGCTTGATGTCGACGACACCATACTGCGCGACGTGCGTCCCGCTGGCATTTTGGGCCATGATTTGCGCAAAGTCCGCTGCGGAATTTGCCGACGTCGACGCCACCATGAGCCGCATCTGTGACAGGATGACGTTCGGCGCGATGTCTTCGCCAGCTTTCAGATCCCGAGGGTCGCCGGAAAGTGACTGTGGGAAACGAGCCTTGAGATCGGCGCTCGGGGGGATGATGAGGGGCGTCCCGGTGATCGCCAATCCATGCGACGTGACGATCATGTCGTCTCCCGAGCCCCAGTACCCTGCGGTGGCTGTCATCGTGATCTTGCCTTCAGGGAAACGGTACGTTTTCACATAGCGCGCCATCCGCGTATACCCGTCGATGGTGTTATGGCCAATGTAAATGTCCTCCGAGGCCAAGGCGATGAGGGAGTAGCCACGGACCCTTGGCGCCAGGATATCCATCATGTAGGCGTACTTCGGCACCGACGTGGGCGGCGGGGCGTTCACCTTGTAGATGACGTCCATATCGTTCTTGAAGGCCGTCCAGAAAAGTTGAAAATGAGACAGCCGCAAGTACGGCATACGGTAGTCCAGAACGGCTTGCTGATAACCGAGAACGAAGCCATAAAACTGCATAACTTGAAGAAACGCCGCGCGGTGAACGGGGCTCGGGATCTGCTTGTCGATGTCCACGAAGCCGGGACAATAGGGATTGTCCCGCCAGCGGCAGGCTGGATTGGTGGCCGTCGGAAATCCGCTCAGATTCTCCAGATATGTTAGATGGTTCTCGACCCATCGGCGCATCCAGCCGGGGGTCAAATACGGGTCGACGTGAGTCTGAAAAGTGTAATAAATGTGCCGAAACGACAGATAGCCTTCAAGGTACCCGACACCGAATCGGCTCATGACCTTGGCGTCGGTCGAGGATACCGGATATGGAGGCAACCCCTGCGGCGTGACAATTGGCAGTGTGGCGTTGGCAGCGTACAGATACGCGAGTTCGCCCGTCAGGTAGAGCGATGGCCACTCGGGCAGATAGTACTGGTTCATACTCACACCACTTGTGCGATACGCTGAGGCGATGGGAACCTTCGCGGGTGTCCACGAGTTTTGGAAGGAAGGGTACGTGGAGGCGGCCCAGGTGCCGTTCTCGATGGCCCAGCCCCAACACTGCTGCTGCGCCGTGCCGACGGTTTTGCACGTCGAGAAGAGCGTGAAGCCATCGGTAGCGGGCTGGGCAGTCGCCCCAACGGCTAGCAGGACGGCCGCGACCAAGAGTCCGGATGCGATTACGACGTTTGAAGCAGCGGCCATGTTAGGGGTCAATCCTATGCTGCCAAAGGAAGCTGTCGACTTTCAAAACCAAACAAACACACGAGGGAGGGTTTAAAAAAAACAACCGAGTTCTCGTCGGTGCCCTCCTCGTATTTTTACATGAATAAGAAAAAAGGGACCTCAACTTCCCTCCCTGAAAAAAGGACCTTCCCCCTCAAACGAGCCAAAGGTGGAAGACGGGCTGTTGCTCACGTCACCGTCGTGTCATCTTTCGCGCAGCTTTCCCTCGACAAGTTGTTGACGACGAGAGGCAGCGCCCACGGCAACACGGTCGATCGTCGCGCGATCGTCCCGGAGTCGCCGCAGTGGGACCGTCTGCGGTATGACCTCGCCCCCACGGTGCGTCTTCTCCCGCCTTCGAATGTACAAATCTCGTGCCGCGAGACCCCACAGGCGGTCCGTTCCCAGACCGGCAATCGTACGCACCATCGCGTTGGCCGTCTTGACGAGGGCGCGGCGGTCCGCCGGGCGCAGCGAGGCCAGCATGTGCTTCGCCTGTTCCGTTGTGAGGTCACTCGGTACTTTCAAGCGAGCTGGCTTTCGACGGTCGACGACAGTCCGCGGTTCGGCGGACGTCTTCTTGCCCGAGTCACTTGCGAATCGCGCGCCGGTGAGTTGCAAGAAGACGTCGCTGCTGGCTGACGTCCCGGAAGCCTCCGCAGAGGGTGCGGTGCGTCCGTCACGACTATGACGCATCATTCGCCCCACCACCACACCGCACACGGCAACGCGCGGTAACCCGCCGCCGCCTCGCGCGGCATGGTGAACGTGCGACCGGTCGCGAGGCACGAGGAGCCGACCCACGCTCCGGAAAAACAACATTGGAAAAACGCGACGGGCCGAAACCCCCTTGTTGCGTCGAGGTTCCTGAATGGTGGGAATGAAGCACACAGACAAAATGGGGCAGTTCTGCCAGACAGTTCCGTCTGTGAGGCTCCTTTTGCAGAAAGCTCCGAATCGTGTTCGCCATCATTGCCATTGTCCACGACTGCTTGTTTTAAAATTGTGACCGGAATGGTGTGGTTCGGGGAGGTCATTCACCCGTAGTATTCCGCCCGGACGCAGCTTGCCTGGAAGTCGCAATTGGCTGTAGCGAAACATCCCACACGGGCTGTTCCGTGTGCGGAATTCTGGGTGCGATAACAGCCCGGTTCGCCAAGTCGTACAAGGCGGTGCTCAGAAAAGAAGGAAGGTTGGGGTTCGGCGTCCCTGACGCGGGAACGGCAACGGTCGCCCGGGGCGGCCGCAACGTTTTTGGTTTCTTACCGTCCCGATGGGCCTGGTGACGGAACGAACAATCGTCCGCTCCTTGCTGCTGGCCAGAGGATGCTAACACGTGAACCATGGCCGCCGCGCACTGCCGCGCAAGCACCTTATGCGAATACTCCCGATAGCGGCGTCCTAAAAGAGCCGTGAAGCGCTGCCGGTGGTAGCAGTAAGCGCCGATGTCCCAGAGGCAGCTCAAGGGAAGTCGGTCACGCACGAGCGCGAATAGCAAGAGTCGGTGCAGCGGCGACCCTGCCCAGCCCATGCGTCTCTGCGACGCGACGAAAAGATGGTCACTCCGCCTTCGCGAGGCGACATACCCGGCCAAGGCTTCCGCGTCGCCAAGCTCCCGCTGCAAATCCGCCAGGCTCACGATGCGGCGTCGATCCTTGACCGAACGTCGCGCCTTTGTCGTGTCGTCGGGATTGACGGTGGGTGCGCCGAAGACGAGACGCTGGCCGCGACGAATTCGGTACAACTTTCGACGTTGCTCTCTTCTGACGAGCAAGTAAAGCCATCGGTGATCATTGCGGGAAAGCTTCATCCGCTCCGCGAATTGGAGCAACCACGCGGGGTACTTCGTGCGGGTCGTTGACTTTTTACGCAATAGATTTCTGCAGTGGTGTTGCGTGATCACGTCGGGTTGTGGGGCATTCCGTTCCGCGTCACCGCGTGGGAGAATGAGGGCGGCCGCGGGAGCACGACGACGGAGCCGGAGGCCATTGACGGGGGATGGAGCACGATCATGGTGCTGAGGGACGCTGAGGGAATGAGGAGCGGCGGCGGCGATGAGGTGCGGCGTATGGATTATGCTACCTACAGTGCGCCGAGATGTCGTGCGGTGGCGTTCGGAGGGATAGACACCTCTCACGAGATCACTCGATGCGAAGGAAGAGCTGAGGATGAATGCCGACCGGCGTCCTCCTACCAGCGGCTGGACGATACCAAGTAGCCGCAATAGAGTCGGCATTCCGAATGAAACGGAATATTAGTCGATTGCAAACGCGCGAGAGAGTGACAGAGGCGCGCAAAGACGGCGCGCTATTTGCCGAGACGTTAAGGGCACCGCATAAGGCAACAAATAAGGAAAAAGGCCGACACTTTCTTCCCTGCAGCATAAAGTGAGCAACAAGAAAATGAAATCAAAAAGTGTTTCGCAGCACTAAATGATGCTTGACTCAAAATAAGCGACAGGAGAGATAATGGGTAAAATTACTGAAGTTGATCAGTGAGCCCACGACACGACGTCCACAGTTTAACCGGAGCGACCGTGGCCGTCGCATTTTCCCCTCCTTCACCTCCTCCTGTAGCCCCCCCGGAGGTGGCCACCAACTTCACAGCGGCTGTCGTGACGAAGCAATCCGTGCGGCGCACGTAGTACGTCCCCGCAGGGAGGTGCATGTTGAGGCGCACCGAGGACGCGTCCCGATGAAACCGCCCCCCGTCAGTCACCGGCGCATGGGGAAGATCGCCAACGAATGCAAGCGGCGACGTTAGCGTCGCGATGGCGAACCACCTGTCGTTCCGCGGCGTCGCTTCCGCGGGCATCGGAATCCACCCTCTGGCCACGGCCGCCATCATGACCGGGCGGATGGACGCGACGCGCTGAACAGAGATGGTCGTCCTCAAGTGAGGCACATCCCCTGCACGGAGACTGAAACTGACGGGAATGCGCCGAAGGGGTTCGCGGACCATTGCACCGCCACCGATCGCGGCGAGAGCGTCGTCGTCTTCCAACCCGATGGCACTCCCGCCCCCGTCGAGTCGAACCGGCTGACCAGGTGTCGTTCCAGGAGAGTTGTCCGGGTGCAGAAGGTTGTTATCGTCGGAAGCGCTCGCTCCACCGCCAGCTCCCGCCTCATCCCGCCACACGTGGTCGCACATGCCGACGGTGTGGAGCCGGATGGGTACCTCGGTGGTGAACCTCCGGACGTGGCTCGAGGAGAGCAGGTCGATGTCGGCTGTTTCTACAGTTGGCGTCGGTGCCGAACGGAAGTAAAACGTAGGCGACTCATGCTTCGCGGGCGTGTCTACCGGGATGCGTCGTGGAGCCTCGCCAGCCCAATGCAAGCGCCGCGGCGCCTTTCGCGGCCCCGAGGCGCGTTGCCGTTGAGCTGACGTTGCGAACACTTGACTCTGACTGCCGAGATGATTGGTTCGCTGACGCTGCGCCTCGAGCACTTTCGCACGAATGGCAGCTAGGCGATTCACTGCCTCACGAGGGGTGGGCGAATTGACGGACGACGACGCGGAAGACATCGCACTGCCTGCCCGCTTTACCCTTTCGTCCGAATCTACTGTCTGTTAAAACAAAAAAAAACCCGTGCTGAACGCAACAATCCAAGTACGCAACGGCATTTCCCTTGCTCCCTTTCTCCATCGACAGAATGGACCGATCGGTGCATCAAGTCCGCCGTCGCCCCCCTCTCTCGCTCTCTTGCTCTCAGTGTTTGGTGAAAGCAAAAAGGGAAAAAGAGGCTTCTTGCAGACAACCGACCACCTTTGGGCTCTGCTCCTCGTTGAGTCTACCTGTATGATACGACAGCTGAAAAAAATAATAGGAGGAGTGAGTATGATGGGCTTTTTTCTGGAGGGTCCTCGCTCATGCTGCCACTTTTCGTTTGCCTTTGTTCGACCGCGCGAGCTTGAAGAAGGACTAGCGGAGGACGAACGCCAGCAGAGACAGAGCGCACGAAGAGGCGAACGGAGCAACCGAACAAAAAAAAAGGAACGCTGAAAGCACACACACTAAGAAACAATCCAATGAAGAGGGACACAGGCATAACTGAAGAAAACAAAGGCGGATGCGAAGCCATTCTCGTTTTTCGTCTCTCTATTTGCTTTTTTTCAGGGGGGGGGGGGGGGGGGGGGGGGGGGGGGGGGGGGGGGGGGGGGGGG
>ERZ1292633.3625-Hain-H41-02um-R1-3625-length-14866-cov-9_pt1 | contig 14866 bp, 9 predicted proteins | sample MGYA00564406_ERZ1292633 | MGnify/ENA primary metagenome ERZ1292633 (study PRJEB36523, sample SAMEA6512639) | groundwater metagenome | collected 2019-01-08 | study: AquaDiva: Metagenomics assemblies of 32 groundwater samples
AAGCCGCACATCAAGACCTCGCTCGCGCCCGGATCGCGCGTGGTGACCGAATATCTCACCAACGCCGGCCTGCTGCCCTACCTGGAGAAGCTCGGTTTCTACCTTGCCGGCTATGGCTGCACCACCTGCATCGGCAACGCCGGTCCTTTGGCCGAGCCGATCGAGGAGGCGATCGTGCAGAACGACCTGGTGTGCGCGGCGGTGCTCTCGGGCAACCGCAACTTCGAGGCCCGCATCCACCCCAATCTGCGCGCCAACTTCCTCGCCTCGCCGCCGCTGGTCGTGGCTTACGCGATCGCCGGCACCATGCTGCGCGACCTGATGACCGAGCCGCTGGGCAAGGGCCGGGACGGCAAGGACGTGTGGATCGGCGATGTCTGGCCGACGAGCGAGGAAGTCCACGCGTGCATGAAGTACGCGATGAATCCCAAGACTTTCCAGCGCCTGTACTCGAATCCGGGCAAGGACAACCCCCTATGGCAGGGCATCACCTCGACCGCGGGCCAGGTGTACAACTGGCCCAAGTCGAGTTATATCGCCGAGCCGCCTTTCTTCGAGGACTTCGGCATGCAGCCGGGCAAGATTGGCAATATCACCGGCGCCCGCGCCCTGGGCATATTCGGCGACTCGGTCACCACCGACCACATCAGCCCGGCGGGCTCGATCAAGCCGAGCTCGCCCGCGGGCGTGTACCTGCTCGAGCACGACGTGCCGGTGCTGGACTTCAACAGCTACGGCGCGCGGCGCGGCAACCACGAAGTGATGATGCGCGGCACCTTCGCCAACGTGCGCATCAAGAACCTGATGCTGCCGCTCAAGGCCGACGGCGCGCGCGTCGAAGGTGGTATCACGCTGATGCAGCCCTCGGGCGAGGCGCTGCCGATCTATGACGCGGCGATGAAATACATCGCGCAGGGCACGCCCACGGTGGTGTTCGGCGGCGAGGAATACGGCACCGGCTCGAGCCGCGACTGGGCGGCCAAGGGCACGCAGCTCCTCGGCGTGAAAGCGGTGATTGCCAAGAGCTTCGAGCGCATCCACCGCTCCAACCTGGTCGGCATGGGCGTGCTGCCCTGCCAGTTCAAGGGCGCGGACAGCGTCGCCACGCTCGGCATCAGGGGCGACGAGGAATTCGACATCCTCGGCATCGACGGCGCGATCAAGCCGCAGCAGGACGTGACCCTGGTGATCAAAAGGAAGGACGGCAGCCGCCGGGAAGTGCAACTGTTGCTCAGGATCGACACCAGCATCGAGGTCGACTACTACCGCCACGGCGGCATCATGCCCTACGTGCTGCGCGAGCTGCTGGCGGCAGCCTGACACCTGGGTTCGGGCAACAGGGTCAGATCTTGCATTGGGGCATTGAGTTGAGGCAAAAGGGTCAATGCAAGACCTGACCCCGGTCACATTTGCGGCGATGATTTCCAGTGCCCGCGGGGACAGCGCCGGATCATCCTTCAGGAGATAGCGCAGCAGAATCTTCGGGTGTACACTTGGTGTGTTACTTTCAGGAGTGCCGCCCATGGACATCGGAACGAAGGAGTTGCGCCGCCGCCTGAGCGAAATTCTCGACCGCGTGGCGCGCGGCGAGCGCGTGATCGTGCACCGGCGGGGCCGTCTGGCGGTGACGCTCGCGCCGCTCGTGCCGCGTGCTTCCCGGCTGCCGAGCCTCGCGGCGTTTCGCGCGGGCCTGCGCGTTCGGGGCCGGTCGCTGAGCGCGGAAGTCGTCGCCGCCCGCGGGCAAGAGCGCGCTTGATCCGCTATATCGACACGTCGGTCCTTGTCGCTTATTACCTGCCCGAGCCGCTGAGCGAGCGCGCCGAGCGCGGCCTGCGGCGCGGCGACACACCCTCTATATCGCCGCTGGTCGAGCTCGAATTCGCCTCGGTGCTCGCACGCAAGGTGCGCGCGCGGGAACTCGCTCCGGCCGCGGCGCGCGCGGCGCTCGAACAGTTTCGCGCGCATCAGGAGGAAGGGCTGTATCGCAGGCTCGAAATCGGTGCCGCCCACTACGATCAGGCGCGGCGCTGGGTAGAGGCGTTCAGACCGCCGTTGCGCACCCTCGATGCGTTGCACCTCTCGGTTGCCGCTGGCGCCGGTGCGGCACTGCTCACTGCGGATGTTCAGCTTGCCCGCGCCGCGCGTGCACTGCATCTGGCCTGCCGGCTGCTGCGCGCAAGCGCCCGCGCCACCGCCGCGACGGGAGCGAGGTCGCGAAACGCGCTCTAAAATGGGCCCCGACCCCTTTTCTCCATCAACTCGGTGACTTGCGTGGCGACTTGTTCTCTTGCAGCAGGATCTCAATCTCCTCCACCGGGACCGGCCGGCTGAACAGGTATCCCTGGAACTCATCGCACTTGAGCAGCCGCAGCAGATTCGCCTGCTCTTCGCTCTCCACGCCTTCGGCGACGACTTTCAGGCTCAGCAAATGTCCGAGCGAAATGATGGTGGACACGATACTGAGGTCAACCGGGCTGCTGGTCATGTTCGCGATGAACGCGCGGTCGATCTTCAGCGAACTGATGGGCAGCCTGACGATATGGCTAGGCGTGGAACAGCCGGTGCCGCAATCATCGACCGCAGGCTGCTCGGGTCGAAGCCGCTTTTCACGATACAGGAGTTGGCGCCGACATCGATCCCGCGCTCGCGTTGCTCGCGCGATTCGCGGGCCGTCACCAGAACCAAATCGGGTCCGCGCTCGCGATGGCCTCATGGCACGCGAGACGAATTCGCCCCCTCAACGCGAAAGGAACTCACGGGTCGCCCGGAACAGTACGTCGCGCTTCGTCTCGAACGGCACCCAATGGGTCGCGTCGGGAATGACGAGGTCGGTCGCGTTCGGCAGTTTCCCTGCGAGCGCACGGTCGGCGAAAACATCGCGATCCCCGGCGACGACCAGGGTGGGGGTGCTCACCCGCGACGCGTCGTAGAGCGGTCGATTCGACCAGATTTCGAACAGATCGGCGAGCGGTCCCATCGGGCGCACGACGATCTCCTTGCCGGCGGTCGTTCGCGCATTGCCGCAGCGACGCATCAGGGCTTCGGCCTTGGCGATCGCATCCGGGCTCGCGATGTCCTCGCGTCCTTTCAGCATCATGCGCCAGTGGGCCAGCGCAAGCGTTGCGTCGAGGCGTTGATAGGCTGTCCGCGCGGGCGCGAATCGGCGCTTGTCGTCGGGCGCGGCGAACGGCTCCGTCATCAGGGGAAGAACAAAGCCGTGCATGGTCCCGAGCAGCACCATCCGGTTAACGTCCGAGGGATGCGCTGCGGCGAACATCGGCGCAACCACGCCGCCCCAGCTCCAGGCGATGATCGCCACCTGTTGCGCCCCGGTGTGTTGTTTGATGGCGTCCACGACCTGTTTCACGTCCCTCACCGCATCCGGGGCGCGGCCGACCGGCGAACCGCCCTGCGGTTTCGAGGAGCGTGCGAACCCGCGCATGTCCACGGCCCAGACGTCGAAGCCGGCTGCGGCAAGGTCTTGCGCCCAGGAATAACCCGGCAGGTCGAAGGCGTCGGCGCAGGGTGCACCGAAGGGATGCAGCATGAGCACAGGTACAGCGCCGTTTGGCTTGCGTGCCTGGTGCCGGACTGCATGAATCTCGATTCCCGGGTCGCCCCCGGCCAACCGCATTTCGTCGGCGCCGAGCGCCGGTTCACCGGATGCGAAGGCGACAAGAAGCATGCTGCAAGAGATCAATGCGTGCGGGAAGCTCTTCATCGACCCGGGTCCGAGGTGGGGAGCCAATTATCCGGCAGGAAGCGAATGCGAACCGGCGGCCGTTGCCGACTATCGTGGCGCTACTCCACGCGCGCGCCCGAGCGCCTCACGGCCTCGCCCCAGCGCGCGATGTCCGTCTTGATCAGATCGGCGAATTCCGCCGGCGAGAGCGGGAACGGCTCTGCGCCCTCGGCCGCGAATCTCTCCCGCACGGCCTGCGCCTCGAGCGCCTTGCGGATCTCCGCGTTGAGCTTCTTCACCACCGCATCGGGCGTGCCGGCGGGGGCGACAACGCCGAACCATACCGTGGCCTCGTAGCCGGGGACGCCCGCCTCCGCGATCGTAGGCAGGTCCGGCGCCGCGCCGTTTCTTTTGGCGCCGGTCACGGCGAGCGCTCTCAGCCGGCCGGCCTTGACCTGCGGCCACGCGGTGCTGAAGTTGTCGAACATCACGTCGACGCGCCCGGCGATCAGTTCGGTCAGCGCGCCGGCCGTTCCCTTGAACGGCACGTGCACCATGTCCGTCTGTGTCATCGCCTTGAACAGTTCCGCGGACAAATGGATCGTGGTGCCGCTGCCGGAAGAGGCCACGGTCAGCGCGCCGGGCTTCGATTTCGCCAGCGCGATGAGCTCCTTGACGGTTTTCGCGGGGACAGCGGGATTGACCACCAACAGATTGGAGGTCCGCGACACGGGGCAGATCGGCGCGAAGTCCAGGACCGGGTCGTATCCCGCCTTGGGATAAAGCGTCGCGTTGATCGCGTGCGTGCCGGTGGTCGCCATGAGCAGCGTGTACCCGTCCGGCGCGGCCCGCGCCACCGCCTGCGACCCGATGAGGCCGCCGGCGCCCGCGCGATTCTCCACCACCACCTGTTTTCCGAGCGCCTTGGACAGCTCGATAGCTATCCGGCGGGCGAACAGGTCGGTCGGTCCGCCCGGAGGAAACGGAACGACCAGCGTCACCGGCCGCGAGGGGTAATCCTGGGCGACGGCCGGCGCCGCGGCGCATCCGAGACCGAGCGCAAGCAGCACAAGCTGCGCCATTTGCCAAACGCGTGTCATGTCGAACTCTCCTGTAACAAAGTCCTGAAAAAAACGACATCCGGAAGACGATATTTGGCAGTTTATCCGACATACGCGGACTATATTGTGTATAATGTTGATCATCGTTCCGCACCGCGGAACTAACAGCATGATTCTATCGGCGGGACTGCCAGAAAGCGGGTGGTTCCGCCGAGTGATTCGGGGGGCTCGTGACAAAGCGCTCGGGCAGATCGGCCATCGCGGCAGCCGGCGCAACAACGAGTGCGCGCCGCCGGCGCGCGCCCGAGCGCGCGGCCGAGAGCGATCGGCGCTTCGTGCGCGCGCTCGCCAAGGGCCTGGACGTGCTGCGCGCCTTCGCCCCCAGCTATCCGATGCTCGGCAACAAGCAGATCACGCTGCGAACCGGGCTCCCGAAAGCCACGGTCAGCCGCATCAGCTTCACCCTCACGCAGCTCGGCTACCTCGGCTACGACGCCGCGATGGACCAGTACCGCATCGCGCCGAGGGTCCTGTCGCTCGGGATCGGGGCGCTGCGCGGGCTCGACCTCGTACGCGCCGCTCGCCCTCTGATGGACGAATTGGCGCGCACTTGCCACGTCAACGTCGGGCTCGCCGCGCCCGACGGGCTGGAAATGATCTACATCGAAGCGATCCGCGGCGCGGGCAATCTCCAGCACTCATTGGACATCGGCTCGCGCATCCCGATGCACAGTACGTCGCTGGGCCGCGCCTATCTCGCCACGCTCGAGCCGCGGGAGCGCGAGAACCGGCTTGCCGAGCTCGCGCGGGCCGCGGAAATCCCCGTCGGCGGGCTGCGCGCGTCGATGGAAGAGGCGCTCGCATCGATCGAGAAACGCCGCTACTGCATCGCGCGCTGGCAGCCGGAAATCGTCGCTGCGGCGGTGCCGCTGAGAGTCCCGCCGGGCGAGACGCAGTACGTCCTGAACTGCGGCGGCCCGAACTACCTGGTCGACGAGACGAGGCTGGCGAACGACGTCGCGCCGCGGCTGGTCGGCATCGCCAGTCACCTGGAGCAGCTCTTTTTTGCGAGATGAGCGCATGACAGTGGACCACGTCGTCTTCGTCCCCGGCTACCTGCTCGACAGCCGGCTGTGGGAATCCGCGATTCGCGCCCTGGGCGATCGCGTCACGGCCCATGTGCCCGAGCTCGGGCCGTTCTCCTCGATCGGCGAGATGGCCGAGTCGATCCTCGAGCGCGCACCCGGGCGCTTCGCGCTGGTCGGCCTGTCCATGGGCGGGTACGTCAGCCTCGAAGTCGTGCGCCGGGCGGGCGAGCGCGTGCGCAAGCTCGCGCTGGTCAACAGCCAGGCAGGGGTGGACGCCGGGGCGACGCTCGAGCGCAGGAGCGCGCTGCGCGCGATGGTGGAGGCGGGAGAGCTGGAAAGGGCGAAGGACAGCCTGCGTGCGCTCATGCTCCACCCCGATCACCTGGCCGTCACGCACCCTGCGCGCCGCGCGCTCGATGCGATGTACGCCGACTGCGACGCGGCGCTGTTCCTGCGGCACCAACACGCGCTCAACACCCGGTGCGACAACAGCGACGCGCTGCCCGCGATCCGCTGCCCGACTCTCGTAATCGGCAGCCGCCAGGACCGGCTCACGCCGCCGGCCGTCCAGCAGGCGATGGCGGCGCGGATTCCGGGCGCGCGCCTGGTCATTTTCGAGTCGAGCGGGCATCTGACCCCGATCGAGAAGCCCGAGGCGCTCGCGCGCACGCTCGCGCAATGGCTGTCGGAAGCGCCCTGATGCTACAATTTTGACACCAGCTTTCAGCAGGACACTAGCTTTCAGCAGGAGCGCAGCGCATGCAACAACCAGCTCTCACTTCCTCCCCCGCTACCGCCCTGCCGACAGATCTTCCCGCACCCGCGCTTGCCAGGCCTGCATCCAGCCGGGCAGATCGGCGGCGGGCATGGGCCGGGCGATGAAATAGCCCTGGGCGAGATCACATCCAGTGCGGCGCAGAAGATCCCAGTCGTCCCGATCTTCCACCCCTTCGGCCACGACTTCCATGCCCAATCGTCTTGCCAGACCCAGGCTGGCGTCGTACATTGCCCGTAGCGTCTCGTTGGCCCATGCACCATGCACGAAACTCTGGTCGATCTTGAGTTCGTCGAAGGGAATGTCGCGCAACTGGGCCAGCGAAGAATGCCCGGTGCCGAAATCGTCAATCGAGAGATGGAAGCGCTTGAGACGCAGCCGGCTCAGGATTTCGAGCGGGGCGAGCAGGTCCCGCATCAGGCGGCTTTCCGTCACTTCCAGCGCCACCTCCTGCGGCGCCACGCCCGCCTCGAGCGCGAGCCCGGCAACGAAATCCGGAAAATCCAGGGACGCCAGATTGTCCATCGACACGTTGATCGCGACACGCAGCCTCAGCCCCGCTTCCTGCCAGACTTTGGCCTGGGCCAGCGCGCCGGTGAGCACCATCCGGGTCAGGTCGTCGATCAGGCCGTGCGCTTCCGCCACGCCGATAAACTGATCAGGGAACACCATTCCGTCCTGGGGATGACGCCAGCGCACCAGGGTTTCCACGCCCACCGCCCGGCCGGTGGCGACCGCCACCTTGGGCTGGTAGTAATTGACCAGCTCGCCGTTGTCGATGGCAGCACGCACCTCGTCCGCGCCGTAAACTTTCTTCGCCGCCCGGGATCTGCCCGGCGAGAGAGGCGTCCACTTCTCCAGCAGCGCGGCCAGCCCCTCCGGCTTGACCGGCTTGTGCAGGTGCCCGAGCACCGATATTTTATGCGCCCGCACCAGTTTCTCGGCGGTCTGCAACATACGCTCATCCTCACCGCTGACCAGGATGAGACTGCCACTATAGTGCCGTCCGACCAGGTGGCGCACGAATTCGACCCCGTCCATTTCCGGCATGTTCAGATCCAGCAGGATCAAGTCCGGCGGGCCGTTCGGACGATCGAACGACTCCAGCGCAACGCGCCCGCTATCGCAGGTCGTCACCAGGGTAAATTCCAGCTTGGCCAGCATGTGGGTGAGCAGCTTGAGCATGAAGGGCTCGTCGTCGAGCACCAGAATCCTGATTGCGGATTTTTCTATCATGACTTTCTGTCCTTAATCTTTTCGTGACCCGGAAGCCACGCTTACAACGAACCCAGATATTCATCCACGGCGGCCATTTCCGCCTCGAAGCGGGACAGCAGCGCGGTCAATGCTTCGACCTGTCCGGCCTTGCCCGCCTGTTCCATATCGGCGCACAACTCGCCCAGCGCCAGCGCGCCCACCGAGCGGGCCGAGGACTTGAGCTTGTGCGCCAGCGCGCCCGCCTGTGCCGCCTGCCCGTTCTCGCAGGCGACCTTCAATTCCGCCGCCGTCTTCGCCGCGCTGACGCGGAAGTCGTGCAGGAATTCACGGATCACCGCCGGATCGTCGCCCACCAAAGCCTTGAGCACGCTCACGTCCACCGCTACGGATGCCACAGCCGCTAGTGCGGTTGGCGCTACAGGGACTGGCACGGGTTCGACCGGCATGAATTCGGCAGCAATGGGCAGCCATTTTTCCAGCATGGCTTGCAGATCCGCCAGCCGCGCCGGCTTGCTCAGGTAGTCGTCCATGCCGGCGGCGCGGCAATGCTCGGCCTCGCCCTTGAGGGCGTTGGCGCTCAGGGCGATGATGGGCGCGTGGGCATTGCCGGTTTCAGCGGCGCGGATGGCCGCGGTCAGTTGATAGCCGTCCATTTTCGGCATATGCAGGTCGCTGAGCAGCAGCGCGTAGTCGCCGCTCTGCCAGCGCTCCAGCGCCGCGCGGCCGTCGTCGGCGACATCTGCCGTGTAACCGAACAAACCGAGTTGCTGCAGGATCACTTTCTGGTTGGTTTCGTTGTCTTCGGCCACCAGGATCAGGCGGCCCTGCTGCCGGGCCTCCTCGCGCGATGGCGGACTGAACTCCGCCTCGCTCTTGCCGTGCAACGGCGCTTTTCTTTCCTCACGCACCCGGCCGGCGGCGACGGCCGCCGCTTTCAGCAAAACTCCACGGGTAAGTACATTGCCATCCACCAGCACCACGGCGGCATCTTCCACGCGCGGCTCCCGGCGCTGCCCGCGCCCGATGACGACGAAGCGGATCTCATGTTCCGGGCTGTGTTCCGGGCGGGCGCGGGCGATGGCGCGCAGTTCATCCAGCGGCGGCGGAGCGCCGGCGGTGTCGATGACCCAGATCCATTGTCCGGACGGCAGTGTGGGCATCAAGGTCCGTGCCGCCGCCAGATCCGCTGCCCGCTCTACGCTCGCGCCGTCGTGCGTGAGATAGGCGGCCAGATCCCCGGCCAGCCCCTCCGTGCCACCTACCACCAGACACGACAGCCCGGCGGCCGGTGGTTTCGTCCCGGCGGCATCGGGTCCGGCACGCAGCGGCACGAAGGGCAGGCGCACGCTGAAGGTGGAGCCCTTGCCCGGCTCGCTCTGCACCGCGATCTCGCCGCCCATCAGTTCCACCAGGTGGCGGGAAATGGCCAGCCCCAGCCCGGTGCCGCCAAAGCGCCGGGTGGTGGATACGTCGGCCTGAGAGAAGGGGGTGAACAGCCCCGATAGGGTCTCTTCATCCATGCCGATGCCGTTGTCGGCAATGCGAATTTCCACCACCACCTGCTCCGGGCCGCTTTCGGCCAGCACGGCCCGCACCGACACCCGGCCCGGCCGCTGCTGTCCGCTGGAAAACTTGATGGCGTTGTTGACGAGGTTGACCAGCACCTGACGCAGCCGCAGCGCATCGCCCATGACCTCTTCGGGAATCGCCGGATCGGTGAACAGCGTCAGTCCCCCCCCTTTCTTCTCGGCCATGCGGTTCAGCATGCCGCAGACCTTCTCCACCACGTCCGCCACCGGCATAGGCGCACTCTCGATCTCCAGCTTGCCCGCCTCGATCTTGGAGAAGTCGAGAATGTCGTCGATGATGCCCAGCAGGGAAAACGCCGATTCGCGGATGAGATCGGCCAACTCCACCTGGTAGCCCTTGAGGCTGGTCTGGTGCAGCACGTCGACGATGCCGATCACGCCGTTCATCGGAGTGCGGATCTCGTGGCTCATGGCGGCGAGAAAGTCCGACTTGGCCCGGTTGGCCTGTTCGGCCTCGAGCCTGGCATGCTCCAGATCGGCGGTGCGCACCGCCACCTTGGCCTCCAGTTCTTCGTTGAGCTTCTGTCCGGTCAATGCGTCCGTTCTCGCCTGCTCCTGCACCTGGGCATACAGGCGCACGTTTTCGATCGCCTGCGCCGCGAGCGACGCAAAGGTGGTAAGCAGTTCGATCTCGGTCGGCATAAACGTATCGCGGTCCGTGCGGTAGAAGTAGATCACTCCCAGGCGGCGGTCGCGGCTCGCGAGCGGCAGGCAGATGAAGCAGCGCAGATGCTCCTCGTGGGCGAGCCGGCTCAGCTTGTGCCGGGTCTCGGGGCGATCATTGCTGAGGATATAGGAACCGCTGGTGAAGGCCTCATCGGCCAGGCCGCCGGAACTAAACGACAGGTTGCCGACGAAGTGCTCGGAGAGGCCATGGGTGACCCACTGCGTGAAAAGCGCCGTGGCCTCGTCGTAGAAGGCGATGCAGGACGCCTTGGCGCCGCTGAGGGCGATGCCGCTGCGCATGATCTCGTTGAGGATGTCCTGGAGGCTTAACAACGAGGTGATGGCCACGGCGATCTGGTTGAGCGCGTTGAGTTGCGAGCTGCGCTCTTCGAGCGCCTGCTCGTGCCGCTCGATTTTCTCCGCCATGGCGTTGAAGGCGAGCGCGAGCTGGCCTAACTCGTCCTTCCTGTCCAATACCGCGCGCGCCGACAAGTCGCCCCCGGTCAGCAAGGCGGTTGCCTTGCCGAGCACACCGAGTCCCGCCAGCAGGGGGCGTGCCAGCGCCGCGCTGGCGAACAGGGACACTACGCCGGCCAGCACCAAGGCAGCGAAGGTTACCCACAGGGCACTGGTGCGGGCGGCGCCGGCCTGCGCGCGGGCCTCGTCGGTCACTTGATGGAAATGATCGTGCGCCTCATCGAGCGCGGACACGGCCCGCTCGATATGCGCATCGAACTGCTCCATGTCGCGCGCCGCCGCCGCGTTTCCCACCGGGTTGGGCAGGCGCAGAAGCTGTTCGCCCAGGGGCAGCGCCTGCGCCCATTCCGCGCGCGCGGCCCCGATCAGCGCGCGCTCCTCCGCCAGCGTGAACCGCTCGGGCGAGACCTCGTCGAAAGCCCGCTCCACCCCTTGGCGCAGTTGCGCGAACTGCCGGCGCTCGTCCGGATCGCCGTTGATCAAATAGTCGTTGACCGGCATGGCGGCCTGGAGCAGCGCCGTCTGCAGATGCATCATAGGTACCATCTCTTCGGTGAGTTCCCGCACGATGTCATCGAGCGGCTCGATCAGGCGCGGCAGCAGATAGAACTGGCCCACGGCCGCGGCCAGCAGAAACGGCAGCAGCATGGCGCCCAGGCCCAGGGTGAAACGGGCGTGCAGGGAGCGCTTCGGAGATCGGAGGAGTTTCATGACATCTCCTGACTCGGTATTACGCTGCTCATATCAAAAGGCCCCTTTCCCAACGCTCTGACCAAAGTTGCGGTTAATAGTCCTCAAGGTAATGTTCAACGCTGGCCATCTCTTGCTCGAATCTGGGCAATAGCGCCGCCAGGGCTTCGGTATCGCCGGCCTGGCCGGCCTGTTCCATCCCGGCGCACAGCTCGCCCAGCGCCAGCGCGCCAACCGAGCGGGCCGAGGACTTGAGCTTGTGCGCCAGCGCGCCCGCCTGTGCCGCCTGCCCGTGCTCACAGGCGGCCTTCAATTCCGCCGCCGTCTTCGCCGCGCTGACGCGGAAGTCGTGCAGGAACTCGCGGATCACCGCCGGATCGTCGCCCACCAGAGCCTTGAGCGCGCTCACGTCCACCGGCTCCGCCGCCGCGGCCTGCGGGGCAGACGTGGCGGGCGAATCGGGTGAATCCAGTCTGGATTCGGCAGCGACCGGCAGCCATTTTTCCAGCATGGCTTTCAGATCCGCCAGCCGCGCCGGCTTGCTCAGGTAGTCGTCCATGCCGGCGGCGCGGCAATGCTCGGCCTCGCCCTTGAGGGCGTTGGCGCTCAGGGCGATGATGGGCGCGTGGGCATTGCCGGTTTCAGCGGCGCGGATGGCCGCGGTCAGTTGATAGCCGTCCATTTTCGGCATATGCAGGTCGCTGAGCAGCAGCGCGTAGTCGCCGCTCTGCCAGCGCTCCAGCGCCGCGCGGCCGTCGTCGGCGACATCTGCCGTGTAACCGAACAAACCGAGTTGCTGCAGGATCACTTTCTGGTTGGTTTCGTTGTCTTCGGCCACCAGAATCAGGAGGCCTTGCCGCCGGGCCTCCTCGCGCGACGGCTTTGTTATCGCCGCCTCGGTCTTGCCGGGCAACGGCGTTTCTTCCTCCTGCGCCCGTCCTGCGGCGATGGCCACTGCCCGGAGGAAGGACTGGCGATGCATGACATCGCCGTCCAGGGTGACGATGTCCACCGTTTGGGCGCGCCCCTGACGGCGCCGCCCGCGCCTGATGACGACAAAGTGGGGCTCCACGCCGGGCTGATGGTGTCCGTGCTCAACCACCACGAAATGCGGGTCCAGATTGGGCCGGGTGCGGCAGGCAGCGCGCAATTCCTCGACCGGTGGCGCATCGTGCCCGGCGTCGATGATAAACAACCACAGGCCGGGCGCAAGCGTGACTATCAGTTTGCGGGCTGCGCCCAGCTCCGGCGCCCGCTCAACGAGCGCGCCGCCGTAGGTCAGATAGACGGCCAGATCGTCGCCCAAGCCCTCGTCGCCGCCCAGCACCAGACAGGAAAGTCCGCTCAGATCGACAATCTTGCCGCCACCGTCCGGCTTGGCCGGCAGCGGCGCCAACGGCAGGCGCACGCTGAAGGTGGAGCCCTTGCCCAGTTCGCTTTGCGCCGCGATCTCCCCGCCCATCAGTTCCACCAGGTGGCGGGAAATGGCCAGCCCCAGCCCGGTGCCGCCAAAGCGCCGGGTGGTGGAGACATCCGCCTGGGTGAAGGAGGTAAACAGCCGTGCCTGGGTCTCTTCATCCATGCCGATGCCGTTGTCGGCCACCCGAAACTCCACCGTCACCTGCTCCGGGCCGCTTTCGGCCAGCACCGCCCGCACCGACACATGGCCCGGCCGCTGCTGCCCGCTGGAAAACTTGATGGCGTTGTTGGCGAGGTTGAGCAGCACCTGACGTAAGCGCATCGCATCGCCCAGGACTTCTTCGGGAATCGCCGGATCGATGAACAGCGTCAGTTCCACCCCTTTCTTTGCGGCCAGGTGGTCCAGCAGGCCGCAGACCTTCTCCACCACGTCGGCCACCGGCATAGGCAGGCTCTCGATCTCCAGCCTGCCCGCCTCGATCTTGGAGAAGTCGAGAATGTCGTCGATGATGTCGAGCAGGGAAAACGCCGATTCGCGGATGAGATCGACCATCTCCACCTGGTAGCCCTTGAGGCTGCTTTGCTGCAGCACGTCGATCATGCCGATCACGCCGTTCATCGGGGTGCGGATCTCGTGGCTCATGGCGGCGAGAAAGTTTGATTTCGCCCGGTTGGCATCATCAGCCTCGCGCCGGGCCTGCTCCAGTTCGGCGGTGCGCGCCGCCACCCTGGCTTCCAGTTCTTCATTGAGCTGACGCAGTTCCGCCTCCGCCTGCTTGCGTTCGGTGATGTTGCGGGTGATCGCCAACATTTGCGGGCGGCCGTCCTGCGGCCCGGGAAGCGGCACCGCGTGGGTGTCCAGCCAGAGGTGCGTCCCCTTCAAACCGGCAATCTCAAACTCGAAGGCCGCGCGCTTTCCGTCCAGCACGCTTGCCTCAAAGGCGCGATAGGCTTCGCGCTGCGCGGGAACCACAAACTCGGCGATCTTGCCCCCCAGAACCTGCTCGAGGCTGTCCGCCTCGAGCATGGCGAGCCCCGCGGCATTCATCTGCACGACCCGTCCCTCCGCGTCCACGATTTTCACGCACTCGGGCTCCGCCTCGATGATGGTGCGCAAGCGTGCCTCGCTTGCGCGCAGCGCCGCGGTGCGCTCCTCGACCAGCTGCTCGAGATGTCCGTGCAGGTGCGCCCGCTCCAGCGCCACCGCCACCTGGTTGCCCACGCTGTACAGGACTTTCAGTTCGTCCTCATTGAACAGTCCCTTTTCCGGCCCGACGAGATTCATCACCCCCAGCGTCCGGTCGCCGAGCCACAATGGAACGCTGGCGTGGTAGCGCAGCCCGCGCGTGTCCCCGCCTGCCTTCCCCAGCCGTTCGCATTCCCGGATGTTACTGACCGAGTTGAGCTCGCCGGAGAGAAGCCGGCGGCGGCAGGTGCAATCGCCCTCCATGGCGCCGGGCGCCTCGAGTGCCGGCGGCAGATTGCGCGCGGCGGCCAACCGGAAGCCGGACTCACCTTCCCGCAGAGAAATCCAGCCGGCCTGGATCCCCGGCAGTTCCAGCGCCCGCTCCAGTGCCATTTCACTCACATCGCGTTCACTGCCCGACTGATTGAGGCCTTCCGCGATACGGTACAGTGCATTGAGCACCTGGTTGGAATGCGCCAACTCCTGTTCCCGCTGTTTGAGCTCGCTGTTGATCTCTACCGCCTGCTCGTAGGTCGAGATCAGCAGGTCCAGGATCTGCTGCCGCTCGGAATTGATGAAATACTTCTGGCCTCCGAGCTTGATTTCCATGCCCATCTGCATCTTCTGGTTCTTGCGCAGTTCGAGGTTCATCAGCAGGTAGTCGATGCGCGACAGCAGGTAGCGCTCCTCGTACGGCTTGCGCAGGAAATTGTCCGCGCCGCACTCCAGCCCGCGGATCACGTCCTGCGGATCCGAGAGCGTGGTCACCAGCATCACCGGGATGTCCTTCAGTTTCTTGTCGGTCTTGATCGCCTTGCACAAGCCGTAGCCGTCCAGCTCCGGCATCACAATGTCGCTGATCACCAGGGTGGGCCTGCGCCGCTCGAGCAACGCGAGCGCCTCGCGGCCGTTGGCGGCGACCGTCACCGTGAAACCGTGCTCCTCGAGCAGGTGCGCCAATCGCGCCGCCTGGGTCGGACTGTCCTCGGCAATCAGAATCTCCACCTTGCCGTTC
>ERZ1292633.3627-Hain-H41-02um-R1-3627-length-14865-cov-4_pt1 | contig 14865 bp, 13 predicted proteins | sample MGYA00564406_ERZ1292633 | MGnify/ENA primary metagenome ERZ1292633 (study PRJEB36523, sample SAMEA6512639) | groundwater metagenome | collected 2019-01-08 | study: AquaDiva: Metagenomics assemblies of 32 groundwater samples
CTAGACAGCATGCCCGCAACCCGCCGAATGGCTTGCCCGGGGCCAAATCCCAGCTCTAGGACGTCGTTGGTGGACTGAATGTCAAGCAGAGAAATCAGCCAATCGTTGACGCCACGATTCATTCGGCCCATGCCTACACCAAAGAGGCGGCCCAGCAACCCCGACGGCTGTCGAGCCTGTTGCGCGAGTGTGTGTGCAAGCATTTTTCTTCCCTTGGAAATGAATGCCTCAATGTCGGAGCAGGTGGTCGAAGATCGTCATTGGGCCGTTCCGCTATAAGAGCTGATGAGGGGCTGGCTGTCAACCTGTACGGTTCGGCAGGTTGAGAAGTCTTTTGCAAATACCCTTTGCGCGTCATCATAGTGCCTGGTATATCCAAGCATATTTGTATATTTACAGGCTTATCGAATCGTCGAATAGACGGGGCAGCGTTGCAGCACAAATTGAGCGTTGTCCTTCTAAATGCTTATATCTGTCATTAATTGATCATTGAAAATGTCAGTAAACGTCGTTACTCCAAGGAGACTCATGTGTTTTATGCAAATAACGTCACACGATACGGGCGAACGCTAGGGGTATCGGGTGTCCTATTCTTGGTGCTAGTAGGTTGGGTGCAGGCGGGCGATAAGAAGCTCGTTTTGACGGGCTCAAGTACGGTTGCGCCGCTGGCTGCCGAAATTGGCAAACGCTTCGAAAAATTGAACCCTGGCGTGCAAATTGATGTGCAGTCTGGCGGTTCGTCGCGGGGCGTAAACGATGCGCGGGTTGGTTTGGCCGACATTGGCTTGGTGTCACGCGATCTGAAGCGCGAGGAGCACGACCTTAAAAGCTATTCAATCGCCTATGACGGTATCTGCATCATTCTGCATCGGTCAAACCCCGTTCAGGCCTTGACCAAAGAACAGATTGTTGGCATTTACACCGGGCGCTTGACGAATTGGAAAGAGCTGGGTGGCATGGATCGCAAAATCACCGTCGTCAACAAGGCCGAAGGGCGCTCCACGCTAGAGCTGTTTTTGCACTATTTTGGTTTGAGTAACAGCCAGATTAAGGCCCACGTTATCGTGGGCGACAACGAGCAAGACATTAAAACAGTCGTGGGCAATCCGGGCGCGATTGCCTATGTGTCGATCGGCACGGCGGAATACGATCAAGGCCAAAACCTACCGATCAAATTGCTGCCTATGGACGGCGTGGCGGCTAGTTCAGCAAATGTTAAGAACCGCAGCTTTCCGCTGATGCGGGTGCTGAATTTGGTCACCAAGGCACAACCCGTTGGCATGACCAAGCAGTTCATCGAATTCGCTCGTTCGGAGACCGTCTATGACCTCGTCAAAGAGCAGTACTTTGTACCTATCGCCGCCACGAAGTGATCTGTGCTTAGCGCTCGGTTTGCGGGCGCTGGCTGCGCTGGGCATGGCTCTGCTATTGGCCATTGTCGTGAGCCTTTTGCTAGAGGCGGGCAACGTTTTCGGCGAAATTGGCGTGCTGCGTTTGTTGACAGATACGCGCTGGAATCCCACGGAACAGGGTTTTGGGCTTGCACCGATGGCTGTGGCGTCCATTGCCTCGTCAGCGGGCGCTGTGATGTTGGCCGGGCCAATTGGTGTTGGCGCGGCGGTGTACTGCCGTTTTTACTGTGGGCCGCGTCAAAGCCAATGGTTTCGGCAGATGCTGGGTATGTTTGCGGGCATTCCCTCGGTGGTATTTGGGTTTTGGGGGCTGACCACCTTGGTGCCTCTCATCGCCAACGCTAACCCACCAGGGGCTAGTTTGTTGGCGGGCACCCTGGTTCTATCGATGATGGTATTGCCAACCATTGCGTTGACCAGCTACGCTGCGCTTGAGGCCCTGCCGCTTAACCATCTATTAGCAGGCCATGCCTTGGGGATGCGGCGAGGCACGATCGTCATTCAAATTGCATTGGTCGCTGCGCGTGGGGGCATCGCCGCGGGGATGTTGTTGGCCTTAGGGCGAGCCCTGGGTGAAACCATGGCGATGCTAATGGTGAGCGGCAACATCGTTCAAGTCCCAACGTCGGTGTTTGATGCGGTGCGTTCGCTCGCTGCCAATATCGAGCTTGAAATGGCGTATGCCACGGGCACACACCGCTCGGCTTTATATGCCTGTGGCATGGTGCTGATTGCCGTTGTGGGGCTGTCAACCCTGCTTTCGCATCGTCTGACTGAAGGTGCGCGCAATGCTTAGACGGTTCAATATCTATCGCGTCTCCGAATTGCTGTATCCGCTCGCGGCGCTCACATTCGTCATTGTGTTTGCGCTTTTGATCGGTGATTTGTTCAGTCACGGTTGGGCCTATTTGAGCTGGGACTTCTTAACGCAAGAGCCCTCACGCAGCGGGCGAGCGGGCGGTATTTTGCCGGTGCTGGTGTCGACGCTCATGCTGTTGATGGTAGCGATGATGGTTGCGGTTCCTGTTGGGCTGGCGGCTGCACTGCTGCTCAGCGAGGCGAGCCGAAAGCGCACGGTTTTGGCGCGTAGCTTAGGAATTTCGATTGACATCTTGGCCGGTGTTCCGTCCATTGTTTACGGTCTTTTTGGTAACGCGTTTTTCAGTGTCTACCTTGGCCTAGGTTTTTCGATACTGTCTGGTGGCCTGACCTTAGGGTGCATGGTGTTGCCGATATTTGTTCGCACCGTCGAGTCGGGCTTTCTGGCTGTGCAGGACGACTGGCCACAAGGCGCGGCGGCACTGGGCCTGTCCAAATGGAGCACATTGGTTCACATCCTGTTGCCTGCCGCAGCGCCTGCTATCGCGGTGGGTCTGGTGCTGGGTATTGGCCGCGCATTGGCTGAAACAGCTGCGCTCATTTACACCAGCGGCTATGTCGATCGAATGCCTAGTTCATGGCTCGATTCCGGCCGCGCTTTGTCCGTGCATATCTACGATTTGTCGATGAATGTTCCGGGCGGCGAGCCCCACGCATACGCCTCAGCCTTGGTGTTGATATTGCTGCTGCTGGCCATCAATGGTGGCGCAGCCTGGTTGACTGAGCACCTGCTGCATCAAAGGATACAAAGATCATGAATTCGCTGCTTGAAGCGCCGTTGGCGGAGTTGTTGACGCCAGATCTTGCGGCATGTACCCCACCACGTGGCCGCCACTCCAGCCCGTGGTCGGGTGTGCAGCCGCCGGTGTTTTCGATTCAGGGTCTTGGTGTTTCATATGCCGGGCGGCGCGTGCTGGCGGATGTTTCCATGAACATCATGAAGGACCAAATCACAGCGTTGATCGGCCCTTCTGGCTGTGGCAAAAGTACCTTTTTATCCTGCCTGAATCGCATGATTGATATGGTCCCGCACAGCTGCGTTACCGGCCAAGTGGTCATGCAAGGCGACGATATTTACGCGCCACAAGTGCAGCCCGTGATGCTGCGGCGTCGCGTGGGAATGGTGTTTCAGCGGCCCAACCCGTTCCCGCTATCGATTCGCAAAAACCTTGAACTACCGCTGCGCGAGATGGGGTTGCGTGGGCGCGACGCCTTGGACGAGCGTGTTGAAAGCGCCTTACGGGACGTTGGGCTTTGGGGCGAGGTCAAGGATCAGCTCAATCAATCAGCGCTGGCTTTGTCGGGGGGGCAACAGCAACGGCTATGCATCGCCCGAGCTTTGGTGTTGCAACCGTCCACCGTTTTGTTAGACGAACCCTGTAGTGCACTAGACCCTATTTCCTCTGGTGCGGTTGAGGACTTGATTGCGCAGTTGCGCGGGCGCTATACCGTGGTGGTGGTGACACATAACTTGGCTCAGGCACGCCGTATTGCCGACGAGGTGGCGCTGTTTTGGCTGCGCGAAGGCTGTGGTGCACTCATTGAATTTGGCTCGGCCCAGCAAATGTTTACCACGCCGTCGCATCGCCTAACCTGCGAATACATCTGCGGCATGCGGGGCTAGCGAGACGCCCAGACCGACTTCAAACCCAGCCGTTTACCTAGTCGAACGGACAGTAGCGCTGTGGCGGCGGTCCCCCTAGACTTTCCACATACCCCAAGCATTGGGCGCATGTCTCAAACTAGGAGAACGAATATGTCCACAAGCGGAAACACAGCGCCAAGTGGCGCAGCCCAGGCAAGCTCGGGTTGCTGCCCTGCGCCCAGCGGAGCCAAGGCGGCCAGTTCGTGCTGCGCTCCGGCGCTTGAAAGCACGGCAACCGAGTTACTGAGTGCGGTTGACTTTCCCAACACGCGTCGGCCCCATATCAGTTTGAACGTTAGAAATGTGCAGCGATCGTTGGGTTTCTACCGGATATTGTTCAACCAACCACCTAGCAAGCTGCGCCCCGATTACGCCAAGTTCGAACCCGTTGAGCCTGCGCTGAACTTCACTCTCAACGAGCACGCTGATGCCGTTGATTGCGATGGGCACTTTGGTATTGAGGTCAAAGACGTCGAATCTGTGGCCCGCTACCTAGAGCGCTTCAAAGCCGCTGGCCTGAAAGTGGACACCACAGAAACTCAGGTCGCCTGCTGCTACTCGGTGCAAGACAAAGCTTGGGTGGTTGACCCTGATGGTAACCATTGGGAGATCTTTGTCGTTACCAATAACGAGGCCGAAGAAGGCTGCGGTTTGAGCTGCATTTGCTATGACCAAAGCACAGGCGGTTGCAACTGGAAATCCAAGCAACAGTAGTCCAGCCAACCAAGCTCACCATCACATCAAAGGCAAGCACGATGCAAACCGCAACATCCACCAGCGCGACCCTTGACGCCGCAAAGAACTTTCAAAGCAGCGTTGCCAAGTTTCCGGGCAACAGCCGCATTCATGTCAGCATTAACGTGACGGACCTTGGCCGCTCCTTGCACTTTTACATGCATTTCTTTGGTACCGAACCTGCCAAGGTTCGTGAGGGTTATGCCAAGTTTGACTTATCTGATCCACCCATTAACTTTTCCATCAACGAGAACCCGCTGGACACTCGCACCCAGGGTCATCTGGGTGTACAGGTCAAGAGCACGCGTGCCGTCCAAGAAATGTACGAGCGGCTGAAGGGGCAAGACTTCAAGATCATCAGCGAAGATGGCACGGAGTGCTGTTATGCCGTCCAAACCAAACTATGGGTGGCCGACCCAGACGGCAACCGCTGGGAGGTGTTTGTCACCACCGAGCCCGATGCCCTGCAAGGTTGTGGCGCTGATTGCATCTGCCATCAGGAATTTGAGCGCAGCTTTGCTGATGCACCCGCCAAATAGAGCATGACATCAAGCCTACAGGGAAGATCCTGTAGCACCACATACGGCCACAGGAGAGTCCGCCTTGCGTATCTTCTCGTGGCCGCTGTTTTCAAGGAGATAGAAAAATGATGACGGATCTTTATCGTAGCTACGCAACGCTAGTCGTGCGTCGTCGCATCATCGTGACCGTGTTGGTGGCGATTGTGACGGCCTTGCTGTGCTCGCGCTTGATGAGTTTGCAAGTTGATATGGACCAAGACACCTGGGTGCCGCAGTCACACCCTTATGTGCAGGCTACAAAAGCGCTTGAACAAGTATTCGGCGGACGTAACTACACCATCATCGGCATCGTGCCAAAGAAAGGCGACATCTATCAGCCACAGGTGCTGGCCAAGGTGCAGCGCATTCAGGAGGGTATTGAAAACCTACCCGAAGCGGTGCGCCACAACGTCATGAGCCTGGCGGCGCGTAAGGTCAAAGACATTCGCGCCAACGAGGCTGGCATGAGCGTCAAGCGGGTGATGGACAAAGTGCCTCAAACGCCTGAAGAAGTCGCTGCGCTCAAACGCGTGGTGGAGTCCAACCCGTTCTACATCAACTCGCTCGTCTCGCCGGATGGCCGTGCTGCCGCGGTGATCGCAGACTTCAAAGTGGACACCAGCAAGCCCAGCTACGCAGCACTGTATGCCAGTATCAAAACCGTTCTGGACAAAGAGCGTGATGGCACAGTGGATATCTATGTTGGTGGCTTGCCCGTTGACTTTGCCTATTTTGAAGAGCACATGATGCAGATGCCGCTGTTCTTTGGCGCAGCGCTGCTCATCATCATGGTGATTCAGTATTGGTCTTTCAAGAGTTTTCAGGGCATGTTTTTGCCAATCCTGACGGCAATTCTGAGCGTCATCTGGGCGCTCGGCTTCATGGGCCTGATCGGCGTTCACATGGATGGCATGAATACCACCACGCCGATCTTGATCATGTCGGTGGCCGCTGGTCATGCGATTCAAATTCTTAAACGCTACTACGAGGAATACCACAAGCTGCGGGCGGCCTCAGCAACAGCCACAGACCAGAACGTGAGCCGCCAAGCGGTGATTGAGTCAATCGCGCGAGTTGGGCCCGTGATGACCATCGCCGGGGCCATTGCCGCCATCACGTTCATCACCCTAAGTACCTCGGATGTCTCCGTCGCGCGCCACTTCGGCGTCTTTGCGGCCTCGGGCGTTGCGGCTGCACTGCTGCTTGAGATGACCTTGATCCCTGCGATTCGTGCGATGCTGCGCCCACCATCCAAGAAGGAAGCCGTTGCTGAGCAGTCGAACCGGTTCCTGGATGGTTTGTTGCTGAAGTTGGCTGACGGCTTGACGGGGGGGCGTGCCCCCAAGATATTGCTGGCTGGTGTTGCTGTGGTCGCTGTGATCGCGGCGGGGGCCTATCGCATTCAAATTGACAACAGTCTCAAAACCTATAGCAAGCCGGACAGCGAAGTGCGTGTCCATGATCGTGAACTCAACAAAAACTTCGGCGGCACCAACACCATTTACTTTTTGGTTGAAGGTGACAAACCCGATAGCCTGAAAGACCCCAAAGTACTAGGTGCCATGAGCACTCTGCAAGACTTTTTGAGCGCTCAGCCGCATGTGGGGAAAACGCAGTCTATCGTCGACCTGATCAAACGCATTAATCGCGCTATGCATGCGGATGCTGCTGACCAGTCATTGATACCGCCGAACCAGTCCCTGATCGCGCAGTACATGCTGCTTTATTCAACGTCTGGAGACCCTCAAGACTTTGACAGCTACGTCAACAACGACTACAGCAAAGCGGTGATCTGGGTGTTTCTAAAATCCGACAGCACCAACTACGCGCAGCAGTTGCATCAAAAAGCGGAAGCCATCATCAAGGCCAACTTCCCAGCGGGGGTAACGGTTCGTATGGGGGGCAGCTTGCCACAAACGATTGCGGGCAACCAGTCCTTAACCGAAGGCAAGTCGAAGAACATTGTGCAAATGGTGCTGGTGGTGTTTGTTTTGAGCACCCTGGTGTTGCGCTCCTTTGTCGGCGGCTTGTTCGTGACGACGCCCTTGGTGATGGTGGTCTTGGCAAACTTCGGCGTGATGGGCTGGTTTGGCATCCCGCTGGACATGGGCACCATCTCAACGGCCGCCATGGCAATCGGTATTGGGGCTGATTACGAGCTGTATCTGCTATTCCGCTTCCGTGAAGAGCTAGCACGATATGGAGATGTGAACAAGGCTACGCGGCAGTCGCTCCTGACGTCGGGTAAAGCGGTTTTATACGTGGCGCTGTCGATTGCTGCCGGGTACTCTTTCCTGCTGATTTCCGGGTTTGCCTTTTACAGCCGTTTGGCGGTGATGGTGATGGCCACCATGGCAGTCAGCGCGTTTGCGGCCATTATTTTCTTGCGCGCCATGACGATGATCTTCAAGCCGAAGTTTATATTTGGCGCGGCTCAGAACGCGCCAGGTGTTGATCGGCTCAAGGAATCGAGCGCTGCATGATGAACGGCGGGTTCGCACCCTGGCTTCTTGCTGGCTTGATGCTGCTGCCACAAGGGGCACGGTGCGCCCCCGCAGCAGATGACATCATGCAGAAAAACTTCTTTGCGTCCAAGCCTAAACGTTTGTTCTCTGAGGTGACGATGACGCTGATCAATGAGCGCGGTGAAACACGCCAGCGCAAGCTGGCCACCACCACGGCACTTCAGGCCAACGGCATTGATTCCAATATGCTGGTGCGCTTTATGGCACCCGCGGATGTGAAGGGAACGTCGTTTCTGGAAATCGAGCATTCCCAAGCGGACGATGATCAATGGATTTATCTGCCCGCTCTGCATAAGAGCCGTCGCTTGGTGTCTAGCAATCGCAAAGACAGTTTTATTGGCTCAGACTTTGCCTATGGCGATGTGCTGCCGCCCAAGGTGACCCTGTACGTGCACAAATGGTTGCGCGACGAAGCGGTTGACGGGCAGCCCTGCTATGTTGTTGAATCAGTGCCCGCAAACGACGATGTTAAGCGCGACTACGGCTACTCGCGCAAAATCACCTGGGTGGGGCAAAGTAGCTTTCATGAGCTTAAGACTGACTATTACGACGTAGGCGGGCGATTGCTCAAAACGCAATTGGTCAAAGACCTTGTGCTCTTAGACCCGCAGGCGAGTCGTTGGATGGCAAAGTACAAAGAGATGGTGAACCATCAGACACGCCATAAAACGGTCGTGACCACGGATCGCTATACCGCGGATACTTTGATCACGCCCGACACCTTTAGTTTGCGGACTTTGGAGAGGGACTGATTGTATCTACACCACCGGTTTTACAAGTTAGTCTTTGTAGCGAGCGGGTGTCTTGTTAGCCACCCAAGTGCCCAGGCACAGTTTGATACAGCTAGCTATAGCGGTGCCTTGCGAAGTGACTACCTTCAGTCGACTCGCAGCTTGGACGACGCCAGCAACTTGGTCGGCGCAACGGTGCAGCTAAAGGGCTTGCTACGACCCACCCAGCAAACCTCGGTCAAGCTCGATGCACGTGCCACCAATGCTGCGCTCGGCCGTGCAGGTTATGCGAATACGCAGTTGACAGAAAGCTACTTAGCCTTTCATCAAGGCAACTGGGATGGACGGGTGGGTAAGCAAATCATTGCTTGGGGGCGAGCTGACGGCATCAACCCAACGGACGTGATCAGCCCGCGCGACTACACGGTGCTGCTGCCGTTTGATGAAGATCAACGTTCCGGTGTTTGGGGCGCGATGCTGAGCTACGCTTGGACGCCCGAGCTGAGCCTGTCGATGCTCTGGAAGGCACAGTTTAGCGAGTCGACCATTCCCTTGCCAGGCGCGCAACTGAGCCACTATCAAATAACAACGCCGACGGCTCCCACAAAGCAATGGGGTTTAAGGTTGAACCGTGTGGGCAGTGATCTTGATTGGTCGATCAGCTATTTTCGTGGCTACAGCCTGCTACCTCAGGCTGTTAGCGGTTGGGTGCAAGAAAGCAAGCCTCTGCAACTTGATTACCCCGTAGTTTCGATGTTTGGCGCGGACTTGGCCAAGAACTTCTCCGCTTTTGGGGCTCGGTTAGAAGTTGCCTATACCCAACCTGAGAATCGCCCAAACCCAGAGCGGCCTGGTTTGCGCCGCAACCTCTATTGGGTGGGTGGATTTGATCGCACATTTGAATCGCGCCTGAACCTGAACATGCAGCTCTTTTGGCGCTACACCTGGGATTTGCCGCAGAGTTTAGACCCTAGCTATTGGCCAGCCCAGGGCTTCAATGACGGTATTTTGATGCAGCAGCGTAGCCAAGTGAGCGGTATGACGCTGCGCTTGTCCAACACCTGGTTCAATGAAACGCTAGATGCCGAAGTGTTTGTGCAGCGCTACTTTCAAAGCAGCGACTTGTTCATCTATGCCAAGCTAGCTTATGCTTTTTCAGACAGCGTGCGTGGCACGCTGGGTGGACAGTATTTTGATGGTGATGGCCCGCAGTTCGGCCGCCTAAAGAAAAACAGAGGCGTTTTTGCGGAGCTGCGGTATTCGTTCTGATGGTGGTTGTTCTAACCGCAACCGCCTTGTGTTGCCGATCCGCAGCAGCCAGAACCCCCAGCGCTGCCACCGCCTGTGCCGCAGCTTTGCGTGCCCCCCACCGAGCCGCAGCAGGCTCCGTCACCACAGCCACCGCATACCGCCCCTTCAGGCAATGCAAACTCAACGCGCTTTGCGGCTTCGATGTCGCCGCAGAGCCAGGCTGCGACCGACCGTACCTGCTCGTAGCCATAGAACAAAAAGAAGTTGGGTGCACGGCCATGGCTTTTCATGCCCACCACGAAGAGGTTTTCTTCAGGATGGCGTAGGGCTTCAAAGCCATAGGGCTGAGGAATGGCTTGCCCGCTCGCGGCGGCAACGCGAATCAGTTTGCCGACACCCGCGCTGGCTTCTAACCATGGGTCTAGGTCGACTTGAAGCTCACGTAGCAAATTTAGGTTAGGCCTAAAACCTGTGCTTGCAATGATTTCTTCGGTCTCTAATACGGAGTGCGCGCCGTTGCGCAAGCCCCGCAGCAATAGTCGCGAGCCGATGGAGTTGATTTCTTCCAAACCAAAATGACTAATGGCGCGGATCGCGCCAGAGCGCACCAACGCGGTCACCCGGGTCAAGGCGCTACCGCGTTCTGGTAGCAAGGTCTCAACGGTGCCGCTGGTTTTCACCGTTGGCGTTGCGCCACGCGTTGCCCAGGTGATGGCGTTGCCGCTTTGTCCTCGAAGCGCAACCAGATCTAGCAAAACATGAATGGCTGAGTGGCCGCTGCCAATGACCACGGTGTCGCGGCCAGCATAGCGTGTCGCCAATTGGCCACGCACATCGGGGATGCCGTAAGCGATTCGCGCATGCTGCGGCTCACCCATGGCCGGTAGGCCCGAGTGTCCGGCCGGGCCGGGCGTGTCCCAGGTGCCGGACGCATCAATGACGGCACGCGCTAACACGCGCTGCTGGTCACCGCTGGCTTGCCGGATGTGCAACTCGAATGGTGCGCTGGCGCGCTCAGTGGGCTTGAGCTTGTCGTGGCCCCAGCGTGTGACGGCTTGGACGCGATGGCCGTAGCGAATCAGGCTAGCTATTTCTGGCAGCTCGGCCAGTGGGGATAAATAGTCTTTGACTAACTCGTTACCGGTGGGAAAGCCGGCAGGATCAGGCATTTTCCAGCCTTGGGTTTCGAGCCGCTTGACGGCGCTAGCGTCGACATTCATCGCCCACGATGAAAACATGGGCACATGGCCCCATTCACGCACGGTTGCCGCGCAATTGCCGGACGCCTCAAAGATGATGGGTGACTCGCCACGTTCTAGTAGCCGACAGGCAGCGCTGAGACCAACCGGCCCGGCACCAATGATGACTACGGGTAGTTTTTTCATGGTTTTCCTTTTTGGGCGGACTAGGGTCGGCGCAGGTTCAGCACTTTGGCTGACGGGGGATCGGTGAGTAGTTTTGAGCCGAGTGCAGTTTCAAGGGTGGTCCAGGGCAGCAGGGCGCATTCGGTGCGTGACGGTACTTGGCGCAATCGCTCAAAGACTTTGAGCGGGCCGAGTAATGCCTGGTCTTGTAACTGCACTTCGCCTTTATCCAACATACGCAGAAACGCGCGTTTCATGAGATGAACTTCGATGAGTGACTTGGAGGTGAGTGCGTCTGTCATCATGGATGCCGAGGCTTTGCAGACGGCGCAACAGGCGCTGCTCGTAAAACTGACTGCATGGACAACGGCGGACCGAAAGTCAAAGTACAGCGTCATGTGGTCGCCGCAAATAGGGCTATCCCCGTCGGCCTGTACATTGGCGCTGGCTAATGGGCCGAAGTTGTGTGGCGCACGGCCATATCGTACGATTTCGCCCTGGTACAGGATGAGCGCTTCGTTGGTGTCCTGCGTCGTCGCGTGGCTAATAGGCATGGCTTGCGATCATCAGCAATCAGGTGTCAGCCAGAATGCGTTTGACCGAGCGAATACCTTCCATCAGCGCATCGACTTCTTCGAGCGTGTTGTATAGCCCAAATGATGCCCGCGCAGTGGCTGGAACATTGAATCGATCCATCACCGGTTGCGCGCAATGATGACCAGCCCGAATGGCAATGCCGTAGCCGTTGAGGATGCTGCCAACGTCGTGCGGGTGGATATCGCCCACCATGAACGACAGCACAGACGCTTTGTTCTTCGCCCTGCCAATCACCCGTACATCTTTGATGCTAGCAATTTGATCATGCGCGTAATCCAATAGCTGCGCTTCGTGGTGCTGGATTTCCGCCATGCCGATGCTTTGCAGATAGCTGACGGCGGCACCTAAACCGATGGCTGCCGCGATTGGGGGAGTGCCAGCTTCAAATTTGTACGGCGGAACGTTGTAAATGGTTTTTTCAAAGGTGACACGCAAAATCATGTCGCCACCCCCTAGATACGGCCCCATTTGTTCTTGAATGGCGGCATTCGCGTACAGCACGCCTATGCCGGTTGGGCCATACATTTTGTGGCCTGAGAAAAGGTAAAAATCGCAAGCCAGGGCGCGCACATCGATCGGTAGATGCGGCACGGCTTGCGCGCCATCGACCAAGGTCACGGCACCGACGCGCTTGGCCGCGCTAATCATTTCGTGTACGGGGTTGATCGTGCCAATGGCGTTGGAGACTTGCGTCATGGCCACCAAACGTGTGCGTGCGTTGAGCAGGCTTGAGTAAACCTGGAGATCGAGCTCGCCGTTATCGTTCATGGGCACGACGCGCAAAACCGTGCCAACTTCTTCGCAAAGCATTTGCCAGGGCACGATATTGGAATGGTGCTCTAGCCCGGTAATGATGATTTCGTCGCCCGCTCTGAACGTCTTGCGCCCAAAACTATGCATGACTAGATTCACGGAATCTGTTGCACCACGCGTGAAGATGATTTCTTTTTCAGAAGCCGCGTTGATGAAGTCAGCCAGTTTTTTGCGCGCCCCTTCGTAGGCCAGCGTGGCGTTGGCGCCTAAGGTGTGGACGCTGCGGTGCACGTTGGCGTGTTCGTAAGACTGATAGTGATGCAGCCGCTCGATCACTGCTGAAGGCGTTTGACTGCTTGCCGCGCTGTCCAGGTAGACCAGCGGATGGCCGCTGGCCTTTTGCTGCAAGATCGGAAAATCTTGCCGATGGTGGTGTACATCGAAGGCATTGCTGCTTGATGCGCTGCTGCGCAACAGGGTCGCTGTCATGGGGCCATCCTCGGCAATGTTAGATTTTTGAGCTTGAGCTGAACTTGGCGGCGGCACCGTAAAGGTGCCGCCTTTGAGCACTAACTACAGCCGCAGGTACCGCACCCACTACCGCAGCAAGAGGTTCCCTCGGCTTTCGCTTCGGTGTCGCAAGGGCAGCACTCCGGCCCCGCCTCAGTCGAGGCCGCTGCTTCGGTTTTGGCGCTGCTTGCGCCTGGGCCGCAAGAGCTACCCGTACCGCAAGAGGAACCACTATCGCAGCAAGCACTTGCAGCTTTGGTCAATGCCGCTTTCGCTTGCTCAACAACAGCAGCACTGGCTGGCGCGCAACCGCAACCTTCGCTAGGCACGAGCGAGTAGGTATCGCAGCAGGGGCTGCCGTCGGCTTTGGGCTGGTTGTTGTCACAACAAGGTGCCGCCTTGTCGGTCGGATCACAGCAAGGCGTTTCGCGGCGCCCCCCAGCTGCGGCCGTCGTTGCTGCTGCCGCTGTGGCCGCTGTGGCCGACACCGCCGGTGCGCCGCAACTGCTGCCCGTACCGCAGCTCGAACCCGTACCGCAACTGGAATCAGTCCCACAGCTTGAGCCCGTGCCACAACTCGACCCTGTGCCGCAGCTTGACCCTGTTCCGCAGCTAGAGGCACCGCGTGCCAGTGCCGGTACGTCCACCACCGTGAACGAATCGGCATATGGGCCCATGCGTAGGCGCTCTGCGGTGGCGTCACAGACTTCAATGGCTTCAAAGCGCGGGAACTCGTGGTTTTCTTCGTCACGCACGCTGGCGTAGGGGCCTAGGTAAACCGCAACGTGCCCGCCATACTCGCAGACGCTGGCGCGCGGCAGCTTGTACGCTCGCAGGGTTAATGAGCCGAAGTTATAGCCTTCGAGTTCGCGCCAGGGCGTTTCAGCCAGTTGGGTCAAGCCCAAGAAGCCAATGTCCTCATAGGTGCTGGTGACTTGGCCAACCGGGATCGCCCCGGTATAGCACTCAGCCCACAGGGTTTCGTTGTCTTGATCTTCGGCGTCAATTTCGCGGTCGACCACGATGTCCGAAATCACCATGCGGCCACCGGGCTTGAGCACACGCAGGATTTCCTTCAACACTTCGTCCTTCTTGGGCGATAGGTTGAGCACGCAGTTGGAGACGACCAAATCAACGCTGTTGTCGGCTACCGGTATTTGCTCAATCACGCCTTTGCGAAACTCGACTACATCAAAACCGAGGTTCTTTGACACAATTTTGTTGAAACTACCCGCTTGTTCGAGCATGTCGTCTGTCATGTCAACGCCGATGACCTTGCCGTTGGCACCCACCAGTTTGGCGGCCACAAAGCAATCAATGCCCACGCCAGAGCCCAAGTCCAAGACGGACTCTCCAGGCTTGACATTGGCCTTGAGCAATGGGCTACCGCAACCGTAGTTGCGCGCAAGTGCGTCTTTGGGCACGTGGGCGAGTAAATCTGATTGGTAGGACTGCGGGCAGCAAAGCCCGGCGGGGGCCTTGGCGGCTTCCCCGTACACCGCCTTAACGGTGTCCTTCTTGGTTTTTTTGACGGCGGTATCCATGGGCATTCTCCTGTGACGGGTTTGGCGCTTAGACCTTGTCGTAGCAGTTGCAACGCGACAAGTTGTTGGCGACTTCGGCGGCCTTGATGGCACCGACATCGCCCCGCGCCAGCACCGTCACAAACCCGGCGCCGATGTATTCCTTGCCAATGAGCGTCACATTTGCAGTTTTGACCATGGCGTCAGCCGCCTCTATGGCGCCGATGCACGCGAGCGCACCGTCGGAGTCGGGTTCCCCCTCCTGCACCACGACGGTGTCGCCCGGCAGGAGGAGGGGAAGCGCGTGCCCGAGCGCGACGAAGTCGTTGACAACGTGGACGCGCGAGAGATCGAAAGTCGCCGCGATCTCCGGCGCCGCG
>ERZ1292633.3628-Hain-H41-02um-R1-3628-length-14861-cov-5_pt1 | contig 14861 bp, 16 predicted proteins | sample MGYA00564406_ERZ1292633 | MGnify/ENA primary metagenome ERZ1292633 (study PRJEB36523, sample SAMEA6512639) | groundwater metagenome | collected 2019-01-08 | study: AquaDiva: Metagenomics assemblies of 32 groundwater samples
CGGCGGTGACGCCGACCTCGGCCGCCTGGTCGAGGCCGTCGCGGAACGGGAAGAAGGCGTCCGAGGCCATGACGCTGCCGCGCACCTCGAGGCCGGCGTCGGTCGCCTTGATCGAGGCGATGCGCGCGCTGTACACGCGGCTCATTTGACCCGCGCCGACACCGATCGTACGGCCCTCTTTACAGTAAACAATGGCATTTGATTTGACGAACTTGACCACTTTCCACGCGAACAACATATCGCGCAGTTCCTGTTGGGACGGCGCGCGCTTGGTGACCACCTTGAGATCTTTTTCCGTCACCATGCCGAGGTCCGCATCCTGCACCAGCAGGCCGCCGGTCACGCGCCGCATGTCCATGCTCGCCGGACGCGTCGCACCCCAGGCGCCGGATTCGAACACGCGCACGTTGGGCTTGGCGGCGAGTACCGGTTTGGCATCCGCGTCGATCGAGGGGGCGATGATGACCTCGACGAACTGGCGGTCGAGGATCGCCCTGGCGGTGGCGGCGTCGAGCGGGCGGTTGAAGGCGATGATGCCGCCGAAGGCCGAGGTCGGGTCGGTGCTGTAGGCGCGCTGGTAGGCATCGAGCACATTGTCGTCGATGGCAACGCCGCACGGGTTGGCGTGCTTGACGATGACGCACGCGGCCTCGTCGAACGATTTCACGCACTCGAGCGCGGCGTCGGCGTCGGCAATGTTGTTGAACGAAAGCTCCTTGCCCTGCAGCAGACGTGCCGTGGACACGCACGCCTCGGCGGCGTGGCGCTCGACATAAAACGCCGCTTTCTGGTACGGGTTTTCCCCGTAGCGCAGTCCCATGGCGTGGTGGAACTGCAGATTATAGGTTTGCGGGAACTCGCCGCGCGTCCCGTCCGGACGCAAGCGGCCGAGGTAATTGGCGATCGCACCATCGTACGCGGCGCTGTGCTCGAAGGCCTTGGTCGCCAAGCGAAATCGCAACTCATCGCCCACCGATCCCCGGCGTTGCTTCATCTCATCGAGCACCGCGCCGTAATCGCGGCCGTCCACGATCACGGTGACGGCGGAGTAGTTTTTCGCCGCCGCGCGCAGCAGCGTCGGGCCGCCGATGTCGATGTTCTCGATCGCGAGCGCCAGCGTGCAATCCTGGCGCGCGATGGTTTCCTCGAACGGATAGAGATTGACCGCGACGAGATCGATCGGCGGAATCCCGTGGTCGCGCATGGTTTTGACATGACTGTCGATGTCACGCCGTCCCAATATGCCACCGTGGATTTTCGGGTGCAGCGTCTTGACGCGTCCGTCGAGCATTTCCGGGAAGCCGGTGTAGTCCGACACCTCGATCACGGCGACACCGTTGTCGGCGAGCAGTTTCGCGGTGCCGCCGGTGGACAGAATTTCGACGTTATGCGTTTTGAGCGCGCGCGCGAATTCCAGCACGCCGCTCTTGTCGGAAACGCTGATCAGCGCGCGCCGGATAATTGTCATGGAGTACGGGATCCGGAATGAGATAGAAAGAGGGGGAATTCTAAATTCCGCCGCCCGCCTCCGCAATCACATTCGGTCAGACCAGCTTGTACGTCTTGAGCTTTTTGCGCAGAGTATTGCGATTAATGCCGAGGATTTCCGCCGCCTTGCACTGGTTGCTTTTGACATGGCGCATGACGATCTCGAGCAGCGGTTTTTCCACCTCGGCGATGACCATGTCGTACACGTCCGTGGTCTTCTCGCCGTTGAGGTCGTTGAAATAGCGTTCCAGCGACTGTCTGACACACGCCGCGAGCGGTCCCTTGCGATCCTTGGTCATGCCGCGAGCTCCATGTTTTCCGCCCGCTGGTTGAAAAATTCGCGCACCATCGCAAGCTGCGCGGTCGTGGTTTCGACCGCATTCACCGCGTGACGGAAAGCCGCGCCACCGCGCAGACCCTTGCTGTACCAGGAGATGTGCTTGCGCGCCATGCGCACGCCGCTGTATTCGCCGTAGAACGCGTACAGGGTATCCAGGTGCGCCAGCAGCGTGTCGCGCACTTCCGTGACCGGAGGCGGGGCGAGCTTCTCACCGGTGGCCAGAAAATGCGAGATTTCCCGGAAAATCCAGGGATTCCCCTGGGCCGCGCGGCCGATCATCAGGCCATCGGCGGAGGTCGCGCGGAGCACGAAGGCGGCCTTCTCGGGCGTGGTGATGTCGCCGTTGGCAATCACCGGAATGTTCACCGCGGCCTTGATGGCGGCGATGGTGTCGTACTCGGCCTCGCCCTGGAACGCATCGGCGCGCGTGCGGCCGTGCACCGCGAGCGCCTGGATACCGCATGTTTCGGCAATGCGCGCGATGGCCGGGCCGTTCCGGTTCGCGCTGTCCCAGCCGGTGCGAATCTTGAGCGTTACCGGAACATCGACGCTTTTCACCACCGCCTGGAGAATTTCCGCGACGAGTTTCTCGTTCTGCATCAGCGCCGAGCCGGCATACACGTTGCAGATCTTCTTCGCCGGACAACCCATGTTGATGTCGATGATCTGCGCGCCGCGTTCGGTGTTGTAACGCGCGGCCTGCGCCATCAGCGCCGGATCGCTACCGACAATTTGCACGGCGCGCGGTTCTTCCTCGCCGGTATGATCGGCGCGGCGCCTGGTTTTTTCGCTGCCCCACAGCAGGGAATTGGACGAAACCATTTCCGAGGCGGCCATGCCGGCGCCAAGCCGGCGGCACAGGCCGCGGAAGGGTCTGTCGGTGACGCCGGCCATGGGCGCAAGGAACAGATTATTTTTCAGTTTATAGTGACCGATTCTCATGATCGGATTTCTCTATCCGGGACGACGCGGGGGAGCAATCTTAACCAGAACCTCGGACCCCAGCGAAGGGGGGAGCGATGAACGGCAAAAATTGATTTTTTATCCGCCACAGTAAAATAAAAAAATCAAGTCGGTGGAATGAAAAGCCGGGGTTATCTCGTCCGGATTCTGTTTCAGGCAATAAGCAGGTGAAGCGCAAATGAAAATTGTCGCGCCATGCCAGCTCCTGGCGTCGTCACTGATTTCGCATGGTGCAACCGCACGCAAATAGTCAGGGCGTAACCAGCCGAATTTCATATCCAACGGCTTTGCCGTCGGGATTGGTTACATCGAGCAGTGCCGTGGCCACCACGTTCGGGGTCAGTGCCGCCGTCGCCGGCGTTTCCAGATATTGCGCCGGGGCGAAAGTGCGGCGCGCGAGCACGCCGCCGGCGCTGCTGGTGAGACTGATTTCCATCCCGGGGTACGCTTGGGCAAAGGCCGCGCGGTTGACCAGCATTGCCCGGATGCGCAGGGCGTTGGCGTATTTCGGATGTGGCGCGATGCTGGTCTGGAGCAGTTCGATCCGGGCAATGTCCCGGCGCGGACGCAGTTCACAGCCGGCATGATCGCAGAATTCGCTCACCACGGGCCGCCACGAGGGATCGGCGGCCAACTCGTCGTGATAGAAGTAGAGGGCCTGGCCGGCGAGCAGGATCAGCAGCGACAGATTCCCGAGCGACCAGAAAAACGGACGCCAGAACGACCGAGGCTTGGCGATGGCCTCGAGTTCGGTGACGGTGGGAATGGCGGCATCTTCAGCGCTCGTTGCCTGATCGGGGGTGACCCTGGCGCGGCGTTGCCGGGAGCTTGCGCTCCGGTTTTTCCCGCCACGCACGCGCTTGGTTTTTTTGACAGAAACGGTTTGTTCCCGGGAGGGCGCCGTGGCTTCCGCGCCGGGTTGGGTCGGCACCTGCAGCAGGCGCTGCTCGGCGCGGAAGATCGCCGAGCAGATCCCGCAGCGCACCATGCCGCGGCGCGCCCCGAGCTGCGCGGGCGTGACCTTGAATGTCGTCAGACAGGCGGGACAGCGGGTGTACATTAAGGTCGCCCTACGGCGTTCGTCCAGCTCATAATATTATGAGCTTAGCTGAGTCCGGACGGTTTGCGGCCCGCGAGCAGCGTCCATTTTTGCCGTTCGTGTAAAGTGAATTCGAAGGGCGGCTCATAATACGGGCGCACTTCCGTTGCTTGATCGCTCCCCAGCAATCCCGACAGGACGAGCCAGCCCCCCGGCCGCACGCGCGCCTTGATCTCCGGGGCCAGCTCGATCAGCGTGCCGAAAAGAATGTTGGCGATCACGATGTCAGCCTGAAGGCCTGCGGGCAATTCGGACGGCAGCATGACATTCAGGCCGGCGTGGATGCCGTTGTGCAGCGCGTTCTGACGCGTGACGGCCAGGGCCTGTGGATCGATGTCCACGGCGAATGCTTGTGCGGCGCCGAGCTTGAGCGCCGCGATCGAAAGAATACCCGAGCCGCAACCGTAATCGAGAATGGTTTTCCCTTCGAGCATTTGCTCCGACAGCCATTCGAGACACAGCGAGGTGGTCGGGTGATCGCCGGTGCCGAAAGCCAGCCCCGGATCGAGAATGATGTTGATCGCCGCCGGTTCGGGCGCTTCGCACCAGCTTGGCACTACCCACAGATCGTGACCGACCTGCAGCGGTTTGTAGTGCGCCATCCACGAATGCGCCCAGTCCTCGTCGCCGAGCAGATCGATTTCGTGCGGCGGGTTTTCCGCGAGACCCAGGCGTTCGCGCGCGCGTAGAAGAATATCGTCGGTGTCGGTGTGTTCCGGGAACAGACCGGTGACTTGAACCTGCGACCACAGCGGGGTTTGTTCCCAATAGGTGTCGAATACCGGCTCGTCGCCGGCGTCCTGCAGCGTGACCGAGATGGCGCCCCACTCCTCAAGCGCGTCGGCGAGCGCCTGTGCCTGATCATGATTGGTGCGCAGTTTCAGTTTGAGCCAGGGCATGATTTGGATTTTCAGGGTTATCAGGTGAACCGGCCAGGAGCGTGACTGGATCAGGTCAAAGGAAATTGACGCGATGGATTCGGCGGAGGTAGAGTGCCAGATTACGTGGCGGTAATAAAACGGTTGCTCGGAAGAAACGCCACATTTTCCGTTATTTCCCGCTCCGGGAAAAGCCCTGTTCAAGTTCCAGGCATGGAGACAAATGGTTCGTGCCGCTTCATGCAGTAGCTGGGCGTCTTGAATTATTTGTTGTGCTTTGTGCGAGCCGTGATGACCTTAACCGGGTCATGTTGAGACAATGTTTCATCCATAACCAGCAGATAAGGAGAGAAAAATAAGATGAACTTCCGCGATGTGTTTTTCTTCGATGCCATGCTTACCCCCCAGATCATCACGATCGTGTACTGGTTGTTGCTGGCAGTCGCCCTGCTGGCGGGGCTCGGATCCATATTTCTTTACGGATTCGCCAACGTGACTTTCGGCGGCTTCATCAAGGGGGTCTTGATCACGGTGGGTGGCGGCGTCGGCGCGCGCATCTGGTGTGAGTTGCTGATCGTGTTCTTCAAGATCAACGAGAACGTCCAGAAGATAGCCAGTTCGAAGTAACCGGCTGCTTCGGCCGAGCCCGGCCCTCGCCGCCAAGCTGGCAGGAGTAATACTGGCGACGTCAACCGTTGAACATTCGCACGGACGTCAAAGGCCGAGTTTTTTCTGCAAGTAGTGAATATTCACCCCGCCGCGGATAAAGGCGGCGTCATTCATGATGTCCTGATGCAAGTGAATGTTGGTCTTGATGCCTTCCACGACCATCTCGGACAGGGCGATGCGCATCCGCGCCAGCGCTATCTCGCGCGTGTCGCCGAAGGCGATGAGTTTGCCAATCATGGAGTCATAGAACGGTGGCACGAAGTAATTGGTGTACACGTGCGAGTCCACGCGGATGCCGGGTCCGCCCGGTGCGTGCCAACCCGTGATGCGCCCCGGCGAGGGGATAAAGCTGCGCGGGTCTTCCGCATTGATGCGGCATTCGATGGCGTGCCCGCGCCAGGTAATGTCTTTCTGGCGGAAGGCGAGTTTCTCGCCCGCGGCAATGCGCAGTTGCTCGCGCACGATGTCCACGCCCGTGACCATCTCGGTGACCGGGTGCTCGACCTGCACGCGCGTGTTCATCTCGATGAAGTAGAACTCGCCATCCTGGTACAGAAACTCGAAAGTGCCGGCGCCGCGATAATGGATCTTGCGGCAGGCGTCGGCACAACGCTCGCCCATCTTGTGGCGCAGTTTTTCGGGGATACCCGGCGCCGGCGATTCCTCGACCACCTTCTGGTGACGGCGCTGCATCGAGCAGTCGCGCTCGCCCAGATGGATCGCATGGCCGTGGGTGTCGGCCAGGACCTGGAATTCGATGTGGCGCGGGTGATCGAGATATTTCTCCATGTAGACGGTGTCATTGCCAAAGGCGGCCTTGGCCTCGGCTTTGGTCAGGGATACGGCGTTGAGCAGCGCCGCTTCGGTGTGCACCACGCGCATGCCCTTGCCGCCACCGCCGGCCGCGGCCTTGATGAGCACCGGATAGCCGATGTGCGCGGCGAGCTTCAGGACTTCCTTTTCGTTGTCGCCGACCGGGCCGTCGGAGCCGGGCACGCACGGCACGCCGGCCTTTTTCATGGTGCGAATGGCGGAGATTTTGTCGCCCATCAGGCGGATGGTTTCGGCGCGCGGGCCGATGAAGATGAAACCGCTTTGTTCCACGCGCTCGGCGAAGTCGGCGTTCTCCGAGAGAAAGCCGTAGCCCGGATGGATTGCCTGGGCGTCGGTGACCTCGGCGGCGCTGATCACCGCCGGGATGTTCAGGTAACTGTCAGCCGCGCGCGGCGGCCCGATACACACCGACTCGTCCGCGAGCTTTACGTACTTGGCCTCACGGTCGGCCGTGGAATACAGGGCCACGGTGCGGATGCCGAGGGCGCGGCAGGCGCGCTGGATACGCAACGCTATCTCGCCGCGGTTGGCGATAACCACTTTCTCGATCATGGCTTACTCGATGATGAACAGGGTCTCGCCGTATTCCACCGGCTGGCCGTTTTCCTTGAGGATCGCCTTGATGACGCCGGCCTTGTCGGACTCGATCTCGTTCATCATCTTCATGGCCTCGATGATGCACAGGGTGTCGCCCACGTTGACCTGGCTGCCGACATCGACAAAGGATTTCGCCTCGGGAGAAGCGGCTCGATAGAACGTCCCTACCATGGGCGAAATGACCGCATGACCCGCCGGCAGCGCCGCGGGCGCCGGTGCAGCGGCGGCCGATGCCGCCTGGGCGGCGGCGTGCACCGGCGCCGGCGCCATGTGCACGACCTGCGTGCCGCCGGAAGTCCCGCGGCTGAAGCGGATGGCCTCTTCGCCCTCGCGGATCTCGATCTCGGAGAGGCTCGATTCCTCCAGCATCTCGATCAGTTTTTTGACCTTGCGTATGTCCATAAATGACCTGCCCTATTTTTTCAATCGTTCAATGGCGGCCGTGAGCGCCAGTTCGTAACCCTGCGCGCCCAGACCGCTGATCACGCCGGCGGCGAGATCGGAAAAGTAGGAATGCTTTCGGAACGACTCGCGTGCGTGCACGTTCGAAAGATGTACCTCGATAAACGGGATATGTGCCGCGGCCAGGGTGTCGCGCAGCGCCACGCTGGTGTGGGTAAAAGCCGCCGGGTTCAGCAGAATAAACGCCACCTTGTCTTTCATCGCCTGCTGCACCCGCCCGACCAGCTCGTGCTCGGCGTTGCTCTGGAAGAAGTTCACGCGGTGTCCCGCAGCCTCACCCTGCCTGGCAAGGCGCTGATTGATGGCCTCAAGTGTGGTCGTGCCATAGTGCTCCGGCTCTCTTGCTCCGAGCAGATTCAAGTTGGGGCCATTCAGTACCAGGATTTCAGCCATGAGGTGATTTGGTTCGTTAGGTAGCCCCGTGGCCGGAGCAGGCCCGGATTATGTGGGCTATTTGCGTGATCTTTCCTGATTTACGCATTGATTTGTCGCTATCTTCTCCATTCGGAGAATTGTGCATCTCAAAAGGCGTTTTGTCCAGCTAATGTATAGTGCAAACCATATCGGCGGAGATTGCCGATATATCATGAAGATATACGCACAATCACGTGGAATACGGCGGAGAAGAGCTTATGGGGTGGTTAGGAGGGGATCAATCAGGCTTTCGAGCTCGGTTTGGTTAAATACACCGAGTTTGCGAACCACAATCGAGCCGCTGCGGTCGATGATCACGGTAAAGGGAAGCGAGCCCATGCGGTTGCCGTATCGGGCCACCAGCGGCAGGGCATCTTCCTCACCGATCAGGATCGGATAGTTGATGCGTACGGACTGACGGTAGACCATCACGGCGGTCAGGTTATCGATGGCGACCCCGATGACCTGCAGGTCGTCTGCCGGATGTTTTTTCTGCAGGGAGATAAACAACGGAATCTCCTCGCGGCAGGGGGGGCACCACGTGGCCCAGAAATTCAGCACAATGACCTTGCCGCGCCATTCGTGGAGTGACCGCTTTTTCCCTTCCAGGTCGGGAAGGGTGAAATCGATCAGTTCGCCGCCGCCATAGGTCAGAGTGGTGGTGACCTGTTCCGCTGGACGCATCGATTGTGCAATCCAATAGCCACCCGCCAGCGCCAGCACCGCCGTGATCAGCAGCAGCAGATTTTTAAATGTCGCGGACATTAATCAGGTCGTGGAGCCGCCGCGCTCAGATTTTGCGCAACAGGGCAAGGAATTCCTCCGCGTTGCGGAAACCGTATGTGCGAAGCTCGCGATGTTCTTGTCCATTTGCCGCAAAGAATAGCATGGCCGGCGGGCCGTAGACGCCGAAGCGGCTCTTGATCGCTTTCCCCTCCGGGTTGTTCGGGTCGGTCACGTCGGCCTGTAACAGCACGAAGATGCGCAATTCATCGCGTACGCGCGCATCGGCGAAGGTGGCCTTTTCCATGCGCAGGCAATCGGTGCACCAGTCGGCGTAGTAATCCAGTATCACCGGCTTGCCCGCGGCCTTGGCCGCCGCCAGCCGGTTTTCGAGATCGCTCAACGAACTTACCCGGTCGAACAGGCGCTCGGCGGGTTCAGGCCGGGCACCGCCGGCGCCCGGCATCGCGCCGGAAACAACCGAAGACAGCGGCAGCGGATTGAGGATATCGCGCTGGCCGGCGAATCCGCCGAGCAGGGCGAGCCCGCCCCAGATGAGCAGAACGGTGCCAAGCCCTTTCCACAAATAGCGCCAGCCGCTGGCGCTTTCCGGCAGGCCCTGGGTGGCGCCGAGGTAGACGGCGGAGACGATGAGCAGCGTCGCCCACAGGAACAGCACCGGCACTTGCGGCAGGTACCCGAGCAGGTAAATCGCGACGGCGATCAGCAGGGCGCCGAACAGGTGCTTCACGCTGTCCATCCATTTGCCGACCTTGGGCAGCAGGAAACTGGCGCCGATGCCGAGCGCGACCAGGATCGCGCCCTGCCCGTGGGCCAGCGAGAACATGATCGCGCCGCCGAGCACGGGGTCTTTTGAGGTGATGGCGGCGCCGAGCGCGGAGATGAGCACGGGTGAAACGCAGGCGCCGACGATCAGCGCCGATACCAGGCCGAGAATGAACGCGCCGACATAGGAGCCGCCCTTCATGTGATGCGTGCGGTGATGCAGATGCGACTGGATGAAACCCGGCATCTGCAGGTCGTAAAAGCCGAACAGGGACAGCGCCAGCAGCACCAGCAGCGTGCTGAACGTGCCGATGGCCCACGGATTCTGGAAGTACGATTGCAGCTGCTCGCCGCTGAGCCCGGCCAGAACGCCGGCCGCGGTGTAGGTCACGGCGGTGCCGAGCACGTAACTGTAGGAAAGCATTCCGCCGCGCCACTGGCTGATGTGCGTGTCGCCCTGGCCCACGATGATACCCGACAGGATCGGCACCATGGGCAGCACACAGGGCGTGAAGGTGAGCAACAAACCGGCGCCGAAAGCGGCGAGCACGGCGATCAACAGTTTGCCGGTGTCGCGCGGTTGATCGCTCGCGGGCGCAGCCGCGGCGGTCTCCGGTCCGGCCGCGACGCTCAATGCGCCGGCACGGAATTGCACGCCGAATTTTTTCGTCACCGGCGGGTAGCAGATGATCACCCCTTTTTCCGAACAGCCCTGATACGTGACATGCAGCAACATGTCGCGATCCGGCGCGGCGCCACCCGCGATCGGGAGCGTTACCTCGAAACCGTTTTCATAAATCTCGGTCTTGCCGATGAACTCATCGGTTTTGATTTTGCCCGCTGGCAGGCCGACACTGCCGAGGCGCAGGTTCGCGGGAAGCGCGCTGCCATCGGCCGCGGTCAGCTCGAATTTCATCTTGTCGCGGTAGAGATAACAGCAGTCGGCGATGTCGATACGCGCGAGCAGCGCCGCGCTGCCGCGCGCCGTGAGATTCACCCTGAAGGCTTTTTCCGGGTCCACCGGTTCCGCCTCGCCGCTCAATGATGCCGCCGGGCGGGTGAGATCTTTCAGCGACCGGACTTCGCCGGCGGGAGTCGCCGCCACCGCGGCGACCGGCGCGCGCGTCGCTGTTACCGGCGGCAGTTTGAAATCGACTTCCTTTACGATGGGCGGGTAGCAGACGCCCACGGGCTCGTTGCAACCCTGGGCGGTGATGCGCAGCCGCAGGCTTTGCGCGGATCCCTGACGCTCGATCGGCAAGCGAACCTTCACGGCTTTGGTGTAGGTTTCCACCGTCCCGAACAGCGGGTCCTGCTTTTTCTTGCCGCGCGGGAATACCGGATCCTTGAGCGCCGCGCCCTCGATCGCCTCGAATTTGAACTTGTCCCGGTACAGGTAATAGTCGGGGGCGATTTTCCAGCGCGCCTCGAGCGTGGCGCCGTTGACCGTGCGCGTGGATAACTGGAAGGCCTGATCCGCTTCCAGCAGGTTTTCATTGGTTTGTTCCGCCCGGGCCGGTGACAGCAGCAGGAGCAGCAAGAGAGTAAAATATTTTGTCTTCATGTTTTATCCGGGTCGCGAATCCAGGCGAGGTAGTCGGGGTAGCCGTCCGCAACAGGGACCGCGATCACCTCGGGAAGTTCATAGGGATGCAGTTCGAGGATCCGCTTCTGGATCGCGCGGTAGGCGCGTGCCATGGACTTGATCACCAGCAATTGCTCGGCGGCGGATTCCACCTTGCCTTTCCACAGGTAGATGGATTTGGCGATGGGCAGGATGTTGACGCAGGCAGCCAGCCGCTCGCTGACAAGCGCGTGCGCGATGCGTTCCGCCGCCGCGGCATCGGGGCAGGTCGTGAGAACCAGCTGGTAGCTGTGTCGTTTCATTATATTGGGTGTTCCGATCCCGTCCAGTGACGGCGCGGGAGCGGTGTTTATTCATTGTAGCGAAACTGACGCCGCCCCGCCCCGGATGCGACGCAAGGGCTGAGCAGTTATGCTGCGGGTTTACGATGGTACAGGGCCCTATTTTCATGTTCATGATTCTGTTCCTGCTGGTGCCGGTGGCCGAGATCGCGGTCTTCATCCAGGTCGGGTCCCGCATCGGGGCCGGCATGACTGTCTTGCTGGTGGTGGTCAGCGCCGTGGTCGGTGTGTGGCTGGTCCGCCGCCAGGGCCTTGCCACCGCCACGCGCGTCCAGGCCATGGTGGCGCGGGGTGAATCGCCGGCGCTCGGGATGCTGGAGGGCCTGGCCTTGCTGGCGGCCGGCGTGCTGCTGGTCATCCCCGGTTTTTTGACCGACAGCGCCGCCTTTGTGCTGCTGATTCCGCCCCTGCGCCGGGGAATCATCCGGCTGTACCTGCGCCATATCCGCGTGGAAGGCAGCGTTGCACACCACCCCCCAGGGACGGACAAGCCCGGTCGTACCCCCCTGGAAGGCAAATCCCGACGGGTGGACTGAGCGCCTGACGCCGCAAGACCGAAGGCGCGAGGGGGCCTGGATGTCCGTCGCGCATGCCGTGGGCCGCGGCACAACGGGCGCTTCCGATTGCAAATATACGCATCACACTTTGGATAAATCCATGCGTACGGGCGCAACGACTTTCTTAAGCTGTTGCTTGTTCGGTTCGGGCAATTCCGTGAGCCCGAAAACACGATCGAGATAATTATCGGTGACACTCAGCACCTCCTCGATCATGCCGCGCAGAGAAGCTTTGGAGATGGCCAGTGTTTTCGCCAGGCGCCGGATGGCTTCCGGCAGATGGATCGGCCGCTCATGTTCGTCGACGTCGCCATAGCCGCCAAAGGGCATCACGGATAACAGGTCGTGGCGGCTGTACGCCCGCATCGGAGTGGGATCGTAAACCGGTGAAAACACAATCTTGTTATCACGGCGAATCACGGAGAGATTCTCCAGATGCAGGTCGCCGTTGCCGGTGGCGAACGCCATCAGCAGGCGTTTCAGGAGATATTTCTTGGCCTCTTGGGGGTCCATAAAGATCGGTAGCGGAGAGATATCAATCGCCCGTCCGATGTCATCGTATGAACTGCTGTAGTGGTGGGTGATGCGCTTGTCACCCACAGCCATGATCGAGTAGAGGGACTCGGTAAAGATCGGTCGCCCTTGCGTCGTTCGGTCATAGCGCTCGATGGCGATGGCCGGAATCCCATTGATGACACTGGTCCAGTGACGCGGAACCTCGAACCCGGCTTCGCGGTGGATATCCAGCGTGAGCGCCTCGAGCGCGGTGATGCCGGGATAGATATCTCTGCCAAGCTTGAGGAGAATATCCGTGCGCCCCTCCGTTGGCCCTTTGCGGGGTAACGCGATCCAACTGTCCCATCCGGTGTCACGAATTGACAGCAGCAGCTTCGGGATCGCGCCGCCGACCGTGGGGGTCGGGCCGAGCGCCCCGATGATCCCCTCGGCATCCCCGTCCATCCACGTGAGGAGTTCCTTCAAGGAAAAACCGAAGTCCTCCGTGATTCTGAAAAGCGCTGGTGTCACCTTATTGCCACACCACTCGGTGGCCTTTGCATCACTGGGGAACACATCGAGATGCCCGATGCCGCCATGCCCGGACACCATCAGGATCTCCCAGTCGCTGTCGAAGCCCGGTGCCGGCTTGAGGCCTTGCTGTTCGAGATAAGCGAGCACCAGACGGCGCTGGAAGTTGGCCTCGCCTTGTGGCGGGATCAGCGACTGCAGTGGCGGCAGGAGATCGAAATACGAAGCGCGATCCCAGACGATCGTCGTCATGCCGACGAATTCGGGAGGATAGAGCACGCCCAGACCCGGAAGCCCGGCGTGCAGGAAGTCAGCGTCGTAGGTGAAACGGCATTGGGTATCCGTGACCAACAGCCGTCCCATTTTGATGGGGGATGTGCCGGCGCGCGTCCAGACGACGGCTTCACGATCGGTCGCCACGGCTTACTCCGAGCGTTGCTCCGTCATGGGTGGGCGGATTGTTTGCTTGAAAACAACTCGCGGTTCAGCAGTTGATCCAGGGTCGGATTGTTGGGGGCCAGCGTCAAACGCAGTCCCACGGCCTTCGCCAGACGGGATAGCGTCGATATCTTGGTGTCGCCGGCCTTCTTGATCTTGGAGAGCGTAGTTTTCCCCAGACCTGCGCGGCTCAGGATGTCTTTCTCGCGCAGGTCACGGCTGGCTCCCGTCTCGATAATCAAACGCAGCAATCGCTCAGTTTCGTCTCGATCCATAGGCAAATAGCTCGCAGCAGAGGGAATAGAAATGCAATACAAGGTAAACTATACACTTACAATAGCATATAAATATTCTACAAGGTAATCTATATAGTACCTATAAAGGTAAATATATTAAATATTTCGTAATTAGTTACCTAATATGGTAACTATTATGTAAATATCAAGCATTATTGTATGCCCCATAAAAACAGGTTGTTTGGTCGCGGCTTGTTCTAAATGGCAAAGCTGGAAACTTTGAATGGCGAACGACAACTGAATACCCGAGTACCGGGGTTGACAAGATTTAGCAGCCGTTTATTATTAGCACTCGCTTGATAAGAGTGCTAACAGTCCTCTTAACCCCGATTTTCAACACTTTACCCAAGTGCCAGTCGCACAGGAAAAGAGTCAAACAAGGAGCACAGCATGAGTGTACAACCCCAGTCCAAAGGAGAACCATCCGTGAAAATCCGTCCGCTTCACGACCGCGTGATCGTGCGCCGCCTGGAAGAAGAGCGTAAATCACCCGGAGGCATCGTTATTCCCGATACCGCCATGGAATAACCGATCCAGGGCGAAGTCGTCGCCGTGGGGCACGGCAAGATTCTCGAGGACGGCAAGCTCCGTCCGCTCGACGTCAAGGTCGGCGACAAGATCCTTTTCGGCAAGTACTCCGGAACCGAAGTCAGGATCGACAATGAAGAGCTGCTCGTGATGCGCGAAGAAGACATCATGGGCGTCGTCGAGAAGTAACCAACCGAACGAATTCAGAGAGGAAATACACATGGCAGCTAAAGACGTTCTATTCGGCGATCACGCCCGCACGCGCATGCTGCGCGGCGTCAACATCCTGGCCGACGCGGTCAAAATCACGCTCGGTCCCAAGGGCCGCAACGTGGTGCTGGAGAAATCCTTCGGTGCCCCGACGGTCACGAAAGACGGTGTCAGCGTCGCCAAGGAAATCGAGCTTAAAGACAGATACGAAAACATGGGCGCGCAGATGGTGAAAGAGGTCGCTTCCAAGACCTCCGACGTCGCCGGCGACGGCACCACCACCGCCACCGTGCTGGCTCAGGCGATGTTGCGCGAGGGCCTGAAGTCCGTGGCCGCGGGCATGAACCCGATGGATCTCAAGCGTGGTATCGACAAGGCCGTGGTGGCGGCGGTCGAAGCGATCAAGAAAATCTCCAAACCCTGCTCCGACCCCAAGGAGATCGCCCAGGTGGGCACCATCTCCGCCAATGCCGATGAGTCCATCGGCAAGATCATTGCCGATGCCATGGCGAAGGTCGGCAAAGAAGGCGTGATCACGGTGGAAGAGGGCCAGAGTCTCGACAACGAGCTCGAGATCGTCGAGGGCATGCAGTTCGACCGCGGCTATCTCTCGCCCTACTTCATCAA
>ERZ1292633.3629-Hain-H41-02um-R1-3629-length-14860-cov-7_pt1 | contig 14860 bp, 8 predicted proteins | sample MGYA00564406_ERZ1292633 | MGnify/ENA primary metagenome ERZ1292633 (study PRJEB36523, sample SAMEA6512639) | groundwater metagenome | collected 2019-01-08 | study: AquaDiva: Metagenomics assemblies of 32 groundwater samples
GTCCCCAGACCTCGACCGGGATGCCCGGTCCGGCCGAGTCGATCCGCTTGCCCCGATCGCCGAGCAGCGCCCGAATCTTGCCGAACGCATTGCCGCAAACGACAAAATCGCCGATGTGCAGCGTGCCTTCCTGGACGAGGACGTGGATGATCGGACCCACGCCCGGCTTCATGGCTGCCTCGACGACGGTGCCCAGTGCGGGGAGCGTCGAATCCGCCTTGAACTCCAGCAGACTGCTGAGGTCGGCAAGGTGTTCGACGAGTTCCGGTATGCCCTCACCCGTGGTCGCGGAGGTCGGGATAACGTCGACCTCGCCGCCCCATTCGCCGCTGGGCGTCAGGCCGTGCTCGGTCAATTGACCGAAGATTTTCAGCTTGTTCTGGTCGCCTAGGTCGATCTTGTTCAGGGCGACGACGATCGGCACCTTGGCGGCCTGGGCGTGGCGGATCGCCTCAATGGTTTGCGGCATGATGCCGTCATCCGCCGCCACGACCAACACCACCACGTCCGTCATTTGTGCGCCCCGGGCGCGCATTTCCGCGAAGGCTTCGTGCCCCGGCGTGTCGAGAAACGTGACCGGACCGCGCGACGTTGCAATGTGATACGAACCGATGTGTTGCGTGATCCCGCCGTCCTCGGCGTCGGCGACATGTGTCTTGCGAATGGCGTCCAGAAGGCTCGTTTTTCCGTGGTCTACGTGGCCGAGCATGGTCACGACCGGCGGTCTCGGAGTGAGGTGCTTCCGCTCCCGATTCGCGAATTCCTCCTGCAATTCATCGAGCGACGTGCGCGCCCGAACGACATCAAGCTCAATGCCGTGGTGCAGAGCGAGAAGCTGGGCCGTCTCCGTCGGTATGGTCATGTTGACGTTGCCCATAATCCCGTATTGGTCGCGCAGCACTTTGAACAACTGAATGAAGTTCAGACCCGTCGCTCCGCAGAATTCCTTCATACGCACGGGTTCATGCACGGTTGCGCGCGTCTTCTCGGCGGGGGCGGTCGATTGGATCGATCCCGTCGTTGGCGAACGCCGCCGATGAATCCGTCGACCGGTCGCACCGGCCAGACGCTCCTTACGCTCGAGCAGATCGCGGTCTCGCCATTCGGAAAGCTGCTCGCCGGACTCCGCGACACGACCGGTGCCGCGGCGTGTGTTGAAGCGCCCCTTGCGACGCCCCGCGTCTTTATCCGGAGCTTTTCCGGCGTCGGTCGGCGGACTTCCCGGCCCGCCCGGGGGACGCGGTTCGCCCGCATGAGGTGCGCTACCGACCGGACGACGCCGCGGTGCGACGTCGTAGTCCGGCGCCTCGTAACGCACGACGCGGGGGCCCTGGAGCTTGGCAGCGGCCGGAACGTTTTGCGGACCGGCGGGAACCACCGGCTTGCGAGGCTTGGCTTTCGCTTTGGCGGGTTCTTCGATGCCGGTCGGCGCGCCGTCCTCGATCTCCACCGGCGCAGTCCTCGTCGACTCGGGCGGCGTGGCGGCGGCAGCGGTTGGTTGCAGCGCCGCGGGTTGTCCGACGCCGGTCGCAGGTTGCTCCGTCGCGGGCATCGTTTCGGCGGTTTCCTCCGCTTCAACTGCGGCCTCTTCTTCGGCGACCGCGGTCAATCCATCGTCAGCGCTTTCGGTCAGATCGGTGTCGCCGGCGTCCGCCTCATACTCCTCTTCCAATGCTTCCGTCGCAACCGCCGAATCCTCGTGTTCGTCATCGCCGGGTCTGCCGGTCTCGGCAGCCGCCGTGGTGTCGGATTTCGGACGCCGTCGAATCCGCACTTTCTTCAGGTCGATCGGTTCGGCGGTCTCCAGCGCGGTTGCATGCTGTCCCTCGCTGAACCACTCGATGATCGTCGCGTGCAGACCCGCACTGAGCGTCGACATATGGTTCTTGACGGTGTCAATGCCTTCGGCCTTGCACTTGTCGATGATGGTCTTGCTGGAGACGTTGAGCTCCTTCGCGAGAATATGGACTCTCATTTTCTCGGCCAAGGGCGATCTCCGTACGCCGACCTCTTCCGTGTTAATCATTCATTCCTCAGGTCGGCCGGCACAAATCGTCCGATCGACGTCCGCATCTAGTCCGAATCCGGGTTACCCACCGGAGCCTTTTCGGCATCGGCGTTCTTGGCGGCACGCCATTCCGCGGCAAGTCCGGCAATCATCGCGGTCTCGCGCTTGGCACGCTGCGCTTCCGACAGTTCGGCGGGGACGCCCTCGCCCGATACCGCTTCGACGCCTTCGCCGGTTCGGCCTTCCGCTACGGCCTGAGCGGCGGCAGCGGCGGCGGCAGCCGCCTGCCCGGCGGCGAGCTTGGCGGCTGCCTTGGCGGCCTCCGCTTCGGCGGCGAGCTGCGGCGCAGCTTCGGCAGCCACCTCGATCATCTTGCCGGCGAGCGCTTCATCCACGCCGATTTCCGTCACCAGGGTCTCAGCCCCGACCTCAGGCAGGTCCCCAAGCGACACGATCCCGATCGCCAACAGCTTGTCGAGAAGAACGTCCTCGACGCCTTCGATCTGCTTGAGAATGCGCTCGATGTCGTCAATGTTCTTGTCGTATTCCGCAGGCGTGAGAATGTCGATGTCCCAACCCGTGAGCCGCGCCGCCAGACGAACATTCTGACCGCGCTTGCCGATCGCCAGCGACAGTTGATCCTCATCGACGATGACGGTCGCACGACCAAGCTCAAAGCACAGGAACGTTTCCTTGACCTCCGCGGGTTTGAGCGAATTCGAAATCAAAACCTGCGACGATTCGTTCCAGCGGACGATGTCGATCTTTTCCCCGCCCAGTTCATCGACGATGTTGCGGATGCGGCTGCCCCGAACGCCGACGCACGCTCCGACCGCGTCAACCTTGGAGTCGATCGACGATACGGCGATCTTCGTGCGATACCCGGCTTCGCGAGCCAGTGCCCGGACTTCGATGATTCGTTCCGCGACTTCGGGAACTTCCATCTCAAACAGACGCCGGATGTAATCGGGGTGCGTCTGCGTGAGAACGATCCGCACCTGATTCTGCTCTTCGCGGACGTCGAGGATCATGCCCCGCACGCGATCGCCGGGCTGATGTGCCTGCCCCGGAATCTGCTCACTTCGCGGAAGAAACGCCTCGGTCCGCCCGAGGTTGATGACCATGCCGCCGCCCTCGAATCGAGTGACGGTGCCCGTCACAACCTGTCCGACCCGCTGCGAAAACTCCTCGAAGATCGCGTTCCGTTCGTCCTCGCGAATCTTCTGGATCATCACTTGTTTGGCCGTCTGCGCCGCGATCCGCCCCAGCGACTTCATGTCGATCGGGTTGCCCGCCACGGTCGCGGTGATGTCGCCCGTCAGACGATCAATGGCGACCTGCACGTCTTCGATTTCCTCGTAGGCTTTTCGCGCAGCCGAAATCATCGCGGCTTCGAGGTCCTGGAAAACGCTTTCTTTCTCGATGTTCTTATCTCGACTGATCGAGTCGATAAATCTGATCAGGTCCGTATTCATGTTGTCGAGGTCATTCCCTGTCTTGCGGCGTCCGATCCTGTTATCCCAGTCAGCCTGCCTGGCGACGCGACTCGCGAAACTCCAAGTCGCCGAGTCACATGTCAAACACGCCTTCCAAGCCCGCTCGATCGGCTCCGCTCATCAAAAAAAAACGTGGGCGCAACTCTGCGATCCCACGCGGAAAACGGGCAACAGCCGCCTTCGGATGGTACCGCGTTCAGAGCATTGGCAGGCTCCGTATCGCGCACCACGGCCTCCGCGGCAGGCCGCTTCGCCCGGTCATGACCCGGTCAATTCGCACGGGTCCAACCACCACGTGAGGAATCGGTAATGGTCAAGACGGCCATTCCTGAACCTCGATTCACTGCAATCCCCTTTGTGATCCAAAAACCCAATCCCCGGGGTTCTTGGCAACCAGTCGTTGGCATCCAATTCGCCGTGCATATTACGGCCTGCAAGGGTGGATCCGCCTTTCGACCGGGACTCGGCCGCAGGCTCGTACTCCCCGCTGAGGGACGCATTATAGGCACCGTCCGTGCGGTGTCAATGTAACCCCTGCTCGCGGACCAGCTAGGGCGAATCGTGCCGCCCAGGGGGGCATGGATTCTTTCAGTGCGCCGTACGGAAGAGAAAACATGCCGATTGCGATGCCCCTATCCCCTTGAGCCGTCGCTTTCTTGTCGGTAAAGTCGGAGTGTAACTTGCGGAATCTTTGTTGGGCGTTCCCCATGCCGTCGCTCCGACGACGGAGGCCGTTTGTCAATCATTTCAATATTGCACGCCGAGCACGACGAGGTTCTATTGGTTTTGGCAACGATCACGAAACCGTGGGTGATCCGAGCGGTGTTACGGATGCGCCCGCTTTCCGGGCCTGAGGAGTCCTGCGTGGTTCGCCAAGTTCGCGTGCGCGGCGCAATTGCAATCATCGCCGTCGTCATGGGTTTATTTTTGTCATGGGGCGGGTCGAGCGCCCCTGCGCAAGTCGAGGCCGAAGCGGTATCGCAACCAAGCTTGCGCGAGTTGGTCGAAACCTATTATCGTTGCGGTGATTCCAAGGGCCGATCGCAAGCCGCTTCCGCGATTGTAAGTGCCGCCGAAGGCGACATTGACAAGGTGGCGAGTGAGTTGCCAAACGTTCACCTCTGGTCGGACCAACCCGAAGGCGGCGTGTGGACGATTCCGCTTCCCTCCAGCGAATCGGTTGAAGTGACGTTTCGCCTCCCGCCGGACTACGAGCCAGTTCGCGCGTTTCCACTGCTTGTTGTCATGCCCAAGCCGGGCGAGACTCCGCAATCCGCGCTCAACGCCGCCAACTTGGCGTTGGGGTCGGCGTGCGCTCCGGTCGTGATGATCGCCCCCAACAGAACGATTGGCGGGATGTTCCATGAACGGACTCCGGCCGCCAATGACTTGCCGGCGCTCTTGCGAGAGATCCGCAAACACGTTCACGTCGACGCCGATTCGGTTTTTCTATTCGGTACGGGAGCCGGCGGCGATGCGGCCTGGATGGCGGCCATCATGTATTCATTCGAATTCGTCGGTTTGGTCGCGGTTGATTCGTTTCCGCGCGTTCCCTATCCCGAACAGACCTACACGCTTCTGCTGCCCAACCTCAACGAACTGTCCGTGTTGTCGGTTTGGAACGCCGGGGGGGCGGATGGATCGTCTGATGTGTCCCCGGTTGCCGCGTTCAATCGGGCGATCGTCGATTTCGCCAAGCGCACGTCGCTTCCAATCGTCGGTGTGGAGTTGCCGGGCGCCGCGAACACGTCGGTTCAACTTCCAGAAGAGGAGACGGAAGCGATACTTGACGGGAGGCGTTCCGGAGTGCGCTCCCAAGTCCAACACTGGTTCCGTTATCGTGGGCAGGGCGATTGCGGGTGGATTCGGGCGACCGAAATCGCGGGCGACGTGTGGGAAGACGACCAACTCTCCATCGTCCCGGCCCCAACGACGGACCGCGATCGCTTCATCACCGACACGATCGCCGAAAAGTCGGCCTTCATCGGGGGACGCATTGACGGTCAAAATATCACGATCGAGACTCGACGTTGCGGAGGCGTGGAACTTCGCCTGGCGCCCGGACAAGCGGACTTCACAAAGCCGATAATCATCGTCTGCAACGGGCGAAAACGCTTCGAGGGGTTGATCCGACCCAGCGTCGCAGATTTGCTGGAATCGGCCTACGAGGACTGGGATTTCCAGCATCCGGTTTACGCGCGTAAGACCTTCGCGATTCGTACCGACTCTCCTTTTGAGGGACCGTAGTGTCCGTGTACCTGCTTGCCGGGTGGTTAAGAAGAGGGATATAGTTCGCGCCATGGCTGCACTTCGTTTTCTCGACGACGCCGGGCGGATTCAGACGCGCACGCTGGACTCCGAGCACTTCGTGATCGGTCGAGCGCCGACATGCCAACTCGTGCTCGACTCGGACATGATCTCCCGCGAGCATCTTCGGCTCGACGTCGCCGGCGACGGGCGTTTCCGCATTCGCGATCTGGGCAGCCGCAACAAGACGTTGGTCAACGGCGAGCAGATCAATGAGACCCTGCTCAGCCCCGGCGATATTATCCGCGCCGGCGATCGCGTGCTCGAATTCCTGGACGACGCGGTCTCGTCCGACCAGATTGATCTCGACTTCCTCGCGCCCCAGCGCGCCGAGCCGCCCGACTGTGAATGGGTGAAGCTCAAGGCCTCCCTTTCGCTGACCATCGCTCAGATCGGACAGCTTTCGCAATTGGTCGGGGATCAGCCGCTTCTCGCCCGACCCGAGGATATCGCCAGCGCCGCCCTGAGCAGCATCGTACACGACCTTCAGGCCGACCGGGGCTTTGTGGCTATGCGCGGCGAAGGCAAGAACGAGCTGCGACCGATCGCTCATCGGGCGCTCAAGCGCGCGGCCGGCGTGCCGCTTACGCCGGTGAGCCAGTTTTTCGCGCTCGCGCCTCTCACGCAGCAGGCGGCCGGGCGGTACCCGCAGACGGCCGGGCAATTGAACGCCAAACTCGGCTACGCCGTGACGGCGGTCGTCGCGCCGCTGACGGCGCGCGGGGAGGTCGTCGGCGTGCTCTATGTCGATCGGACCGCGTCGCGCAAGCCGTTTCCCGATGCAGCGGTGCAGTATTGCCTCGCCGCCGGGGCGAGTCTCGGTGCGAGCCTGGCCGAATCGACAAGAAAGCTCGCCCGCACCGCGGTCCGCGAGGGCGCGGCGTGGATGACGGCGATTCGCCGATTGCAGACGCTGCTGACCAACCCGGTGCCGCAGAGCGACACGTTCGATTGCACCGTCAAGTGTTACGCGGGCAAGGTGCGTTGCGGCGATTTCGCTACGGTTGTGCCGATCGACAAGCAACGCTGCTTCGCCATCGTCCTGGACGGCGGCGGGCACGGCGTGCCGGGAGTCGCGCAGTGCCACGCCGTTGGGTCCGCGATCCGGGCGGCGGTGGCGGCATCGACCGATGCACTCATGGCGCCCGACGGCGTTTTCAATGCGATCAACCGCATGATTGCGGTCTCGCCGGCGCGGCAGGTGCTGCCGTGCGTCTATGTGGCGATCGACCTGTCGGCCAAAAAGCTTGTCTACATCAATGCCGGAGGCGTCAATCCGATGCTGCTGGCCGGCCCCGGGCGGGTCGTCGGCCTCGACCAAATCTCGCTCATCCTCGGCGTGGACAAAGACTACTCCTACGGAGTGAACCGCGTCGATTTGCCCGACGCCTTCCGACTCATTTGCTTGACGGACGGCTTTGTCGAGGCCGTCAACACGGGCGGCGAAGCGATCGGCGATCGACGACTTCATGATGCTCTGCTCGAACTGGAAGACCTGCCGTCCGCGACGGCGATCATGTCGAAGATCGCGGAGGTCTGGACAGCGCACATGGGCGGTGCGGCGGGCGACGACGACGCGCTCGCGCTGGTGCTCGGATACGGACGGATGATCGAGTGATTGCAGCGGCTGCCGGTGAGTTCGACATCGCCTCGAAACTCCTGGACGCGGGGACCGTCAACGCGGTCGCCCTCGCGCAGGCGCGACGCGAGTCCGAAGTGATGGGCCTGCCGCTGGTGGAAGTGCTGCTCACGCACGACTGGATCAGCGACGCGGGCGTAGCCCAGGCCTACGCGGAACTGAGCGGATTGCGGTTTCTGGATCTCTTGCGGCGCCGTCCGATGGCCGAGTGGGTGCTGACCTTGCCGGAGAATATCGCGCGGCGAAAGGAGTGCATCGTCTACGGCGAGGTGTCGGGCGTGCTCGTCGTCGCGATGGCCGATCCGGTCGATCCGACGGTGCGAGCGGCGGTGGAGCCTCGCTACGAGCGGTCGGTGCAGTTCGTGGTCAGCCCGCGCTATCAAATCCGCGAGGCCATCGACGAAATCTACGGCCGGGCGCGGGCGCGGGGGGTGGTTTCGGAGCCGTCGCCAAAATCAAGTTTTTCATCGCCCAAGGTCGCTCCGCCGACAATCGCTTCCGCCGGTGCGATACGGCTCGTCTCGGAAGCGAGCGCGGGCCCCGCGCCGGCCGTCGCGCGAACGCCTCCCGCAAGTGAAATCAACATCGTTCAGGAATTGGGCAGCATCGTCGACGAGGCCGTCGATCGCCGGGCCAGTGATATTCATTTGGAGCCGGAAGACGACCGTTTCCGCGTTCGCTTTCGCATCGATGGCAGCATGATCGAGGCCCGAGCCTATCCGGTCGAAACCGCCAATCCGATGATTTCTCGCGTGAAGGTGCTGGCGAACCTCGATATCACCGAGCGTCGCAGGCCGCAGGACGGGCGCTTTTCCCAGCATAGCTTCGATCAGGAAATTGACATTCGCGTGGCCGTGATCCCGACCTCGCGCGGTGAACGCGTGACGCTCCGGCTGCTTTCGCAGGATCGCTCGCGGCTGGACCTCGAAGCGTTGGGAATGGGGTTGGAGCTTCGGCCTGAGTTCGAGAAGCTTATCCACCGCCCGCACGGGATCATCCTGTTGACCGGCCCGACCGGCAGCGGCAAGACCACGACGCTGTACGTCGCATTGCAGAGCATCAACACGGTCGATCGGCACATCATCACCATCGAAGACCCGGTCGAGTACCACATCCCGGGCGTCAATCAGGTCGCCGTTGATGCGGAGTACGGCGTTTCGTTTTCGCAGGCGCTGCGCAGCATTCTGCGGCACAATCCCGACGTCATCATGGTGGGCGAAATCCGCGACGCGGAGACGGCCCACCTCGCCCTGGAGGCTTCGCTGACGGGGCATCTCGTGTTCGCCACGCTGCACACGAACTCGGCCGCGGGGGCGGTGACGCGGCTTCTCGACATGGGCTGCGAACCGTACCTGGTTGCGAGCGGGCTGATCGGGGTGATGGCCCAGCGACTCGTGCGAAAGATTTGCACGAACTGCAAACAGGCGTATGAGCCGACCGAGGCCGAACGGAAGATCATGGGCATACCACCGCAACAATTCGGCGTTCGCATCTATCGCGGCGTGGGCTGCTCGCGATGTTCGCGCAGCGGGTACTTCGACCGGATCGGCGTCTTTGAATACGTACCATTTGACATGGGCCTCGCGGACTTGGTCACCGCCAAGGCGACGACCGACGTGATGCAGAGCTACGCAAAGGAGCACGGCGCGATCATCCTCCGTGACGACGCGATGACGAAGGTCCGCGAAGGCCTGACGACGCTGGAAGAGGCGTTGCGCGTAATTGTTTACAGCGAATGAACAATTGAATCGTAATGCACCTGATCTGTCACCGCGTCATCGCGTCGAAGGGATCGTCGTCCTTGCCGTCGTCGAAGATATCGAGCCATTCTTGTTTTTCCTTGTCGGAGATTGCAGGCGGTTTTTCGCCGCGTTGCGGGCGTCGTTCACCTTCCGGTTTTGCACCGGGCGGAAAGAGTTCGGCGATAAAGGCAACCGTGCCGGCGTGTCGGCACCGGCGGGCGCGGGCTTCGTGACGGATGGCCGTGTCGTCGCTGACGACGAGCACGCGGGCCGGGTCGCGCTCGCGCAGGATCGTCGCGACGATCACGTCGTCGGCGGTCGCGGGAGCAGCAAAGCGAACTTCAATCCGCTTCGAGGTCATTTGTTTTCTTAGCGCGCCGTACGGCGTCGGTCCGTCGAATACGATCGTAACGGATTCGTCGCCGCCGCGGGCCCAGCGCTCGACGATTTTCACGAGCGTTTCGCGGCCGACGTGGGGGATGGGGGCGTGGGCGTGCATGGCGTGCAGGAGGTTGTTGCCGTCGATGAGAACAAGGCCGGGCATGGGGAGATTATAGCATCGTCCCAGGCGCGTTTCAGAATGGGCGTGGCGCAGCGGCATCAACGACGAGAGGCGCCAAGGCATCCGCCTTCGGCAGACAGGCTCCGGCACGACGGGAAGGAGACCAAGGGCGTGGGTGTCAAGAATTCCCCGAGCCCCCGCATTCATGCGGGGCGGATTCCGCCCGGCGTGAACGCCGGGGCTCAGCGTCGGGTCGATGATCCGACCGACCCGGCTCGGCGTTGCACTCAAAGGCGGCCTAGCGCAGCTCGGTCGCATGGAACCGTTTGTCGCGTGCGGTTCGGCCCGGTTGTAGTACCGTCGTTACGCTGCCGAGACCACGCGTCGCCGTATCAAAGAATCGGCTCCAGCGGGCTTGCATGGCTTCCAGTTTCTCAAGGTCGCTGTCGGGAGGGCTCGCGGCTTCCGAAACCACATAGACCCAGGCCTGGCGTATCTCGGCGGCGGCGAAGCCTTCGTCGGCTCGGCGCAATCCCTCGGCCGCTACAATCTGCGAAATCGTGACAGACTCGGCGTCGGCGGCGATCGTAATCAATTCCGTTACCCGGCCGGAGTCGACGCGGAATCGCGTGTCCGGCTCACCGGTTTCGGTGCGCGGCCGGGTCAGTAGCATGATAGGTGGAACATCGTCCGCGGTTATCAACCCCATCAAATACAGATCGAGATCGCAAAACAGTGTGGTCCGGACCGGCGTGGCCCGATACAGCGAACCTTTTACGTGCTCCCAACGGTTTCCCCCCAAGGGGGAACTGCCGGTATCCAAAAAGAAGCCCCAATGGGCTGTGCCGGCAAGAAGCCCGTCCGATAGGTGGCCGTTATCCTCGGCAAAGTATGGCGCCGCGGCCCAGCGATGCGCTGTCTCGTGGGCGAGTGTTCCAAGCGCCGAGGCCGGGTCTTCGGCCGAAGCATCCTTGGTCCGCCAATCGGGACTCATCCAGATGATCCCCTGCAAGCGCGTGCTGCCGAACTCCGCGCTGTCGTTGAAGAACTCGCGACCGAAGTGGGCCTGCCCGATACCGGGCACGTCGTTTTGAACCGGCAGATAGAACGAATACCCCGGGGCAAACTCCGGCGCGCTCCACAACACGATCATGTCGAAATCGTCGGGGTATTCGGCGTAAAAAAGGCGGGCGGCTTGAGCGAGCGCTTCGCGATTCACGATGCCCGGGGTCAACGAGATGACCGCGATGTCAACAGGTGTTGGATGCGCGGACCAAGGGTCGGCGCCGCATCCGCCTGACAGCGGGATCAGCGCGCCGCACGCAACCGCGCAAGGCAGCGAACGGTAAAGCCGAGTCGTATTCCCGCGCAAGCTACTCCCGCTGCGCTTCGGTCATTCGGCGCTTCAGTTCGGGGCCGTTGCTTTCGATGGGGGAGGCGTCGCCGTTGCGATCCTTGGCCTCGATTCCGGTCGTGCATAGATTGCCCGGGCCGCAAACCTCACCCAACCCGCAGCAGCAACAACCGCCAGGACACGACGTCGGCGTTTCGGTGGGGCAGTTGTCGGTTGTGAAGCAGCAGATATTCACACCCAGTCCCGAAGCGCAATCGCTGGCGCAATTGTCCGCGTCTTCGCCCACCTCACAAGTGCCGTTGCCGCAGCTTGTGGGCGCCGCGCACGGGCTCGGGCAGTCACAATTGAACTCCGGACAATCATAGCTCATGCGGCACGACGCGTCGTAACAAACGTCGCTTTCCGGATTGGTCTCGATGCCCGCCACGGAACAACCCAGGAGGATGCACGACGCGGCGAGCGAATTGCAGTTGTCGCAGGCATCCGATCCGACAAGCGGAAGCCACGACGTGAAGCTGCAACTGTTTTCCGCGTAGCACCGATCGTGATCGGCGCAGCAGCGCAGCGTGCAGCGCGTGTCCGGGAACCAGTCGCAACCGGGACTGTCCTGGCGCGACTCGTCCGGAACATAGAAAGTCTCAGCGGCGATGAGCGTGGCCAGCCGGTTGAGGGCGAATTCCGACGGCTGACCTTCCAGCGGCGTGGTGAACTCGATCACGGACTGCACGTTCTCCCCTTGGGTGGGGAAGCTGACCGTCAGGTCGTTGAGCGTCGTTCGCATCTGTACGACCGTTTGGCCGCCTTGTGAGATGGATGTGCTCTGGGCCCCGCCGTCGTCGATGGTTCGCGCGTTGAGCGAAACCCCGCCGCTTTCGAAGCTGACTACATCGCCGGCCGCGTTGTTGTTTCCATCATCGCCTCCGCCGGTATCAACGGGTCCGCCGCCGATGGGCGTTTGCTCGCAGCCCATGCAGAAAAAACAGAAAAGTGTGATCCAAAGACCGGTGAACCGCTTCACGAAAGCAGCCATTTTGTTTCTCCAGATAGATGTCATCCTGCGGCAGTGTCGGTGTAGACACACCACTGAGAAGGTGTCGGCTCATGCGGAACCCGGCGCGGACGGAGACCTCGGTACTGCGGTTTTTTTCGGGCTCCTGTGCGTTCCGTACGATCGTCACGAGAACCGGGCCGAAATCCTGCGGTCAGAAGGGACCTTTCGGCTCCGCTTGCGATTCCGCCAACCGGCCATTCCGCCGCGAATACTTCCATATCGGCTGAAGTCGCAGTTGTATTCACCGCAAATACCGTCCACCCGCGTTTCGGCGTTTGGCGGCCAGAGCGCTCACGCACGAGCGCCTTGACGAAATCAAGTATCGGACCGATGGCTGAGGTAGCCTGAGATCTTGTGGAAGTTCCCCGAAGGAGGAGGCGTCTTTCTGGGCGTGTTGAACCGGCAGTGCGTGGGCGAGCGGATTGGCGAAAAGAGCGAACTGACCGTAAAAGCCGGCGCTTGGGAGCAAGGGCGCAACGACGGAACGGCGAAGATTGATTGGCAGTTCACCACCGTCGACGCCCGCATCAAACTCCGTCGGCTATACCCGAAATTTTAGGTGCGACGGAGCACTAGTCTTATTGACATTCGGCTGGTCGGCGGCGCATGGAACGACGCAGCCCAATCAGCCCCAAGTAACTCATTGGTATCGTAATCAGGCCCATCGCGCCGCACATCCCGCCGGTTCCACATGCCGCAGGACCGAGGGCGTCCAGGGGCGTGACGATTTCGTCCTCGGTCGGCCGCATGGACACCGGCACTCCGATAGCGAATTTCCCCAGCGAGGCCACCTCGGCCCAAGCCGAATTCGAGGCAACGTCGACCCCGTAATCGCCCAAGACCCCCGTGGGAGCGCCCACGCCGACGTCACTTGTCCCTGCCGGCTCGTATAGGTCGGAATCGGGGCTGAACCTGTGTAACCGTAGGTCCGTCTCCTCCACGCCCAGGAGATCGGAATCCTCATAGGTCAGGGCCAAGCTGATGATGCTTTCGTCGGTTAGTCCCGAGGCCGACAGCGTAACGCTGCCGCCGAGACTCTCTTCGTCTTGGAGTCCCGGGAAGCCGGTCTTGATTCGGGCGGAAGGGTTAGCCGGCGGGTCCTCGTCGTAGATCATGCCGACGGTGACGACCATGAGCGTTTTGGACATCGTGAGGAACGTGTCCATGTTCTCGCCCGTACCATCGGAAACGCTGAGGCTCACGTTCCCTTGATCATCCGAACCAACGCCGACCGTGGCGCTCTGCGCCACGGCGTTTAAGTCCAGAATGATGGATGATCCGTCGTCCCCGTTCACAGCGACGTCTTGGTTTCCGTCGCCATCGATGGTCACGCGAATTCCCGAATGTCCGGTCCCACTTTTCACCAGCAAGGTCGGGACTTCGTTGCCACCAGGGTTGCTCATGGTGAGGATTTGGTCCCCGTTGGCGGCCGCGAACAGGTCCAGATTGGCCCCCTGTTCAAACCCCGCCAAGACCACGGTCAAGTCCGGATCCTGCTCCTCACCGATGGTAAGCGTCGAGACGCCGCTGTCGTCCGATTGCAATGACACACGCGTGCCGCTTAACAATCCATCCATGCTCACGGACAAGGAATCAGTGTTTACTTCGGCCGAGCCGTCGTCGGCAACTTGGTCCGTTGCGGGTACGTTGTCTAACGGTCCCGTGGTGTCGGTTACCGTATCCCCCGGCGTGTCGGGTGTGGTTCCGGTGTCAGGGGGCGGAACAACAACCGGAGGCGGGGTGGGGGTTGTTGTTCCGCCTCCGGTGGTGGAACCTCCGCCGCTTCCGTATGAGCAGCCCACCCAGTTGGTCAACCCGGTCCCGAGTTCGACGCTAGAAAGGGTGAGTTCGCACCCTGCGGGCAGCCCTGAACTGCTCGTATACGTTGACCGGTTCAACGAAACGTTGTGGATGGTTACGTTGGCGGAGGAAGTCGAAGTCGTGCGATCAACCGTGAACGCCCCGGCTCCGGTGGTCGTATCCATGATAATCAACGTAGCGGACGATTGCCCGTTCACGGTGAAGATCGCGCTCCCGCTCAAGGTGACGACCGAGCTGGGCACGAACTTCATTTCGCCGCTCGGTTGGTTGTTGATCAAAGAACCGGTCGTGTTGATACTGATGCTTCCGAATTTGTAGTTGAACGCGTCGTTGATCGTGTAGTCGCTGTTGGTTCCATTGATGTTGACCGTGCCCAGCAGGTTGTAGTCGTCGTCCGCGGCGCCCGTGAACGATTCTGCCCCCGCGGTTGAACTCAGATTGACCGTCGAACCGGCAGCCGCATCGAGGTTCACGTTCGTACCGGCTGCGCCGACGGAGAAACTTCCATAGGTCGTCAGCGTCGCCCCGCTTGCCACGGTGATCTCGTCCGCGTCGTCATTGAAGGTGACGTCGTCATTGGTTCCGGCAGAACCGAGGACGACGGTTCCCGCGTCGATGTCGAGCTTGACGCCCGCGGCGTTGGCGAAGGCCGTGGTGAATCCGCTGGCGATCGTCAGGGTGCCCGTGCCGATTTTGTTGAGCGTTTCGCCCGCGCCCGGAAGGGCGTTCGCCAGCGTCGTGATCGTCCCGCTGCCCGTTCCGCCCCAAGTAAAGGTGCCGCCGGAACCAAACGTCGCCCGAAGGTCCGAGACCGTGGTTCCCCCGTTGTCGGTGATCGTGCCCGTGGTCGCGTCGATACGTGAGACAGTGCCGGTCCCGGTCAGCGTCAACGTATTGGCCGCCATGGTCGCCGTCGTCGTAAGCGTTTTGCCGGAGGCGA
>ERZ1292633.3631-Hain-H41-02um-R1-3631-length-14851-cov-6_pt1 | contig 14851 bp, 14 predicted proteins | sample MGYA00564406_ERZ1292633 | MGnify/ENA primary metagenome ERZ1292633 (study PRJEB36523, sample SAMEA6512639) | groundwater metagenome | collected 2019-01-08 | study: AquaDiva: Metagenomics assemblies of 32 groundwater samples
CAGCGGGTAAATTGGTACTACAGAAGGAAGAGGATGGCGGTAGTGGAGAAGATGAAGATGAAGATGAAGATGAAGATGAAGATGAGGATTAGTTGTATTGAGGTTTGCTAAGAATAATAAGAAATTGAATTTATTGTAATATTCTTGCATTTCTTTTAGCTAAATAAATGCATAAATATTATAATAAAAACTGAGTAAGCCCGCCTATGGCGGGTTTTTTATTACACTTAAGTTTTGTGCGTGCATTATGTTGAATCATTTTCCAAAGACTGATATTGATTATCCACATAGAAATAGAGATTACTTTATTGCAGGATTTACTTTCTTTTGTGTTGCGGTGAGCTTGGTAATAGATGGTAGTGCGAGTCCTGAAACCCAAAAACAGTTAGGTGTTATAGCTTGGATCTTTCTGACTGGATTGCTAGTTGGTGAGAATAAGGAAGTAAGAATGCAAGTTGTTGTTGCTGTTGCATTTGCAACTGCCGGCGAGCATTTTGCTTCGATTTATATGGAAGGCTATACTTATCGGTTTGGAAATGTGCCTTCTTATGTCCCACCTGGCCATGGAATGGTTTATTTGACAGCTGTTTCACTTGCACGCTCTAGACTTTTCTTAAAGAATGCTAGAAAGCTGGCTATTTCTGTTATTGTGATTGGTGGGTTGTGGTCACTGTGGGGTATTAGTGGCATACCTGAACAAGGTGATCAGGTTGGTGCTTTTTTATTCTGTATTTTTGTAATTTGCTTATTTAAAGGACGCTCGCCGATGGTTTATCTGGGAGCCTTTTTTATTTGCACATGGCTAGAGATTATTGGTACAGCAGCCGGAACGTGGAAATGGGCATCAATTGAACCTGTTTTTAATTGGACCCAAGGAAATCCACCTAGTGGCGTCGCAGCATGGTATTGCCTGGTTGATGCAATCGCTATTGGTTTTTCTCCAAAAATTCTAAACGGATTGCAAAAAATGAATAACTGGTATAAAACATCACTGAGCAAATAATCATAAGAAGGATTAAGAAGTATGAGATAAGGTGTCTCTGAATAATTGTCCTTTCGAGCATAGCAAGAAATCTATAATGTTGATTCGAAAAGATTCCTAACTCTGTTCGGAATGATAAAAATGAATTAATCAGCGCTTCCATAACTATATAAAGGCTGTAATTTTTGTTAAATATAATCACTTAGAAGGAATTGATGTGACCGTTGTTCGTTTGCCAGATGGATCTGAGCGTATTTTTGATCACCCTGTAACTGTACTGGATGTTGCGACTGCGATTGGGCCAGGATTAGCTCGCGCAGCAATTGCTGGAAAAATTAATGGTAAATTGACTGATGTATATAGTCAAATTGACGGAAATAGCGAAGTTGCCATCATTACAGAGAAAGATACTGAAGGATTGGAAATTATCCGGCATTCCTGTGCGCATTTGTTGGCTCACGCGGTAAAAGAGCTTTTTCCTGAGGCACAAGTTACTATTGGGCCAGTAATCGATGATGGATTTTATTATGATTTCTTTTATAAGCGATCATTTACTCCAGAAGATCTGGCCGCGATTGAAAAGCGCATGCTTGAGATTAGCAAGCGAGACTTAAAGATAGAACGAAAAGTACTGGAGCGTAACGAAGCAATCAATTATTTTAAGCAGCAAGGTGAACACTATAAAGCGCAAATAATTGAATCGATACCGGGAGATCAGGATCTGTCGCTTTATTCTCAGGGGAATTTTACAGATCTTTGCCGAGGACCGCATGTCCCAGCGACTTCTAAGATAAAAATTTTTAAACTCATGAAAGTGGCAGGAGCCTATTGGCGAGGCGATTCTAATAACGAAATGCTTCAACGTATTTATGGAACCGCTTGGGTAAATAAAGATGATCAGAAAAACTACTTGCATCGCTTAGAAGAAGCGGAGAAAAGAGATCATCGAAAGCTTGGAAAACAGCTTAATTTATTTCACACACAAGATGAAGCGCCTGGTATGGTATTCTGGCATCCGAAAGGGTGGATGTTGTGGCAACAAATAGAGCAGTATATGAGGAATTTACTGAATCAGAATGGTTACCAGGAAATACGGACCCCGCTGATTCTGGATAAAGAATTGTGGGTGCGTTCGGGGCATTGGGAGAATTTTCGTGAGAATATGTTCACCACTAATTCAGATGAGCGTGATTTTGCTATCAAACCAATGAATTGTCCTGGCCATGTACAAATATTTAATCAAGGGTTGAGGAGTTATCGCGAACTTCCTATACGATTGGCTGAATTTGGTTCATGTCATCGAAATGAAGCATCTGGAGCGTTGCACGGTATTATGCGAGTGCGGGCCTTTACGCAGGATGATGCACATATTTTCTGTACAGAAGACCAAATACAAGGTGAGGTTGTAAGATTTATCGATTTATTAAAAACTGTTTATTCGGATTTTGGTTTTAAAGGACTTCTAGTTAAACTTTCAACACGCCCGAAAAAGCGTGTCGGATCAGAGACTCAATGGGATGAATCGGAAGCTGCGCTTGCGGCGGCGTTGAATGAAGCAAAGTTAGAATGGGAGTTTCAGCTGGGAGAAGGCGCATTTTATGGACCGAAAATTGAATTTTCATTGAAGGATTGTATTGGACGAGTCTGGCAATGCGGTACACTACAACTGGATTTTTCTATGCCGGAGCGTTTGGGTGCCGAATATGTAGCGGAGGATAATTCACGGCAAGTTCCAGTAATGCTACATAGAGCAATTCTGGGATCTCTAGAGAGATTTATTGGCATATTGATAGAAAATTATGCGGGTGCATTACCTATGAGGTTATCGCCTGAGCAAGTTGTTGTATTGAATATTTCTCGTGCACAGATTGATTATGTACAGGAAGTGACCGCTCAATTAAAGCAACATGGTATTAGAGCCAGATTAGACTTGAGAAATGAGAAGATAACCTTTAAAATTCGAGAGCATAGCTTGCAGAAGCTTCCTTATCAAATTATAGTCGGAGACGAAGAAGTGCGAACAAATATGATAGCTGTTCGTGATCGTACGGGTGAGAATCTTGGTCAAATGACATGCCAAGCTTTTCTGGAACGTCTTAAAGAAGAAATTTCTTTAAAATTATAATTTATTTCTTTAATAAACTAATCTTGGAGAATTTGCCATAGCTCAGGAAAAATCAGTGCGCATCAATGAAGAAATCGATGTGTCAGAGGTACGTTTAATCGGTGTGAATGGAGAGCAAGTTGGTATTGTTACACTTGCTGGTGCAATAGTCTTAGCGGATGAAGCTGGGGTGGATCTGGTTGAAATCGCGCCGACGGCACAACCACCTGTTTGTCGCTTGATGGATTATGGCAAGTTTCGCTATCAGGAAAGCAAGAAAAAACACGATGCGAAATTAAAACAGAAACAAGTCCAGATTAAAGAAATTAAATTCAGACCTAATACGGATGAAGGAGATTACAATATTAAATTAAGAAACTTAACTAATTTCCTCAATGAGGGGGATAAAGTTAAGGTAACATTGCGTTTCCGTGGACGTGAAATGGCACATCAAGAATTTGGCATGCGATTATTAGAACGTGTGAAAGGTGATTTAGAGTCTTTTGCAATAGTGGAACAATTTCCAAAAATGGAAGGACGGCAGATGGTTATGGTATTGTCGCCTAAAAAGAAAGATGTTAAAGCCGATAAATCTAAAGCAGCAGAGGAAGATTCATCACTAGCATCATAGTTGGACTTGTTGCTTGCAAAGTTTTTTGTTGTAAATTAAGTGAAAAATAAGTGATCACCAGGTTTGGGAAGTTTTTCAATGATGAAAACACCTGGTTTCATGTTAATTGAGGAGTAGTTATGCCCAAAATGAAAACTAAAAGTGGTGCAGCAAAGCGCTTTAAGTTTAGAGCGAGCGGGAGTATTAAACGCTCACAAGCTTTCAAGCGCCATATACTGACTAAAAAAACAACTAAAAATAAGCGGCAGTTACGTGGCATTGTGGCTGTTCATCCCACCAATACAGCATCCATTCGCGCTATGATGCCGTACGCATAAGGGAGAACGATCATGCCAAGAGTTAAACGTGGTGTAACCGCTCATGCGCGGCACAAGAAAATATTAGATCTGGCTAAAGGTTATCGTGGACGTCGTAAGAATGTTTATCGCATAGCCAAACAGGCTGTTATGAAGGCCGGTCAATATGCGTACCGAGATCGTCGGCAACGTAAAAGACAGTTCCGCGCTTTATGGATTGCACGTATCAATGCGGCTGCTCGTGAATGCGGATTGTCGTACAGTGTATTTATGAACGGCCTTAAGAAAGCAAGTATTGAAGTCGATAGAAAAGTTCTGGCTGATTTGGCTGTATTTGATAAGAGTGCTTTTGAAAAAATCGTGCAACAAGCAAAAGCCAGTTTAGCTACATAATTGGTTGTAAAAAAAGCGATACTGGGAGGCCGGGTAAAACCTGAGCCTCCCTTTTTCTTGTGAAATTAATCGATCTGGCACCGGTTCTTTACTCTGAGATGTTGAATTTACATGAGAAATTTGGAAGAAATTATTAGTGAAGCAACAGGCCTGATGGATGGCATCGAAGATCCCATTGAGCTGGAGAATGTGAAGGCGCGTTATCTCGGTAAGAGTGGCGTTCTTACTGAATTACTCAAAGGATTAGGAAAGCTTCCTGTCGAAGAGCGTCCTGCCATGGGGAGTCAAATAAATGAAGCAAAAAATCGATTAGAAGAAACACTTAAAAATCGCAGGAATGCGATTCAAGCAAAGGAGCTGGAAGCTAAATTAACCGAGGAGGCTTTGGATGTTACTTTGCCTGGTAGAGGGGCGGGAATCAGTGGCTTACATCCAGTAACACAAACTTTAATACGAATTGAAACACTATTTCATTCGCTCGGTTTTAATGTGGTTTCTGGGCCTGAAATAGAGACTGATTTTTATAACTTTACTGCTTTAAATATTCCAGAGAACCATCCTGCCCGGGCAATGCATGATACATTTTATATTGATAATGGTAACTTGCTTCGCACACACACATCGCCTGTCCAAATTCATTATATGCAGAATAATCAACCGCCCATAAAAGTAATTGCACCCGGGCGGGTTTACCGATGTGATTCTGACGTAACTCACACACCGATGTTTCATCAGGTGGAAGGCTTATGGATTGATGAAAATGCTAATTTTTCTGCATTAAAAGGCATTTTGACTAATTTTATGGCGCATTTTTTTGAGCGTGATGATCTTCCTGTAAGATTCCGGCCATCTTTTTTCCCATTCACTGAACCCTCCGCTGAAATGGATATCGGCTGTGTCATGTGCGATGGGAAAGGCTGTCGCATCTGTAGTCACACCGGTTGGCTGGAAGTACTCGGATGTGGAATGGTTCACCCAAACGTATTAAAGCATGTAGCAATCGATAGTGAACAATACATTGGGTTTGCTTTCGGTATGGGTGTGGAGCGATTGACAATGCTCAGATATGGCGTTAATGATTTGAGGCTTTTTTTTGAAAACGATTTGCGCTTTCTGAAACAATTTAATTGAACCTACTCATCTTTCTTTTTAAGTAAAAACAGATTCTCATGAAATTCTCTGAAAACTGGTTACGTAGCTTTGTTAATCCTCCCCATTCGAGTGATGAGCTTGCACATGTACTAACGATGGCAGGAATTGAGGTTGAAAGCATTGAGCCGGTAGCAGCGATCTTTGATAAAGTCGTTGTGGCAGAAGTTCTCTCAGTCGAGAAGCATCCAACAGCAGACCGGCTAAAGGTTTGCAATGTCAAGATAGGAAAAACAGCGGAAGATTTATTGCAAATTGTTTGCGGTGCATCCAATGTAAGCACTGGCGTGAAAGTGCCCTGCGCATTAACTGGAGCAAATTTGCCGGGTTATACGATCAAAAAAACGAAGCTGCGCGGAATCGACTCTGCTGGCATGTTGTGTTCAGCTAAAGAATTAGGTATTAGTGAAGCAGCCGATGGTTTGTTGTTACTCCCCGATGATGCCCCGGTAGGCACAGATTTTCGTGATTACTATGGACTTGATGACCGCATTTTTACTTTAAAATTAACACCTAATCGCGCTGATTGTCTTGGTGTGCTCGGTGTTGCACGCGAAGTTGCAGCCATAACAGCAGCCGAGTTGCATGATTCACTTGCGATAAATGCTATTCCTGGCGAAATTTACGATACTCTAGATGTGCAGGTGATGGCATCAGAAGCATGCCCTTTGTATTGCGGTCGTATTATTCGAGGCATTAATCTTGAAGCGTCGTTAACACCCTTATGGATAACACAGCGGCTGGAACGTGGCGGAATCCGGTCTATTAATCCGGTAGTCGATATCACTAACTATGTATTGCTGGAAACCGGGCAACCCATGCATGCTTTTAATCTGGAAAAGATTACTGGCACTATTCAGGTTCGCTTCGCGTTGTTGCATGAAAGCATAGAATTATTAAACGGTAGTCAAATAGACTTAAATCCAGAAATGCTGTTGATTGCGGATGAACATAGACCGCTTGCTTTAGCGGGGATTATGGGGGGGCTGGATAGTGGCGTGACGCAAGGCACGACAGATATCTTTCTCGAAAGTGCATTTTTCAGTCCGAATGTAATCAGTGGTAAATCATTTCAACTTGGATTCAGTTCTGATTCTGCTTATCGTTTTGAACGTGGTGTAGACTTTGCTGCGACCAGAGCTGCACTGGAACGCGTTACTTACTTGATACAAACTATCTGTGGTGGTCAGGCGGGCCCAGTGACTGAAGTAAAGCATAAGTTGCCGCAGCGGTCTGCCGTGAATGTGCGTATTAATCGGATAAAACGAGTATTGGGTATAAATGTCAACAAGCAGCAAGTAAATGATTATTTTAAGCGTCTGGGATTTGAGTTTTCAGTGAAAGAGGACATTTTTAATGTAAAGCCGCCATCTTACCGGTTCGATTTGGCGATAGAAGAAGATTTCATAGAAGAACTGGCGCGAATCTATGGTTATGACCATATACCTACTCATTTCCCGCATGCAAGTATGGCGATGCTGCCAGCATCCGAAACAGAGCGTTCTTCGAGGGAATTAAAGCAATTATTAGTAGCTCGCGATTATCAGGAGGTTATTAACTATGCTTTTGTGGATGCAGATTGGGAGCTTGATTTTGTCAATAACAGCACGCCAGTTACATTAAAAAATCCGATTGCGAGTCAAATGAGTGTAATGCGGAGTACATTGATAGGGGGGTTGATATCCAATTTGCAATTTAATTTAAACCGGAAACAAATCAGAGTACGTTTATTTGAAGTAGGCTGTTGCTTTGTCAGAGGGGATGCTAGTGACTGTAAGCAAATAGAAAGGATTGCAGGGCTCAGCTATGGGGATGTCGTATTTGAGCAATGGGGGGCGCCGGCGAGAAACGTTGATTTTTATGATGTCAAAGCGGATCTAGAGGTTTTATGCAGGGGGCGGAGTATTCATTTCAAGAAACTTCCTCACCCGGCATTGCATCCAGGTAAATCTGCACAAATATGTGTCGAAGACAAATCAATCGGGTGGTTGGGCGAGCTGCATCCACGTTGGCAGAAGAAATACGGGTTGCAAAAAAATACGGTACTATTTGAAATAAATTTAGAAAGTCTAGAATCTAAATCTGTATCAGTTGCTAAGGAGATTCCAAAGTTCCCGCCAGTGCGGCGTGATATCGCAGTAATTGTTGAGAGTGATATTAGCGTACATTCACTTTTAGTCTGTTTATTTGCAGAAAAATCGGCGATTGTATCGGATATCTCATTATTTGATATTTATCGTGGCAAGGGTATGGAGAATACCAAAAAAAGTCTTGCATTCCGTGTGTTGTTACAAGATACTGAGAAAACATTGACGGATGAAGAGGCTGATTTTGCTGTGACAAACTTAATTGAAGTTTTAAAAAATAAATTTGGTGCAACTTTGCGTAATTGAAACTTGCTTCGGTAGGTATGCCGACTGATTGTTGTTGGGATTGACTAGATAATGGGATTTATTCTTCGTAGATTCACTTATGAGATAAATAGTCTGTCTTATAAAAGCGCCATTGTTTAATGAATCTAAATATTGTTGAGTTAGAGCTACAAAATTAATAACGTGATGGAGTGAAGTATGGCATTAACAAAAGCTGAATTAGCAGATTTATTGTTTGAGAATGTGGGACTCAACAAACGTGAAGCAAAGGATATGGTTGAGTCTTTTTATGAGGAAGTGCGTACAGCGCTCCAAAATGGAGAGGGAGTTAAGCTGTCAGGTTTTGGTAATTTTCAACTGCGCGCTAAACCGCAACGTCCAGGCAGAAACCCGAAAACAGGAGAAGAAATTCCGATTACTGCGCGTCGTGTAGTTACATTTCATGCCAGTCAGAAGTTAAAAGCTTTGGTTGAGAAGAATTATCATGGAAAACAAGAAACTAAATAATTCCCCACTTCCAATTCCGGCCAAACGGTATTTTACAATTGGAGAAGTGGGTATTCTTTGTGGCGTTAAGCCGCATGTATTACGTTACTGGGAGCAAGAGTTTACGCAGCTAAAACCTGTAAAGCGTCGCGGTAATCGTCGTTATTATCAGCATCAAGAAGTGTTGTTGATACGACGTATCAGAGAGTTACTTTACGACCAAGGTTTTACAATTAATGGGGCGCGGAATCGTTTGGATCATAGCGAAAACAAACCGCCGCCAATCGAAGAAGTTATTCTTAATCCGATATCCACAACAGCAGATTTAGGCTATGTTCGGCGTGAAATTAGAAATATTGTGTCGCAATTGCTTTCTTAAGAAAATGTTTTTCAGTAATAGTTTATAAAGTTTGGGTATTTTGTTTGTTATAATTTACTGTTCGGGGCGTAGCGCAGCCTGGTAGCGTACTTGCATGGGGTGCAAGTGGTCGGAGGTTCGAATCCTCTCGCCCCGACCATTTGATAGACATTCTTCTTTTTAAATAGATTGATGCTGAGTTTAATGTGCGGGAATGTTCGTTTGACCACCCGGTGGCTAAGATAAACTTATAAAAAATGCGCATATTGCTTAGTAATGATGATGGATATTTTGCGCCTGGTCTCGCATGTCTTGCTGATGTGCTTTCAGAAATTGCAGAAATCATAGTAGTCGCACCCGAAAGGGATCGCAGTGGGTCCAGTAATTCGTTAACCTTGGATCGTCCGCTAAGCTTACATAAGTCCCATAATGGTTTTTATTATGTCAATGGAACGCCAACAGACTGTGTCCATCTGGCAGTGACGGGTATGCTTGATGTAATGCCGGATATGATCATTTCGGGGGTAAATAGTGGCGCTAACATGGGTGATGACACGATTTATTCAGGCACTGTTGCTGCTGCTACAGAAGGTTTTCTACTCGGGATTCCTTCGCTGGCTGTTTCTTTGACTGGCACACTGAATGAAAATTACTTAACGGCTGCGCGTGTGGCCGCAGATATGGTGAAACGGTTCAGAGAAAATAATATTCAGAGTCCAGTTTTGTTAAATATTAATGTGCCGGATATCAAATATCAGAAACTTGAAGGGATTGAGGTTACTCGTCTCGGGCGACGCCATAAAGCAGAGCCGGTGATCAAGTCGAAAAGTCCTCGTGGAGAAATCTTATATTGGGTTGGTGCAGCAGGTGCTGCACAAGATGCTGGAAAAGGTACGGATTTTTATGCAATTCAGCATAATCGGGTTTCGGTAACCCCGCTACAGATTGATCTAACACGATACGATCAATTGGATCTCATAACAAGTTGGCTTGATATCTAGGTAGGTACTTGTTATGTTCGAGTGATTTGAATTTTATGGATACTAATTAGTGAATGTTCGTCATTCTGGAATTGGTATGACTTCTCAGCGCACACGTATGCGAATGATTGAACGTTTACGTGCACAAGGAATTTCTGATGAAGTGATTTTATCAGCAATAGGTACAATTCCTCGTCATATTTTTGTTGAAGAAGCTCTAGCAAGCCGGGCTTATGAAGACGTTTCTTTACCCATAAATTATGGACAAACGATATCCAGCCCGTGGATTGTTGCGCGTATGAGTGAGCTATTACGTGCAAATTCTACTTTAGGTAAGGTGCTGGAAATTGGAACGGGTTGTGGCTATCAGACTGCCGTGTTGGCGCAGATTGCGCAAAAAGTTTACTCGCTAGAGCGTATTGGGCCATTATTAACACGTACCAGAATTCGACTGCAGGAATTGCAGATTAGGAATGTTTATTTGAAGCATGCGGATGGTTTATTGGGACTTGCGGAAGCAGCGCCGTTTGATGGTATTATTATGACAGCAGTGACAACGCACGTTCCTGCTTCATTATTGGAGCAAATGGTGGTGGGTGGCAGGATGATTTTTCCCAAAGGAACTCAGAAGCAGAATTTATGTATTATTGAACGGAATTCCCAAGGTTATACTGAGACTGTATTGGAAGAGGTGAATTTTGTACCCTTACTAGCAGGAGTTGTAAAAAAATAGCGGTGCAGGGAATATTAAAATGAAAAATGATGCAACGATCAGGCTGAGCGATTTTGTTATCTCGAATTATATCGTCAAGATATTCGTTGATTTATCAAGGCGGCTACAATCAGTACCTTTTATTTTTTATTTGCCGTTTGCATTTTTTTTACTTGTTGCATGCAGTACAACACAGCCGCCAGTGCCTGTCGTCGATAGTGTAAAAAGCGGTTCATCGGGATCGGCAAAACCAATTGATTTGGGTAATCCGGACAACCAGTTTTATATCGTGCAAAAAGGGGATACTTTGTACGGCATTGCACTAAATCATGGTATTGATTTTAAGAAATTGGCAGAGTGGAATGATATTGCTGACCCCAAGACTATCCGGCCGGGGCAGAGGATTAATCTGTCAATGCCAGCGAGAGATTCGCAACCTGAATTGTTTGCTTTACCCCAGCAACCGATAGCAACGACGATTGACCCGGTTGTATATCCATCTGATCAAAAAAATTCAATTTCTCAGGAAAGTAATAATATTGCCAATGCGGGTAAAGTAAAGACTAGCCCTAAAGCGCTTAAATTACCTTTCTCAGAGCATAATGTGGCTCAATTACAATATCCGACAAAAAGTCCGTTGCCAGCGGCACAATCTTCCCCTGTGCCATCAACGGCAGCGGAGAAAAATACGAAAATTGAAGTGGCTCCTCAACCTGACTCATCAAAACCGGATAAGGCATCCGTTCATTCTAATGCCGAATGGATGTGGCCAACAACGGGAAAATTGCTATCATCTTTTTCAAAAAACTCCAAAGGCGTAAAGATATCGGGGCAGGCAGGACAACCGGTTCTAGCATCTGCCGCAGGCGAAGTGGTTTATAGTGGCCATGGTTTACGCGGTTATGGAAATCTGATTATTATCAAGCATGATAATACATTCCTCAGCGCATATGCGCATAATAGTAAGCTTTTGGTCAAAGAAGGGGAAGCGGTGATAAAAGGCCAGAAAATTGCAGAAATGGGTAACACGGACACGGATACAATTCAGTTGCATTTTGAGATACGCAAACATGGTAAGCCGGTAGATCCACTGGAATATTTGCCGCATCAATCATAACCAATAACAGATAAGTATGTTAAAAAAAGCGGATAGCCCTTTGGGCCGTCCGCTTTTTTATACTTGTTTGTCTATTCTTTACTCGGCAGTTGCATCTTGCATATGCTTTAACGCGTCTGTCGTATGCTTGGTCGCTATGTCTGCATGGCCTTGCTTCGCATGCGCGATGGCTTCCTCCAGATGCTTGATCGACTCAGTCATGTGTTGGTGTGCTTTGGCATACTCCTTTTCTGCAGCTTTCGCATGCACCAGACTTTCCTGTACATATTCCAATAATACTTTGGTATGACCTGATTCACCATGTGTTTTAGCTGTTTCTGCATGTTTTATAGCTTCGGCAGCATGCTGGTTTGCATTGGATGCGATTGCCAGCGAGCTGAGACAAAACACTAATGCACTGATCGTCATAATACTTATGGTTTGCTTGAGTTTCATAACGTTTCTCCCTATTGATTGCACGAGGTTATGCGGCCACCGAGATAAACCACCCGTCTTTTATTTATAGCACAAATTCTGAGAATTCTGGATTTAATCATTCACTGAGACCTGTGTGTGGTGAAAAGCATATCAGACTGGTCTAGATATTTTAATAGACTGATTAACCATGTTGGGTACTGTTTCTAGTTTGATACAATTCCGGTAACTACCTACATTCTAAGAATTGAAGTAACTGGGTTTACTTCAAATAATTCTGAATTCTTCAGGCAGGGCCGCCACCGAAAACCTATAAAAAGCTTTAGCGGGGGAGATGAACCCTTTGCTGGCCGTAACATCAGCTTTATCCTCCGAATCCTATTGCGCTATTACTTCAGAATTTGGCATGAGCGTTTAAGGTAAGTGGATCAATGATGGAGAACTTCTTCTTTTCCATTAAAGAATCACAGGGATTGCGTATATAATGCTGCATTTACTTGACTAGAACAGCTAGTGTATCGCAGTTTCAGAATTTTTATTCGATTCCCGTGAATGTCTTTAACCAATCATGCGCCCAATTTTAAAATCCAGTAAATTAACCAATGTTTGTTATGATATTCGCGGTCCGGTGATGGAACGCGCCAAGCAAATGGAAGAGGAAGGTCATCACATTATCAAGCTGAACATTGGTAATCCGGCGACGTTTGGTTTTGATGTGCCCGAAGAGATCCTTCAGGATGTGATTCGTAATTTGTCGGATGCTTCCGGGTATTGTGATTCCAAAGGACTGTTTGCCGCGCGTAAAGCGATCATGCATTATACGCAGGAAAAGCAGATCAAGAATGTGCAACTGGACGATATTTTTATTGGTAATGGCGTATCCGAACTGGTGGTGTTGACGATGCAGGCGCTACTGGATAATGGCGATGAAGTACTGATTCCGATGCCGGATTATCCCTTGTGGACTGCTGCAGTTGTCCTCTCGGGAGGAAAAGCAAAACATTATGTGTGTGACGAAGTATCCGGCTGGTTACCCGATCTGGATGATATCCGCGCCAAAATTACACCCAGAACGCGCGCAATCGTCATCATTAATCCGAATAATCCTACCGGTGCGCTGTACCCGAAAGAATTATTGCTGGAGATTATTGAAATTGCCCGCCAGCATCAATTGATCATCTATGCCGATGAGATTTATGACAAGATTCTGTACGAGGACGCAACCCATACGTCTATAGCATCCCTGGCTGACGATGTATTGTTTGTCACGTTTAATGGGCTATCAAAGAATTACCGCGCAGCGGGTTTTCGTTCCGGTTGGGCTGTGGTTTCGGGTGAAAAGAATCATGCGCGGGATTATATTGCGGGATTGAATATGCTGGCTTCTATGCGATTATGCGCCAATGTGCCTTCGCAATTTGGCATTCAGACGGCATTGGGCGGTTATCAGAGCATTTATGATTTGACACTGCCGACCGGTCGGTTGATGCGACAGCGCGATGTGGCCTGGAAAATGTTGACGGATATTCCCGGTGTGACGTGTTTTAAACCGCAAGCCGCGTTGTATCTGTTTCCGCGTTTAGACCCTGAAATTTATCCGATTGAGGATGACCAGAAATTTGTACTGGATCTTTTATTGGAAGAAAAGGTTCTACTGGTTCAAGGTAGCGGTTTTAACTGGCGGCATCCGGATCATTTTCGCGTGGTCTTTCTCCCTAATGTGGACGATCTGACCGAAGCGGTGGGGCGCATTGCACACTTTCTTCAGCGCTATCGCAGACGCCATGGGACTGATTCGGCATCGTATTAGCTATTTATTTCTCGTCTTCCGGCTCATATAATCAGGCGACCGGTTATTTCATCAATCAGTTTGTTAACTTTTAAAATTTATGAAACCCATCAATATTGGTTTGTTAGGAATTGGCACTGTGGGCGGGGGTACGTACACCGTTCTCAAACGCAATCAGGAAGAAATAGCTCGTCGTGCGGGACGTGAAATCAAAGTCAAAATGATCGCCGACAAGGATTTAGACCGGGCGCGGAGTTTTGCGGATCACGATGTGATCGTGACCGATAACGCGCATGAAGTCACTACACATCCCGACATTGATATTGTGGTTGAGCTGATTGGCGGGCAAACGATTGCCAAGGACCTGATACTGGAAGCAATTGCCCACGGCAAACATGTCGTGACAGCCAATAAAGCCTTGCTGGCTAATCATGGCACCGAAATATTTGCCGTGGCGCGCGCAAAAGGGGTAATGGTGGCTTTTGAAGCGGCCGTTGCAGGTGGAATTCCGATTATTAAAGCGCTGCGTGAAGGATTAACGGCTAACCGTATTACCTGGATTGCCGGAATTATCAACGGCACTTCGAATTTTATTTTGTCGGAAATGCGTGATAAGGGTTTGTCCTTTGAGCAGGTTTTAGCTGAGGCGCAAAAACTGGGTTATGCCGAAGCGGATCCTACGTATGACATTGAAGGCATTGATGCGGCGCATAAAATTACATTAATGTCAGCGATTGCATTCGGCATCCCGGTGCAATTCAGTAAAGTGTATACCGAAGGAATTACTAAGCTGACCGGCGAAGACATACGCTATGCCGAAGAACTCGGTTACCGGATCAAATTGTTGGGAATTACCAAGCGCGTGGAGAAAGGCATTGAATTGCGCGTGCATCCCACATTAATTCCGGTGCGCCGTTTAATTGCCAATGTCGAAGGCGTGATGAACGCGATTGTTGTCAAGGGTGATGCTGTTGGCGCGACACTCTACTACGGCGCCGGAGCGGGCGCTGAACCGACTGCCAGTTCGGTGATTGCGGATCTGGTGGATGTGACGCGCATGCAAACCGC
>ERZ1292633.3633-Hain-H41-02um-R1-3633-length-14845-cov-5_pt1 | contig 14845 bp, 9 predicted proteins | sample MGYA00564406_ERZ1292633 | MGnify/ENA primary metagenome ERZ1292633 (study PRJEB36523, sample SAMEA6512639) | groundwater metagenome | collected 2019-01-08 | study: AquaDiva: Metagenomics assemblies of 32 groundwater samples
AAAAAGCGGCGGATTGCTTGCCACGATTCACGTAAAAATTGCTAATCTTGCTCCTCCGACAACTCTTACAATGGACACCATTTATCAGGTAGATTCGGTAGTTATCAGTCCCGATACGGTTGTCTATTACGGCGTAGGGCTTCAGGCCACCGACAGCACCGGCCTGACGATGCTTGAACCCGGTTTTGTAGCCGGAAAGGTGCGCATCAAGCTCTCAACCGGCGTTGGTGACGACATTACTTCGGGCCTTCCGATGACATTTGCGGTGAATCAAAACTACCCGAATCCCTTCAACCCCAGCACCGTGATTTCATTCAGTGTACCGCGACAGAGTCATGTGAAAATCGAGGTCTTCAATGTCCTCGGGCAGATTGTGACCAATCTCGCCGATGGTACTCTACCCGCTGGCAATCATGAGGTTATATGGGACGCTTCGTCCAATCCGAGCGGTGTCTATTTCTACCGCGTCAGCTGGTCCGGCGGCAGTCAGACTCGAAAAATGGTACTCGTGAAATAAGAATTTACCCAGAATTGCCGACAAATACAGGGATAGCGGAAATAACCGCTGTCCCTCTTTTTTTTGGGCAAAATTATGAGTACAACCGCGCCGGAAGCAGTACAGGAAAAGAACGACAAGAAGATCGTCAAGATTGGCGATTACGTCGTTACCGGCAAAATCGGTCAGGGGGGGATTGCGGAGATTTACCGCGCTCGCCAGGAATCTCTCGACCGTGATGTCGCCATCAAGATTCTCTCCATTAACCTGACCACCGATCCCGATATCGTGCGCCGTTTTGAGCGGGAATCCATCGTTGTAGCCCGATTGAATCATCCCAATATCGTCCATGTCATCGACAAGGGGAAAGCCGCCGGGCGCTACTATTTTGTAATGGAGTTTGTCGACGGAACTTCGCTTCGCCCGATTATTGACTCTCCACAGGTACAGGTAACGACCAAGCTTGAGATGGTGGTTCAGGTCTGCAAGGCTCTTGATTACGCTCACAAAAATGGCGTCATCCATCGCGACATCAAGCCTACCAATATCCTCGTCGATCGTCAGGGGAACGCTCTAGTGGCCGATTTCGGCATTGCCCAGATTGTTGGCACACCCGAAGGGGAGATGACGGCCTCGGATGTCGTGATGGGCACTGTCTCATACATGTCGCCCGAACAAAAGATCAGCTCAACCAATGTCGACCAAACCACCGACATCTACGCCCTTGGTATCATCCTCTATGAGATTTTGACCGGCAAGAAGCCGCTGGGGCATTTCAAGCCCCCGTCAGAACTCAATACGAATGTGAGCAAGGCGTTTGACCCGATTGTGCTTCGATGTCTGGCGCAGGAACCGAAGGATCGATACCAGACGGCAGTTGAATTGAAGGATGCTATTCTTGAAATCATTGGTGGTACGTCGCATCGTACCGACTCGGACACTTTTTCGCAGGACTCCGGCGACTCGGCCTCGTTCCTCGGCAAATGCCGCTATCTCGACACCATCAAGGAGTCCTCGTATGGCTCCACGATTCTCGTCGAGAACAAAATGAACAAGAAGCTGTATGTTCTGAAGAAACATAATAAAGGGGAGTATGGACGCAAGGAAGCGAAACTGCTCTCGACCCTTAAGCACAAACATATCATCAATATCTTCGGATCCGGCGGCGACAACAAATCAACTGTCATCATTTCAGAATATGCGCAGGGCGGTTCGCTTGCCGATCGCATGGTGAGAAAGCACGACTGGCAAAAAGGGCTTGGCATCATTTACGACGTTGTGAGCGGTCTCGATTTTGCCCACAAGAACAATATCGTTCACGGTAATCTTCGTCCCTCCAATGTGCTTTTCAATTCGGACGAGTGCGTCAAGATCACCGATTTTGGCATGCCGATCCACTATGATAATCCTCAGAAGAAAAACTGGTACAGCGCTCCGGAGCGGAAAGTCAGCAAGCAGGGGGATATTTACGCCGTTGGCGTTGTTCTGCATCAGATGATTGTCGGCCGAAATCCTGCCTACGACTCTGGAAATTATCTCATCGTCGATGATTTCAAGAATGAATTCCCGGAGATGATTTCCCGTATGCTCTCGAAGCTTCTGGCAATTCGAGTGGCAAGCCGCTATCAATCGAGCCAGGAGATATTGCTTGATCTCGACGAGTTTCGTCGCCAGCAGGAGCTTTCCAACCGCCCTCGTCCGCAGGTTCTTGCGGCGCCGGTGCAGGAGTCAAAACAGATGCCGGTCTGGGGCTATCTGCTCATCGGTGTGATGTTCACACTGTCAGTGATTGCCGGTCTTTATTTTTCCGGCGTCTTGAAATAACATCTACTTTTCTATTTAATCTCTAACACTTCCGAATTTCGCATCTGTCAACTGTCGCAACCACAATGGGTTCGCACTAAGTTTTCGTCGCATCTATTACGTCAGAATTTCCATCGAGTTAATTGTTTCATCGTCTGCTTGTGAGCAATGTCACGAGTTGTATCGTCCTTCATTATCATAGGGAAATCGGATGCAAAAAATCTTTCGCTTCCATGCATTTTCTTCTTGTGCGGTCCGTGAGTGAGGGGTATACTCGACAGAGAATTAGTTCGGCCGATGCCTCTCGGAGGGGTCCCTGAGAGTCGGCTGTTACTTCAGTGGTCACTCAAGACCCTGTAACCACATATAGCGAAACGGAAGTCCGCGCGATCGATTGCTCACGCTCAGTTTGGGCCTTTGCGTCCATGTAGTGAATCCTACTCTCTGCATCTATTGCTGAGCGCAGTTAATCGGTTGTGAACGCAGTCTCTGCGAGACACAGAGGATGTTGCTCTGTCGCATTGTCGCGTTTTGCCGGCACATGGAGTCATTGGAAGAGGAGACACGGATATGATGCGCACACTCGTGCTACGGTGGGGAGTAATCGTAACGGCCATTGCTTTGGCCATGCCCCTGACGGTCCTGGGGGCGCGACACACAGTCACCAGTCTGCCCTACGCCGCCACTGTCAGTTATGATACGCTGGATTTGGCGGGTACAAAAGTGGTTGGTAACGGAAGTGGAATCAAGATTACCGGCAACCATGTCGTTGTCAATCTTGGGAGCGACACGCTTCAATTTGGAAATGCCACTGGTACCGACTTCTACGGTATTTTGGTGAGCTCGACGTCGAATGTGACCGTCATTGGCGGACATATCCTTCGCATGACATCGACCGGTTCACGAATCGATGGCATAAAGGTATTCAACAGCAATTCGCTTCTATTCAAGGGAACGAATATCGCGGTCACCGGGCACGACGCCCACTGCGTGAATGTTGAAGGGGGATTGTCCGGAACCTACAATGTCGAGTTCAACGGTGGTCGATGGATCAGCAACTCAGAAAGCTATTCGAGCCGAGAGGCCTACAGCGGAGCCGTTTTTGTTTCAGGAAGCATGCCCGCGACGGCAGGTAGTTTTGATCTGAAACTATTCGGCGTGAGGATCATGAACGGCCCCGGGCAGGGGATCATTCTGCGCGGCAAATCGTTTGTGCAGGCATGCACCTTATCGGTGGACGCCTACAATAAATACTGGGACACCGTCTACACCTGGAATCAGGCGCCGATAGGCGCATCCTGGGCGAATCCTTATTGCATCCTTGCCCGCGGAATAGAGGCAGGATCTGAAATAAGCGGGAACTACATGCTGAGCGGTTCGCAACGCTATGGCAGTCGCGGCGTACTCTTTGAAATCTCTCAGGGGACCACCGCCAATCCCATCAGGGTGTTCAATAATGTCATCGACGTTCACGAGGGTCCCAACAAGGAATCCGGAAATGCCGCTGGCAACTGCCAGGGCTTCCGCATTCGTGGCGTCGAAGATTCCAACATTTTCATCTACAACAATTCCATTACTTGTACGGTTGACGACAACGCCACATCGAAAGCCTACGGTAAAGAATGCCGCGTCTTCTACCACTCAATGGGGGGACCCGCGACGCAGAATATCATCGTGCAAGGAAACGTCATCCGCGCCGTATCCCTTGGTGGAGCGACAAATCCTTATGCACTCATTGCTGAAGGAGACAATACTGGTTTGAACAATCAGTTCATATATAATCGCATCGAGAGTTCGGGTGAAATCGTCAAGCTCGGGGGACTTCAAGGAGCATGTCGAAATGTCTTCCTGCTCTCGGACACGCTCGGCTTTCTCGCAAACGCCGTTACCGACAAGGCTACTTTCAGCATTGGATACTATAAAGACTCCAGCATAAACAATATTGCGCGCGACTGTGTCTACTTGAATGGCGCACGGGACACAAATATTGTTTGGACGAATTCGAGCGGTGACAATGAATTGTCGCTCGAACGGACAATGACCATCACTGCTCTTGGCAACAATGGTCTTCCGGTGCCGAATGCCACCGTGACGGTACGCAATGCCTATGGCAAGACCGTGCTCAGTGGCGTGACCGGCTCACGAGGCCAGGTCGTCGGAGGTATTCCGTACTGGTACGAAAGCGAGGACAAAGCCGATTCCCTCGTGTACAATCCAGTGGCGATCAAAATTAAGATTGGCGTTGACAGCGTACAGACTTCGCTCTCATTGAGTCAGACATCGTCAGCCGGGTCACAACTGACTCTTACGAAAACTGCAGGGCAGGCGGTGACAGGGAACAGTCCTCCAACCGCGCCGACGCATCTTTCCCCGGAGAATGGCTCGATTCTTTATTCTTCACCGATTCGTGTCACGATTTCAAACTCCACTGATGCCAACAATGATCCGGTCACCTACGATTTCTGGATTTCGGGCAACGAGACGTTTACGCAGGTTCTCGATTCGGCAGTGCGCATCCCTGCCGGGCTGGGGCAGACACAAGCATTATTCACTCGGCTTGCTCCCGAAACCGGCAAACAATACTGGTGGCGGTGTCGGGCATCGGATGGTATCGATTACACCGGCACGACCAATCCGACGTCATTTTCATATAACTGCAACAATAGCGCCAATGTTACTGACGTCACATATCTGGCGGCCTATCTCTTTCGAAAAGGACCGGCGTTTTATCCAGTGAGTCTGGGCGACATGAATGGCGATGGCCGCATCAACGTGATCGACCTTGTCTACCTGACTAACTATCTGTTCATGAACGGTCCTGCGCCAAAACGCTGTAAGTAGACAGTGTTCTGCAAGTATCAGATAAGGGCCGCACGAAGGTGCGGCCTTTTTTATTGTGCGATGGGCTCAGCCAGCTCGAAAAAGGCGGATGGTATACCCGGCGACAGTGACCAAAAGTAGCGTGACGAAAAGAATCATATACTTGACGCTGAGCGATTGACCGTCGCCGATGGCAACATGGATCGTTGTCCAGATGATAAAAGTCAGCATCGCCATCACCTCGGCCTTTACTAGAATGAGCATCTGTCGCATCATGGCGCGCATCTTTTCCCGTTCGGGTTGAATCAGCCAGAGAGGAAGGGCGTAGATCGAGGGGCGATCGGAGAAAAATGTCATGAGCAGATAGATGACCGTTTGCACAAAAACCACGACCAGCAGAACTATCTTGTCCCCCCAGCGATCAGGCTCACCGGAAAAACCGAAATGGATGGGAATCCGACCTGGAACCCGATTCCAATAATAGTACACCAATATAAAAGTGAGAGCCAGCGCACCGACAGCGATGAGTTCGGCCGCTTTTTCAATAATTGTCCGCTCAGGGAAAGTCGGGGCGCCTATGCCTGATGTCTGAGGGGCATTCATGATAGAAGAATGGTGCAAACCCGATTCATTTAGCAATCAAAATCAATTTGGGAACAAATCGAATGGTATGTGAATATAATCAGATTAGATTTGGTTGTAATAGCACAACATTGTGAACACCAAGAGGTTGCGTTAATCTTGAACGACTCCGGCCATTGACAGGAGTGAACGCGAAGGGTATGTTATGCGCCGGTTTTTTACCAAAGACGAATCGTTGAATTGCTCCCATTGGAGTGATGTTTGTGAAAGAGGGAATGATGAGTGAGCAGTCAGTGCAAACACCGATGATCGAAGCCCGGGGGCTGTCGAAATACTATGGCCCCTTTGTAGCCATCAAAGATATTTCGTTTGTAATCCCCAAAGGGGAAATAGTGGCATTTCTTGGACCAAATGGCGCCGGGAAATCGACAACGATGAAGATTCTATCGGGTTATTTGTCGGCCAGCGAAGGCTCAGCCCGCGTGGCCGGAGCGGATGTTCGTTCGCAGAGGCTCGATGTTTCCCGGCGACTTGGGTACCTTCCCGAAAATGGCCCACTTTATGACGACATGACGCCATCAGAGCTGTTGCACTTCTTTGGCGCCGCCCGCGGACTGAAAGACAGCTACCTCAACGAGCGCACCGAGGCGGTCAAACGCATATGCGCTCTTGGCGAAGTCTTCGAGAAACCAATTCGTAAATTGTCGCGCGGATTCCGCCAGCGTGTCGGACTTGCGCAGGCGCTTCTTCATGATCCCGAAGTCCTCATCATGGACGAGCCGACGGCGGGTTTGGATCCGAACCAGATTCATGAATTTCGTGACAACATTCGAAGGCTTGGCACATCCAAGACGATTCTCATATCGACCCACATTCTTCAGGAAGTGGAGGCGGTAGCGCAGAGGGTTCTCCTTGTCAATGAGGGGCGGCTCATCTTCGACGGCACTCCGGCGCAACTTCGCGGGAGTGATACCCTCGAAGAAGCGTTTTATCGCCTGACGGGAAGCGAGGTGAGGGCGTGACCATCAATCGCGATGTCATCTTCGCAATCGCGCGTCGCAATCTGCTGACCTATTTCAGCAGTCCGACCGGCTATGTCTTCGTGACGCTGTTTATTTTTCTTTCTTCAGCGGCGGCCTTCTGGCAGGAGCGGTTCTTCGCCAACAATCTCGCCAATCTCGATCAGCTGAATTCAGTCTTTCCCTTCCTGCTTCTCTTTTTTGTTCCGGCGCTGACGATGAGCGTCTGGGCCGATGAGCGACGACGCGGCACTGATGAACTCCTTCTCACTCTACCGGCTACCGATCTTGAGATTGTGCTTGGAAAATATCTTGCTGTATTTGGGATCTACGGCGCATCTCTCGTGATTTCTCTCAGCCATGTGTTGGTGCTTCTCTTTCTCGGATCGCCTGATCTCGGACTTATGGTTGCCAACTACTTTGGGTTCCTTCTCGTCGGTTCGGCTCTGCTTGCTATTGGCATGCTGGCCTCACTGCTGACCACGAACGTCACCATTGCCTTTGTGCTGGGGGCGCTTTTCTGCTCGCTGTTCGTTATGGTTACCTCAGGGAGCTGGGTGTTCAGCGAGTCAATTCAGAAATTTCTTTCTCCGATCGGCGTATCGTCGTGGTTTGATCTCTTTTCCCGCGGTCTTATTAGCATTGGCGGACTATTTTACTTTCTGTCGCTGACAGGATTGTTTTTGTACCTCAATGTGATAGTCATCAGCCGTCGCCATTGGCCTCAGGCGACCCGCGGGTTTCAACATTGGATGCATCATGCTGTTAGAGCGGCGGCATTGGCGATTGCACTGGTGGCTCTCAACGCCGTCATCGGTCGCCCTTGGCTGAGGGTCGATGTTTCCGCAGAACAACTGCATTCCCTGTCGGATGAAACGAAGACTCTCATTGAGGCGCTCCCGGCGGATCGACCCGTCTTGATTCAGGCCTTCGTGAGTCCCGATGTTCCTCGCGAGTATGTGGAAACAAGAGCCAATCTGCTTAACATACTCGAAGAGATTGCGTCGGTTGCAGGGGACAAAGTGCAGGTACTTATTCACGATACGGAGCCATTCACCGAAACCGCCCGCTCTGCCCGTGATAAATTCAACATTCTCCCCCGGCCGGTCTTATCGAATGAAAGCGCCCGGGCCGCGGCCTCGCAGGTCTTTCTGGGGGTGGCATTCACCAGCGGCGCAAACGAGCAGGTGATTCCCTTTCTCGACAAGGGACTTCAGGTCGAATACGAGATTGTGAGATCAATACGCGTCGCCGCAAATAGCGCCCGCAAGAAAGTCGGCGTTGTCGCCAATGCCACCAAACTGTTCGGCAGTTTCGATTTTGAAACGATGAGCAGTTCGCGGGGATGGATGATTGTTGAGGAGCTTCGCAAACAATACGACATCGTGCAGGTGTCGGCGGCCCAGCCGATAACCGAACAGGTCGACGGCCTCCTGGTCGTGCTTCCTTCGATGCTGTCGCAGGATGAAATGGACAATGTGCAGAGTTTCATCACGACCGGGCATCCAACGCTTTTGCTGGATGATCCGGTACCCCTCTTTGACGTCGCCATGTCGGCCTCTCTTCCGGCTGAGGCAACGCAGAACCCATTTAATCGTCAAGCCGCGCCACCGAAACCGAAAGGAAACCTTGTTCAGTTCTACAACGCCCTGGGAGTCAATTTCAGCGCCAGTCAGGTTGTGTGGGATAGTTATAACCCGCATCCCGATCTGAGCGAACTCCAGCCCGAGATCGTCTTTGTCGGCCCCGGCAATGCGACGGGTGAATCGTTCGATGACAACAACATCGCAACGCGGGGACTGCAGGAAGCGGTCTTTCTTTACAGCGGTTATCTCTTCAGACTCCCGACAAGCAAGTATGCATTCGAGCCGCTCGTGCATACCGGCAGAATTTCCGGCCCGCTCAACTGGAATGCCGTGGTTCAGCGCACCTTTCTCGGAATGGGGTTCAGCCTCAATCGCAATCCCCGGCGCATGCAGACGCCCGAGGCGTATGTCCTGGCCGGACGAATTCATGGCACCGCTCAGGGGGATGCCGGTGAAACGAACACCGTAAACGTGATTCTCTTTGCCGACGCCGATTTTGTATCGGATCAATTTTTCCAGATTCGGTCGCAGGGGATGCAAGGATTGAATTTCGATAACATCTCCCTGTTTCTCAATTGCATGGATGCGTTGGTCGGGGATTCGTCATTTGTCGAGTTAAGAAAAAAGCGTGTCCGCCACCGCACTCTTGAAACGGTGGAAGACAAAACGCGCGAATTCGTTGAGCAACGCCTGAATGACGAAAAGGACGCTGAGAATCTGGCCGACAAGGCGCTGGCCGATGCGCAGGAGCGATTGAATCAAAAGGTTGCCGAAGTGCGCTCGCGAACTGAGCTTGACGAACAGACTAAGCAAATTATGGCGCAGAATCTTCAGGAGGTCGAGAATCGTCGTCTTGAGGCTCTCAAGGAAAGTATCGAGCAGGAAAAGCAGACGACCATTCAGAAAGGCCGTGAGGATATGGAGATCGCCGTGCGGGGGATTCAAACGCGCATCAAATCGCTGGCGGTCTTACTGCCGCCCCTTCCGGTACTGTTCGTGGGGGTATGGATTTTTGTGCGTCGCCGACGGCGCGAACATGAGACGACATCGGAAGCGCGGAGATTGAGAGGGTAAACTATGAACAACGAAATAAGAAAAACGCTCTATTTTGTCGCCGTGGCGATAGTGCTGTCGCTTGTCGCGTTTATCATGTCGCCGAAACGAATTACGCCGGAGTCTTTTGCCGATCAAGGGCTGGCTTTTTTTCCAGACTTTACCGATCCCAATGTCGCTACCACTCTGGAAGTCATCGAATATGATACTGCCACGGCCTCACCGGTTCCATTCAAGGTGACCTTCAAAGACGGGCGGTGGATGATTCCATCCCATCATGACTATCCCGCCGACGGGAAAGACCGTCTCGCAAAAACAGCGGCAGGAGTGATAGATGTCAAGAAGGATGATCTCCGTTCTACCATCAGCGCCGATCAGGAGGCGTGCGGAGTCATCGATCCAAGCGAAGCGACCGCCGCTATCCGCGGACGAGGAACGCGCGTGACTCTTCGCGGAGCCGGGGATCAGTCGCTGGCCGATTTCATTGTTGGCAAATCCGTGGAAGGACGCGAGGGATTCCGCTTTGTCCGTGTGCCCGGAACCAGTCGCATCTATTCCTGTCGCATGAACATTGAATTGTCGACCAAGTTTGAGGATTGGATTGAAACTGATCTTCTGCAGGTTGCCAAGGGAAAGATTACCGACGTCACTCTCAGAGATTATTCCATTAACGAACAAACCTACTCTGTTGACCAACGGGAAAATATGACCCTGGCGCTAACCGGTGGCAAGTGGGAGTTGAAGAGCGCCAAGGGAGCAAAGCCCGATTCGATGAAAGTCGATTCTTTACTGAAAACTCTTGATGATCTTCGCATTGTCGGAGTCCGACCAAAACCTGCCGGATTGACCGCCAACCTCACCGGCGACAAGGGAGCAGTCAGCCAGCCCGATATTATGTCATTGCAGAGCCGCGGCTATTACCTTTCTCGCGACGGACAGCTTCTTTCCAATGAAGGGGAGCTGATTGTCGGCACATCGGAAGGAGTGGTCTACACCTTGCGGTTTGGTGAAGTTGTCTATGGATCGGGAACGGCTGTGTCGGCCGGTTTGGATGGCGGAGACGGTAAACAGGGGCAGGGGGAGAATCGCTATTTGTTCGTGACGGCCTCATTCGACGCCAAGAATCTCAAAGCTCCCCCAAAACCATCCAATACGCAATTCCAAAGTAAGTCGGAAGATCAACTAACCGATGAGGATCGCGCCAACAAGAACCTGCAGGCGGTTTATGACGACTGGCAGAGAAATGTCGATAATGGCAAGAAGATCGCATCCGATCTCAACATTCGTTTCGCGAAGTGGTATTATGTGATTTCGGGAAAGGCCTTTGAGGCCTTGCATCTTTCACGCAAGGATTTGCTCGGCAAGTAGCGTGGTGTGGGATTCTCGTTTGCACTACCGCGAAGCGGTTTGTCGAAGAGACCTTCGGATGAGCGTCGTGTCCCGCCAAAGGCGGGAGACACGATTTTCTTGCGAAGGAGGCTAATAGTTATAAAGATAACACATCTCGTCTGCGCTCGATGCGACGCTACGCGTGGTACCAAATTAACTCTTCACACAAGCTTGTTTTCAACAACACCTACTGATGCAGTGGCAGGCAGACGCCCCCGTCTGCCGCTTCAAGTCACGCAATCTATCAAAGAAACTTCTTGAAAATCTTGAGAACTCCCTGATCCCAACCGACACGGTGTGTCACACCTGAGCGCTGGCGCTGAAGCTCTTCTTTGTGCTCCAGATACCAGGTATGAGATGAAATGAGAGCATCCTGATTGGAAAAACGGGATTTCCATCCGAGCTTCGATTCAATCTTCTCCGTCGACACGAATGAATCTTTGTCGGCGGTTCCGTATATCCACTTGTAGAGCGGCGAAATGTTGAGAAACTCAAAGAGCGCCAGCGCCCCTTTGACAATCGGCGCTGGTGTCGGCATAACGCGGGCGCCATTGCCGGCAAAATCGCAGAGCGCGCCAACGTCGACTTTTACCTGCTTGAATTCCTGCGCCCCAACGTTGAAGATGTCATTGACCACCTCGCGCGGAGCGGTGCAGGCCAAAGATATCGCCTCCACCAGATCGGTGACTTCGAGAAGTTGATAGAGATTGTTACCGCGGCCGATGATAGGGATGCGTTTGCCGGAATCAACCCAGTCGTAGAGAATTTGAAAGACGCCGAGGCGGGCGGTGCCGATGAACGTTTTCGGCCTGATAGTGGCGATGCACATCCCTTTGGCGCGGAATTCATTGCATATCTTTTCTCCCTCGATTTTGCTGATACCATAGGCGCCAACACCCACAAGCGGATCATCCTCGACAAGCGGGTGCTTCTCCGGCACGCCATAGACAGCGGTCGAGCTTATAAATATCACTCGCTCGACATTCGCTTTGCGGGCGACTTCGAGGGTATTGCTGACGCCGCCGATATTGGTCGAATATATCTCGGCTTTCGGCCAGAGGGGCAGAGCCGCGGCGCAGTGGACGATGGTGTCAATACAATTGTCTGCAATCAGGCGATACATGGCGTCGGCGTCGCGAACGTCTACACGAGCCAGCAGAATCTCTTTTGAATAGTCCGCTTCCATAAAAGGGGCGATATCATTCATCGCAAGAAATGAAACACCCCGGCGGGGAAGATTTTGGGCGAGATGATAGCCGAGGTAACCGGCTCCACCGGTGACAAGGACGCGTTTACTTTTTATATCGACAGACATTGTATTCCTTGATTGGGGGAAATAATCGTTCACTAATAATATAACAGAAATTTACGGGAATGCCAACTGGTGGCGACAATACACAGGGGAGATCGCTGGTCCGCGGTGTGGTGAAAAAGCATCGTTTAGCGAAATCCTCATCTCTGTCATACCCGCGGAGGCGGGAATCCATCCAACTCTTCGTAAGAAAAGATGGGATCCGGCTCTGCTCCCCGCATACGCGGGGATTGGCCGGAATGACACGCATGAAGATTTCGTCACAACACATTTCTTCAACAAGCCCCTTCGCAGTGTGTTACGAGATTTGTTCTACCTACCGCTGAACGGATAGCTCAACAACTCGCAATATCGTCAAAAAGATCGCCGCGACAACCGGCCCCAGAATTATCCCCAAAAGGCCAAACAACGCAACCCCGCCCATCATTGAGAAAAAGAGAATCATCGGATGCATAGCTGAGCGATTGGAGACGAGCATCGGCCTAAGGAAATTGTCGATCTGACTTATTCCCGCACCGCCTACCACGAGAACGATGATTCCGCTTGTCACGTTGCCGGAGATAATCAGGATAAGCCCAGCTGGAACATAGACCAGAAAGGCGCCGATAATAGGAAGCACCGAAAGAAAGGCCATCACCGAACCCCAGAAAACCGCCGAGGGTATTCCGACCGATGCGAAAAGAATTCCGCCTGCGATACCCTGCAATACAGCCACCATAACGCCACTATAGATAGTGGCAAAGATCAAGTCGCGCAGTTCCCGAAAAGTCACTTTGACGTCATCTTCATTAAGCGGCATCAGCTTCTGGAGGCGTTTTATAAGTGTGCCTCCATCCTTGAAGAAATAGTAAAGGGAGAAGGTCATCAGGAGAAAATGCAGGGCGATCTGCGAGCCGCCGGAAAGAATGACACTGGTTTGATTGATGACGAAGTTTGATACGCGCTGGAGGGCGTCTTTTGCCATTTCGGTAAGATTCGCATTCGATAGATCAACCCATCCGGCCAGTTTCTCCCGGGCATAATCGAGCGAGGGGAGATGACTGCTGAGAAGGCGCTCAAGCTCCCCCGATTCATACATTGCGTTGACATTTCGAAGGGCTACCCCTGCTTCACTAACCAATTGGAGAAGCAGAAGGGCCATCGGCCCGACGATGACGAGAAGAACCACAAACGTCGTGATTGCCGCCGAAAGGGTCGGTTTTTTCACTCTTTTCTTCACTTTGGCGTTCAGCGGAGAAAAAAGTATCGCGAATACCGCCGCCCACGCTATGGGAATGAAGAATGGAACAAAGAGTTTATAGGCCAGAAAACAGAATGCGACAGCGATCAGGAAAAAGAGCGCTGTCGCGATATGTTCTGACTTGATTGTTGTCATGCGTTCTTATACCTCAGGAGGATTCATGCCGATATTGGCCCATCCTTCTTTAGCCGGGCCATAGACATCCGGCACAACGAGTCCGGCCTGCCGCATGAGGATAGTCATCTGCCCGCGATGGTGGACCTCATGACGGATCAAGACTGACAGCGTCGTGCCGCGAGCCCATTCTTCGCCATACATCTTGTCTACGATGCCAAGAGTGGCGTCGGTCCACGATGATTTGACAATATTGCGCAACTCATCAGAAACTGCCTTGTAGGCGTTGGCAATTTCGGCGGCCGTGGCCGGTACCGGAGCCTCTTTGGCTACCGCAGTAATGCTCAGGCTCGCGTGAGTCAGCATTTCGGGATAGGTGGTTACAATATGCCAGGCGATCCGCCCGAGGGTGCGATGACCGGGGACGACCGTTTGGCCGAGGGAGGCGTCGGTGAGAGCCGACATGAGGCGATGTGTCGCACCGCTTTCGAATGCAAAGGATGTGTTGAAATGATCGACCTTTGTGAACATGGTTACCTCGTGTATGGTGTGACAATCGGGGGTTCTGGGTTCATTCTAAAATCTTTTCTATCTCTGCCAGTACATCGTCACTCAGTGACACCTGCGACGCTTGCACATTGGCGGTCACCTGCTCGACCGATGTGGCTCCGGTGATGGCGCAGGATATTTCGGGTCGGCGAAGAATCCAGGCCAGAGCAAGCTGGTTGAGAGGGATGCCGATGCGGGATGCAACTGAAGACAGTTTTCGCACAATCGCCATATTCGCGCCGCTCAATTCATCTTCCATGTACATTGGCTGTGAGCCGCGACTCGCAGTGGGGACGCCGTCAAGATATTTGCCAGTTAACAATCCTTGCGCCAGCGGTGACCAGACGACTAAACCCATCCCGTTGTTACTGCACAGCGGCATGATGGCATCTTCGATATGACGGTCGAGCATATTGTAGCGGGGTTGTTCGACAACGGGGCCATAGGCCAAGAGGGCGCGTGATTGCTGAAGAGCCTCGTCGATCTGGTCAACTTCCCATACCGAGGTTCCCCAATAGAGAATCTTTCCCTGGTGCACGAGATCATCCATGGCACGCACCACTTCTTCGATTTCGGTATCGGGATCAAAGCGATGGCAGAAATAGATGTCGAGATAATCAGTGCGAAGTCGTTTAAGGGATTTGTGAACAGATTCGAAAAGATGTTTTCGGCTCAGACCCCGGTCGTTGACATTGTCTGACATCGGCCAAAATGCTTTGCTCGAAATGACCAGATCACTTCGGTTGAGATCGACGATACACTGACCAATAACTTCTTCGGCTTTTCCTTTGGCATAGATGTCAGAAATGTCGATGAAATTGATTCCTTGTTCGATGGCGTGAAAAATAATTCGTCGCGCCCCTTTTTCATCGATAGTTTTTC
>ERZ1292633.3639-Hain-H41-02um-R1-3639-length-14835-cov-6_pt1 | contig 14835 bp, 7 predicted proteins | sample MGYA00564406_ERZ1292633 | MGnify/ENA primary metagenome ERZ1292633 (study PRJEB36523, sample SAMEA6512639) | groundwater metagenome | collected 2019-01-08 | study: AquaDiva: Metagenomics assemblies of 32 groundwater samples
CCTGGGCAAGAGGGACAACGCTGCCGCTGATCCTACCCCTCCACCGCGACCGCCTATTGGCAAACGATTCGAAGCGTCGCCCGTGACGACTGAGAGCATCAAATTCAGGTGCACCGTGACGTTCAGGGAGTCGAGCCTGCTCGTAGTCGCCCCGTCCGCACGACTACTCGCGCTGCGACACGTGAGAGAAGGTGGCGCGACCACACATGTCCGAGGCGAAGTGGCATTGTCGGCATCAGCAGTCAACGCGTCTGTTGTCGTTTGTTGTCGGTAGTAGTTCATCAGGGACACTGTCGTGATGTAGCGGCTGCGGAGGGAGACGTTGGGAGCCGCCCAGACGAGACCGCCGAAAAATGGATCGACGCATAGGGCCGCGCTTGCGTCTGATCGGACGGTGAGCGTGCTTGAGTGGGGCGGCTCTGGTCGCACCAAGAACGAAATAGTGCGCTGCAGTTGATCAGAGGACCGCGCGATATTGCGCAATGCCAAGGTCACAGTGGTATTGGGGTGCGCCTCCAATGCCACCGGGGGCCGCGAGTGTCCGAGTCGCTCGGCGACGAGCTCCGACTTGGCCCCGAACGAGACGAACTGCTTGTCGGCGACTCGCTCCGGAGAGAGTGGGTCAATCGCGAATTGGTCAAAGTGATGGATCGTGACCGATGCGAGAGGGATGCTGTATCCCGAGAAGGCGTTGGTGCGGTCGCGGATGCCGTCGCGGTCGCTGCTGACCGAGTGTCGGACAACGAAACGCTGTCCGACGGGGTCGGCCGCGAGGCGGTGCTTGATGGCGATGGCCTCGACCACGTGCCCCTCGAGCGAGACGACGACGGCGACACGCTCAATCTCGAGCCGGAGCCGCTTGTGGACGCTGTCATTTTTGAGAGAGAGAACGTTGAGGAACCGCTGCCCTGGGATTCGCTGACGTCGCCTGTCATCGACTGCGTCATCGAGGATGCATTGGAGAGTGTCTTGGAACCTGCGGACACGGTCCACGTGAGCGTTTCGTAGGCTCTCGTCCACTGTTGGTTCAGCGGTTCACACGTGATGTTGTCGAGGCGCCGTCGGTGTCGATAGTGAACGACGGGCATTCGGCCGCAAATGCAGGAACAGCCAGCCGCTCTGCTGCCAGCCGACCCGTTCAAAGTCGTTCCCCGGAAGCAGTCCAACCGCCAATCGCACTGCGTCATTGGCACACGACGCATCGCCGCATCCAAGGCGGCCGTGGCGACAGCGTACGTTGGATTCGGGACGCGCATCACTGATTGCACGATCGGTGGCACGACCGGCACCGAAAGAACTTTCACATCAATGCCTCTCAGGGGCAGATCAACGGAGTCGATGGCGAGCGAAATGTTCTTCGCCTCTGCACCGCCGCTATTGACCAAGTAGAAATCACACCCACGGATTGTTGCCGACTATGATTGTCGCCCCGTTCGACGCTGCAAACGTGACAAGGGCTCCCCCGCCCCCTTGCAGCATGCACTGCCCTGGCACGAAGGCTGTGTTGTTCGTGACCGTGATCGTGGAATCATCAACTTGCGCCGTGTGTAACCAGTGAGGCACGTAATTGAGCCCGATGACGGTGTACTGATTATTGGTCATCGTGACCGACGCCCCATGGGTCACCTTGCCCATGACGGTGAAATACTGACCCGGCCATCCCCCATCGGTGCGCGAGAAGCCCCGGTTGCCGTCAACGATGAGTCGCGTGTCGGGGCCGACGATGTCCCCCAGGCTGATCGACGGAGCTTGATTGCAGCAGTACGTGCTGCAGTCGTACCCTTGATTTTCCAGATACGAGTTTCGAATGACCACCAGTGACCCTTCGGTGATCGTCGCCACGTACACGACACTGCTCGCGTAGCGACACGCGTAACTGCTCAAGTAGCTCGCCTCGATAGCGAACCTAGAGCGACCGCACACAGGCGCGACATAAAATAGCGACGTTCCCGTTCCGGAATACGACAGCGCGAAGCGGATGCGCCGAAAAAGGGCCGTTGATCGCTTTGAAAGAGAGACGGCAAACATGGTTCGCGGAGAGGCCGTTTGCATCACTTGAAACGTCTCAAGCCACATCACCGAGCCATATCCGATGTTGACCGGCGACGCACCCGTGGCGCCCACCACCCCAAACATGGACGTGCCGTTGATCAGCCAGACGGCCACGGGAGGGCCGCTCGTCGTGACGACGATTCGCACCGTGGTGGCCGGAGCGCTACAACGAACGCAAACGACGGTGAGCGCAAACCGCCGGTCGTACAGGGGAACGTATGCCTCGGCCGATGGCGAGGGGTCGTCGTCGCTGTACAGCAGCGACGGAGGCGACGTCGAGTTGTCCCGTAGTAAGAAATCGTACGTCGACGGGTTGAATCCGACACCGGCGAGGAAGGCCTCGTATTGTTCCCGGAGGGTCACCGTGACAGGCGGCCCATCGTTGGGATCAACTGCGATGCCGCTGGCGTTGAGTTGGATGACCAGGTCCCCGGTGGCGCAGACAAGATCAGATACCACAAGGTGCCGCACAGTGCTATTCGAGGGGACCAGGCAATCGTCGGCAGCAACCAGATGATCCCGAGGCCAAAGGCACGCTGCGACGGTTGCGAGCAACAACGCCGAACATCTCAGGTCCGACATGGACTCCGTTTGCCTGGAAGAGAGGGAGTTAGTGGGAAGGCAGGAGGGGTCCAAAAGAAGTGGCCACGACGTGCCTATCATAACGGGGCTGATGATTATCCCGCCGAAGATGAAAGTGAGTCGATCATTTTGCAACCTGCTGAAGTGCGTGTGTGTGCACAATTGTGTGCGCGGCCGGCAGAAATGAGAAGCGTCGTGGCATGGTCGCAATTACGCGACTGATGTACCGCCGGTATGTCGCGGCCGTTATTGGGCCCACCCATGAATGAGACGCCGCCGACGACGAAGCCAGCGAGATGCGCCTTACCCCGCGGAGGGGGATAATTGAATCCCCCGCCCCCTTTCATCATCACCGCAATAACATCGTTTCCCCCCTCTCCTAGTGGCGTGTCACGACTTTCATGCCGCCTTTTTGTGCGACTTGAGAATGCCATGGGTTCGAAACGACGCAATGGTGTCCCTCAGCGTCACATCCAAATCACCGTAGTGATAGTGAAATCCAAAATCGCGTTTTGAGGCTGTGGCGTCGCAGGGCGAAGTCTCCACCGCCACTTGCTCCAGCATGTATCGCGTAATGCGCTTGTCGCAAAACGACAGTAGATACAGGGCCCACCACGGCGTGAGCATAGTGGGGCACCGCAGTTCGCCAGGAAACAGCGCGTTGATGTGCTTCGCGTACACCGAGACATCGTGAACGCTGCCAGACGTGATATGAAACCTTCCCGAGGTCAGGCTCGATGTCACGGCGAGCGCGTGCGCTCGCGCAACGTCGCGCACGTCGACCCATTCGAAGAACAAGCGAGGACACACGGGATACTCTCGATTGACGAGAAGCCGAAGAACTTGCTGCGAGCTGGTGATTTCCGAGTTGAGCTGCGGGCCAAAAACAAACCCCGGACAAAGGACAACATGCGGTCCCTTCCACTCTTCGTAGAAAACCTTCTCCGCTTCGACCTTCGCGTAGACGTAGGTGCCGTACGTCGGAGACAACTTCGTGTTGCAGCCCCACTCGCTTTCCGTGAACGGCTGTCTCCGGCGATGCGGAGGTCGGTCCTTTTCGGCGCATAGAACCGTGCCGATGCTGGACGTGTAGACAACACGACGGATGGTTCCTGCTTTCCTGCACGCGGCCATGACATTTCGCACTCCGTCGACCGCAGGGTTGATCACCTCCGCAAAGGGGTCTTTGTCATACTCATCCTTCACGACCGCGGCGGCGTGCACGACGACGTGAGCGCCCGTCACGGCATTGTCGAACGATCCCGGCAGGAGCAAGTCGGCGGGGAAGAGACGAAGCCGGTCATCCGGTACGCCGACATGCCGGGGTAACTCGCGAAGAAATGCGGCTTTCGCCGAGTTTGGATCTCGAAGCGTCCCATGAACGGTGTGACCCTCGCGCAAAAGGGCGATCACGATGTGGCCGCCGATAAAGCCATTCGCCCCCGTCACGACCACGCACAGGCCTGAAGCGGGCAGGGGCGGAGAGGCGTTCGCAATCGCCATAGCTGAGGCAACGCCGTCGCAGACAGTCGACAACGGCTGCATCGCGAATGAAATCTCAGAAACGTTCTGCGCCAAACTCACAACGGGGCGGGAGGCATCGAACAAAGAGAGGAGAGAGAGCAACCCTCAGGAGTTTCTCAGGCGTATGGATACGCAACCATCATCAGCTGGATGAGAAGCGGATGAGAGAGGTACAAAAACTAACACAATAAAAATGGAACAAAGCCAACAACGCCATCGTCTCAGGGGAAAAGAGGGGACGGTTTCGGACGACGCAGCCAGTCGGGGCTGCTGACGTCATATCCACATCAAACCAAAGGTGCGCCCCACCACCAGCAACACTAGAACTATAACTGACGGTGGTGGTTTGCGGCAGCAACGACCACCCAATATTCTTCCTTTGTGACTTAGTTGTGACGTAGTTGTGCGCGGACATGTCACTAGGAGGCCCCTCCTTTCTTGACTTCGTACATTCGTTTGGACGCTTGCTGGATGTCGTCTTTGGTGAGTTTGGCCATTTTTGGCATCTTCTGGAGCACGTATTGCTCGTAGAGCTTCGCTCTTGAATCCGCAGACTGCGCCCGACTCTTGTCATACAGCCGAGACACGACTTCCGTTTGCTTTTCCTTTGTGAGCTTTTCGCCGTGCTCTGGCGGGACGTACTTGGCGCGCAGCTTTTTTAGTTGCTCCCGGGACGTAGTCAACGAAGCGTCGAACAGACGATTGACAATGGTGCTTAGCTCGCTGGAGTCGACTTCCTTGGGCGCTGGGAGATGCCGCGACTCCTGCAGCCTATGCTCGAACTGCTCCTGCTTGACTTTCGCCGCCTTGGGGCAATCTTCGTACAGGCGCTTGATCATTTGTTGGAGCTGCGCGTCGGTTTCGACAACGGCTTTCACGATCGGTGGCAGGTCGACCTGCTTTCGAAGCGGCCGGACGAGCCGCACGACACTCTTGTCGATTTCCTCCTGGGGCAGTTTGACGACGGGAGGTCCGGAACCATCGGCTACGGCGTGGTCGTTCGGCGCGGTAACGGGACGTGACGGCCCCTTCGGCGACGTCGATGGACGCGGCGCGTGATGAGCGTGCACAGCCGCGTCGGACTTTGGCGGCATTTACTGTGTCGTTGCAAATGGAGTACTTTTCCTTTCCATTTCGCACCAAAAACGGAGTGTGAAAGAACAAATCGCGCGAATGGTCCAAGGGGAGTCAACAGGGCTTCTCGAAATTAGGATTCAGAATGTCAAAGATCTATGCGTCGCCGATCGTTCGGGCGCCTGCTTTCAAGGTGCATTTTGCCGTTGGTCTAAAAGTCTTCTTTTTCTTTTCTCTATGAAATTTCTATCGCGCCGAACGACTGCGTCGTTGGATGCGGAACGCGCCGCGGAGATGAGCCATGGATGGTGGGATCGACGACAGACGTCGCACTTGGCGAGGAGAGGGTCGCAGCCGGTGGTGGCGCGATCGAGGCGAAAGTGACGGCTGACTGAAGGATTCGCGTCGCCGACGACTCGGAGGAATCCATGGGGGCGGCGGCCAGGCCGCTCGTCATCCCACCGCCATGAGGGTCGTTTCCGCCACGACGCCCTGCGCCCGCGTTACTTAAAACCACCACTCCTTCGCCATCATCATCGTCGCCTCGCTGTTGATGCTGCTGATACGAAACCAATGCCGCGCGAATTCGTGATATTTCATCCCGGTGACTCGTCAAACGCTGAACATCCTGAACGAGCTGGCGATTGGCGTCGAGCAAGCTATCATTCTCTGCGCGCAGAATGCCGTTCTCTGCCGTCAACTTTTCCAATTCTTGCTCGGCTTTCCTGAGCGATGCTTCGACGAGCGCGTAGGGCGCGTGAACATTTTGAAGTGCGTGCCGCGCCATGTCAAGGTCTCGTTCCAACTTCGTGACGCGTTGTTCCCGAACGGACGCATCGTGTTGCAATAGTTGCACCTTGTTTTCAAGCGCCAGTGCTCTCTTGGTCACCGTGACGATGTGCGCGACGCGGCGAGAGGTTGGCACATCGCCGAGAAGCTGCGTGGCCACTCGTTCTGTTGGACTCTGTAAATGTAAAAGGTTAGCGGTGGTGGACCCTGCCGTCCCGCCTGGGTTCCCTTCTTGCTGCGAGCCCGGCCCGCAAGAGGCGGCAAGCGTGCCAAGAAACACCTCGGCCTCCTTTTCGATATCCCCAATGCGCCCTAGCTGTTCGTCTTGCACTTTCAGCCGTCCTTCCAGCTCAACGACACGTTCTTTGAAGCCGGCCTTCATGTCGTAGAACTCTTCTTTTAACACTTCCAGCTTCTTTTGCAGCAATTTGCACTGCTCCTCGCTGTCGTCTGCGATCGCAAGGGTCTCACGGTAGCTGAGGTCCAATCTGAGGGCTTCGTTGGTTTTAGTCGCCACGGCCATGCGCAACTCGAACAGCTGGCTTTGCATCTGCTCATGACCGGACTGCGCCGTTTGTTGCGTCAACTTGTGATTCTGTTTTTCCTCTTCCAATTCTTGTCGAGCGCGATGGACTTCCAAAAGCGCGGCGTCACGGGCCTCACGCAGAACCACAGATTCACGCTGTGACACGTCCCTCGCGACTCCACGCACACGGTCCAGCTCCTCACCGTGAGACTTGCGAAGCCGCTCCAACTCCGCTTCTAGTTGTCTCTGATAGCTCGTGCGCAGTTCTTCTCGTTCTTGACCCAAAGTAACGACGCTGCTGACTTTGCTCTCCGCAGCATCGTCCTTCGCCGCGGTCAAGCGGTGCAGGTTTTCCTCTAAGTTGACGACCCGCTGTTGCAGCTGGTCCCGTTCCCTCACGACGAACTTCACCTCGGTCTGCGTCGACTGCAGTAACGATCGGTCGCGGAGCAATTCATCCTTGGTGGCGTGCAGGTCTCCGGCGAGCACCGTCGATTTCCGCTCGAGCTCCCCGTTTTCTTTGGTGAGACGCGCCTTTTCCAGCTCGGCGTTCTTGAGTCCCGCCTCAATTTCGTCAAACCGGGCGGCCTTGCCGATGTTGCGCTCTGTGTTTAGCGATACGCTGTGCAGCGAGCGCTCCAAGTTGGCCACACGCTCCTCGTAGACGGCGACCTGCGAGGTCAACGAGGCGACGTCATGCTTCGCCTGCAATTGCAGGTCCTGATTTTCACGCGTCAGTCGAGTGGAGACAGCCTCCGACTGAAGCAGCCGATCGCCGTAGCTGTGCAGCTCGTTGACGGCATCGTCGCGTTCCTTTTGCAGCTTGCCCAGATGTTGATGCACGGCGTAGCGGATCGTGTCCACGATGTCCAGCGAGTCAGCGGGGCTGGATGCTAATCGGTGGAGCTCGTTCTCGTCCAAGGCGCGCCGGATGTCCGCCCGGAAGGTCGCCTTCAAGCTCTCGAGTTGATGCTGTGCGCTTTTGAACTGTTCGTGTGCGCGGGCGCCCAGCGACACCATCTCGAGTTCTCGATTCTTCAGGTGCTGAATTTCGCGCAACAGTGCCCGATTTTCGGCCCGCGCGACGATGAGCGCTCGTTGTAAGCCCCTCTCCGCGGACAGAGCGGAAGGACTCCCTGCTCCACCTTCGGTGCTAGAAGAGTCGATCGTGATCGACGAGTCGTCGTGTTGGTGCTCGGTTGTCTTGGCCATTCCAACGTCTGGGGTCGGGGCTTCCGACGATCCCGAGGAGCCCTCGCCACGCTTCGGTGTATCAAGCGCAGCCGCCCCTTTCCTGTCTGCACGGGTTGATGCGCTGATCCGCACGTTAGCGGGGCGGGGCAACAGCTGGCCGTTTGACGCGGAGGGATAGTCGACGTTGAGCTGCTGAGCGACCCAGCGCAGCCTCGCCTCCTCACGGTCAAAGGTCGACATTTCAGAAAAAAACCACACCCACGGTTCTAAGAAATGACACTTCGAATGATTCTACCAGGATGATGATCGACAAAAAAAAAAACCCCGGTTGACAGCCGATGCAAACGACCGTTTGTCGTTGAGAAAGTGGGATATTGTAAAGATTTCGACAGAACAGTTTTGACTACATACGACGAGGAGGTACTCCAGGGGGGTTGAAGATGATTCGTGTTTTTTTCTGGACGTCATTCCATTCTACTACTGTGGCGGTTTCCTTCCTTCCCTATGCCACGTCGAAGAAAGATTCAGGGGGACGACTGATCGATCGGTCTACCGTTAAATCAGGTTGAAGTCACCGCCGCCGCGGCGTCACTATGCGCGGTGTGATCCGAACTGCTCGTGTGATGGGACTGGCGCATTTTGTCCGACGTCGAGGCTTGCTTCGCCGCGGTCCGCACCGCCTCTTCCCCCTGCGCGCCCATGAAGGCCGCCTCGGCCGTAAAGGGCTCCATGCGCACGGCGCGTTCCACGTGCAGCGGCGCCAGAATGGCGTCATCATCGATCGAAGTAATGACGGACCGTATGGCGAAGGCGGCGATCGAGCCACGGGACTTCACGACAATGCGCTTCATGTTGTCGAACTCAAAGAGGCACCGCGAGTCGACCGCCTCGATCATCTCCTTGACCGTGACCGACACGGTGACGGTGCCCGGCGCGCCCGTGGCTTGCAAGCGATGAGTGATCATTAGATTGGAGCCATAGGCGTCGAACATTGGCGTGCCGTGCAAGTTGCGGACGCTGAACGTCACGTTGCCGGAGTGCACGCCCACGCGGAGCTTTGGCAAGCACGCGGCGACGGCGCTGGAAGAGGACCCATCGCCGTGGCCGCTTGACAAGGTCGACGCCCGCGGAAGGTTGCTCGCCGAGCCAGACGCTTCGGCTTCGCCATGGGCCGCGGCGTCAGCGGTCACGTGAAATCCGAGCGGGATCGGATTGTGATCGAACATGGGTGAAAACAACATCGCGGCCTCGCAAGCGAACTTCGTCGCCACGAGCGCGACGTCCGCGGCAGTTGCGGCTCGTCGGTCGTCCGACGGTGAGCCCATGACGCCCCCCTTTGCGGATGGGTGCATCGAGCTCGCGTGGGTCGGTGGCGGCGGCATCGCGGTGAGCCCAGGGCTGACGGCGGTCGCTGCCGACGTGATCGTCGTGTTGCCAGTTTGATTTTGCACGGCCGTCGAGTTTGCGTCCCCACGGCTCGTCGCGTGCATGATGCCGAAGAAGGCCACATCGCCATACGCCTTGACTCGGAACAGGCCGTGGTGATCCGCTAGGAACTGCAACGCGTAGTGCAGGTAGCCCGCGATGGCGCCGGTGCGCTTGGCATGCTGCCTGGCAATGGCAGAGAACCCCACTGCGTCTAGGCACACGAAGCTTCCATCTTGTACTTGCTGCGAGTAGGCCGTGCGGTGACTGTTGTCCAACAAGTGGCGAGGGATGCTTGCCCGAAACATGGCCTCGGCGGCCAGCCTACGACTGTTGAATTTTGTGGTCTCCGACTGCGACACATCGTCCTGCGTTTGCGCCGCTTTCTGCGCGAAACGCACGATGCCGAACACGAGGATACCAACGACCGCTGCGCAGCTGCCCAGCACCACACCGATGGTCACCGCGAGCTTTTGACTCTGATCGGCCGTCCTTCCGGTCGTGATGATGAACGAGTTGGATAGCTGAGACTGAGACACGACGGTGGAGTAGGCACCCGACGTGGCCTGATAAGTGGACTCAATGCGACGGTACTCTCGAGAAGAATACCGCTGCTTTCGCGCGGAATCATCCCCTCCGGTAGCACCTGCTGCGTTGAGCGCGGCGACATAACTTTTGCAAAGTGACACGAAATCGCTCGCCCCCAGCGTCGGAAGCGACGCCGACGATGTCACTAATGACACGACGACGGGTGACGTGTGCAAGGTGAAATTTCCCTCGACGATGGTTCCCTGAGTGAGGTTACGGGTTGCGAGGCACGTGTCACAATCCCGGCGATGCATGATGCTTGAGGGTGAGGCCTGGCTCGCTTCGCAGGTGACACCGAGAGGGCATGGCTGCGAGGCGTCGAAGTACTCCACGGTAGGCAGGACGTCCGAGGTGACGAGATCGATCATTGGCCGCCCACTGGCGGTGCCCTGCCGCTTCAAGCGAAGGAGCGCCTTGGCCGTGAGGTCGACCACGCGGCTTCCCATGCCACGCAGCGGGACTTGAAATTGCATAAAATCCTGCCGCCCCGGGACGCTCCCGATCGCCGTGAGCGAGGGCTCCCCGGTATGCGTGCTCCGAAGCGTGTTCGAGTACGTGCCCGTGTCCACAGTTCGCCACAAGGGAATTTCGTGCGCCAAGGGAATATCGCAGCCAGGCGGCACGAGCTCCGTAACCCGCTTGGAATCGTCACTCACCGGCGTCGACGAGCAGCGCCCATCGAACAAAAGAAAGGCCGCCGCCGCAGACAGAGTCGTCACGTTCGATGATGATGAAGGCGATTGCGACACGGGACCGCCGGACTGCCACTGCGCTTGACGGAGCAAACCAGAATCGCCAAAGAGGAGTTGAAATTCGAATCCTGGCGCCAAGTGCAACGTACCGAACACATGGGTCAGAATTTCCTGCTCTCGCCTCGCCGCAAGCTTTTCAGACTGTGCCACGACCACGATGAATCGGAGCGAGAATGCCTCCATGACGATGCCCTGGAAGCTGCCCAGTGATTCATCGTAGAGCATCGTCGAATCGTTTCGTACTCGACTGCAGGAAGGCGAATTCAGACAGGTTTGTATCTGCGTGGCAAAGGTCGCGCATAATATCACTTGGCAGTGCGACATGTCGGACACGGGCCGAGAAAGCGTTCGGGCTTGCAGCTTCGCAATGGGGTTGGCGATGTCGTAAACGGGGAACACGACGGACGCCGGCTCCGCCTCGAGCGCGTTCGCCGTCGCCCAAAGCATCGTTTCTCGCACTCTCGCCAACGGCGACGCGGAGAAGAGCTGGACGTTGGCCGCGTTGATGGCGCTGTTGAGGAGCAAGCTCCACACCTGGTCGAGCTTCATGACGGGAACGTAGACGCCAAGCCAGACATCGCCCGACGTCGTGGGGACGCGCTGGACGAACTCGACCGCCTTGTAGGGCTGTGGCAGGTCAAAAGGAAGTTCAGCGATGGGGCGGTCAGTTTCGTAAGAGAAATTGAGGGCAACATCGATCGAGGGATACATGGTCGCGGGGTAAATGCTTGGCCGCTGATACGTTGGCAACCGTGAGGCGCGCATTTCGGACGAGCAGAGAGTCCGATTCAGTAGCGTGGTGTTCACCGGGCTGTCGTAGTCCGTGACTGAAAATAGCACGTCGCCGGCTGCGCTCATCAGCACGCTCGAGGCCTGATGCTCCGATAAGAATCGAGTCATTTGAAACCGGAGGGCTCGAACGGACCATTTCATGGACAGTTTCGTCTCCGCCACATCCGCGATGAAATGCAGTCGGCGCTGCCAGTCCACAAGGTACCGCCTGGACGCGTCGGCTTTGTGCAGGTGGAACGCCGCAAGAATGCCCGCGAGAATGCTTTCACTCGTGCTGCGAGCAGTGTCGGCCGCAAACTCTAAATCCTTCGCGACCCAGTTTCGCAGCGTGTCCACAAGGTCCGCGAGGTCCGCCGACGACACGCGCCGCTCCTGTACGTTGAACGCTTTTTCAAAAGCGACCACGTCGTCATGGATGCTCCTGAGGCTCTCCATCGACTGACTGGTAATCCGTTGCGACCAGAGGACGCCGAGCGTCGCGAAGATGATGGCCACCACCACAATGAACACGAAGGTCGAACTGATGGTAATCCAATGAAATGGTGGGATTTGCGGGAGGGCTATGGAGTAGACGATTCGCTTACCACCGGCCGCGGTCGGGGTGACATCGTCGCTTCCGGGGCTGCCCCCTCCGCACAGCTGCGCCATGTAGCTGAAGAACGGCAGCTTCACGACTTTGGTGGGATCGGTCGCGTCGTCGTCCTCGTCCCCAAGGTTCGCGTCATCATGCTGCCCAGCTTCGAGAAGGCGAACCGCGATGGCAAAGTCGACGAGGCGCTTCTTTTCGGACTGAAACATGGACTCGGCCTGCTTTTTCTTGATATCGATTTGCAGTTTGTCCGCGAAGGCGATGAATTGGGTCACGTCTAACTTTCCGGCAATGGCAAGTTGGCGAAAGGCGCGCCACGCCTTGGCATTAAAGTCGTCGTCGCTGCCGTCGTCGTCGAAGTCGTTTGCCCCAGAGGGGTCCTCCACAGCTGCCGCAGGATGGGTGGGGGTAGCCGCCACGGGATCGCCATCGTCGAAGGCGTTGAGGGCTCCACCGTGGTCTGCTTCCATTGTCAAGCAAGTAATGTTGCAATGGACGCCGACGAAGATTTATTGAGGAAGTGATCAACAGTCAGGGGATTGATAGGGCCGAATCAAAAGAAAAAAAGAGCGACCAATTCACTGCGACGGCGATTTGTAGCTTCGGAGCGGGGTGACTATCACACAAGCAGCCCTCCTTGCGCCGTTCCGGCAGGAAGGAGGGGAGGGGAGAGAGGGGCGGGTGAAACCCATACATGCTCTTCACACTGCGATCGAGGGACAAGAGGCGCCGGGCCCTTCTTTGTGCGCATCGATCCATTTTGCTGTGATAGTGTGTCCGGCAATGTGTCGCACCTCTAGGAGAGCCACTTCCTGAAATGGTCTGTGAAACCCTGCACCGCGACTGGCTCGACGGACGAGGTGATTATTGCGCTAACGAGGGCAACGTCGGATGCAGATTGTGTGGCGCCAAGCACCTCTCGCTGCGCCGCGGCCCATGTGAAAAAGGCAACCAAAGTGTTACCGGCGTCGCTACCAGATGTACCGACTCGCTGCTCCTTGGCCCAGTCGAATATCGCCTTCGCGCCTGCGTCGGCGGGCGATAGCGCCTCCGTCAGAAGGTATCGGCTGTCGTAAAACCGGCCGAATCCATCGTCGATCACGCAGGAATCCACAATCGGGTTGCCGATGTGTTTCGACTCTGCAAGTTTCAAACACCATGGCTGCCGACCTTGTCCGACATCGATGAGCTGCAGCACGCGCGGGCATCGTTCGCCTCCTTTGGTTTCGACCAGAAAATCCATCTGCTGCCGCGAACGATCGTCCTTGGACATCGCACTCGCACTGCCGCGGTCGGCAGCGTTGCCGGGGAGCGGCTTGGTGGGCCCGATGAATCGAAAACAGACCGATGTGGGCGACGCCGAGGCTGCGTCCCGTGTGGGACCGCCTCCTTCTGCTTGCTGAACCATCGGTGACTGTGCTGCCAGCCGACTATTGAGAAATGCCGGGACGCTGAGCCAGCCAATATTGTCCCCTCGCACTTGCTGTTGTAAGAGCAGATCATCGACGACCCAGTCGGCCGCCACGCGCAGCGCGAGCTGCCAGTAGACCCATTGAAACGCTTCGACCGCCGTGAGGGGCGTGTTGACGATTGTGTCGTAGGCATCGTCATAGTCTGGATCACCTGGTTTGAGAAACCGTCCTAGCGTACCTTCCACCAAATCCATCACGTGAAAGCAAAGCGTGGCCTCCTCTTGCGGCTTGAAGTGATGGATGCACCGGCGGAACCACTCGGTCTGCCGAACTTCGGCGGGAAACACGGAGCATGCAAAAAATTTCCAGACGCGGCATGCAGGCCAAATACCAGCGATTTCTAGTACATTTCCAATCCCGAGAAACGCGCTGTCGGTTAGACATTCGGCGACATAGTCGTCGACGGCCATGCGGTCCGGAATCACGAAGCACTTGACGGCGACCGGGATGTTCCTCCCACGGGGTTCGAAAATGCCACGGAACACGACCCCGCTGCCACCACTTCCAATCAAGGGTCCGAGGGTCACACCAACAGCGTCGAAATGGTCCACGTAGAAGCAACGTCGCCATTCGCTGCGTGGCGACTTTGCGTAGCGTGAGAAGGTCGATAAAAAGTCATCATCGCGGCTGCCGACGTCGACAGTCGAATCGTCTGAACGACGTCCCGTCATTTTTGTGGCCACTGGCGTCACCGCGGCGGCGGAAGGGTGCCTCGATGACGACGCATCATCGTTCGGTTGCGACGCGATGGCCAGACCACCTCGGGGCGGCGGGGGGGACGGTACGTGCTGACCAGCCGCCAGAGCGTGCAACCACGGGCACCACTGGGAGGGAACCTGCTTGGCGAACGCTCTCAACGCGGCGGGAGAGATCCTAAACACGCGAGGCGTGGGACAAAGTCTCGCCAGGTCGCTCAACAAACACCGGTAGATGTCGAACAAGTTGAACAGCTCTGGCATGGCACTGGACAGCGCATCGGCAGCACACGACAGGACGCGTGCTTGTGCCCAACGAAGCGCGGTGCTGCCGAGGCGCGTGACGCAAGGGACGCTACCGATGGGGAACGGCGTGGTTGTTGAAGTGGCAGCGGCAGCAGCAGGCGTCGTCGTCGTCGATCCCGAAAGACGCGGCGGGTGAGTGTCGTCTCGCACCAGCCGTGAGGCCACGCGAGGCAGCACCGTGCATGGTGCCGAGCCCCAAGCCGCGTCGTCGACTGGGATCAGCGTGCAGGTCGCCGACGGGAATAGCGTGGGCGCGGCGGCATCGAAACACACACACATGCAACCCGGCGGCGGCACCGGGCCATTCCGGTCGCGTGTCCCGGCGGCGGCGGTCTCGGCTCGGCGGCCGTAGCCCTCCGTGTCACGACTCCACTTGAAGGCCAGAGCCGCCGCCATCGTTGGCGCTCCGCCGATCGGTTCGTCATCCTCCCAGTAGCCCCCCTCCGCCCCGCAGCCCACCCCCACGCGGCCCCCA
>ERZ1292633.3640-Hain-H41-02um-R1-3640-length-14830-cov-5_pt1 | contig 14830 bp, 12 predicted proteins | sample MGYA00564406_ERZ1292633 | MGnify/ENA primary metagenome ERZ1292633 (study PRJEB36523, sample SAMEA6512639) | groundwater metagenome | collected 2019-01-08 | study: AquaDiva: Metagenomics assemblies of 32 groundwater samples
ATAAATTTTTAAAAATTTTAATGAATAGAATCTCTTTTTTTAATTTTATAAAATTATAACTTACTCTTCTGTAAAAAAAATGTAAAAATGATTAGAAATATATTTTCATTATTATATTTTTTGCAATTAAAATTTACGTAAAAAAAAATTAACTTTCAGGATAAAAATAAAAGAATATGCTTTAATTATTTGCTTAGTTTATAACATTTTTTTCTATAAATTTAATATTAATAAGGAGTGTAATGCTTGAATAAAACAGAAGAAAAATTAAGGGAAGAGAAAATAGATCAAGAAATACTTTTTGACTGTTACTCTACAGAAGAACAAATAAGAGCTTGGTATGATTATTTGATAGAATCTATTTCATTTCCATTTGATGCAGTTTGGCAAAATGAAAAAATAACTGTTTTGGACATGTCAGATTTTTATCAATGTGAAAAAGATAGAGATATGTTAGTTGAAACAAATTGCGATGGAGAAATTCAAAGTATATCTTTATTTCATATAAATGATCCAAATGCTGATGAAAAAACTAAAGAAGCTTTGAATGAATGGAAACATTGGGTAAATAGTGGAAATAGATTTGATGATGAAGATGGTTTTTATTAAATATTTTTCTATAATTTAGGATAAAATATGAAAAAACAAATTATTATTGCTGGTGGTGGAATGTCAGGTGTTTCAGCTGCAATTGCTGCAAAAAAGCAAGGCTTTGAACCTTTCATAATAGAACGATATGGTTTTTTTGGTGGAACTTCTACAGCTTCAATGGTTTCTCCTTTTATGAGTTTTAGTGCTGGTAATAAACAGTTAGTTTTTGGTGTTTTTCAAGAAATTTTAGATAAATTAGAAGAATATGGTGGAAGAAAACATGGTTCAAGAGCTTTTGATTCTGAAATATTAAAATTTGTTTTATTTGATTTATTAGAAAAATATCAAATAGATTATTTATTACATACATATATTGTTGATGCTATTGTAAAAGATAGAAAAATTTTAGAAGTAATAACAGAAAGTAAAAGTGGTAAAGAATCTATTCAAGGTGATTTTTTTATTGATACTTCAGCTGATGCCGATTTGGCTGCTAAATCTGGAGTTCCTTTTGAAGTTGGAAGAAAAGAAGATGGTCTAACTCAAGCAATGACGCTTATGTTTAGAATAGCCAATGTTGATATGAAAAAGGTATTAGAATACTGCAAAAAAGATCCTGAAAACTATAGTTTTATCGAAGAAGATATAAATGGAGTTTCTATTGCAGGATTTAAAAAAGAAATAGAAGAAGAAAGAGAAATAACTAAATATGATAATCCTTTAGATTACATTTTTTTTGTAACTACTCATAGAGATGATTTGGTTATTGTTAATACAACAAGAACAATAAAAGTTAATGGCTTAAATAATAAAGATTTAAGTAAAGCTCAATTTGAAGGACATAGAAATTCATGGCAAATACATCAATTATTGAAAAAAAGAATTTCTGGTTTTGAAGACTCATATATTTCAAACACAGCAACTCAAGTTGGAGTTAGAGAAACAAGAAGAATAATTGGTGAATATACAATGACAGGTCTTGATGTAGTTAGTGCAAGAAAATTTGATGATGCCATTGCAAGAGGCTCTTATCCAATAGATATACATGATCCTACAGGTTCTGGTGGTCAAATGATAAGATTAAAAGAAGGTGAGTATTATGATGTTCCTTTTAGAAGTCTTATTCCTCAAAATATAGATAATTTACTTGTAGCAGGAAGATGTATCTCTGCTACACATGAAGCTCAAGCTTCTGTAAGAATAACAGCTACTTGTACTGCAATGGGTGAAGCTGTTGGTTATGCTTCTGCATTATGTTTACAAAATAATGTTAAACCAATAGATTTAAATATTCAAGAACTTCAGAAATGTATAAAACATAATATTGATTAGTTTTTGTTACTAATGAGTATTAAAAAAATGTATATAAAAAAAGGATCTGTCTAATAAAGAGGATGTTTCATAAAACATCCCTACAAGAACATTGGCTTTTAACCTTGTAATTTTTTTTAATAAACTTTTTAGACACCCCTCTACGAAAACACTTTATTTAACCAAATTGTTTCTTAAAAATTACATTTTTTTTGTGTTATAAATAGTAATAACTATAGTAATTATAAAAAACTAATGTCGGGGCGTAAAACTTTACGCACTCCTATAAAATTAGTTTTTTTTAATTAATCTTAAAGGTTTGGAAATGGAAATAAAAAGAGATAAATTTGGAATTCCAAATATTTTTGTAGAAAAAGAAACTGATTTATATAAAAATCTAGGTATTTGTCATGCAACTGATAGAGCTTTGCAAATTTTACTAATGAGAATTTTAGGAAAAGGAAAGGCTTCTGAATTATTAGAATCATCTGAAGAATTACTTGAAATTGATAAGTTTTTTAGAAAAATGAATTTTTTAGGTAATATAAAAGAAGAAGTATTAAAATTAGATAATATTACAAAAGAAAATTGCCAAGCTTATTGTGATGGTATAAATGAGATTTTATCTAAAAAATATCCTTGGGAATTTAAATTAGTTGGTTATAAGCCTGAAAAATGGACAATAGAAGATAGTATTTTAATTTCAAGAATAACAGGATATATTACATTAGCACAATCTCAATATGAAATTGAACGACTTTTTATACAATTTGTTCAAAAAAATATTGATATATCAAAATTAAAAGAGCTTTTTCCTAATATTGCAGATGAAATTACACAAGAAAAATTAGAGCTAATAAAAAAAGTAAAAATATCAGAACAGATTATACCTCAAAGTGTAAAATGGAATAATATAATTCCTAAAATGATTGCTTCTAATAATTGGGTAATTTCTGGAACTAAAACAAAGTCTGGTAAACCAATTTTAGCAAATGATCCTCATTTAGAAACAAATAGATTGCCTAATATTTGGTATGAAATAGTTTTAAAAACTAAAGATAATTATGTAATATCATCAACTATGCCTGGTTTACCTGGCTTTTTATTAGGAAGAACACAAAATTTAGCTTGGGGTGCTACTTATACTTTTATGGATTCTGTAGATTCTTGGATAGAAGATTGTAAATCTGGAAAATATTTAAGAGATAGTGAATATTTAAAATTTAATGAACGAAAAGAAGTTATAAAAAGAAAGAAAAAAGCTAATTATCAAATAACTTTTTATGAAAATGAATTAGGTGTTTTAGATGGAAATCCTTATGAAACAGGTTTTTATTTGGTAACAAAATGGTTTCCTATTTTTTCTGGATCTAAATCTATAAATAATATTCAAAAAATTTTTAATGCAATTGATATAAATCAAGGTATGGAGTATTTAGGTAATTTAGAAACTTCTTGGAATTGGGTTTTAGCAGATGCTCAAGGAAATATAGCTTATCAAATGTCTGGAATGTGTCCAAAAAGAAAAGAAAATACTTCAGGTTTTTTACCTTTAGTTGCATGGGATAAAGAAAATCATATAAAAGGTTTTTATGAATATGATGAATTACCTAGATGTATTAATCCAAAAGAAGGCTTTTTTATTACAGCTAATAATAATTTAAATAAATATGGAAAAATATCACCAATAAACATTTGTATGGCTGATTATAGAGAAAAAAGGATAAAAGAAGTTTTAGAAAAAAAACAAAATATAACAAAAGAAGATTGTTTTGAACTTCATTATGATACTTATTCTATTCAAGCTGAAAAATTTATGAAATTAATAAAACCTATTTTAGAAAATAATTTAGATTTATTTAAAACTAACAAAAACATAGATATTCTTAAAAATTGGAATTTAAAATATGATTTAGATTCTGAAGGTGCTTTTTTATTTGAGTTATTTTATAAAGAGCTAATTGCTAATGTTTTTGGACATTTTTTAGGTAAAGATGTTATAAAATTTTTGTTAGAAGACTCAGGAATAATAATTGATTTTTATGATAATTTTGATAATATTTTTTTATCAGAAAGTTCAGAATGGTTTTATAAAGATAGAGATGAAATTTATAAAGATTGCCTTGTTTTTTTATTAGATAAAAATGTAAAAAAATGGGGAGAAATAAATAAAATAAATCTAACAAATATATTTTTTAATGGAAAACTACCTGAGTTTTTAGGTTTTGATAAAAAAGATCTAAGCATAAAAGGAGGAAGAGCAACTGTTCATCAAGGTCAAATTTATAAAAGCGGTGGAAGAACGACTAGTTTTATTGGTTCTTTTAAAATGGTAACAGATTTTTCTGAAAATGGAGTTCATACAAATATGGCAGGAGGCTCTTCAGATAGACGGTTTTCTGAATATTATATTTCAGGCTTAAAAGATTGGCAAAAAGGTACATATAAGTTTTTGAGCTAAAAAATATCTATAGAATTGATATTACTTAATCTTACTGAACTTCTTGTAACAGGAACAAAGTTTTCTTTTTGTATTTTTTCATAAACATTATTTATATTAACTAATAAAAAAGCATTATTTTCTAAATTTTCTTTTTTTGAAATAATCGAAGAAATAATAGGTATTTCAAAATTATAACCACAAGGAATTAAAATATTATTTTTTAACCAATATTCATTCCCTTTTATTGGAGGTAAAGGATTTCCAATTATTATTACTCTATTATCATTGGATAAAGAAAAAATTAGGTGTTTAAAACGAATTTCAGATGCTATTTCTATATAATTTATAAAAGTAGAAAAATCTGTAATTAAAGCTGAACTTTCTTGATAAAAATTAGATTTAATTATTTTAGTTTCATATTTTTGATTAATTATTCCAGACATCAAAGAATTTGGAATTTCTATATTGATATATTCATTAATTGGAAACCATTGAAGATTTTTTATATTTCCTATCGGAGTTATTTTTTCAATAGGAAAAATATTATCTTTTTTATCTAATTTGTATCTATTTTTTATGGGTAATTTTTTTATTTTTTTATCTAACTCTTCTATTTCACTAAAATATCTAACCCATAATAAATCATTATCTTCGGCTATTTTTATATTATTATAGGCTCTAATAGTTTCTAAAAAATTAAGATCTTTTTTTGATAAAACAAAAACTAATTCTTTCATTTTTATTCTTGTATTATTTTTTTCCAAAATTCATCTAAAGCTTCTTTTATGTATAAATTTTGAGTTTGATTTGTAATCCAATCAGAACGACCAGTAAGATAACGTAATCTATCTTTTATAATAGATTTTTCAGCTATTGTTATATTATTAGATTCCCATTTTTCTTTTAAATTATTAATTTCTTTATATATTTCATCAGGATCTGGCGAATTATTTATAAAAGCTCTTGGGTGAGATTTTTCTTCTTTATTATTTTCAAATATTATACTATTTACAATACTTTCAATTATTTCTTTTTGTTCTCTGGTATCCCAAATATATCTTAAAACCCACATATCAGAAAGAATTGCTTTTTCTCTTTTACATATTAAAGCACTTGAAGCTATTAATCTTTGAAGTTTTACAGCTCTTCTATCAGATATTTTAATCCCAGCATTTCTCAATTTTTCTATTAATTCAATATATTTTGTTCTTATTTCTTTTATATCAATAGTTACTACCTTTTTTTGAAGTTCAAAAATTTCTTCTGTAGAAATATTAATATCAGAACTTAGTTCTTTTTTTTCTAAATTCCAACCAGAATCCAAAACATCATTTAATAAACTAGGTTCTACATAATCACAATGAACTCTAATTAAAAATCTATCAAATAAAGCTTGTAAAGCATCATCTTCAGGTAAATGATTACTTGCACCAACAATCATTAATACAGGCAAATCTTTTGTTTCATGACCTCTACGAAAAACTTTTTCATTTAATATCATCAGTAAACTATTTAAAATAGCACTATTAGCATTTAATAACTCATCTAAAAAAACTAAATTAGCTTCAGGTAACATACCATTTGTATTTGTTATTAGTTCACCTTCTCGTAATTTTCGTATATCAAAAGGTCCAAACAATTCATTTGGTTCAGTAAAACGAGTTAATAAATATTCAAATGTTTTTCCTTTTAATAGCTTTGATAATTCTTTTACCATAGCACTTTTTGCTGTTCCTGGTGGTCCAAATAAAAAAAGATTTTCTCTTCCTACTAGGCAAATTCCCATTAAATCTATAACATCATCTTTAGAAACAAAAATTTTTTTTAAATGATTTAAAATTGCAATTAATGAATCGATGCTACTATTATTTACTTCCATTTTTTATCCAATAAAAATCATTCCATAATGTTTCAGAATAGTTTCCAAGAACTTCTTCTACTAAATTCATTATTTTTTGATTTTTAATCCTTTTTATATCTTTATAACTAATAATTCTATCAATATAAGAATAAGTTAACGATTTATTTTTTAAAATATTATCAATATTAAAATCATCTTCAAAATCAATTCCTACAGATGAAAAAGGCCATTTAATAGCTATTTCTTTGATACATTTTACCAAAAAATCATCAGGAGCTAAAGCTCTTATAAAATCAAATAATTGAGGCAAATGTCTAAAAACTAAATCTACTGAATAAATAGCTTCTGGAGATTTTTCTAGTTCAAAATCTTTTAATAAATCAGAAATAGTTTTTTCATCTATTTCTCTTAATAAAGCTGATTGTATTGAATAATAAAAATACTTTATCGCCCATAAACCTGAACTAGGTAAAAATTCTGGAGCTAAATAAGGCATTTCTAATTTATCTTCTTGATAATATTTTTCTAAAATATTGATAACTTCTTGATCATCTTTTTCTTCAAATTTTATTATATTACTTTCTACAATAACTTCTCCTTTTGATAAAAGATTTTGTAAAAAAATTGACAGTTTCATTATAATTTTTCTTCAAATAATTTTTAATTATACAATCAAATCTTTTTTTTTATATTTAAATTTATTAATAGTTAGTTTGGATAACTATCATAATTAAAAATGTCTAAAACACAGTATTTTTAATAAATTTTATACTTATATAAAAAATAATCGAATAATTATATTTTATTTCTTGAAATTTTATAATATTTCTTTTATACTATTTGAATAATTAGATAAACTATAAATAATAAAAATAGAACTTTAAAAAAAGTGCTAATTTAAAACATAGTTAAAATTAAAGGAGGTTTTTATGGAAATTGAAATAACAAAAGAACTTAATCTAACTCAAAGCCAATTATCTATATTAGATATGCATTCTTTTCTTAATATAATGAATATATTAATAGGAGAATTACAACTCTTTGAACTTGAACTTGAATTTGAAAATAATTTAGAATTAAAAAAAAGTATAGAAATGTCTTATGAAATAAAAGATTCTCTTAGTGAAAAATCATTTAGTTTAATTTCTATGGAAAAATTTAATGAATATAAAGCTTTTATACTAAATTCTCTTGAAAGTATAAATATAAGCCCTTTTAAAGAAACTAATGATATTGATCCTAATTTTGAAAATATAAAATTCATTTTTAAAGTTCTTGAAATAAGATTAATTGAACTAAGAACTAGATTAGATGATCCTGATAAATGGGATAATTTTGAATTAGAAGATATAAAAAGTGCTTTAACAACATTTTTTTATGCTGTAGAAAAAAATAGCAATGGAAGATATAGAATTATCTCTAATATCGCAAAAAAAGAAGAAAAAGATTATTTATTAGATATAAAAATAGAAAGTCATAATAATAAATCTATTTATATGCCATTAGTTTTTAGAGATGTTATAAGAGATATATCAGCGAATGCTAGAAAATATACTCCTATTGGTGGAGAAATAACTATTGGTCTTTGGGCTGATGAAAAAAAATTAACTTTAGTAGTTGATGATACAGGTAAAGGAATTCCTGAAAATGAAATAGAATCAGTTGTTGATTTTGGAAAAAGAGCAAATAATATAATGGATCAAGTTACAAGAGGTGGAGGCTTTGGTTTAACAAAAGCTTATTATGTTACAAAAAAATATAAAGGCAGAATGTGGATAAAATCAGAGGTTAATAAAGGAACAAGAATAAAAATAGAAATACCATATTTAAATTAAAGGTTTTAAGAATTTAAACTACAGATAAAACAGATAAAACAAATTAGTAATTATAAAATATGTAGTTTAAATCTTTTTTTTATTATAAATTACTTTAATTTTGACATAAAATAACTATTAAACTTATCTATTGATTTATTATTTTGAGCTGTTATTAAATTTTTATCAATAACTACATAAGGATTATATTTATTTGTAGAAAGAAAAACTCTGGTATATTTTAAGGCTTTGTATGGAATATAAGGTGTATCTTTCATACTAGCTAGTGTTTCTTCTTCAGATGGTAATGTCATATTATATGAAGTAAAAATCCAACCTGACGAATAATTTATGGCAAAATTAATATTATCTTTTTTTACTGAATTTATAAAATTTTCTGCTTTTTTCATAGAAGAAACAAGTCCTATTACACCTTCTGCAACTGCACCAATAGGTTTTTTACTTTCATAAAAAAAATTTATTACTGTTCCTAAATCATTATTAGTAGGAAGATCTTCAATTGCATTAGAGCCACCTAAAATTATTAATCCAGAATAATCATTTAAACTATTCATGATATTTTTTATTTTTATCGTTTTTTTATCTTTTAAATATTTATCAAAAAAGATTTTAGAATTATTATATTGAGATGTATTACTAAAAAATTTTATATTATTTGAAATAGGATCAATTTTTATATTATTTCCTTCAGGGCTTGCAATTGTAGCTTTAAAATTAGCTTTTTTTATATATTCTGATATAAGTGAAATTTGATTTAAATACAATCCAGCTTGTTTTGTTTTTTTATTTTTTAAAATAACCTTATCTTTACTAGAAACTATTATTAATATATTACCTTTTTCTGCATAAGCATTATTATTGATAAAAAAAACTATAATTATCGTAAAGAAAACTAAAAATATCTTTTTATTAATATAATTATTTAATTTAAAACTATTTTTCATTAGCTTTTTCAACTCCTGTCCAATTTTCTGAAATACCAATTCTTTCTAATTCTTCTATTTTATTAATATAAAAATAAGCTATTTTATCATTAGAATTTATTTCTAAAACCTTTTCAAAAAAATAAATACTTTTGCTAAATTCTTTATTATAATAAGATTTAATTGCTTCATTAAAATAATTTTCAGTTTTATTTCTTAAATCAAGTAAATCATTATTATGAATATCATATATTTCAAAAATTGATACATATTTATGTTTTCCTTTTACTTGAACTTTGCCCAAAAATCTATATTTATATTTTTCCTTATTTTTTAATTCATTTAAAGTTTGTTCACTTATTATTATTGAGGCTGCATAAGCTTTTGTCAAACCTTCCATTCTAGAACTAAGATTAACCGCATCAGAAATAACTGTCGTTTCCATTCTTTCATCTTCTCCAATAGTTCCTAACATTAAACTTCCTGTGTGAATTCCAATACCAATAGTTATTTCTTCAAGATTTTTTTCTTTTCTTTTTTTGTTAAGTATTTTTAATTCAGCAAGTATTTCTAAAGCAGAATCAATTGCGTCATCTGCATCTTTAGGAAATAAAGCCATCATTCCATCTCCTATATACTTATCTATAAAACCATTATTTTTTCTTATTACAGGGCTAACTTTACTAAGATAAGAATTAAGAAAATTAAAGTTTTCTTTTGGTGTCATTGTTTCAGAAAGTGAAGTAAAAGAGCGAATATCTGAGAACATAACACTCATATTTAATTGTATTTGATCTCCTAATTTTACGTCTATAATACTTTCTCTTCCCAGAAATTTTAAAAATTCTCTTGGTACAAATTTACCATAAGATAAATTTATTTTTGAAAGTTCTATATGTGTTTTTATTCTTGAAATTAACTCTCTTTTTGCAACTGGTTTTGTAAGATAATCATTTGCACCAGAATCAAAACCTTTAACGAGATCTGAAATTTCATTTTTCCCTGTTAATAATACAATCGGTAACTCATAGAGAGGATATGTCTCTCTTATTTTTTCACAAACTTCGTAGCCAGACATGTTAGGCATCATTATATCTAATATTATAATATCAGGTTTAAAACCATTTCCTAAGCATTTAAGAGCCTCTTCTCCATTTAAAGCTTGAGTTACTTTGTAATTTTCTGAAAATAGGTAACTTGATAAAATTTTAATATTAATTAAATCATCATCAACAATTAATACCTTAAATTCTCCTTCTTTATATTCTTTTAAAATTTTATCTGATTTTAATTTATCAATTCTATCATTTTCTATTTTAGCTATTTTTTCAATATTAGAAACAATTTCTTCTTGTGATATGATATCTAATTTTTTATCAATTATTGAATCTAATTTTTCTGTTAACTCTTCTTTTATATTTTCTAAAATAATTTGATTTGAAGACTCTTTTATTTCTTGATTATTTTCAGGATAATTTTCAAAATTCTCATTAGATAATTTCTTTTTTCTAAAAAATAATAAATAAATCAAAGAAAAAATGAATATAAGAGTTAACCAAGGTGAAAAACTATTTTTGGCGTTTATTTTATTTAAATAATTAAAAAAATCGTTTGATAAAAAAAGAAAAACTATTCCTGAGGCAATTATAAAATATTTTCTATAATAGTTATTTTTGATACTTGAATCAAATTTTTCTATCAATATCAAATTTAAATGAAATAAATAAATAATTAAATATTGTAATAAAAACTCAATAATAGTATTCAAATTATAATTTACTATTATTATCATTAAAACTAAATATACTAAAGTTATATTTTTTATTTTACTCATTATATTTAAGTACTTTAAGTATTTTATTTTTTCTTCGACAGGATGTCATATTTTATTTTTATCATTTTTTTATTATACAATAGATTAAATATATTTAAAAACTAAATAAAGACTCTTTCTATAAACCATTTAGTAGCAAAAAGAATTATTATAAAAGAACCTGCAAATTTCATTTTTTTATTCAAATTAATATCATTTTGTGATATTTTTTTTAATATAAACCAACTGCTAAGAACAATTGCTAATTGACCTAATTCTAAACCCATATTAAAACTTACTAATGATTCAAATAAATTTTCTTTAGGTAAATCTAAATCTTTTAAAATTCCTGCAAAACCTAATCCATGAACTAAACCAAAAAGAAAAACAATTCCCCAGTGAACTTCATCTTTTTTTCGCCAAAAATTTTCTGTTGCTACATATATAATAGATAAAGCAATAAAAGGCTCTACAATTCTTGGTGAAATATTTACTAAATCTAAAACAGCCAAAGATAATGTTACAGAATGAGCAATTGTAAAAGCTGTTATGATTTTTAATAAATAATAAACTCCTCCTCCAGCCAATAAAAGAGATATTAAAAATAAAATATGATCATATCCTGTTGCTATATGTTCTATCCCTAAAAATAAAAAAGCTTTTAGGCTTTCAAAAATTGTAAGATCATTTAACATAACATGAGTGTTTTTTTGATCAAAAATAATAGTTTTAGTTTTATTATTCATTGTTAAATTTACTAAACAGTGGGCATTTATTGCTTCTTTAGGAAAAAGAGAATAATTTAAGCCATAAATCTTGCCTTCATTTTCCCAATTCCATTGTAAGTTTATTACTATATGGGTTTCTTTAAAATTTGAACTTGTTTTATTAGATGTTTCTAAAATTTTTAATGAATTTGTTTTAGACGGTTTAATTGATAATTCGCCTATTTCACCATCAGATTTGACAAAAACATCTTTTGAAATTATTTCTTTTATTTTTTCAGCATTTTTTTCTATTTCTTCATTAGATATTTTATTATCTTTGTTATCATCAATACTTTCAATAAATTTTATAGGTAAAGTAACTTCAGCATCAGCTTTTTTTCCATCAATATCAATTTCCATTGCAGCCATATCAGCCCAATGTGCATAAGCATATACAGGTGAAAAAATTATTAATACAAAAACTATACTAAATATTTTTAGTTTTTCTAGGGACTTCATAGTATTTTTATTTATTTTTTGATATAAAATCATTAATATATTTTGAATTTTCATAGTCAAAATTAGGATTTATTTCTAAAGCTTTTTTATAATAAGCAATAATATCTTTTTTAGGTAATTTTTCTTTTTCTGCTAATAAACCATTTAAATATTCTATTTGAGCATTTTTTATTCCCTGTTTCTTCAATAAAACCAAATCATCTTTTGCATAATTTAATTTATTATTTTTTATTTCAGTTTCTATTGAAACAACAAGTGTTTCCCAATCTTTTCTTATTTCTTTTTCTTCTTGTGCTACTTCAAATGATTTTTTTATATCTTCAGGTGTATTTTTATAAAGTAATAGTTTTATATAATCTCTTCTATGACCAAAATTAGCAGAGTTTTTTTCTTGAATAAGTGTTTTTTCTGCCTTATCAATATAAAAATTAAAATTATTAATATCATTCAAAGCTTTATATGCTTCAGCTAATTTAATACTCAAATCACTTCTACTTATTTTTTCTTCAATAGGTTTAATTAAAGTAATAACATTATTCCATTCATTTTTTTGTTTATATATTTCAGATAATTGAACTATTGCAGGAATATAATTAGAAATAGAATTTAATGCAAATCTTACATTCTCTTCAGATTCTTTTAATTTGCCAGAGTTACTCAAAAACATAGAGTAAATTGTATAAACCCAAGCTTTAACTTCATTAGTATTATACTTGTTATTTATAGCTAAAATAAACTTATCATTGGCATCTTTTGTATCACCTATTAAAAAAGAAACTAGTGCTTGTCTTGTTAAATGAATTGGATCTTTATTTATTATTTGAGAATTACGAGTAATTTCTTTTAAATTTTTTTCAATTTCATTAAGAACTTTATCAGCTTCGCCAATTTTACCCAAAGCTATATATGCATCAAATTTTATTCCTAGTGCTGAAATAAAAAAATTTGGACTTACTTTGGTTTGTTCTGCTAAATTAATCGCATTTGTAAAATCATGTTTTGCCATACTTATAGAAGCAAGTATTAATATAGCTTGATAATTATTTTTAGGTGAGCGTAATAAAGATTCTTTCGCACTTTTTTCTGCTAATAAATACCAACTAGAATCACCTGTTATTTTTGCTTGTTTAATATAAGAATTTGCTAATTTTGATAAAACAATAAAATTATCCTTAGTTTTTCCTAATTGAGCTTTATAACCATTAATTTCTTCTTCTACAGAAATTGGACGAAAGCCTAAGGGTAGAACATCTTGCTTAGATTTTATCTGAAAAAACTTATAACCTGTAAAAAAAATAGCAATAATAAGAAAAAATACTATTATCCACTGAGATAAAGACCATTTTTTGTTTAAGTTTTGTTTTATTATATTTTGTTGCATAGTTTTTAATTAAAAAATAAGGACGATTAATAATTTAATGCCCTTATTTTTATTAATAAATTAATTTAGCCTCCATTTCCAGCAGATCCTTTATTACTACCAATAGAACCTGTAATACCTGTAACAGTTATATTACTATTGTTACTTCCTATAGATCCAGAAACTCCATTATTTGTACTAGCAGGCCCATTATTACTACCAACTCCACCATTAATAGTAGTTTGAATTATTGGATTAGTTTGACTAGTAGGAGCAGGAGTAGGAGTTGTTGATCCAGAACTAGAAGAAGAACTAGAAGAACTACTACTTGAAGATGTTGTGTTATTAGGAGTAGAAGTAGGAATTGGATTTGCTCCTCCAGAACTAGACATACCTGTCGAAATACTTGAAGGGGTTGGTGTTGAAATAGGTAAAGATGTTCCTGTTGAACCAATTGATGGTTTAACTACGGGTACTTCAGTCGAGTTACTAGAACTAGGATTAATATCACTAGGTTTAGAACTATCTACTACAGAATTAGGTTGACTTGGAGATGGTTCTGGTTGTTTTGGAAAACAAGAAAAAATTATTACAGAAAAAGACAAAACCACAGAAAGTCTTAATGATCTTTTATTCATAGATTCCTCTCTAAAAAATTAGAAATTATATATAACAAAATAGAACTAGATTTAATTCTAAACATAAAAAAAATTCAAAAATTGATACCTAAAAATATTTTTAGATATCATGCAGAAACATTAAAAAATATCTCTGCATATATTAAAAAAATATCACTATTTTTCTAAATAAATTAAATTTAGAATATGTTAAAACGGTGCAGCTAAGTAAGGAAATGTTGTAGTAAATGCTTTGTCATTTGCACTTACTGCATCTGTCGCAGTAGGAGCTCCACTTAATAATTGCAATTCTACATCAATCACATCATCTGATAATTTACGACCATTCAATGCTGCAAATGAAGTTGTTGAAGCCATATTAATTGTATAAACATCAGGTGTTAATGCTGTAGCTAAAGCTGTTCCTGTTGCAGCAAGTCTATTAAAAACAGCACTTATTGCAGTTCCCCAAAAACCTCTGTAATTTGCTACATCATCTTTAGGGCTATTCATATTGTAAGCATTTTTTGCAAGATCTCTTGTCATTTGAGAATGACCTAATGAAGTATAAACAGCTTTTGTAAAACCATTATAACCATTAATTGCAATATTTAATGAAGGTAATCCAAGTCTGTCAACTTGAGATCCTACTCCATTATTTGATAACATTTGCAAATCATTTAGATCTATTACAAAGTTTCCAGCTCCATTCATCATTACAGATTGTAATGGATCTTTTTGGAAATTTATTGAATTTTGAACTAATCTAGTTACAGTATTTATTTTATTTAAATCAGCTCCAACAAAAGAAGGGGCTAAACCAGCAGCTGGAATTGGGGCTATTGCTGAC